>UMHU01053364.1_pt1 | contig 41049 bp, 39 predicted proteins | sample 1965591 | NCBI WGS metagenome assembly UMHU01 (sample SAMEA4836101, study PRJEB28245) | human gut metagenome | biome: gut microbiome; material: fecal sample | place: Denmark | collected 2008
AGAAGAAGTTGCGGAAATTCTAAACCAAGTCAGATGTTTTAACGATTTTACCAAAGCCAACGATCCGTATAATGAACATGATTTCGGTAGTTTTGATTATAATGGCGAAAAAATCTTTTGGAAAATTGATTACTATGACAAGGATTACCGTTATTTATATGAAAATCCAAGCAATCCAGATATAACAAACCGTGTCATGAATATTATGCTAGCCAGCGAATATTAAATCCATAAATCTTATATTTTGACCCGTGGATAACGATTTTATTTTTGGTATAGGTTTTATTATGAAAAAGTAATTCTTAAGTCCACGGGTTGTTTATGACTTAATGGGATATGTTTGGTAAATATCTTAACTGCAATTTATTTATATTGACAATCGTAACAAATTTGTTACGATTAGTATGATGCAATGTTACGATTGAGGCAAAAATGTATAACAAACGTCAAGAATTAATTTTGGATTTTATTAAAGACAATCCAAAAGCCAAACGGGAAGATATAGAAATATTTCTTGCCCAAATGGGATATGAAACGACTAAAATGACCATAACCAGAGATTTAAAATTATTTCTGGAAAACGGTGATATTGAAAAATTTGGACAGGCTAAAGCAACCGTTTATAGTTCGTCTGTCAAAATAAATTTATTAAATGATATAAACATCGCAACCTATTTTGACAAAGAGCAAGACGAGAGATTGCCCAATACAGTCGGTTTTAACTTTGATATTTTTTCTGCATTAAAAGGTTTGCTGACCGATAAAGAAAAAACGGAATTGGAGAAACTTAATGTCGGTTATCTTGAAAAAAGAAGCAAATTATCGCCAACTTTATTGCAAAAAGAATTTGAAAGATTAACAGTTGAGCTTGCCTGGAAGTCATCAAAAATAGAAGGAAATACTTATACTCTTTTAGATACCGAACGTTTGTTAAATGAAAATATTTCCGCCCAAGGCAAGACCAAAGAAGAAACCAATATGGTACTCAATCATAAAAAAGCTTTGGATTTTGTTTTAAAAGCGCCGGAATATTATAAAAATCTGACTCTGGCAAAAATAGAAGACCTTCACAAACTATTGGTAAACGAGTTGAATGTTGCAACTGGTATTCGTAACGGAACGGTTGGAATTGTCGGAACTAATTATAAACCTTTGGATAATTCATATCAAATAAAAGAAGCCCTGAAAAATTTAATAGAAACCATTAACAAAACCGATAATCCGATAGAGAAAGCATTAATTGCTGTTTTGATGATTGCTTATATCCAACCCTTTGAAGACGGTAATAAACGAACTTCGAGAATCCTGGGTAATGCTCTTTTGCTGGCAAATAACTATTGTCCTCTTTCCTATAGAAGTGTTGATGAAATAGAATATAAAAAAGCTATTATCTTGTTTTATGAGCAGAATAATGCGTCATATTTCAAAAAATTATTTATTGAACAATTCCGACAAGCTGTTAATAAATACTTTTAGGTTTATAGTTTGGAAATATAAAAAGCATCAATTTCAAAATTCAGCCCGGTTTGATTGATTTCAGGTCGGGCTTATGTTTTATTACTTTTACTAAATTCTGCTATCCACAGGTTGTTTATGGAGATTTAGAATAGACATAATAATACCTATTTACAATGTGTTATAACTATCAAAAGGAATCTGATATAAACGTCATGTCGCGATTCTTGGGATTTGTAAAACAGTTTTTTTTATTATTTTTGATTAAGTGTCGTTGATGTCATTAATTCGTAAAATCAACTTCTCGGTAACTCGGAAAAGAAGTTAACTTTTAATATAGCGATGTCAAAGGTTAAAAAATAAATTGTCGTTGATGTCAAAAACTTTTAAATTCCAAACAAGCAATGCGAAAATATAATCCTGTCACTGTCAAATTTGTTGTTAAAATATATTTTCATCTCTTTTATACAGTAGGCTTGCGTGTGAATTGTATTGTTATCTATCGGTTTTAACTCTAAGCAATAAAATGGTAACTTTTCCCGTATTGTTGCTTTAAGAATGGCATTTTGTAGCTCCTGTTCGCTAAATCTTCCATGGTTAAACAATATATGAAAATGCCATTCGTCTGATATTCCCAACTCCGCAAAGGCTATAAATGACAAGTGATGTTTATTCCAATTATTCATCAAACTCTTTTCAAATGCCTTCATAATGTTTCTTAAGTGTTCCTTCGCATTATCCAAGTTGGCAGATTTTTTATTATCAGGAAGTTGAACCGTCAAAAAATAAGTTGGCTGGAAGGTATTGTTTAGCCATTTGTTAAATTCTTCTTTGATTGGAACAGATACATAAGATTCCATTTTTTGACCGCAGGATTCAGTTGTTTTATTTGATATAGGTGTCTTAAGGTTTTGATGAAATGGTTGTCTGTGCGTCATTTTAGGTATCCCGTTTTAAGTGTTTTGATAAAGGTTAATTTTAAGAGATACAAAAGACAGACATATATGCGTATAAGCTATTTTTAGGGTATAGTAGTAAAATTTTGAGAGAAGAAGAAAACCGTCATACAAATATTTTTTTATTATCAGTAACAATAAGAAGTACCATATCTCTTATACTCTATACATCACATAATAAGACAATATAACCGAACAGAAGATAAACCCATGATAACCGATGTCGCCTTGATTCTTTGACATATTGACGCGTGACTTTTATGGATTACTTTTTTCTTCTTTCGCGTCATGGTGTCCTTGATAATTTTGGCGACATTTACTTTTATCATCTCTCTTCTGCTGCTTGTTATTGGTGATACATCGGGACGCAAGTCTTATTGTATCTGGTTTAACATTGTCTTTATTTGTCATGTATCTTCTATATTTATCTCTTTTGTATTATTTCTTTTATTTATCTTTATTGTTATCTTATCTTTTGTATTTATTATATTTTTTATTGTTATTTATTATTTTTAATTCATTTGTTTTAAGTATAATAATAACAAAGGCCGCGCTTCTTGCTTCCTTGTATCCCGGACTGCCAAAACAGCTATACAAGATTATGATGGATCTTGGTAACCGGTTGATAATGATACTTTTTTATAGAATTGTTTTTTTGCATAAAAATTGATGTGAAAAGTTTTAAATGATAATTTTTTTAAATTTTCAGACCTGATAAAAAAATAAATCTAATGAAAACAGCATGTATATTTTTATCACCCATACGTAAAGGCTTTAATAAAAAACTATCGAAAAAAAATAGTTAATCAATTTTAGTAGTACGAGTTGATGATTCGGTAAATAAATATCATGCCTTATGTTGAAAATAGCAATAGCGGGAGCTGGTGTCCTGGTCTGGGTATCTATAATTAATAAAATTATACATTTTCAGATTTTTTTACATTACAATATAAAAACTATTTACTTTTCTTTAGTTTTTATTATATAATATCTGTATAAGGAGACGCCAAATGATAAACAGACCGCAATACCTCAAAGAACTTCTGTCATTTAAAGATACTGATTTGATAAAGATTGTTACCGGTGTTCGTCGTTCCGGCAAATCGACTTTGTTTGACTTGTATAAACAAGAATTGCTTCGTTTGGGCGTTGACGAAAAGCAAATTCAGATAATCAAGTTTGAAGAGATAGAGAACGAGAGTCTGTTGGATTATAAAAAGTTGTATCAGCATATTTTGGATAATTTAGCGCCAGACAAGAAAAATTATGTTTTTCTAGATGAAATTCAAAATGTACCGGATTTTCAAAAAGCGGTGAGAAGTCTATTTGAAAAAGGTAACATTGATCTTTATCTGACCGGTTCAAATTCCAAGTTGCAATCCGGACAATGGGCGACTTCTCTAGCCGGAAGATATGTTGAAATAAAAATGTATCCGCTTTCATACAAAGAATTTTATGAAACTTATTCTAACGCAGCAAAGCAAAATCCCGATAAAATATATGAAGATTACCTGACATACAGTTCTTTTCCGTATGCGACATATTTCCTGAAACAGGGCACAAAAGACGTCTTAAAACAAATTCACACTTACATAGAGGGAATTTTTAACACCATAATCTTAAAAGACGTTATGGAAAATTCCGGTATAAGCGAAGAAAGCCGTTTAAGACGGGTTATTAAATTTATGGCCGGCTGTATCGGTTCAGAAATATCAATCAAGAAAATCAGCGATACCATAACGTCCGACGGTATGAAAATCCAGCCGGCAACGGTTGAAAATTACATAGATGGGTTTAAGAACGCTCATGTTTTGTATCAAGCCGACCGATATGACGTTAAAGGCAAGAAACTTCTGAAAACCTTAAATAAATTTTATCTGGTCGATATGGGAATACGTCGGCACCTACTTGGCAATAAGGACAAAGACGAAGGGCATATTTTGGAAAATATCGTTTATCTGGAGCTTTTGCGCCGTGGTTATACCGTCTATGTCGGGAAAGTTGATATAAAAGACAAAGACGGAAAAATCAAGGCTCTGGAGGTTGATTTTGTGGCTGAAAATGAAAACGGCACAGAATATTATCAAATTGCCAACACGGTTATGGACAACGAGGTTTTGCAACGCGAATTGCGTCCGCTCGAATCCATCCGCGACCATTATCCGAAGTTTATTCTTACCCGAGATTACGGAACAGCTGATTACAACGGCATAAAAAGGCTTAATGTTCTGGAATGGTTGTTGGGAGAATAATTATTTGAAAAAATATTGTTCTAAATTATATGACGCGGATAAAAAAAAGCGCCGGCACATGGCAATACCGACGCTTAATGCAGATGCCTTATGTTATCTCGGCAAGTTCTTAAGAATTTCAAGAACGTGAAGCGGAGCAAAACATTCGCCGATGACATCACGAATCAGTTTATCGCTTGCCCAATCTGGAATGGGATAATCGTCAGGAAGTCCTGTTACACGAAGCAGCTCAAGAATACTCAAGCAACGAGCATCACTATATGTTCCGTCAGGCAGTAACCGTCCGGGATGCACATTTCTGAAGCCTGAAACGCTTTTGGAGTCCTGAAGAATAGTGTTGCACGGTTCGTCCCAGGATTTACGCTGAAAACTGCATTTGAATTTGGCTTTGCTTGGGGAACCGTCAACGTTTACCGGTTTCCAATCTGGATTATCGTGTGCAGAACATCCTGTCGGTGTGTGTTTCATGACCTCAATCTGGGGAGCGGCCCAATCTGGAGCATAATGCCCAGTCATACTGCTGTACTGGCCAGCCTCAATTGAAGGCAAATCACCGATGGCATCATACAAGTTAATTTTCTCGGAGTGAGGTTCTGGCAAAAACCAAGGGGCTTTTTTGTGAGCTAAAATGATGGCTCTTCTGCGGTTTTGTGGAGTAAAAAAGTCCGCCGCATTTTGCACGCCGTAGTTCACATAGTACCCCCAACTTTTGAGTGTCTTAACGATGTATTCGCCGACCACTCTTCCGTCATTGAGTTTAACCGTCAACATCTGCGGGACATTTTCAATTAAAACCCATTCGGCATCAACAGCTTTAATAAATTTAAGCATTGGCTCAAACAGATGGCCGCGTTTATCCGAGGGATTGCGCCGTGAATTGCTCAAACTGTAGCTTTGGCATGCCGGACTGGCAAGGATTCCGCTACATCCTTTCTCTTTATGAAGTTTAACCAGCTTGTCGAAGACATCTTTATCCCAGATATCACCGCAGACGATTTCACAATCGGGATAAATTTCTTTGGCCCATTGTGCTCGTTTCTTGATAATTTCGTTACCGACGGCTCCGATTAAGCCCAAACATTTGCGAAGATAATATTCGCCAATCCCCACGTTTTGAAACAAAGACGTGTAATAAACGGGTTTTAATTTTGAAAATTTCTTCCACTGGCGCCAGTAATCTTTCTGTAACCATGGAGTGTTATAAGGAGCAGGTTTTGACAATAAGCCTAGACCTGCCTTTTTTTGTAAAAAGCTTCCCAAGAATTTATCTCCTCTTGAGTTAAAGGTTGAGTGTTTTTCCACTCGAGCAAAAAAATTGCCTATATATTAGAATTGAAAAAAATCGGTCATTTTTTTGAGGAAATTTCCGTTTTGTGGTAACATATTGATTTTCCGATAAACTTTTTTTTATTTTTTTGTGTCAGGCACAAACGCTTATAGCGTCTATAAGGTGTAATTATTTTATTTTTAAACGTAAAAGTGTAAATTTGAGATTGTTTTTTTGATAAAATTTAGGCAAAATACGCACGATTAAAAAAATAGCGTCATTACGGTTAAAGCGATTAAAAAGAGAGATATATATCTGTTTGAAAAATTAAGGCTTACACAAGATAATCACCAAAGCAAATATAAACAAAGAGACAAAGACGGTTAAATCATTGTCTCTCTATTTACTGTTCTGTGCAGTTTGTTGCTCCAAAACCATATTGCCGTATTATTCAGCAAATCGGAGCCATAAAAGTTTAATCTGTGCGTAACTTTACTTCTTCGCCATGATGGTTTTCCATTTTGCAAAATGAGGGGTAAGAAAGTCATAGCCAAACTTTTTCATTTCATCATTAATTTGTGCAAGTGTATGGTTGGAATAAGATTGTTCCATGGTTGTTTTGCCTTCCCAACCGATGATATCGTTGATATAAGTCGCGCCGACACCGCTATCTTGCAAAGCGATACTAAGATTTTTTCTAAAAGAGTGAAAATCAAAGCCATCGTTATTACCGGTTTTAACTTTAATATCCATAAAAAACGGAGATAACTCACGCGTAAAGAATTTATTGTTATATTCTCCGCTTTTGGTTTGACATTTTTTAATAATAAAATCGGTATCTTTGGCTTTTAATCTTGCCTTTTGCCGATTTATGTAATCAACAAAGCCTAAATCAAGCAATTGCCTATGGATGGGTACCAAACGTTCCGACGCGTCGTTTTTAAGTTTTTTAATTGGGTGATCGGAACGAAATTGAATACAAGGAATGCCGTCTTTAATAAAAATGTCTTTATATTGCAAAGTAATCGCCGCGTTTATTCTGGCTCCGGTAAACAAAGCAATCATACAAGCCCAAAATGCATCCGGATTCTTTTGAAAATAATCGTGCTTAGGGTTAAATATCTCAAGTAATTGTTCTTTTCGGTATGGTAAATGCGGATTTTTATCAATTCTTTTTGTTTTTTCAATTTCAGGAAAGAGTTCAATAATATTATTTTTATATAAATCGGAATTAATGATATTTCCGCGCGTCGCCAATTCCTTGAGGTAGCGAACTTTCATTTTTTTTACATCATTCTTGGTTGAAGAGTCATTGATAATATTTTTAGATATTTTTTCGACCATCTCAACATTATGAAAATCCGCATAATCGTTTTTTAAAGAAAGTCCGGCTTCCGAAAGCAGTTTGACAATTGTTTGGCGTTTTCTTTTTTGATAGCTTTCAGAATTGCTCGCTTGCCGTTGTGATAACATGGATTCCAACACCTGTTCAATTGTATAACTTAGCGTTGTTGGCATAAAATCTGGTTGCTTGGGCTTGTTTATTATTTCTGCAACAGCGATATTTACCGGTCCGATATATTCTTTTATAACATTTTCAAGGCTTTTTATCTGACACATTAAATTTTTATTTTCTTCACTAAGTGTTTTAACATCTTGAGCCATGCTGCAATATAAAGAGTATAACTCGGCAACATCTTTAACCTTATTGCGTTTGGATAGTCTTTTGCTTGAAAAATTGGTAACAAGGGTGAAAATACCGCCCGTATCGTCACTTTCAAATATCAAATTATTAAATAACTGGCGTAACCGTCTTAATTTTTCTTCTTCAGCCATCATCTGTTTAATTTTTTCCTGAGCTTCAAAGTAATTTTGCGTGTGAAGAGAGATGATTTTGTATCTTCTCTTGTTATTAACTCTTGGTAACTCCACTCTATAATAGAAAGTTTTGTTTCGCAACTGTAAATAGATTTTAGTTGCCATACAGTTTGCCATACAATTTTCAGACATTTTGCTCTCCCATAGTTGATTTTTGTAAAGCAAAAATGTAAGTACTTGTTTTTGAAGGATTTAAAAAAATTAAAGAGCCTAACTTTTCAGCCTCGGCTCTTAATCTAAGTGCTTGATTTACAAGCAAAATAAATGGTGCGCTAGGCCGGAATCGAACCGGCACGGGATTGCTCCCAACAGATTTTAAGTCTGCAGCGTCTACCTGTTCCGCCACAAGCGCAAATCATTTTCGTAGAGTTTTATACAAACAAAAAAATATAAATGCAACATAAAACTTGTTTTTTTTTAATTTGCCGCTAAACTTTCCGTGTTTTGGATATGCAGCGCATATCGCTTATTAACATACCGTTTGTGCGGCAGAAACAACGTTTCGGCACAAACATGACAGAAAGGCTAATTCTATGAAACCAATCAATCGGAAATTAAAACTTTCCAAAAACAAATTTTCGGAAGTTCCATTCCGTAAACTTGTTCCTAATATTGTAACCATGCTGGCTCTGTGCTCCGGCATCACGTCTATTCGCTATTCTGTACAGGAAGACTGGAGCAAAGCTGTCCTGTTTATTTTTCTCGCCGCCCTGTTTGACGGGCTGGACGGTCGGTTGGCCCGTATGCTGAAAGCATCATCAAAATTCGGAGCCGAACTGGATTCTCTCAGCGATTTCGTCAGTTTCGGCGTTGCCCCGGCTATTCTGATGTTCCAGTGGTGCCTCTTTGACCTGCCTAAAATCGGCTGGTTTTTCTGCCTGCTTTACGCTATGGGAATGGCTATGCGGCTGGCTCGGTTCAATACTATGCTTGAAGATAAAACTATTCCGCCCTATTGGTCGCATTACTTTACCGGCGTTCCGGCTCCGGCAGCTGCGGCAATGGTGATGATGCCTGTTTTAATCAGCTTTGATTTCATTGAAGCAGAAAATTACCTGCGCACGCACCTGTTTTGCGGCTTATGGATGTGCATTGTTTCTTACCTTGAAACCAGCAGAATCCCCACCATTTCATTGAAAAAAACCAAGATCAACGCATCTATGATTATTCCGCTGTTGATAATCGTTGCCCTAATGGCAAACTTTCTCTTCACACAAACCTGGCTGACCCTGGGAGTACTGACAGCTTTGTACACGCTGTCAATCCCGCTTGGCGTCCTGAAATTTCTCAAAGACAAACGGGATTTCCAGAAAGCTCAGGCTGTCAGCGAACAGATATAACGGCAAAGGAGGCTGCGGCCTCCTCTTTTTTTCCAAAAAAACCTTGATTTTTAAAACAATAAGCGCTATAAGACTTCCACCAACCGACACCCCTGGAGGCCGTTTGGTATAAATTTAATTTTATAAAGGATTAAAACATGTCAGAAATTACATTTAATGCAAATTTGCGTGAAAAAGCAGGTAAGGGGGCAGCTCGTGCATGTCGTAGAGAAGGCCGTATCCCTGCAGTTATTTACGGTGGCAAAAAAAATGCCGTTAACATCAGTCTGCACCCGGTAGAACTAGAAAAAGCTCTTGACCTTCGCGACTTCTACAAATCGGTAATTACCATTTCCTTAAACGGCAAGTCAGAAAAGGTTGTCTGCAAAGACGTCCAGTTTGACCCGGTATCCGATATGCCTATTCACGTTGATTTTATGCGCAACTAAGGCTCAAGGAACGCAAAATGTTTTTAGTGGTCGGATTGGGCAATCCTGGTGAAGAATATGCAAAAACCCGCCACAATATAGGATTTATGGCGGCTGATGAAATATACAGCCGCTATAATTTTTCCCCGTACAAGGCAAAATTTGGAGGATTGATTGCCGAAGGAAACATTGACGGCATCAAGACGCTGCTCTTAAAACCTCAAACCTTTATGAATCTGTCAGGAAATTCTGTTGGCAAAGTTGCCGCTTTTTATAAGATTCCACCGGAAAATATTATCGTCATCCATGATGACAAAGACTTGGCACTCGGCAAATTAAAAGCCAAAATCGGCGGTTCAGCCGGTGGACATAATGGGCTGAAAAATATCGATTCCCAAATTGGGCAAAACTATAACCGCATCCGCATTGGCGTCGGTTCGCCGCAGGAACATCATACAGACACTGTTAACTTCGTTTTATCGCGTTTTTCTAAAGCCGAAATGACTCTTCTGCAAGAAAGAATAGATTTCATCGCTTCAACCATAAACGAACTAATCAAAAAAGGCGTTACCCATTATTCTAACATAATCGGCATGCACAACAGCAAATAAAGTTTTCAAACTATTATTCTTCTAATTTTTAAATCCTATCATTATGAGCTTTTTCAAAACAGTTATTGCAAAAATGCGGCGTAAACCTTCCTGCTCAAAACTATCAGAAATCCTGCTTTCTTGCAGCAACAGCGAAATAAGGTTTTGCTTTCGTTCTGATAAAAATAAAAACAAGTATTTTGACTGTTGCACAACAGCCAAGGAAGCAACAGAAATCTGCAGAATTCTCGGCAATATTAACTTATGCTGCCCGGAAAAGGATAAAAATTTTATCAAATATATTCCGGTCATGCACAAGTACGGCTTTGCACTTGAATTCATCAACCGCTACGGCTGGCTCTCAGAAGCTTATGCCCGGACAATTATCCAATCCGGCATTATTCAAGACGCAGAGCCGGCGATTCTCTCTCTGGAACGCCCGAATTTGCTCTATTACATTCACAAAACCGGACATCAATGGAGTGAAACCGGAAAAAAGGAAATACACCAAAAACACCCGGTAACTTATCGGCATTTTTTTGGTTAAAAACTGCTTCAGAGATTGTTCCAAACAAAATATACCGCCCGTTAATGCGGTATATTTTTTTATTGCAAAAGCTGCACTTCTTTAGTATAACCCTCTTTATTGAACAAACAACCATCTTTAGGAGTTATAAAATGGGATTCAACTGCGGCATCGTCGGCCTCCCCAATGTCGGAAAATCAACTCTTTTTAACGCTTTGACTCAGACAATTGCTGCTCAGGCGGCAAACTTTCCGTTTTGCACCATTGAACCGAATACCGGCCGTGTTGCCGTACCCGATAAACGATTGCAGGAACTGGCAGCTATCGTCCACCCGAAAAACATCGTACCGACCCAGCTTGAATTCGTTGATATTGCCGGCTTGGTAAAAGGAGCCTCCAAAGGTGAGGGACTCGGCAACCAATTTCTTGCCAACATCCGCGAAACCGACGCCATCATCCACGTCCTGCGTTGCTTTGAAGACAGTAACATCACTCATGTTGAAGGCAGTGTTGATCCGATTCGCGATGCAGAAATCGTAGAAACGGAACTGATGATTGCTGATTTGGAATCCCTTGAAAAACGCTTTGAACAGACAAAAAAGAAAGCGCAAACCGGCGGCGACAAGGAAGCCGCAGTTCGTGCCAGGGTCATGGAACCGATTATAAATGCTCTCCGCGAAGGCAAACCCGCTCGCACGGCAGCACCGTCTCCGCAAGACAAAGATGCATGGAAACAATACCAAATGCTTCAACTCCTAACCTCAAAACCGGTTCTTTACGTCTGCAATGTAGATGAAGACAGTGCCGCCGCCGGCAATGAATTCTCTCAAAAAGTTTTTGCCAAAGCAGAAAAGGAAAATGCCAAAGCCGTAGTTATCTCCGCCGCTATTGAATCAGAAGTCGCCCAGCTTGACAACGAAGAAGAAAAGAAAGAATTTCTTTCTGCCCTTGGTCTGGAAGAAACCGGACTGACAAAAATCATTAAAGCCGGATACGAACTTCTTGGATTGGAAACTTATTTTACCGCAGGTCCCAAAGAAGTTCGGGCCTGGACTTTCCTTAAAGGCTCCAAAGCACCGCAATGCGCCGGAATTATTCATTCCGACTTTGAGCGGGGTTTTATTCGTGCCGAAACTATCGCTTATGACGACTATATTAAATTTGGCGGTGAACAAGGCTGCAAGGAAGCCGGAAAGATGCGTTCCGAAGGAAAGGATTATGTAGTCAAAGACGGAGACTTGCTCAACTTTCTGTTCAACGTATAAGAATGAAAAACATTCTGAAATATCACCTGTATATTATAGGCTTTGCCATTCTAACCGCAGCAGCCGTTTGGTTAAACTGGGATTGCCCGCCGAATTATGACGAAGCTCATGCGTGGAATATCGCCCGACACCTTTCTACTGCAGAAATTTTTACTGTGAGCAAGACTGAAGGGCATCCGTTCCTTTGGTATTATCTGCTGATGCCCTTGGCAAAAGCAAATCTGCTTTATCCGTATTCGCTCTATTTCCTCAATCTGCTTCTCGTCATCGGCGCGTTTTACCTGCTATACCGATATGCGCCGTTTCCCGCGTACGTCAAATATCTCATTACGCTTTCGGCACCTTTTCTCCAATTATATGCAGGCTTCGCCCGCAGCTATACGCTCTCCGTTTTCCTGCTTTTCTCTTTGCTTAGTTTTTATCCTTCCCGCCAAAAACACCCTGTTTTCTATCTTTTCCTACTGCTTTTGCTGGCTAACACCAATCTTATGGGATTCTGGACAGCCTTTCCTCTGGGATTTATCTATTTTACAGAAAATCTCTGCTCATCATTCCGCAATAAACGCCTGTCATTGCCGCTGTTTTTAACCATAAATGCCGCACTGTTGGAAATTTTGCTCATTGTTTTACAATTCTATGGTTATAACGCAGATATCCCCAAATACACGCCTGTCTTTCATTCCCTGCAGGAAGACCTGAATATGGCATTGTTTCCATTGAATATTCATGTATTTTTCGGCATAATTTTATTATATTTTTTCTTCTTTCTAAAGCAAAAACAATTCGTTGCCGTTTTTTTTCTTGCTTCGACAATGGTTACTCTTGCTCTGACTTTCACATTCGTCTATCACGGAGCCATACATCACCATAACTTCTTTTACATCTGTCTGATTGCAGCCTGCTGGCTGGAAAAAGAAAAATCCGCGGCACATTCGCCCTCTGCAACTCTCCTGCTGGGCATTATAGCCCTGCTTCTCATCTTCAATCCTTATAACCAATACAAAAAGAAAGACTGCGCATATTTGCGCAGCCTCCAAAACAGTGCCGTTGCCATAAATAAGCTGTTCCCCGGCAGTAAACAGCAAATTCTCGTTTTAGAACATTTCGATGCCAATATTATTAAACCTTACCTTTCGCCAAATATCAAATTGCTAAACCAAACGATGACAGATTTTTCTTCTTTAAAGGCTTTTCAGGAAACTCTCTACCATTTCTACAGACAGATAAACCGATATAAAATAATTGAAACAGTTGCCCAAACGCCAGATACTCTGCTTTATCGAACCTGCGGAGAAAACACATACCGCAATGACCTGCTCGCCTTTCGCCTAAAATACCGGCTAAATTCAAAATACTGCCTGTATACGATAGAAATCAGATAAAAAATTTCGGCCGCAAATTGCAGCCGAAAAAACATTCTACTCAACATCCAGATATTCTATCGCATCCATCGCCGCCATTGCCCCGCTGCCCGCAGAAATAACCGCTTGCTTATATTTGGGGTCTTTAACGTCGCCTGCGGCAAAAACGCCTTCGATATCCGTTGCCGAACAATTTTCATGCGTTACAATATACCCCTTGCTGTCCAAAACCAGATTTCCTTTGAAAATATCCGTATTCGGCTGATGTCCTACCGCCACAAATACGCCGTCAACCGGAATTGTCTTCAATTTATCATTTTCGACATTCTTAATCTTAATACCTGTTACTTTTAAAGGATTGTCCTCACCGACAATTTCTTCAACAACGCTGTCCCATTCAACCACAATTTTCTTATTATTGAAAATTTTATCTTGCAAAATTTTATCAGCCCGCAGTTGATGGCGTCTGTGAACCAATACGACCTTATCTGCCAAAGTCGCCAGATATAAAGCTTCCGAAACGGCGGAATTGCCGCCGCCGATAACCGCAACTGTCCGTCCCCGGTAAAAGAAACCGTCGCAGGTCGCACACGCTGAAACCCCATATCCGAGATATTTCTTCTCTGACGGAATATTCAGCCATTTTGCCGAAGACCCCGTCGCCACAATAACTGCTCTTGCCTTATAGGAATGCCCGTTTTCGGAACTGCATACAAACGGACGATTGCCAAAATCCACCTCGACAATATTGTCATTGGCAAACTGAACACCCAATTTCAACGCCTGCTGCTTCATCTTGTCCATCAGTTCAAAACCGCTTATTTCTTCAAAGCCCGGAAAATTTTCTATACTGCTTGTCATGGTCAGCTGCCCGCCTTCCTGATTGCCGGAAACAATCATCGTCTTAAGTCCAGCTCTCGCCGCATAAATTCCTGCCGTATATCCGGCTGGCCCGGATCCTAAAATAAGCAAATCAGTCGTATACAGTGCCATTACAGCCTCCTAGTTTAACAGTTTCAACGTACTTTCGCGCAGTTTTTTTACCCGCAGCGCTTTTTCTTTTTCCCCCTGAAGCTCATAAATTGCCGCCAGTTGGCTGCATATATACAGCGTATCCTGATACTTGGCATAAAAGCTTTCATCCTGTCCCATAACTTCGTTCAGGGCCTTCTCCAGAAACTGAGCTTTTACCTGAGGCGTTTCCGCATTTTGAGCCAGCAGCATATACGCTGCAAATTTATCCTCCTTGTCATGATTCTCCGCCCATGTTTCTTCTACCCGAACATAAGCATCTTCATCATTGAGATAATAATAAATGTCTTTCAGGGCTAAAAGCACGCGGCTTTTTTCTTCCGCACTGCGCGCATAAGCCAAAGACTGGTTATAATATTCTGCTGCCAGAAAGTATTTACTATTATCCTGATTTTGTAAAGCGTCTTCATAATAAATATCGCCAAGTTTTGTATATGTCCAATACAAAATAGCTGCAACATTGGCCGTATACTCTTCCTTTTGTTGTAAAAATTTCATAAAATAGCGCAGCAATGCGCTATACTGTACCACCAATGCCTCTTTGCTCAGATACTTTTCCCGTTCCTGCACAATTTTATACAAATGCAGAAAGCGGCTTTCCGCATTGTCCGTTTTCGTCACGGCCGGTTTTAACATTTTCAGGCTCCGATTGATAAAAATTACAATATGCCGCCCGTATTCAGGCAGTAGTCTTCATTATTCAATGCATATTTTTTATGGACAGGACATTTTTCGCATAAACACCCACGATTCTCATGAATGCAATTGCTTTTTTCAAAAGCGCAAAACATAAGCTCCAGATGTTCCAAATGTGATACGTCATACGGAATATCCTTTCCGTTCTTTAATTTACAGGTTGTTGTATAAGACGGACATGATAAACACATACAAGCCTGAACATTTTCCACGGTTTTATCGACATGCATATTCTTTCTCCTCATAATACTTTCTCGCCAACGTAGTAAAAATATGCGCTAATGCCGGCAAAACAATTAACCAACGCCCTAGATTTAGGTTTATAATGCTATATGCGAATAAACCTGTCTTTCTGAATTTGTGGCAAAAAATAATTACTAACCCCAGGAAGAAATGAAATTTTATCAACCCTTGCAAATATTGGACCGCGATAACATGATTTTATCATTTCATCAATTTTTTCTTCATCACCGCTCATCAAAATTTCTACGCTGCCGTCATCTTCATTTCTGACCCAGCCAGAAATTCCGCCGATTTCCAATGCTTTAGCCACAGCCCAGCGTCGATACCCGATTCCCTGAACTCTGCCTTCAATTTTCAGATAAACTTCTCTCATAGCAAAATGTTTCCCATCTTTTTAGTTTTCGCTTTACATCTTCTTGCCGCATAACTGTCGCCTCATCGGTTCCCCATTGCTTCTGCTGCTCCAGCTCCTCACAAAAAGCCAGCCGAAAAACCGCTTCTGCCGAAGCTATTCTTTCGGCAAACAAAATACCGAGCAAGACCGAACGTAACTCCGTTGCCGTCAAATACAAAATGCTCAGCTTATCATCGTCCAGCTGCCGCAGATATGCAGCCATTTTTTCCTTCTGCAAAGCATTTGCAGCAATAACTGAAAGTCCTTTAGTCATCACAAAAGCAGTGTTCGACAGCAAATTTGCCTGTTCAACTGCCGCCGCCGCATCTCTCAATATACCGGCGTCCAAATCGTCCGGCAGATACAAAAGCGTATCCGTTTCCGCAAATTTAACCAAAACCGAAATGAAACACTCTTTTTCTGCTGCTATTTTCTTTATAATTTCCGATTCCGGTTCCGATACGGAATTAGTTGGTTTTACCACGTTTTCCTACTCCGCCCGAAAGTATATTCAAAATCCCTTTCGTCGTATCCTTTACAACGCCGACGCTGTCGTCAAGAATTTTCCCGACATCGCCCGTCGTCTGAGTAACGACATTATCCGGTTTGGGAAAACGGCTTTCATACCCCGTTCCTTGCAAAGCCGTATAACACGGAGAACCGTCATTTTCCAACAACATCTGTGTCCCAAGATATACAGGCCCGCCCGTCGTAACGCCCACAATAGTTTTAATAGCATTGGCGCTGTCTACGCCGATTCGCGGATTTTGAATTGTCCCTGTCAGTTTCACCAGCGAAGACAAAGCCTTTGCAATATTCGTATCCGTCAGTTTTCCCGCAAAAGGTTTAACGCTCATGCTGACGCTATCATCTCGCAGGTTGACATCGCCGCTTGCCACAATCGTAAATTTATCGGCATTGACAACAACCCCGTTCGGAAAGCTGGCTTTACCGTTTTTCAAATCAGCGCGCACAACGGCACAACGCAAGTTCAAATCATCATTGCCTTTAGTAATTTTCAACGTATTAAGAAGCTGGGAAACGACATTTCCTTTCATCACCCCGATATTGCCGAGATGAACCTGCGACTTATCGACAATCGCAACAATACGCCCGTCAAGGCTGTCTGCCACTGCTGCATAAGTATCTCCCCGCCCGCTCAGGCTGACATAAACATCGGTATCGCTCCCGTTTATAAAATTAAAAGAAGATGAAGTTTTGCCCAACGCCTGAAGCAGTTTCTGCATATTTAACTTTTGTACCTCCGCCTGCAATACCATTGATTTTGACGCAGCATTCAGCGAAGCGTTTGCCGTAACGCTGCCGTCGACAACCGTCCCTTTAATCACTTTCAAAACTGCCGTTCCGTTTTTAACCTGAACATCCGCAACAATATTGTTTGCAATCTCTGAATTTCCGTTAACCAATCGGGAAACCGACGCATTAACATCTGCGTTGATACCATAAAGAGCCGAATACGGAATAACGTCAGCCGGAACGAGTGCTGTTGCCTGAGCTTCCTTTATCAATGAGAAATTTACTGCCGCCTGTTGCTTTTTCGCAAAAGTTGCCAAATCAAACCTGCCTGACTGCAATTTTGCCTTAACCGTCGGAATACTTGCAGCAATATTCGCAGTTGCCGTACCCTTTATCTCATTTCCGGCTATTCTAAAGCTCTTGATATCGGCTTTGATTTCCTTCAAATCGCCTTGCAGCATAATATCCGCAAATTCATTATAACCGCTGTTCTCGCCCAAAAACCCGCTCGCTTTGACTGTTCCGCTGAAACGGATATCAGTTAATAAATCATACAGCATCATTGCCGCCTCGGCATGTATGCCGGCAACATCAAACGTTCCGGACAACGGATATCCGGAAGCACTCTCAAGTTTATTTAAACTACCCAAAATACCGCTGCCGCGATACAGTCCGTGATTAACATCAAAATTAAAATCAATATCGCCGCTGTCGTTTTCATCAAGTGCCAGTTCTGTAATATCATAACTTTGCTGCTTTGCTTTCTTATCCGTATAATTTATCTTCACATTGCTTAGCAAAACATGTCTGACTACCAGTGAAGACAGCAGCTGTGATACGCTGCTTCCGCCTGTATCGTTATGAATTGCTCCCGCCGGCTCTGCATTTTTTGTTTCGGTATCTGTTTCATCCACCGCAGCCTGAGCACTCTTAACCAATTCAAATTTCATCAAACTAAAATTCGCAGCCTTTTTCCCTTTTTGTATTGCAGCACCGACCTTATCGGCAGAAAATTCCCAATTCGCCTCACCTGATGCGTTTTCTTCAAGGTTTATCACCGCATCATTCAGACGAAACGTATCAATCTCAATGTTTTTATGCAGCAGTGGAATTACGGCAAAGCCGAGTTCTACCGATTGCGCCGATACCATTGTCGGCGTTTTTGACCATTCTGCATTGGAAAAAGTAACGTCTTGAACCTCTATTACCGGGTTAAACGACGGTTTCACCTGAATATCGCCGATAGTCAGCTGCCGCCCTGTCGCATTGTAAACGATTTTAACAATGCTTTCCTTATAAGCGTTAAAATCTATCTGCGTCAGCAGCACATAAACGGCAGCAACCGCCAACACGCAAATACTAACCAACGAAATAAGTATTATCTTTAATGCTCTTTTCATTTTCTGCTACTCCCTAACCCCTAAAATTTAATCCAAGCGTACTTAGGCTGTCTTTAAAATACCCGGGCAGCTTTGCCTGTACAATCAATTTTCTGCCATAAACAGAAGATAAATCTATTTTATAGGCATGCAAATGCAGTTTATGGACAAACATTCCGCTTTTTTCCCGCTCTGTGCCGAAATACTTACCATCACCCAAAATCGGCGTCCCGATAAATTCAAGATGCGCGCGAATTTGATGGGTTCTCCCGGTAAGAGGACTGGCTGCCAGCAAAGCATATTTATCGCTGACACAGTCCAAAACCTGATATTCCGTCACTGCCGGTTTTCCCCCTTCCAAAACCTGTACCCTGCCGTCCGCTTTTTCCAACGGCACCTTAATCTCTCCATATTCTTTCGCAGGAACGCCGCGGACAAGAGCCAGATACGTTTTTTTCAAAGTATGCTCCCGAAATGCCTTTGTCAAGAGATCCGCCGTTTTTCGATTCCGCGCCAAAACCAAAACACCGCTCGTATCCTTATCAATCCTGTGCACCAGTTTCGGCCTTTCATCATTGTCGAACTTAAGGGCATCAAGCATACCGTCTATATGTCTTTGGGTATTTGTCCCTCCCTGCACAGCCAGCCCGGACGGCTTATTCAGAACGATAAGATTATCATCTTTATAAATAACCATATCTTCTATAAATCTTGCATCATACGCAGAAATTTCCGTATGTTCCGGCATTTTTTTCTCATTATCAAGCGGCGGCACACGAATTTCCGTTCCCGCTATAAGCCGCGTATTGGCCTCGGCTCGCTGCCCGTCAACTTTAATCTGCTTCGTCCGCAACAGCTTTTGCAGCCGTCCCAGGCTTAACCCCGGATAATATTTCAGAAACCAACGGTTTAGCCGGATTCCCTCGTCTTCATTCTTTACCTTGACAATTTCAACACCGCTCATTTGTTTTCGTCCTTTTTCTTGAAAGCCCGCTGTTTTTCTGCTCTCAATTTATCAAAATAATCGATTCTTTTCTTAATTTCCCGCTCAAATCCTCTGTCCACCGGATGATAAAAGCGCCGCCGCCCCATTTCTTCGGGAAAATAGTTTTGCCCGGAAAAACCGTCCTCCAAATCCTGGTCATAAACATACCCGTCATTATACCCCAATTCTTTCATCAGCTTGGTCGGTGCATTCAAAATATGCTTCGGCGGCATCAGGGAACCTGTCTTCCGCGCTGCATCAAACGCGCTGTGCATTGCCTTGTAAACCGCTGCCGACTTCGGCGCCGTCGCCAGATATGCCGTCAGCTGCATCACTGCCAAATCCCCCTCGGGAGACCCCAGACGCTCATAAACTTCTGCACAGGCAATCGCCTGCGTTACGGCATTGGGATCCGCCAGCGAAACATCTTCAACCGCAAATCGGACAAGCCGCCGCAGGATATAACGCGGATCTTCACCGGAAACAATCATTCTCCCGACCCAGTAAAGCGCCGCATCTACATCCGACCCGCGCAGCGATTTATGCACGGCGGAAATCAGATTATAATGTCCGTCCCGCCCCTTGTCATAAACCGGTGCCCGCGACCGGATAATTTTCATCAGCTTTTCTTTGTCAAAAATCTCCCCCGGTTTGGCATAAGCCCAGACGCTCTCCGCCAGATTAAGAATATACCGCCCGTCGCCGTCTGCCACATTTTTCATAAATTCGCGCGCTTCTTCGTCAATCGGCAGTTTCATCCCTTCTTCGCGCTCGGCTCGCTGCAGCAGCTCCTCAAAATTTTCCGGCGTCAGACGGTTCAATACAAAAACCTGACATCTGGACAACAAAGCCGCATTCAGCTCAAACGATGGATTCTCGGTAGTTGCGCCGACCAGAATAACCGTTCCGTCCTCCACATACGGCAAAAAACCGTCCTGCTGCGATTTGTTAAAGCGATGGATTTCATCAACAAACAACAAAGTCCCCTTGCCTTGGGTTATTTTGCGCTCCTGCGCATATTGAAAGACCCTCTTTAAATCGGCCACGCCCGAAAAAACCGCCGAAATCTGTTCAAAGTACAGATTTGTATGTTCGGCAATCAGCCTGGCTATCGTCGTCTTGCCGCAACCCGGTGGTCCCCAAAGGATAAATGAAGATATACGCCCCGTAAAAAGCATTCTGCCCAAAGGGGAATCTTCTCCTAACACCTGTTCCTGCCCGACAACCTCCTCAAGTTTTCGGGGACGAAGCCGGTCGGCTAAAGGCCGTTTAACCCTGTTTGAAAAAAGCGTTTCTTCCATGGCTCCCGCTGAACAAAATTAAAAACAAAACCCAAACTGCCTTATTTTTTACAACAAAGATTCTAAAAAAGCTATTTCTTTTTAACATAAAATTTCTCGCATTGCCCGCCTCCCGCAAATTTTCCCATATTCTCAGTCCTCTCCCTCTTGTTTTTTTGCAAATAAACAGGCAAATGCATATATAACTCTTGACTCTGCACAATAAAGTTATAGTATTCAAAAGATTAAAATAACCAGCAATCGGGAAAGAAATATGAGTTTTAGAGATTTGGGGCTAAGCGAACAGACCATCCACGCGATAGAAGACTTAGGCTATCAGGAGCCGACAACCGTACAAAAAGACGTTATTCCGTCGGTTCTCTCTGGAAAAGACATCTTCACCATCGCTCCGGCTGCCTGCGGCAAAACCTGCTCTTATATCTTTCCGCTTATTGATATTATTTCCAAAAAAGAAGGCCAGACAATTCTGATTATTTCTGCCGACAGCAAAGAAGCCGTTAATATTTCCGATAAATTTTCTATTTTTAACAGATATCACGAAATAAACGAAACAACCATAAAAGACGGCGACACCGAAAATATGATTGACAGCGAAGCAAACGTCATCATCGCCTCACCGGATTTGCTGCTTGAAAATCTGGCCGAAAACCGCATTGACGTTTCCAATGTCAACATTCTGGTTGTTGACGATATTAATCTGATAAAAAAGAAACGGCAGCTGAATAACTTGGATAAAATTTTAGCCCTGCTGCCCGCAAACAAACAAAATATCGTTTTTACGACCCGCCGCTCCAAAGAAACGCAGGACACGCTAAACAAGATACTGAAAACGCCGGCGGAAATCAAAGTTGACAAAGCCAGAGAAAGCGAAACTGCGGAAATCGGGCAGAATATTCCCGAAATCCCGCAAAAAGAAATTCGCGCTGAAGAAAAAGCCTCTGCCGAAAAAGCTGCAAGACGGCCGGCACCGAACGCAAAAATTGACTTAAAGCCTCCCTTACTGGATAAAAAAGCATTAGACTTGTCCAAGCGCTACAAGGTTTTCGGCAAAAAAACACCAACGTTCTTACTTGCCGATACCAAGCTTGTTGAAGAAGCCGAATAATACCGCAATCCTGTAAACACGGATTTTCAGGATTCGCAAAATAAACAATAACATCAAAACTAACTTTTTTATGGAGATTCTACAATGTCTGGACACTCCCAATTTAAAAACATTATGTATCGCAAAGGCGCCCAAGACGCTAAAAAAGCCAGAGTTTTCGCTAAACTCGCCCGTGAAATTACCGTAGCAGCCAAAAGCGGCCTGCCCGAACCGGATAAAAATCCCCGCCTGAGACTGGCAATCCAAGCCGCCCGTGCGGAAAGTATGCCGAAAGATAACATTGAACGCGCCATCGCCAAAGCAACGCAGGTTGCCGGCGGCGCCGATTTTACTACCATGCGTTACGAGGGTTTTTCTCCCAACAAAGTTGCCGTTATTGTTGAAGCTCTGACTGATAACAAAAACCGTACGGCCAGCAACGTCCGCTCTATTTTTGGCAAACGCGGCGGAGCCATGGGCGAAACCGGTTCTGTATCATTTAACTTTGAACGTATCGGCTATATTGAATATCCGCAGGCTGTTGCCGATGCTGACAAAATGTTTGAAGAAGCATTGGAAGCCGGCGCCAATGAAGTCGTTTCCGAAGAAGACATTCACGCAATTGAAACTCTGCCGGACGACTTGTCTGCCGTAACCGACGCTTTGGAAAAGAAATTCGGCACACCGTCAGCATCTCGTTTGGATTGGAAACCGACTGTAAAAACCCCAATCACGGATTTGGAAACGGCAAAGAAATTTCTTGAATTCATCGATGCGCTGGAAGAAGACGAAGACGTTCAGCACGTTTACCACAATGCAGAAATTTCTGACGATATTATGGCTCAGTTGGAGGCCGAATAATGCGTATCCTCGGTCTGGATCCGAGCATTTCCTCTACAGGCTGGGGAATTATTGAGATGAATGGAAACCGTCTGTCTTATGTGGCAGACGGTTTCATTCCGACTTCTGCCAAAGACACTCTCTCAAACCGTCTGCACACCATTTACACAGAACTCCGGCACATTATTGAATTATATAAGCCGGACGAAGCCTCCATTGAAATAACTTTTTTAAACACCAATCCGGAAACATCGTTGAAACTGAGCATGGCGCGCGGCGTCGTTTTCCTGATGCCGGCAATTTACAACATCCCTTTGTTTGAATACGAACCCAACAAAATCAAAAAAGCTCTGACCGGAGTCGGCAAAGCAGACAAGAAACAAGTGGAGACAATGGTAAAGATTCTCCTGCCTGGTTGCCAACCAAAAAACAACGACTCCTCGGACGCCTTGGCTATCGCTATCACGCACTGCAACCTGCGCAACTCCTACAAAGACCACACCGTATAATCTTTATTGCCATTCATACTGTCTCTCACATTAACAAGATACACTGTCGTCATGTTATTCGGACAGATTTATGCCTTTTGTTGGAATATTACCGTCTCTCGCTTTTTCTTGAAAAATTAATCATTCTCACATCAAAAGACCTTTGTGCAGTAAAAGAATTTTGTGCAGTATCGGAATAATTTGTTTCGTTCCGTTTCCCCTGCAAAACTTGGTTCAACTCTTTTTCATAGCCGCCGGAAACCGCCAGTTTCTTACCTAGTAGAACTATCTCGCTCGGCTGGTCGCGCCAATCCCGTTCTTTATCAAATACGGTCAGCACCGCATCTTTGAACTGCCCCTGTTTCTCTTTGGGAAACGCAGCAATGAGCTTCAGCAAGTCACGCATAAACGGCGGTGCATTGGTGATATCAACGATAGCACGGGCTTTCTCCGGTGTAAACGGCTGACCGTCCTTCCCCGCCGGATAAAAATCCTTATTATTTTCAAAACCGCTGACATAATTGCTGAAATAACGGTTGCGAATCGCCAGACGAGACAGGGTTTCCGTAAATTCTTTTTGTGCTTCCATTTCCTTTGCAAAATACTGTTGCAGATAATTATACATCGTCGTATTGGCAAAATTACCGTCATATTCCTCTTTAACATCAAACTGAACACCGGCAAACAATGCCTGCCTGGTCACCCACGTACCTTTGGGATCCATTAACCACTCTATCGGCTGAACTTCAAACCAATACGCCGCCCCTTCTTGAATCTGCCTGTCGTCAGACAGAACAGTACCGCTGCTACAAGGTTTCCCCTCGATACGAACATATTTTTTACCGTTAAACATATATTCTTTATGGTTTCGCGGGGTAAATCCGGTGTCGAAGGCCTCAAGTTCCGCTGAATCGAAAGTATAATTTTTACCGGTCGGTTTAAGGGCGTTTTTTTGATACTGAACCTCTAATTCCTGGCTGATGGATTCAGGTGCCACAGTTTGCGGATAGGCTCCGTATTCGCAGATCTGTACCGTCTTGCCGTTGCCAAAACGCATTTCCCTCACATTGCTCGGACTAATTTTGGATGTTGCAGAAGCAGACAGTGCCGGACGAACCGCTGCTTCACGCGTACGAGGGAAAAAGTTGAACTCTTTACCAAAAGCCCCCACAACGCAAAGACTGCCGCCTTCGAGGAAAGATGCTGTCCAGACACATCCGGAAGTAACGCCGGCACTGTTTCTAGACCCATAACCTACAAAGGTACCCAAAACGATTGCCGCATCCGAAATGCCTGTTCTTGTACCATACGCCTGTATTACTTCCAACGCGCTGTCGCCCCAGACGTCTTCTTCCTTTAATAAAGTTATTTCCATCCTGCATTCCCCGCTCAACTCATCATATAATTATTTTACTACATTCACCTCCCCTTGGCAAGCGATATTTAGTCAACAAAAACGCCCTCTCCGGGGCGTTTTGTAAATCAGTCATCTACAAATCGGAAATAACCTGAATACTGATAATCTCATCCGGTTGGCTGACCATTCCGTTATAACCGCCGCCTTTTTTAATCTTGTCAACATATTCCATACCGGAAACGACTTTTCCCCAAACCGTATATTGCCCGTTCAAATGCGGACAATCGTCATAACAGATAAAAAACTGACTGTCTGCCGAATCCGGACTCATCGCCCGAGCCATGGAAACAATACCTCTCGTATGCGGAATTGTATTAAATTCAGCTTTCAGCTTCTTGCCGCTTCCGCCGGTGCCGTTACCGAGCGGACATCCCGTCTGTGCCATAAATCCGTCAATAACGCGGTGAAATTTTAAACCGTTGTAAAACCCCTCGCGCACCAGCTCCTTTATTCTTGCCACATGGTTTGGCGCCGCATCAGGATACATCTCTATGACAACTTCCCCCTCTTTCAGTTTCATAACCAATGCATTTTCCGGGTCATTCACATTATATGAATATTTCATTTTCTTTCCCCTCGTTTCACTGACACCGAGCTTCTTTTTTTCCTCCGCTGCCAAATTCTTCGTATCGCTTTTATTCAGGCTTTTCGTTTCGCTTTTCCCTAAAACATTAGACATCTGTAAACTCCTAACATATTCTTTCCGCAGCAACTCATTGCTTTTTTCTTCTGCCTTATATTTAGGTTTTTATTTTCCGCTATTCAAGACAAAATCTACCCTTTCCTCCGCCGAAAGGCCGGTCGGATAAGTTTCGTCAATTTCTTTCAGCCTGTTCTTCAATCCTCTGCCGTTGGCAATTTGAATCGCCAATCCCGGCCGTGCATTAACTTCCAACATCATCGGTCCCCGGTTCTTATCAAGCACGATATCTGCTCCCAGATATCCCAAACCGGTCATGTCGTACGCCAATGACCCGATAATCAGATGCTCTTTCCAAAACGGAACGCGCAAATCCATCAAATTCGCTTTTGTATCAGGATGCTGCAAAATCGTTTTGTTATGCATAACAGCATTCAGAGGCTGTCCCGTCCGGACATCCAGTCCGACACCGACAGCCCCCTGATGCAAATTAGCCCGTCCGCCGGATTCTTTCGTCGCCAGACGCATCATCACCATTGCCGGAAACCCTTTATAAACAATAACCCGGACATCCGGTACGCCGTGATAGCTGAAATCTTTAAATACATCGCTGAAATTGACCGCTTCCTCAATCAGCGCCACGTCATATTTGCCGCCCAGACTGAACAGACCGCTCAATGTATTGGAAACATGCTGATAAACGTCTTTAAAGCTCAAAACATCTCCCGAAGCGCTGTAAAAATGCTCGGCATCATATTCCTTTATAACCAAGACGCCTTTGCCGCCGCTGCCATGCGCCGGCTTTATAACAAACGTATCATAGCCTTTAACGATATCCAACAGATTTTTAACCTGATATTGGTGTTCAATAATTCCAATCATTTTCGGCGTATTGATATTAATGCTGTTTGCCAGCCTTTTGGTTTTAACTTTATCGTCAACAAGCGTATAAAGCGAACGCCTGTTATACTTGGCAATAACCGAATAATTGCGGTCATTCATTCCTAATACGCCATTTTCGCGCAGTTTTTTGCCGTTAAAAAGCCATTCAAACATTCTGCCCGTCCTTATTAATCAGCGGCGCAAAACGGGTCAGTTCCGTCAACCGGTATCCCGTATACGTACCGAGCAGCATAACAATAAACATGATTACCAGATTAAGCTCGTTAAATGCAAACATAACATGGCGGACATATTCATTACTGATAACAAAATAAGTAACCATCGCTGTTAAAAACGTAAACAAAATTTCTTTAATCGTATTGACAGCCCCTTCCTCTTCCCACGTTATGGAAGCCCGTTCGATAATCCATGCCGTAATAATAATCGGGAAAAAGATTGCCGAACTGACAATCGTATAATCCAGACGGTAACCGATAACAGTCAGCGCCTGTATCAACAAAATAACAAAGATAACAACAAAAGATATCCTCGGAACTAACAACAGATTAAGCTTTGCCACCAAAGCGCGCATAACCAGCCCCAGCAGAATCATTACCGAAAAACATATCAACCCCGGCCAAAACCCGGTCTTAACCAACGCCATAGCCAACAACATCGGCGTAAAAGTTCCCATTGTCGCCACGCCTATAACATTGCGCATAATAACGACCACCAAAATTGCCAGAGGAAAAATCATCAGCCATTTCAAAGTGTTTTGTTCCAAAATCGGCAATGTATAAATGGAATATTTATAACTCATCAACGTATCATTAGCTTTTGCCCGATGCTCAGCCATTTTCATCGGCGTCGCAACTGATTTCAAAACTGAAAACATAACTTTTGAATCTTCCCCGCCGCGAACATCCAGCAGCGATACGCCGCCGCGCTGAAAAATAACCCAGTTTTTCGGCAGCCCTATTTTGGCCGTATTCAAATCATATAATGTCCACTTCCCGTCCAAGTAAGCTTCCAGCATAATATCCGGACGTTCTGTTTTTTTCCCTTCCTCAAGCTTGATAGTCCAGGCAATACGCGCCGGAATCCTCTTATAAGCAAGAATTTGCATAACCTTTTCCGCAAATTCCTTGGATGTATGATTTAACGGCAGCACCGGGCTCATAGTCGGGCTGGAAAGCTCCTGATTAACCGTCAAAATGGCTTTCTGAACTTTATCTCCTCTTTGCAATTCAGACAATTCCCAGATTTTCCGCATCTGTATCCGTTCTTCTTCCGATAAGACGGGTCTTTCTATTTTAACCATAGGCATAAAATTTGCCGCCCTGTTTTGCGCATCATCATAAATGTTCAACCGGTAATATAAATTCTGACGCCCGCTCTTGTTTTTTCCCGTCATAACAATACGGCCGTCTTTTTTGTTTCTGCTGACTTCATAGCCCTTGGCTGTAATTTCTTCATTCAGAATTTTAAATCCGTCTTTGTCGTTCGGTACTGCCAAAGATACGCTCGTATCGCCGCCTGACGCATTAAAAGAAACCTTGGCCTCCACCGTCCAAACGTCTGTAATTGCCCGCGGCGACAAGGTAAATCCCCAATACTTAACCTTGTAATAAATACCATACGCCGCATATCCGACAGATAACATCAAAAGAAAAGTCAGAACTTTTCTCACCGTAAAAAAATCAGCCAATTTTAGTCTCATAATCACAGCCTTGTCAGTTTAGTGTACCCTGTTAATTTAATGTATATGATGTCGACGTGTCTACCAAGAATCTTCCGGTCAGAATATTCCTGCCCACCAACCCCTGATAATCAAAATTAGAACGGTCGGCTATGGAAAATACGGCGCTGAACACTTCTCCGCCCATTTTAACATCCATTTTAATGGCTTTGCGGCTTTCGTCTTTTCCGGCACGCTTAACCTTAAATGAACGTTCGACTTTCTTTTCAAAAACATGTTCCTCGCCTGTCTTACGGTTTTTAAGTTTAAACGCAACCCATTTTTCACCGTCCCGTTCAAAATATTCGACATCTTGGCAATCCAGCGAAGATGTCGTCGCACCGGTATCTATTCTGGCAGCAAAAGGAGATTTCATCGGCAAAAAATAAATCGGTTCCACCTCTCCGATAATCGGCAGATGAGCTTTTTCCACGACAACCTCCTCCGTTGTGCTGACATTATGTACCACCGCAGGAACAATCACCTGCTTGGATTGGCATGCAGAAACCGTAAACAACACAATCAACAAACATAATTTTCGCATATAAATTCACCCCGTTATTTTCGCTTTGTCTTCAAATCTGCTTATGTCCTGTTTACATAGCCTCTTTTTACAGAAGAAACATCAACAAAATAACACTAATACACAGCGAAAAAAAGACCTCCGGAATGTTTACCCTTCATAATTTATTGTAAACATCGTATTTAAATTTTAAACAGTGAATTTAAACAACGTATTTAAACCCGTCGTCTGATTTGTCGAAAGATTTATCTTTTGTCGGCAACCGGTTATATAAACGGAATGTCGCAATAAAATATTTGCTAGAAAAACACTGTCGCGCGCAAGCTGGTAACCACGCCGTAATCTGATTTCTGATTAAGTGCCGGATTGATATACAGCTGAACATCCGGCGTTATCGTGAGCATATTGCCTATACCCCATGCCCAATAGGCCTCCACAATCTGTTCTGCCTTATGTGCCAGAGGTTCGCCGACCGCTGCCTCGTCCAATTTATTATAGGCATAAGCTAATCCTATTTGGTCCAAAGGATTTCTATCCAGCGGATTATTATATACACCGCCTATCACCCACGACTGACGGATTTCCTCCGTACTTCCGCTTACTTCGTTAACACGGGCAAAAACACTGAGTTTCTCGCCCAAATCCTGCGATAAGTTCAGCGACCACCCGTTCGTCGTTTCCGGTTGTTCCGGCACTCCCGGCTGATTATACGCCAGCAGGGAAATCTCCATATCCCCCCATCCCTTAATTGTCGGCGTATAAGCAACATAACCGAATGTAGTGTAATGTCCGTCGTCCAAATGGTTAAACCTTATGCTCGGCGCATCAACGTTTGTGGCATCTTGCCCACCGAAAGTAAAGTTCCACTCGCTGTTTGGCGTAATCTGAACATAGCCGCCCACCCCGGCCGTAGAATAAGATGAAGAAGCATTTTGCGCCAAAGCATCATTTAAGAAGTTAACCTGCTGGTTGGCATCATATTCCGTTCCGTCAAAGTTATACAGCGGGAATTGTCCGAGAGCCACCGTCAGCCAGTCCCATTTTCCGCCCAACTGATAAGTATAATACAATTCGTCAAATTGGTTTTCGCCGTCGGTATAATCATTAATTCCTGTTACATACCCCGAGTTATTTGCCAAATCTGCAGCATTGTGATTGCCGTACCGGATAACCGTATATGCAAAATTCAATGTTCCCGTACCATATTTGTTATCAAACGTCGTCCAGGCAAATTCAGGATATATATACGCCTGAACGGCGTTGTTTTTTCCGCTCGGACTGGTGCGCTGCCCCAAAACCGAAATGTCTAGATTATAATCAAAGCCGTATTTTTTATTCAGGCTGTTTTTAAAATCCTGATAATCGCTGCCTACGCTGTCCGCATAAGCATTTAAGGCCAACAATGTACAAAACGTCCCCAAAAGCATCGCTTTGCTGTTTATCATCTCTTTATCCTTCGGCTATATTAAACACCCCTTTGGATATAACCTCTCAAACAATGAAAAAAAGGGGGATTTACAAAAAAACTCTTGAACCGTGTAGCAAAAGAATTTAGACTGTTCTGCAACAAAGGAAAAAAATATGATTGCAAAATTAAAAGGCATAATAGACAACATCGGTGAAGATTGCTGTATCATAGACGTGAACGGCGTCGGCTATCTTGTCAATATGTCTTCTCGTTCTCTCTCAAGATTGCAGCAGGGTGAATATACGGCGCTGTTGATAGAAACCGTTATCAAGGAAGACAGTGTTACTCTGTTCGGATTCCAGACCCCTTGGGAAAAAGAATGGTTTAACACGCTGACCAAAATTCAGGGCGTTGGCGGCAAAGTATGCCTGAACATTCTGAGCGCCCTGTCTCCTGCCCAGCTGTCGCAAGCCGTCGCCGCGCAGGATAAAAGCTCTTTTCTGCGTGCGGCAGGTGTCGGTCCCAAACTGGCCGCACGTCTTGTTACCGAGCTGAAAGACAAAATCGTAACCATTCCTGCTGAATATCTGACCGGAGCGGATTTAAACACTGTTTCCGAACCGGAAACCACCGCTGACACCACACCGCAAACCAAAGACAAAAAGAAAAAAATGCCCGAGCAGCCGGAAGAAACTGACAACACCTACGCCAAAACCGAAGATGTTACGTCCGCATTAACCAATCTCGGCTACCAAAAAATTGACGCTTATCGGGTCGCTGCCGAAATCTGTCTGAAAAATCCCGATGCCGACCTTGGAACGCTGATTCGGCTGGCATTAAAGGAATTTAACCAATAGGAGAAGCTGAATGTCCGAAGATAAAGAACGTATTGTCAGTGCGCAAAGGCTCTCCACGGACGAGGCCAATTCTCCCGCCGCCGTCAATCTGCGCCCCTCAACACTGGATGAATTTGTCGGACAGGACAAAGTCTGCCAAAACCTGAAAGTATTTATCCAGTCCGCCAAAAGCCGCGGCGAAGTCCTTGACCACGTTTTGCTTTACGGCCCGCCCGGACTTGGAAAAACCACTCTTTCCAATATTATTTCTAAAGAACTCGGTGTTGGCTTTAAAGCGACCTCAGCCCCGATGATAACCCGCTCCGGCGACCTGGCAGCAATTTTAACTAACCTTGAAGCACGCGACGTTCTGTTTATTGATGAAATCCATCGCTTAAACCCGGCAATTGAAGAAGTCCTGTATTCCGCCATGGAAGACTTTCAGCTTGACATCATTATCGGCGAAGGACCTTCCGCCCGTTCGGTCAAAATTGACCTCCAGCCGTTTACGCTCGTCGGTGCCACCACGCGCTCCGGGCTCGTATCAACCCCGTTGCGCGAACGTTTCGGCATACCGTTGCGAATGGATTTTTATAATCACGAAGACCTGCAAAAAATCGTCTTGCGCGGCGCCCATCTCTTAAATATGCCAATTTCCAACGACGGAGCCATGGAAATAGCCAAACGTTCGCGAGGAACGCCGCGTATTGCCGGCCGCCTTTTAAAACGCGTGCGGGATTTTGGCGCCGTTGCCGGAAATGTGGAAATAGACTCGGAAATTGCCGACAAAGCTCTGCGCCTGCTGGATGTTGACGCTTATGGGCTCGACGAATTTGACCGCCGCTATTTGACCTGCATCGCCAAGAACTACGGCGGCGGCCCAGTTGGTGCCGATACGTTGGCAGCAGCCCTTTCCGAAGAACGCGACACCATAGAAGAAGTGATAGAACCTTATCTGCTGAAACTGGGTTTTTTGCAGCGCACGCCCCGCGGCCGCGTCCTTTCTGAACAAGGGTGCAAATATCTGGGCGTCAGCAAGTTCAAAAATAACAACAACCAGTTTAGTTTTATGGAAGACCTAGGAATTTAACCTATTTGAGGATAACACGATGACCTACGAAACAGAAACTGTCAAAGGCAAGCTTTTTGAAGACAAAACCTTTTCTTTTCCCATTCGCATTTATTATGAAGACACCGATGCCGGAAGCATCGTCTATTATGCCAATTACCTCAGATATGCCGAACGCGCCCGCACCGAATATTTACGCCATCTTGGCATAAACCAGCAGGAAATGTTGAAAAGTCAGGGAATGGGATTTGTTGTCCGCGATTGCCACATCAGTTATAAATCTCCGGCAAAACTTGACGACGCCCTGAACATAACCTGCAAAGTAACCGAACTTAAAGGCGTTTCGCTCAAAATGGAACAAAAACTCTACCGCGGGGAAAACGTCATTTGTGAAATAGAAATTACATTGGTTTTTTTGAGCCTTCCTGCTATGCGTCCGACAAAAATTCCCGCTGAAATATCAGCCCTGCTGTCAACTCCGCTCTAAAAAACTTCCTATCTTTTCGGATTTCTAACTCTTTATCATCCATCTCGCCCGTACTGCCCTCTCGCTCTCATATACGAAAAAACGGCTTACCAAGAGATGGAAATATGATGAATTAATCTATATAAGGCAAAAACTGCAAACTGTTTTATCTTTTTTACTCTTCCTTATGCAGATAAACCGATATGCTGATTGAAGCCACAATAATTGCCGGTACCCACACTGCAAACCAAGCCGGAATATAAGAATTTATACCAAAAGCCGACACTACTTGTGAAGTAAAATAAACTGTAAACCCCGTTGCAATACCCGATACAATCATCAGCAAAACGCCTCCCTGCCGCTGGCTGGCCTTGAGCGAAAAAATACCTGCCACCAAAACCATTGCCATCAAAAAGAAAGGCAGTGCAATCAGACTTAAATATCGCATTTTGTATCTCTGTACCGAAAAACCCGACGTTTCATAAAACTTTATCGTATCCGGCAGATTCCAAAACGAAATTGCTTCCGGATCCACAAAGTTATCTTTTATCCGCTGCAAGTTCATCTCCGTCGGATATTTCAGGTTATTCAATATTTCCGCCTGTTCTCCGGCCCTATAAATCCGCACGTCGCGCAAATTTAGCTCCCCGTCTTCAAGCGTCGCAACAAATGCTTCTATCCGCCGTTTCACCTGCGTCCTCTCATCAACCTCAATAATACTGACATCACGCAGCCACAATACATCATCCTGCAAATTCAGACTGCCCGCATTAATTATGGCAATCGTATCATTCCCTTTACCTTCGCGTATCCACAAACCTTTGTTTGAAAAAAGAAAAGCATTCGGGTTGTCCGTTGATAACCGATATGACAGCGTTTCTTTTAGTTCATACAATTTAGCCGAAATCGGATTAAACACCGCCACCCAAAACAATCCGATACCAAACACGGCCAAAAGTACCGGTGTCAATACTCCCCAAATGGAAACACCCGACGCCCGGATAATAACAAATTCATTCGTTTTGCTCAACCGCCAAAAAGCTATCATCGTTGACACCATAATCACAAAAGGTACCACCTTATCCACCGTTTCCGGCAGTTTCGCTACCACATATTGCAGCAAAAAACCGACTGACACATCATGCCTGCCCGACGTTTTACGCAATATCTCTATCATATCAAACATCATAATAATCGCACAGATAACTGCCAGAACAAATAAAAAGTTTAATATTGTCTGTTTGATTAAATATGAGCCTAAAATTGAATTCGGTTTCATCATCGTCCTGATTTCCTAAAAATAGCCGGTAGACAGATATCGTTCCACGCTGTCAGGCAAAATAACCACCAGCCGCTTGTTGACAAACTCATCGCGCTTCGCCAGTTCCGCTGCAGCGGCAATGGCAGCTCCTCCCGAAACGCCAATCGGCAGTCCCTCCGTCTTAGCAACGGTTTTCGCCATCTCTATAGCTTTTTCATCACCGATTTTAACCACTTCATTAACCAGCGATTTATCATAAAACGGCGGAACAAATCCCGCGCCGATTCCCTGTATTTTATGCGCGCCTTTCGATTCCCCGCTCAAAACGGCGCTGCTTTCCGGCTCCACCGCCGCCACATATAAATCCTGATTATACGTTCGCAATACCGAAGCAATGCCCGTCAAAGTGCCTGACGTTCCCACGCCTGCAACCAACACGTCAAAATCGCCGCCGGTATCTTCTAATATTTCCATTGCCGTTCCCATTCTGTGCGCATTCGGATTCGCCTCATTGTCAAACTGGCTCAAAATAACCACATTCAAATTACGCTCTTTCAGCATCTCCGCCTTATGAATGGCTCCGTTCATGCCATCTTCGGCCTGAGTCAGAATAACTTCAGCTCCCAGATGCCGCATTAAGCTGATTCGCTCTTCCGACATATTCTCCGGCATTACGATAATCAGCTTATACCCTTTAGCGGCGCAAAAAGCGGCTAAAGCTATTCCCGTATTTCCGGAAGTTGCTTCAACAAAAATTGTTTCATCATTTATGCCTTTTTTCTCCTGACGTTCCAGCATGGCCAGCGCAATTCTGTCCTTAATTGAAAACAGCGGATTATACATCTCGCACTTCGCCAGTATTTCTGCGTTGAGCCGCAGTTTTGTTGCCAGATTTCCCAACCGCAGCAACGGTGTATGTCCGACAAGCTCCGTAATTGAATTATAAATCTTCTGCATTTATTGATTCTCCACAACTTGCTCTATAAAACCCGCCAACCCGCACATATCTTTCCGCTCGGCACGCGCCGCCAGAATAATGGCTTTTGCTTCGGCAACCGCAGCATCCAAATCATCATTAACAATGACATAATCATAAAAAACGCTTTCCCTGACTCTTTTTTCAGCCTGCGCCATCCTCCGATTGATAACGTCCATAGAATCCGTCCCCCTGTTAACCAACCGTTCACGCAGAATTTTCAAAGACGGCGGAACCAGCGCAATCGCTTTAACTCTGTCGCCGGCTAATGCACGAAGCTGCTGTACGCCGGGATAATCCAAATCCAGAATAACGTCTTTCCCTTGGCACAACAAGTCGTCTACCGGCTTCTTTGGCGTTCCGTATTTTGGCCCGAAATCGGAATCGACATATTCATACAGTGCTTTTTTCTCAACCAGCTCTTTAAATTTATCATCATTAATAAAATAATAATCCCTGCCGTCCGTTTCGCCTTCGCGTTTCGCACGCGTCGTTACCGAAACTGACAGTTGGATATTGTCAAGTTCCTTCAGCAAACCCTTAATAAGCGAGCTTTTGCCGCCACCGCTCGGCGCCGAAAAAATAAACATCGTACCCTGTCTTTGGATTCTGCAACTCTGCCCCGTCATAAATTCCCTCACAAAACTTTCAAGAATACATTGCTCTTTTTAATTTTCCTGCCCTATAATATATATTATAAAATGCATAAATAAAGCTTTATTTTAAGGATTACACCATGATTGTCAAAAACATTCTTTTAACTGGCGCCTCTTCAGGAATCGGCGAAGCGCTGGCTCTTTACTATGCCAAACAGCCGGAAACCGAAAATATTTTCATCTGCGGACGTAACCAACAACGCCTGCAAGCTGTTAAAGAAGTATGTGAAAAGGCCGGAACGGCAAAAATCCACGCCCGGATATTGGACGTTACCAACCGCCCTGCTATGGAAAGATGGATAAACGAAGCTGAACAGACCGCACCACTCAACCTTGTTTTTGCCAACGCCGGAGTCGCTACGCTGGAAGAAACGCCCGAAAATATTTTCAACACTTTCAACATAAACATCATGGGCGTCGTCAATACGGTTACCCCTGCCGTAGAAATTTACAAAAAACGCTCCGGCAAAGATAAAATCATTGCCATAACCGCTTCCATTGCCGGCTATCACGGCCTGCCTGCCTGCCCGTCTTACAGCGCAGCCAAAGCCTGTGTCAAGGCTTACGGCGAAGCCCTGCGGCTTAACCTTCTGCCTTATGACATTCAGGTCAACACGATTTGCCCTGGCTTCGTCCGTTCCCGCATTACCGACAAGAACACCTGCCCGATGCCGTTCTTTATGGAAGCGGAACCCTCCGCTGCCCTGATTGCCCGCCGTATACGGAAAAATATCGGCCTGATTGCATTTCCCTGGCCGATGCGCTTCGCCGTCTGGCTCGGCAGCATTCTGCCCAATGCACTCAGCGATTTTATATATAAACGTTTGCCATACAAAGTCTGAGAACCAGGAACAAATCCATTTACAAATTTCATCTTTTCCTACTTTTTTCTTGACTTTCCCGCCGTTTAAAGCTAAAAAAGCAGGCAATTCTCTATGCGGTGCAGCATAAAGAAAGTTTTTAATATGCACAAGTCCGCCTCCAACCGAGGGTCTGGCATTTTTTGAAAATAAAATATAATGGCAAATACTGCAGAAATTAAAATTCCCGAAATGACCGAAAACTTTGAAGACCTGCTGAACGAACAGTTTGGCGGCAAAGGCATTGTCGGCACGGTCATGAAAGGAACAATCATTCGCTTAACCGATGATTTCGCCACCGTTGACGTTGGTTTGAAATCCGAAGGACGCATTCCTTTGCGCGAATTCGGCAAAAACGACGAATTGAAAGTCGGCGACGTTGTTGAAGTTTTGGTTGACAGATATGAAGACAAAGACGGCAACATTGTCCTGTCCCGTGAAAAAGCCCGCCGTGAAGAAGTATGGCAGGATCTGGAAAAGATGATGAACAACAACGAAAGAGTAAACGGCGTTATCTTCGGACGCGTTAAAGGCGGCTTTACGGTTGACCTCAACGGCGCCATCGCGTTCCTGCCGGGCTCACAGATTGATATCCGCCCGATTAAGGACATTACCCCGTTAATGGGCATTTCTCAGCCGTTCCAGATTTTGAAAATGGACAAAGTTCGTGGCAACATCGTTGTATCCCGCCGTGTTGTTCTGGAAGAAACCAGAGCTTCTGCGCGCGCTGAACTGATTGACACCATCAAAGAAGGCTCCATTCTTGAAGGTATCGTCAAGAACCTCACCGACTACGGCGCATTCATTGATTTGGGCGGTGTTGACGGTCTGCTACACGTTACCGATATTTCCTGGAAGAGAATCAACCACCCGGCAGAAGTTCTGTCTCTGGGTCAGACGGTTAAAGTACAGGTTATCAAATTCAACGAAGACACCCAGCGCATCAGCCTCGGCATGAAACAGCTGGAAAATGACCCGTGGCAGGCAGTTGCTGACAAATACAAAGTTGGCGAAGTCTACAAAGGAAAAGTTACCAATATCACCGATTACGGCGCATTCATTGAACTGGAAGACGGCATTGAAGGCCTTGTCCATGTTTCCGAAATGAGCTGGACCCGCAAAAACGTACATCCGGGCAAAATCGTTTCCACTTCTCAGGAAGTTGAAGTTAAAGTTCTGGAAGTCGATCCCGAAAAGCGTCGTATCAGCCTCGGCATCAAACAGTGCACTCCGAATCCTTGGGCTGCCTATGTTGAAGAACATCCGCTGGGTTCCGTCATTGAAGGCAAGATTAAAAACATCACCGAATTTGGTCTGTTCATCGGCCTGTCTGACGAAATCGACGGCATGATTCACTTGTCTGACATTTCTTGGGAAAAATCCGGCGAAGAAGCCGTTAAGGATTACACCAAAGGCCAGACAATTGAAGCTAAAATCATTGACGTTGACGTTGAAAAAGAACGTATCAGCCTCGGCATCAAACAGCTGTCTGAAAACAATATCGCCATGACTTTGGATTCGCTGAAGAAAGGCGACATTGTCAAAGCCGTTGTAACCGGCGCTGACGAAAAAGGCGTTCAGGTAACGGTTCAGGGCATCGCAGCCACTATCAAAAAGGCTGATTTGTCTAAAGAAAACAACGATCCTATGAGCTACAAGGAAGGCGACGTTTTGGAAGCGAAACTGACTTCCGTTGACCGCAAAAACGCTAAGCTTGGCGTTTCTGTAAAAGCTTATGAGATTGAAGAAGAAAAGAAAGCTCTGGAAGAATATTCCGGTGCCAACACTTCTTCCGGCTCTGCTCTGGGCGAAGCTCTGGGCGCAGCTCTGAAAAATAAAGAATAATTTTCTTTGCCCAAAGAAACACCCCGTACCATCGGTTCGGGGTGTTTTATTGTTTTTACAGCCAACGTTATTGTGCGTTTTCCGTCTCTCTCCCTTTTCCCGGCTTAGCTGATTTACCGTATCTCAATACGAAACAAACCGTATACGATAATAAAAATCCGCATCGTCATTTTTCGATTTCGGTTTTTCCTTCCACAATTTAAACAGCATTTCTGCATTTTGCCGCTTCAACACAACATCCAAGCTGCCATCTTTCGTATAGCAAGTGCAAACATCATCTCGTCTTTCATAACAAGGATTACAAACGCTGACATCTTCATTCAACGCCCAGACCGCCCCCATTGCACTCTCCAACGTTTTCCTGTCCCGCCTCCCGCTGGAAGCCAGGCCTTTGCTTTCAGCCAAACTGATATAATTAAACCCGACATCATAAGCATTAATCGGAAAAAGCCCGAAATTTAAGGCTCCAAACGTATGCGACCCTCTGCCTAACAAAATATTATAAGCCTTATAGGTCGTTGTTATTTCCTTTTTTTCTTCATTATAAACAATGCTTTTAGGTTTAAATAACAACTGTTTCGCATACATGCAAAATACCGGATTATTCGTTTTTCCGTAATACATGTGGTATATCGTCCCTGCAAAAGGATGCACGAGAATATTTGGATTTTTCAACCAAATGCTTGCCTCCGAATTTCCGTCATAAAAACGGTTTCGATAGCAACTGTACCTGTTGCCAATCCACTTTTCTTTCGCATCATAACGGTCAAATATTTTCGGCTGATAATCATAGCGGTAAAAAGCCGAGTAAATCATACTTTTTTCCCGCAGCTTAACCAAATCGTCTTTCGTTTTCCCATCTAAGTCGCACATAGGTTGTAGCGAAACTCTCTCTTCTGCGGCAAGACATATTCCCTGCAAGCAAAGCAGCATCAGACACCCGGCCGCCAAACTCAAAATACGATACATTTTCCCTCCGTCCGATAATCATATTTAGAGTCTAGGATAATAATGTAAATAATTTCTAAACGAAAAACTTCTGTATCTCTTTCAGAATATGCAGCCCAATCCCCAAAAACATCTCGCTTAATAAAGCACCTATAAGAAGGCAATCCCTCAAAACACATTCTTTACAACACAAAAAACGCCGCTTAGAAAATAAACGGCGTATTTAAATGGTGTATTTAAACAATGTATTTAAATTATTCCCCGTCCTCTGTTTCCTGTACCAAAACATCTTCTTCTTCAACGACAACCGGCTGACCGGCAGTTGAATTTACCGGTGCAACTTCAACGCCGGGATCTCCGGGAAGCGGCTGCATATCACTATTGTTCCCGGCAGCGTTTGCATTGCTGTTGGAATTATAATTTCCCGGAACTGTTACTGCTGAAGCCGAATATGTTTCAATAATCATAACGCCGCCATTGTCGGCATTGGCAGGAGCATTGCCCGCATTGTTCGTATTGCTTGCGCCCGCAATCGCCTGGCTGACAATCAAAGCCAATGCAGCCACCGCCAGAAGCCCCATAAATATTTTATTCATCTTTATTTCCTCCAAAATTAAAATGATACGATGAACATATAATCCTGCCAATCCGCCTTTCAACCCCGGCACAAGACAAAACCAGTACCTATGCTCTCACACTCCGCCCCTCCACGCACCTCTATCGTCGCATAGAACAAACAAAAACGGCAGGATTTCTCCCGCCGCACTAAACGAATAATTAAAAATAAAACTTAATTCCTCCGGTAAAGACGCCGCCCCACTTGATTTCGCCACGTCCGTCAATCGGAATTGACTGATAACGGGCTTCGCCAAACAATGCTATCCGTGAAGACAAATTTACCGAGCCGTTAAGCCCGACTCCTAAATAATATCGTCCGTGATAAGCATGCCCGTGGTGATAATCATAAGGATAATCCCCGTGGAACCACTCTTCCTGGAGAGCATATCCCGTATGAACCATCAACGCCAAATGCCCATAGCTTGAACTCAGAAATTTAACCCCCAAATTCAGCCCTAATGTCATAGTCGACAAAGTATTGGTTTCCGCGCTGAAGCCATCATCATAAAGAGAATTGACCGACAGATAGCTGCCTTCTATCTCTCCGATAAACAACCCGGCTTCTGCTCCGACCCGGACGCTAAATGCCGGCGAAGCCATATCGTTCACCAAAGCAGCGCCTGCTCCAAATCCGGCATAAAAATCCACGCCGTCTCCAAACAAGCCCGCTCCTCTGTCATAATAACGAAAGCACTGGGCATTAACGTTATTCACACATACTGCACAGATGACAACTATCGTCGCCATTACTGTAAAAAGTTTCTTTTTCATATCTTAATAATTTAGTTTAGTAAGATAATTATACCCTATTTTTCCGTTACGTGCAACAAAAATTCCTCCGCAAAGTTTAATTTACTCCGATTAAATTTGTCCATCATAACAAAAAAGCAGGGAAAGCGAGAGCATACGCCCCCAATCTTTCCCTGCTTATCTTCAATACGCCAGAGCCTTGACTTCACTTTTCGACATCCCCGTTTTATTGCGGAAGACCCCGAAGTTGAAACCTACAGATAACATCAGAGCGTTATATCGCTCCGACGAACTGTTCTGGATAATTCCAGAAAGTCTTCTCCACTGGGCAGTCAAATAAAGACTGTTTCCCGTAGAGAAAAATCTGTGTTCAAATCTCACGCCAGCTGTCGGGTACATATAATTTCCCCAACTGCGGAATGAAACTTTATTGCCGGCATCATCGGTTGTTTCCTTTGAGTCGGTTTCATAGGATTCAAATCCTATACCGCCAAAAAAGAATAACCGATTTTGGTTGTAAGCATCAAACTTAAACGGCTGAACAGCCGCCCAGCTCTCTGCCCGGAAACTCCAATAATCCTCACCAGCGTTAACTGCATTGTGAGTATATTTGGACTTTCCGACTTCGCCTTGAAGTCCAACTGCCCACCAGGAGCGGTTGTATTCAAGACCAGCGCCAACCACCGGAGAATTAACATTTTCAGCCAGCTGATAACCGGCATAAAAGTTAACACCCCAGCCATACTTATCAGCCGAGCGAAGCACAACCTTTCCGGCATCAGGATCATCTTCAGAAACACCCTTTACACTATCACAGATAGCGTAATAAGTATCTCTTTTAGAATCCCTGCCTACCACTGCTTCGGTAAAGCGTGTGTCAACACTCGTTTCTTCCAAAGCCGCAGCAGTCGTCGGATTCATTACCGTCTTTTTCACAATTGTGGGACGGTAAATTACTGTATCCTGCCGGGCCGTCAGCTTTTCAGCCGCGGACAAAAATACCACACGTCTTACAACGCATGTATCTTGTCCTTGTACGAAAGAAGACACTGACGCGATAGTGTCTTTCTGATTTTTAACTAGGTATTCCATACACGCCTTTGCGTCACGTGTATTAATACCGTTAACAACTCTCTGAGCGTTGGAAGCTCCCGCAACCA
>UMHU01067811.1_pt1 | contig 40539 bp, 35 predicted proteins | sample 1965591 | NCBI WGS metagenome assembly UMHU01 (sample SAMEA4836101, study PRJEB28245) | human gut metagenome | biome: gut microbiome; material: fecal sample | place: Denmark | collected 2008
CTTCGTAGATATTCCTGAACGAAAAGAACTGACCAGAGATCAGTCCATGGATCTGCAGCATCTTTTGGACGAAGCGGGAGATTCTTTTCATGAAAAGCTTTTTGAATTGATAGATAAGAGTGGGATGTCAGATGTTGAAGTATATAAAAGAGCATGTATTGACAGAAGATTATTTTCGAAGATTAGAAGTAATCCAGCTTATCATCCCGGAAAGAGTACAGTGCTGGCACTTGTATTTGCATTAAAGTTGGATATAAAAGCAGCAAGAGATCTTTTAGCCAGGGCGGAATATGCACTTTCTCCATCTAACAAAGGTGATCTGATCATAAAATATTTTATTGAGCATCAGGTGTACGATCTTATGGCATTAAATTTCACCTTAGAAGAATATGGGCAGCCAATACTTGGAGAATAACTGGTAAGATCCGGAAAGGAGATAATTAATATGTCATCACTTACAAAACAGGAAAGAACAGCAAAAATTGAAGAAATCGTGGAAAAAGTCACACAGATGACAGATGAACAGCTGGGAAATGTTCATGAATATACATCGGATGAATTCGAAGAACCAAACCATGAAGCGGAGGCATTAAATGCAGTGATCCGATTGAGTCGAAAATATGGAAAAAATAAAGATAAGGTCAGATAACAGATGGGAAAATTTTACTCATTATTAACTTCAGTTGGAATATATGAACAAAATTTGAGCCTTCTATCCTATGAGATGGATCTTAAATTAATGGAAAATGCATTAATAGAAGGTCTAAGGCTTTCGAAGGATACAATAAGAACTCTAGGGAGTTCTGGAATTGTAAAGATGAGAAGTTTTGTGCGTGTATTGATGGAATTTTCCAGTATGATCGAGGAAGAGGATGGATTTATTTTGTATTTTTCCGGTCATGGCTGCAATGGAGATCTGTGCTTTTCAGATGGAATGATCAATATTCAGAGCATCATTGATTTTGTAGAAAAGTTAAAATCAAAAAATAAAATTATTATTTTGGATTGCTGTTATTCTGGTAAATTTTATGTTTCCGGAGCCAAACAAATGAAATTGGAGGAAGCGATCACTACTTTTGCAGGAAACGGAACGGTTGTTCTTGCTTCTTCATCATCTAATGAGAGTTCATGGCTCGGACCCGGGAAGAACCACAGTTTGTATACAGGAATGTTAACAACAGCAATGACTGTTAATCGAAGAATCCGTAAAGGAAAAATTTCTATTTTTGATATCCATGAGGAAGTATTAGCTATTGCAAAAGCATGGAATAAAAACAACCCTAATAAGATGCAGCATCCAATATATCGAGGGAGAATCGGTGGTACCATATACTTTGAGGTGGAGAAATATACTCCGTATGAGACTTTACAAGTGTATCTGAAAGCAGAAAATTATACAATAAGAAATGTAGAGCCATTATCTTTAAGGAAAGAAAAACGTTTGGCAGTATTTGTAATGATATCGGAGAAATATTGTGCAGAAAAGCAATTAGCATTAATAACGAAAGAGATTGTATCCTATGTCCGAAATTTAAATGTATTTTCTACGGCAGCTTCAGAAACAAAATTTAAAAATATGTCAGCCAGGGCTGTATGGTGTTATTTTGGACATGATGAGAGTGATATGGTCAATCATAGATATTTTGCCAGAAGTATATGGGCCTGCGACAGAAGTGGGAAAAAGAAATATTATTCAGAACAGAAAAATTCTTCAATAATAAGAGGTATATGGGTAACTACAGATTCTTTTTATGAATCCGTGTGCAGACTTCAGCAATCGGAACTTACCAGAGAGGAGTTCGAGTCCGAAATTCAGAAAACGTTATGCCAGACTACATCTTTGGCAGAACGATATATTGCAGATATCAGAGAAATTGATAATCAGACAAAAACAATTTCAGAAATTCGTGAAACATACAGAGAATGGATCCGACAGGTATATGAGGAATATTTTAAAATGACGGAAATTCCCACAGTACCAGATGATCTGCATGATCGTTTCAACATAGTGGAAGATCTGGCGGGCTGTGTATTGGGCACTTTTGCTGAATAAAGATGAAGAATATACAGATGGAAACCAGTGGCTGATAAAGAATAACATTCGAAAGTATTATGAAGGACTGGAAAAGCTGAAAATAATTGACGAAAAAGGTAGATAAAGTCTGAATTAACGCCAAATATGTCAAATATGCAAATTAGACAATAATTAATTGCTTTTTATGTATAAAAATCGTATAATCTGATTAAGAAAATTGTTGAATTTTGATAAAAACCACACATAGTTTAATACAGCAAAGCAAGAAGTTTACATAACATAAAATCGACAGAACTGAGGTGAAATTTCGTAGTAAATATAATATCGGTGTGATGAAAACATTACTTTCTTTACAAAAATGAGAGAGTAATGTTTTTTTATTAAGAATTCAAAGGAAGAGATTTACTGGAGGGAAAGAATGAAGACAATTAGAAGAAAAACAGGTATAGGATGGGAAGCATTGTTTCTGGGATTTAGTAAAGATCCACGAAGAAGGAACAAAAAAACGCAGCGAAGCCCAGGCAGAGCTTGCCAAGATTGAGGATGAACTTAAGCAGGCGTTGATGCAGGCTGGGCAGAAGGTGTGATGGGGAGGCTTTTTAAATGTATGCAGAACTTAAAGTGGAATTTGATTCAAACGAAATTAATTTTCAACAGTCATCAAACTTGCAGGGAGTACTGATGGAGAATATTTCATCAGAATATGCGGAAAAGCTACATGGAAATCAGTTAAATCCATATAGTCAATGCATTTTAAAAGAAGAAGGAAAAACTATCTGGTATCTTAAAACATTAAATACGGAAGCCTACGAAATGCTTTTGCTTCCAATGACAAAGATTGATACGATTACGTTACGAAAAAAGAATAAAACAGTAAATTTATTAAATAAAACAGTAAGGATCAAAGAAGATAAAGAACTGATAAAAGAATTCTATGAAAATAAATGTTCCAGATATTTGGAATTAAGTTTTAAAACGCCCACATCATTTAAACGAGATGGAAAATATGTAATATATCCAGATTTAAGTTTAATATATGGAAGCCTTATGAGAAAGTTCAGTGCTGCATCGGAAGAGTTTAATATGTATGATGAAGATACATTAGAAGAACTTGTGACACAAAGTGAGATTGTAAGATATCGCTTACAGACAATACCGTTTCCATTGGAAAAAACGAACATTACAGGATTTATAGGAAATATTTGTATCCATATCAAGGGTCCGGAAACAATGGCAAGGTATGTAAGGATGCTGGCAAAATTTGGAGAGTTTTCCGGTGTTGGAATAAAGACAGGAATGGGAATGGGTGCAATGAAATATATCAGGAGGAATGAAGATGACTGATGAAAAAATTAAACTGATTATAGGAAGTCTGCTTCATGATATTGGAAAAGTAGTATATAGAGAGGGGGATGATCGTAGAAATCACAGTATTTCCGGTTACGATTTTTTAAAGGAAAATGGTGGTATTGATGATAAAGAAATTTTAAGTTGTGTAAGATATCATCATATATCTGCTTTGAAGGCTGCAAAAATGCAGGAAAATGATCTGGCATATATTGTGTATCTTGCAGATAATATTGCAGCTTTTGCAGACAGGAGAAAGAAAGAGGGCGAAGATGTTTCCGGATTTGATCTGTCAGTTCCTTTGCAGAGTATTTTCAATATATTAAATGAAAATGATCAGGAATATTATTATCTTCCGGGGGATATGGAAGATAAAGGGAATGTTAATTATCCAACTCCTGAAAAAAGAAGTTTTTCAAAAGAGTTTTATATGAAGATCCGACAAAGAATGCTGGATAATTTCAAAGGAATGGAATGGAATGACGAATATCTGAATTCATTGTTAGCGGTGATGGAAGCAAATCTTACTTACGTACCATCCTCTACTTCAAAGGGAGAACTAAGTGATATTTCACTGTTTGATCATGTAAAGCTTACGGCTGCTATCGCCAGTTGCATGTATGACTATTTGAATGAAAACCATTTGAAATATAAAGAAGAGCTTCTGGATAAAAAGGATTTTTATGATAAAAAAGCTTTTTTATTATGTTCAATGGATATTTCAGGTATTCAGAAATTTATTTATACGATCACGTCCAAAAATGCATTAAGAACTTTACGTGCAAGATCTTTTTATCTTGAAATCATGATGGAACATATCATTGATCTGTTGCTTGATAAGCTGGAGCTGTCCAGAGTGAATCTGTTATATTCAGGCGGAGGGCACTGTTATCTGCTTCTGGCTAACACAAAAAAGACAGTTGACAGGATAAATGAATTTCAAAAGGAATTAAAAGAATGGCTCCTGGAACAGTTTCAGATTGAATTGTATGTTGCTTTTGGTTATGTGGCATGTACTGGAAATGCTTTTCGTAATATTCCGGAGGGTAGTTATGGACAGTTATTCCGGGAGATGAGCAAAATGCTTTCAGAACAGAAACAACATAGATATTGTGCACAGGATATTATTAAGTTAAACCATAAAAAACTCAGGGATTATTCCAGAGAATGTAGGGTTTGTAAAAGAATCGGGCGGGTAGATGATGAAGGTGTTTGCCCATTATGCAGGAAAATAGAAAGCTTGTCCAAGAATGTTCTGTATAGTGAGTTCTTTTCAGTGGTCCTGGGAAATTCAGAAGAAAAAGAGGGCATGCCATTACCAGGAGGATGTTACCTTGTGGCAGATACAAAAGAATCATTAAGCAGACGAATGGAAAAGGATGATCATTTTGTGCGCGCTTATTCCAAGAATAAAATGTATACCGGAAAACATATCGCGACTAAATTATGGGTGGGAGATTATACTACAGGAGATACATTTGAGGAATTTGCAAAGAAATCAAAGGGAATTAACAGAATTGGAGTTTTACGTGCTGATGTAGATAACCTTGGACAGGCTATTGTATCCGGTTTCCAGAGTAAAAGAAATGGAGACAGATATGTGACTTTGTCGAGAACTGCGGCATTATCCAGACAGTTATCTATTTTCTTTAAATATTACATTCGATTTTTGTTAAAAAACGGTGAATATTCGCTGGAAGGAAATGAAGGTATAAAGGAACGTCAGGCCACGATCGTATATTCTGGCGGAGATGATGTATTTATTGTCGGTGCATGGAATGATGTAATAGAGCTTTCTGTAGATTTGCAAAAAATGTTCCGAAAATACACACAGGGAACATTAAGCATTTCTGCAGGTATTGGTATTTATGAAGATTCATATCCTATTGCAGCTATCGCGCAGGAGACTGGAGCTATGGAGTCTGAATCGAAAAGAATGCCGAAAAAAAATGCAGTAACCATCATGGAAGATGGGGAGAGACATCTGGTGGAAGAAGGTGAAGAGGAAAAAGAAATCAGTGACGGTACATATTCCTGGGAAGAATTTGATCAGGAAGTGATTCAGGAAAAATATAGAGCATTGAGTGAGTTCTTTGAGGATTTAGAAGACAGAGGTATGGCATTTTTGTACCGAATGTTGGAACTTGTACGTGGACATGAGGAAAAAATTAATTTTGCAAGAATGATGTATCTGCTTTCCAGACTGGAACCATCAGAAGAAGGACCGAAAAAAGAAAAATACAGACAGCTATCAAAAAAGATGTATGAGTGGATCCAATCAGACCAGGATTGCAGACAGTTGAAAACAGCAATTAATCTTTATGCTTATATAAATCGGAAAGGAGAGGGTAAAGATGAGGATTAATGATAATAATTGTGTGGATAAAGCGGAAAATGTTATAAAAAATCTTGTGAAGGGGGCTAGAAAAAATTTTAAAGGGGAACCAGATATTGTTACAACCTCTAAGATTAGAAATCTGTTGGCTATGAATGCAGATATTTACAATCAGGTTCTTACAAAGTCTTCAGAAAAACTGGATGATGAGATTTGTGGAAGAATTGAGTATCTTCGAGTGCGTTTTATGTATGAATGTGGGCGAGAACCTAAAGTAAAGGAATTTGTGCAGCAGGCAGAAATTTTAGAGATACTCAAGGAGATCAAACAGAGTAAAAAAAATTATCTGTTATTCAGCAGATATATGGAGGCACTGATCGCGTTTCATAAATATTATGGTGGAAGAGAACAGTAAGGGGGAAAGAATATGTACGCAAAAATTCAGATTTCAGGAGATATTTTAGTAAAGACAGGTATGCATATAGGTGGAAGCGGAGCCTTTGCTGCAATAGGAGCAGTAGATTCACCTGTTGTGAAAGATGTGAAAACAAATCTTCCTATGATACCAGGTAGTTCCTTAAAGGGAAAAATGAGAAGTCTTCTTGCCAAAGAATTCAATGAGCAGATAACAGAACCGAAAGGTGATCATGAGCGTATCAGCAGATTATTTGGATCTTCAGAAAAAAATAAGATCAAAAGAAGCAGGCTTTTGTTTTCTGATATGGTATTAGCAAATGAACAGGAATTAAGAGAAGCAGGACTTCAGAGTATGACGGAAGTTAAATTTGAAAATTCTATTTCAAGACTTACTGCAGTAGCGAATCCACGTCAGATTGAGAGAGCGGTCAGAGGATCAGTTTTTGAATTGAATCTGATCTATGAAATGGAAAATGAGCAGGAATTTATAGAAGATATGCAAACTCTGGCAGAGGGAATGAAATTATTACAGTACGATTATCTGGGAGGAAGTGGATCTCGTGGTTATGGTAAGATTCAGTTCAACAATGTGCATGCAGAGGGTGTGATCGGCAATGTCGATAATATATTAATTGATAAATGTAATGAAATTCTCAAGGAAGTCGTAGACGCATAATGGAGGAGAGGGACTTTGGAGTATAAATTGTATTGTTTGGAATTTCTGACAGGAGTTCATTTCGGAAGTAAAAATCTGGACAGTACTGAGATCACTTTTCATGCAGATACATTATTTGCTGCATTGTTTCAGGAAGCATTAAAGATGGAAAAGCAGAAAGAATTTTTGAATGCTGTTTCAGAAGGCAGGATAGTATTATCAGATGCATTTCCATACATAGGGAAAAATTATTATATTCCTAAACCAATGATCTCTGTTCGTGTAGATGATAATGAGAAACAAGGAAATTCCAGACAGAAAAAAATGTTTAAGAATTTAAAGTATATTCCGGTAAACACAGTGGAAGCTTTTATAAATGGAACGTTTCCGGAAGAACATATGGAAGATATGCAGTATCTTGGAACTAATGGAATGAAGGTTTCAGTAGGAATCCGTGGAATGGAAGAGCCTCAGCCATATCGTGTAAGTACATATCATTTTACAGATGGCTCCGGTTTATATATAATAGCCGGAATGGAATCAGAAAAGGATCAGGAATGTTTGGACGAGTTATTTGAAAGCCTCCAATATACAGGATTAGGTGGCAAAAAAAGTTCTGGGATGGGAAGATTTAAATGTAGGGTTTGTGATATTCCGAGAGAAATGAAAGAACAGTTGACCCAAAAAGCGTCGATGCATTTACTCTTATCAACAGCACTTCCCGAAGATGAAGAACTTGAAGATATTTTGAAAGGAGCAACATATAGTTTGCTCAAAAGAAGTGGATTTATAGATTCTCAGACATATGCCACTCAGCAAATGCGAAAAAGTGATATTTATGTTTTTTCTGCGGGTTCCTGTTTTGTAAATACTTTTAAAGGAAAAGTCATAGAAGAAAGAAATGGTGGAACTCATCCAATATTCCGTTATGCAAAAGCTTTTTTCATGGGGGTATAAAAATGGGACAGAAATTAAAAACATATCAGATACAGTTGACTGTAAAAGGTCCGGTATTCATAGGTGATGGGAATCAAATACAAAAGAAAGAATATGTTTTTCTGAACAGGAATACAATTGGAGTTGTGGATGCTGCGAAACTGTATTTTCTGGCACAAAAATTGCATATACAGAATGATCTTGAGCGTTTTATGGTTGAGGATACACGTGAGGATTTAAAACATTGGAGTATCAGAAACCATGTTTCGCTTACAGATCTGAAAAGGTGTATGAAATATACAGAAAATGTAGGAGACCGCTCCGAAGAAAAAGGCAGATTGCAGATCATGACATGCGTGACAGATCCTTATGGAAATCCGTATATACCGGGAAGTTCGTTAAAAGGAATGCTTAGAACGATTTTACTTAGCAAGGATATTGATCAAGATCAGATAAAGTATAAAAGGGATCAGAGTCAGATCAGGAGTGAATTGAGTACCGGGAGAAAAAATCGTAAAATTTTGAACCGAAATATTGGAATAATTGAAAAAAAGGCTTTTTGTACATTAAAGCATACGGATAAAGAAGATGTGGAATTTGACAATATGTCTGGTATTATCGTAGGCGATAGTGAACCTTTGAGCCGAGAAGATATTGTTTTATGTCAGAAGTGGGAACAACATGTAGATGGATCATATAAAACATTAAATCTTCTGAGAGAGTGTATTAAACCGGGGACTGTGATAAAAAGCTCATTGACAATAGATGAAACAGAATGTAATTTAAAAATTGAGGATATTTTGGATGCAGTAAAATTGTTTTATGAGCAGTATTATCAGGTGTTCCAGAGTAAATTTCCGAGATGTGACAGAGGTAAACCTAATACAGTATTTCTTGGTGGTGGAAGTGGCTTTGTTTCAAAAACGGTTGTTTATCCTATGTTTGGTGAAAAAGAAGGTATTGAAATAACAAAAGATATCTTTGACAGAACAGGTGTGCCACAAAATCATAAACACTATAAAGATACAAGAATGAGGGTTTCACCACATATCTTGAAATGTACCCGCTATCAGGGGAAAGAATATATGATGGGACAATGTGAAATTGATATTTCTTAATAAAAGAGAACATCTGTTTGGATTTTGCCGCGCATGGCTTAAATACTGAGTTTGCTGCCGATTTAAGCAAATAAATTTTATTTATTTTTCCAAAAATATTTTTCCCACGCAATCCCGACCATGAGCCCAGACTGGTGGCGGGATTGTAGGGATGGTATTGAGAAATGTAGTTCCCCGACAGGGGACGGAAATAGTTTGAAAATAGGTGTTGTGATTTTAATAGTATTATTGAGAAATGTAGTTCCCCGACAGGGGACGGAAATTTTGAGCCGATTGCCGAAAAGGAATATTTCATACCAGAATTGAGAAATGTAGTTCCCCGACAGGGGACGGAAATTTTATAAGAGGAGTTTACTGAATAACTCACTGACATTGAGAAATGTAGTTCCCCGACAGGGGACGGAAATTTATGATCGTTAATTCCTTATCGGTTACTTTCCAATTGAGAAATGTAGTTCCCCGACAGGGGACGGAAATCCTGAATGGAAAGAAACGCCGGTAACACCAGAAGTATTGAGAAATGTAGTTCCCCGACAGGGGACGGAAATTCTCAACACCCAAATGCTTAAAAGTATTCTTGTCAAATTGAGAAATGTAGTTCCCCGACAGGGGACGGAAAATCAAAGCGAACAACTGAGCGTATGCATCACTGTCGATTGAGAAATGTAGTTCCCCGACAGGGGACGGAAAATGTTATTTATTCCTTTCTACTATTCGTATTCATAATTATTGAGAAATGTAGTTCCCCGACAGGGGACGGAAAATATATGCCCGATTCTCCTGCTCTGTAAGCCCATCAATAATTGAGAAATGTAGTTCCCCGACAGGGGACGGAAAATATTGCCTTTTTTGTTAAGTTTGAAAATAGGTGTTGTGATTGAGAAATGTAGTTCCCCGACAGGGGACGGAAAAATTGTTGTCCATTGCATTCAGGATCCGCTCTGCGGCCTAATTGAGAAATGTAGTTCCCCGACAGGGGACGGAAAAAGAAGCGATTCCTTTGCCTCGTTTATCTTCTTTAATTGAGAAATGTAGTTCCCCGACAGGGGACGGAAATGAAAAAACACTTGCTATTCAGTTGTCAAGGTGCAATGATTGAGAAATGTAGTTCCCCGACAGGGGACGGAAATTTTTATTCCATTTTTTAAGAAGGTTTTTGTGCTCATTGAGAAATGTAGTTCCCCGACAGGGGACGGAAATTATAATAACATTATCAAATGAAAGAGAGGTAATAAAAATTGAGAAATGTAGTTCCCCGACAGGGGACGGAAATGTGATTTCATATTGCATAGTAACATGTGGTTAATTGAGAAATGTAGTTCCCCGACAGGGGACGGAAATGCTGATTGGATGATCGTTTGGAGACGTCAAAGATGTATTGAGAAATGTAGTTCCCCGACAGGGGACGGAAATTGAAAAGCTCGTCTTTTGTTGCATCATATTTATTGAGAAATGTAGTTCCCCGACAGGGGACGGAAATGTGTTATCCGGAACTTCTAATATAGACACTCTCACATTGAGAAATGTAGTTCCCCGACAGGGGACGGAAATTTATTGTTTCTACTCCTTAATTACAACATTATTTATTGAGAAATGTAGTTCCCCGACAGGGGACGGAAATTAGCCGTTGACAACATTTCAAAAGAAACAAAACGGTATTGAGAAATGTAGTTCCCCGACAGGGGACGGAAATCATGCACTTCAGTTGTGCCGTTACTGTCAATAATTGAGAAATGTAGTTCCCCGACAGGGGACGGAAATGCTATGTTACTGCCTATAAATCAATGTAAGTTTATTGAGAAATGTAGTTCCCCGACAGGGGACGGAAATCCTGCTATGCTTTTTTAGTATGTAAAACTCACGCTCTTATTGAGAAATGTAGTTCCCCGACAGGGGACGGAAATATTTATACATTGCTTCGACAAGTCCAATCGTATCATAACAATTGAGAAATGTAGTTCCCCGACAGGGGACGGAAATGGTTATTATTTCATTGAAGAATTACGAAAATAATTGAGAAATGTAGTTCCCCGACAGGGGACGGAAATCCTGTGACTACGTATTTATGAGATACGGGTTCTACCATTGAGAAATGTAGTTCCCCGACAGGGGACGGAAATGTATTTTTCCGCTGATTCATTATTTTTCTGTGTTAAAATTGAGAAATGTAGTTCCCCGACAGGGGACGGAAACTATTAAATGGGATTTTTTATGTATTTTATACCGCATTGAGAAATGTAGTTCCCCGACAGGGGACGGAAACTCTGTTCCGTACACGTCATTAATATGTTGCATCTGCTCATTGAGAAATGTAGTTCCCCGACAGGGGACGGAAACCTGCACGATTGCCATTGCGACTGCACCTGTGATTGAGAAATGTAGTTCCCCGACAGGGGACGGAAACCCCTAAATGGATATCTCCATTAGAATCTTCGTATTCTTATTGAGAAATGTAGTTCCCCGACAGGGGACGGAAACTTGTAGTAACCTGTCACAGCTTCAGTGCCGAAATATTGAGAAATGTAGTTCCCCGACAGGGGACGGAAACAGAGTAAACAACATAAGAGCATAAATTTCCTGTAATTGAGAAATGTAGTTCCCCGACAGGGGACGGAAACTTTTTTGATATCGTCAAGAGTATAGCCTTTTTCAGTATTGAGAAATGTAGTTCCCCGACAGGGGACGGAAACATGATATTTTCTGATTTCAACATAATTAACTACCCCATTGAGAAATGTAGTTCCCCGACAGGGGACGGAAATATCTATCCATTTATTCGAGCACAGAACAATAAACTTTATTGATAATATGTAATATACGGAGGTGGAAAATGGGATTTTTGTATGTGAATGAAAATGGAGCGACTATCGGAGTTGAAGCAAATCAGTGTACTGTGAATTATAAGGACGGTATGAAACGTCTTATTCCAATTGAATCTTTAGATGGAATTACAATCATGGGGCGTTCACAAATGACAACTCAGTGTGCGGAAGAATGTATGAGCAGAGGGATTCCGGTAAGCTATTTTTCGAAGGGTGGAAAATATTTTGGCCGGTTGATATCAACAGGACATGTTAATGTGTCAAGACAGAGAAAACAAAGTGCTCTTTATGATACAGAATTTGCTGCAACACTTGCTATGAAGATTCTTTGTGCAAAGATTAAAAATCAAAGTGTAGTATTACGTCGATATGAAAAAAGCAGAGGGATTAACCTGGAAGAAGAGCAAAAAATGTTGACAATCTGTAAAAATAAGATCATGACTTGTAATAGAATTGAGGAAATGATCGGTTTTGAAGGACAGGCGGCTAAATATTATTTTAAAGGACTGGCAGCCTGCATTGATAAAGAGTTTTCTTTTCAAGGAAGAAGTCGTAGACCACCACGAGATGAATTTAATTCTATGATCAGTTTGGGTTATTCAATATTAATGAATGAAGTGTATTGTAAAATAGAAATGAAAGGCTTAAATCCTTATTTCGGTTTTATTCACAGGGATGCAGAAAAACATCCAACATTGGCAAGTGATATGATGGAAGAGTGGCGAGCAGTAATTGTAGATGCAACCGCAATGAGCATGATCAATGGACATGAAATACAAAAAGAACATTTTAATTTCAGCATGGATGAGCCAGGATGTTATCTGACGAGAGATGGTCTGAAAATATATCTGAATAAGCTGGAGCGTAAATTCCAGACAGAAGTGCGATATTTAAAATACGTGGATTATGCAGTAAGCTTTCGAAGAGGCATTTTTTTGCAAATGGAACATCTGGCAAAAGCAATAGAAGAAGGGGATGCAAATCTTTATGAGCCAATTACCATTCGATGATGAAGACTATTATTTTCAGATATCAGAAGAGTTGGAATCAGATAAGGAATTTATTCTGATCATTTATGATATTGTAGAGAATAAAAAAAGAGTAAAATTTGCCAAACTTTTATCTGGTTATGGAATAAGGGTACAAAAATCGGCTTTTGAAGCAATGTTGACAAAACAACGATACAATAAATTGATTGAGGAAATTCCTCATTATATCGATAAGTGTGAAGACAGCGTCAGGATATATAAGGTATCAGGAAGAGAAAAAGTCATTTCCTGGGGAGAGGTTCCAGAATTTGATGAAGAAATTATCTTAATATAAGTTCTAATGAAAAATAAAAAAAGGGAGTATAAAAAATGGGAAAGAAATATTTATTTTCGCCAATTGGAAACACAGACCCGATAAAGTATTTATATGATGGTTCAATGCTTCATATATGCAGATATTATGAACCAGATGTTGTATATCTGTATTTATCCAAAGAAATGGCAGAGAACCATAAAAAAGATAATAGATATGTAGAAACCCTGAATCTGTTAGGGGACTTTTTGAATCACAAATTTGAAGTACATATAATTGAAAATCCTGATATGGTAGAGGTTCAACAGTATGATGTGTTTTATGATGAATTCCGGAAAATTATTTCAGAAATTGAAGAACAAAAAGAGAAAGAAGATCAGTTATTAGTTAATATGGCATCCGGAACACCTGGTATGAAAAGTGCACTGCTTATTATGGCAACGTTGGCGGAATACAGATTTTTGCCAATACAGGTGTCTACTCCACAGAAGAAAAGTAATCTGGAACATGAAGAAAGAGACGAATATGATGTTAAAGCGAACTGGGAACTGAATGAAGATAATGAGGAAAGTGCAGAAAACAGATGCCAGGAAGTGAAGTGTCTGAATCTGATGCGGCTACTGAAAATCGATATGATAAAAAAGCACTTATTATCTTATGATTATCATGCAGCGCTGGCAGTTGGTAAGGAAATCAAGGATGAATTAAATCCTGTGGCATGGAAGTGGTTACAGTCAGCAGATGCGAGAGCAGTTTTGGACTGGGAGAGAATGAACAGGGTTTTACCAGAAAATAATGGAATTATTTCAGCAGTGAGACAAGAAAATAAAAAGAAAATCTTGTTTGAATATCTGTTGGCTTTAGATTTAAAAGTAAAACGTGGAGAGTATGCAGATTTTATCAGAGGAATTACTCCATTAGGTGTCGATTTATTAGAAATGGTTCTTGAACAATATTGTCAGATTGATATTAGACAATATTATATGAAAAATGCAAAAAATGGAAGAAAATGGTCTAGAGGCAGAATGGAAGGTACAGAAGTTCAAGAAATTATGAATGCGAGATATTCGTCATTTAACTATAAAGATGTATATTCAAGACATTTACAATTAGTTATTGAGAAAAAATGTAAAGATGATTTATTAAAGCAGAGAACTGAAGAATTAGTACAAATTGAATATAATGTCAGAAATATTGCAGCTCATAATATTGTGTCAGCTACACCTGAGTGGGTTAAAGAACAAGCTGGCAGGAGTGTAGAAGATATTTTGTGGCTGCTGAAATATATTTGCGAACAGGTAAAAATAAATACCAGAAAAGAAAATTGGGATTCGTATGATTATATGAATAAGAGAATTATTGAAGAATTGGATAGATGAGTATGCTGTTTCCCTTTTATGGGAAAATGAATTGCCGCTGGATGAGGTAAAGAAATTACAAATGAAATAACATTCTTAGAATTATGTAAACAAAAACAGGGGATTGCCACCAGGCAATCCCCTGAAATATTTCATATGAAATTATAAAATTATTTCGCTTCAGCTTCAGCGCCTTCAGCGTCCTCATCCTCTTCCGGAGCTGCCTCATACTCACCGATATGAACAACAACTGCATCCTCAGGTGTAACGAAGTGAACCTGTTTGCCTTCCGGGATCGGGAGGTCTTTTACATGGATATCACGGACGTCTGCAGGATAGCCGTTGAAGTCGATGACGATGGTGTCAAGAAGGTTGGCCGGATCTGCTTTGTAGTGGATCTCTTCCATCTCCTGCTCAACGATACCCTGAACCATGTCGGTGTGCTCCAGTTTGACAGCGACTGTTGTGGAAACCTTCTCACCGGCTACCAGTGCCTGGAAATCCAGAGCCATCAGCTGTTTTTCAATTGGATTATAGTCAATATTTTTTACCAAGGCATCAACTTTTTCGCCTTCGATGTCCAAGTAAACCTGTGTACCTTCTTTATTTGCTTTAATGAATTTGGCTGCCTCGGCACCGTTAAACTGAAGTGCTACAGGCTCTTTCATTTCTTTTCCACTAAGAATTCCTGTGACGTAACCCTCACGTCTTAATTTTTTAGCTTTTACATTCGGGTTTCTTTTCTCTGCTTTCAATGTGATCATGTCAAATTCCTCCTCCTGATGCATGGATTCCGGTAATGTTGCTGTTCGCGCTGTTCGCAGTAACACGAATTCTGCATTTCTTTTCTGACTGGGACTATTATAGCACTTCTCGGACGAGGTGGCTAACAAAAAGTTAGAAAATTTAAGAACAATATTTTGTATTGTTTAACTTATGTACAAAACTTCAAGGGTAAAATTAGACAAAAACAAAGTATATATTTGAGATTTTACAGAAAAAATTAAAACAACATAAAAAATTGCACAAATCAAGTGATCATAAAAGCCTGAAAGTTGGCATTTATCTGGAAGAGAGGCAAGTATTAAATATGAATATTCTATTTTTATTTGATTCAGATATGCGAGGAGACGGGAAATATCCATATTGCTGACATATTGGAGAGAGCTGTTGTGATCAATGTAATAAAAATTGGAAGATATGATGCAGGACAGAGATGACGGCGAAAAAAGGTGGCAACATAACGCGATGGGTATTTTACTCTGGAGAAAGAATTTAACGGAATTGCATATAATTTTTGAAACAATTTAACATACAATTCACAAAGCTTTATCTCAATCACGATATCTGAACAGCCGGAAAAATCCTATACTACAAACTATGTGAGCGAGAGAAGAGAAAGGAGATAAGTAATGTCAGAAATTGCACTTAGAAATGTATGTAAGCAATTTGATTCGGAGCATTACGGTGTGAAGGATTTTAATCTTGATATACATGATAAAGAGTTTGTGATCTTTGTAGGTCCGTCCGGATGTGGAAAATCCACCACTTTGCGTATCATCGCAGGCTTGGAGGAGATCACAGACGGTGAGCTGTGGATCGACGGTGAGCTTTCCAATTATCTGGAACCGAAGGAGAGGGGAATGTCCATGGTGTTCCAGAACTATGCCTTATATCCGAACATGACAGTTTATGGAAATATGGCATACGCCCTGAAGATCCGTAAGCTTCCGAAGGATGAGATCGACAGAAAGGTCCATGAGGTGGCAAAGATCCTGGAGATCGACCAGCTTCTTGACCGGAGGCCGGCGGCTCTTTCCGGCGGTCAGAAACAGCGAGTTGCCATTGGAAGTGCAATTATTCGGAAGCCGAAAGCCTTTCTCATGGATGAGCCCCTTTCCAACCTGGATGCAAAGCTCCGTGCTCAGATGCGTGTGGAGCTTGTGAAATTACATAAACAGCTGGACACCACCATTATTTATGTAACGCACGACCAGACAGAGGCCATGACTCTTGGGACTAAGATCGTGGTCATGAAGGATGGTCTGATCCAGCAGGTGGGAGCGCCGCAGAGTATTTATGACAATCCGGTAAATCTTTTCGTGGCAGGCTTCCTTGGTTCTCCGTCCATGAACTTTTTCCGGTGTACGGTAAAAGCAGAAGAAAATAATCGCACGGCCCTTCTTCTGGATGATGCCAAAACTGTGAAAAAGGTTTATCTGGACGGAACCAGAGGAAAACAGATTGCAGACAGATATAACGGCAGACACGTGATCCTTGGAATCCGTCCGGAGGATATCTACGAGTTTGATGAGGCGAAAAAGCTTGGTATTGAAAATGAAAGCGTAGATGTAGATGAGCCTGTAGTAAACCGCGAGATGCTGGGAGCGGAAGTGATCCTCTATTTTGATGAGCAGGGCAAAACCCTGGCAGTCCGCTTAAGTCCGGAAAATCAGACACAGGTAGGGGAGAAGGTTTCTCTGTATTTTGATATGGAGAAGGCCCATGTGTTTGATCCGGAGACAGAAGAAAATATTTTTGTGTCATGAATTTATGTCACGGAAGAGCTTGAGTACAGGCAGATCAGCCTGTAGATAGAATCTGATTATGCAAGGAGGAGAAATAGTTATGGAAAATAACAGCAAAAGCAAGATCACACCGTACTTATATCTGGTGCCTTGTATGCTTATTTTTGGAATTTTTCTGTTTTATCCGTTTGTGAAAACAATTTATTTAAGTCTTTACAAGACCAACAAGATGGGACAGGCAAAGCTGTACGTTGGTCTGGGCAATTATAAAGAGCTGCTTCAGTCAGCATCCTTTATCAACAGTCTGAAGGTGACGCTGATCTTTGTGCTAATCGTTGTGGTCGGCGGCATGCTTCTTGGTCTGATCGCAGCAGTGCTTTGTAACAAGGCGTTTCCGGGAATCCGGGTGTTCAGTACATCCTATGCTCTGCCAATGGCTATTGCATCCAGCTCTGCGGCGATGATCTTCCAGATCATGCTCCACCCGGCAGTGGGCATTGTGAACAAGCTTACCGGCCTGAATATCAACTGGCTGAACGATCCGAACACGGCTCTGATCTGCGTAGCCATTCTTACTGCGTGGCTGAACAGCGGGATCAATTTTCTGTATTTTTCCGCAGGACTCGGAAATATTGATGAGACCATTTATGAGAGAGCTTCTGTGGATGGAGCCAGCAGTGTGCAGCAGTTTTTCAGCCTGACGCTTCCGGGACTTTCCCCGATCATGTTTTATACACTGGTGGTAAATATCATACAGGCATTTCAGTCCTTTGGACAGATTAAGATCCTGACAGAGGGCGGTCCTAATGAGTCTACCAATGTTATTGTTTATTCCATTTACAGGGATGCGTTTTTTAACTACCGCTTCGGAAGTGCGGCAGCCCAGTCTGTTATCCTGTTTGTGATCATCATGATCATCACACTGATCATGTTCCGTATTGAGAAGAAGGGAGTGAATTACTGATGAGCCAGATGGAAAATATGGCAGTCCCGGCAGTGGGAAACATGTCAAAAGAGGAGCTTCTGGAGCTGAAAAAAGCTATGAATGCAAAGGCTCTTGCAAAGAGAAGGACAAGAACAGCACTCCGTGTTACGGCAAATGTTGTGTTTGCGGTTCTGGTCCTGCTTCCATTGCTTTATGCCATCAGTATTGCACTGATGCCTTCCAGTGAACTGTTTACTACAGAGTTGAATCTCTTTCCCAAGAATCCGACCTTTTCCAACTTTATCAATGCATTCCGCACCGTTCCACTTCTCCGATTCATATTGAATTCCTTTATCATGGCGGGATGCATTACCATCGGACAGATCATTACCTGTTCTCTTGCTGCTTTTGCGTTTTCTTTCCTGGAATTCAAAGGAAAAGGTATTCTCTTCATGGTTGTGATGGCAACCATGATGGTTCCGGGAGAGGCAACGATCATTTCCAACTACCTGACGGTATCAAGCTGGGGAATGCTGGATACTTATCAGGTACTGATCGTGCCTTACCTTACATCCGCAATGGGAATTTTCCTGTTCCGTCAGTTTTACATGACTTTCCCGATCTCACTGTATGAATCGGCAAAGCTTGACGGCTGCAGCAATCTGAAATTTATCGTAAGGATCCTGCTTCCGCTGACAAAATCCGCTATTGGCGCTATGGCAGTGTATACCTTTATCAACGCATGGAATATGTACATGTGGCCGCTGCTTGTAACAGGCTCCAACAATATGAGAACCGTTCAGATCGGTATCAGTATGCTGGATAGTGTGGATTCACAGTCCATCACCCTGATGATCGCAGGCGTTGTTATGATCATCATTCCGTCCATTTCCATTTTTATCGTTGGACAGAAACAGCTGATCAGAGGAATGTTCTCGGGTGCAGTCAAGGGCTGATATCGGAGCAGGCAGCAACCCTGCAGCATCCTGCTGTAAGGGGAAAATATTGCAAAAAGATACTGCAAAGTCGTAAGACGGGCAGTTCATCTTATATAAAAAAATGAAAAAAGAGAAAATTTTTCAAGAGGAGAAAAAAGTTATGAAGAAAAAAATCATCGCAGCTTTCCTTACCACAGCAATGACTATCGGTTCTCTTTCCGGAGTAACTGTATTCGCCGCAGATGCCGGCACAGATGAAAAAGTAGAAATGGCAGATGCTTCCGATGTAGACGGAACTACCATTACCTTCTGGCATTCCATGGGTGGTGTCAATGGCGAGGCGATCGATACACTGGTAAAAAAATTCAACGATGAGAACGAATACGGAATTACGGTAGATGCTCAGTATCAGGGTGAATATGATGATTCCCTGAACAAGCTGAAAAGTGCACAGATCGGAAACATGGGTGCGGATCTTGTACAGGTATATGAAATCGGAACAAGATTCATGATCGATTCCGGATGGATCGTGCCTATGCAGCAGATGATCGACGCAGACAGCTACGATGTATCTGAGATCGAGCCGAACCTGGCTGCATACTACACCATCGACAATGAGCTGTACTCCATGCCGTTCAACTCTTCCACACCGATCATGTATTACAACAAGGATATGTTTGATAAAGCAGGCATCACAGAAATTCCGGACAGCCTGGAGGGCATCGGTGAGATCGGACAGGATCTTCTGGACAAAGGCGGCGCAGGCGAGGTAATGTCTCTTGGAATCTACGGATGGTTCTTCGAGCAGTTTATCGGAAAGCAGGGCCTTGAGTATGCAAACAACGGAAACGGACGTAAAGAGGCTGCTACAGCTGTTGCTTTTGACGAGAATGATGCTGCAAAGAATATCCTTACAGCATGGAAGGATCTTAACGACAAGGGCTTCGCACCGGTCGTAGGAAAAGGCGGCGATGCTGGTCTGGCAGATTTCTCAGCAGGAAAATCTGCGATCACTCTTGGCTCCACAGCTTCCCTGAAACAGATCCTTCAGGATGTAAACGGAAAATTTGAGGTTGGTACTGCATACTTCCCGAAGATCAAATCCAGTGACGAGGGCGGTGTTTCCATCGGAGGTGCATCTCTTTGGGCACTGAACAACAATGATCCGAAAAAGCTTCGTGCAACATGGGAGTTCGTAAAATTCCTGATCTCTCCGGAGTCTCAGGCTTACTGGAACGCACAGACCGGATATTTCCCTGTAACTGTAAAGTCTCAGGAAGAGCAGGTATTTAAGGATAATGTTGCAAAATATCCGCAGTTCCAGACAGCGATCGACCAGCTTCATGATTCTTCCGCCGACTATGTAGGCGCTCTGTTAAGTGTATTCCCGGAGGCAAGAGCTACCGTGGAATCCGAGATTGAGAGCATGCTCAACGGAAAAGAGGATGTGGATACGGCTGTGAAAAACATGGCAGATTCCATCAACAAATCCATCGAAGAGTATAACCTGGTGAATGAATAATTCGAAAAGGCGTGGAAACTGAAAAAGAAAAATAAATATATACAGCCAAAAATCCCCGGGTAAGCTCCTGGGGATTTTTGCTATAGTCACGGAAAAAAACACCCTGACAGGAAAATATCAGGAGAAAAATCAGAGGAATCTCTGGACGTAAGAGTATATATTGGCTATAATGATGAAGTTAATATCTACTCCTCAGGAAGGAAGAAAAATCTGTGAATAGAAGTAAAAGAGAAGATTATAAGAGATTTGTGGTATTTTGTCTGGCAAGTCTGATCGTGATCGCACAGGCAGCGATCTTTGCTTATGTATGGTATGATTTTTACAGTGACCTGATCCTGAAGCCATTCTGGAGAAAAGGTAACTGGGTAATGATCCTGATCTATGCGCTGATCTATCTGATGTTTGCCAAGCTTTACGGAGGTCTGAAGGTAGGCTATCTGAAGCGTATCGATGTATTTTATTCATTGACGCTGGCAACGATCTGTACCAATGTTGTGACGTATTTTCAGATCACACTGATCAACAGATGGTTTATGTTGGCCAGACCGGTGATCGAAATGACCGGAGTCCAGCTTGTTGTGACGGTACTGTGGATCTGGGGCTCCAGGTATATTTACTCCAGACTGTACGGAGCCAGAAGGCTGCTGGTGATCTACGGAGACCGTGATCCCGGTGATGTGATCCACAAGATGAACACTCGAAAGGATAAATACGATATCAGCGGTAAGGTTCATATCCGTGAGGGCGAAGAGAAGATCCATGCCATGATGGAAGATTATGAAGGCGTGATCATCTGGGATCTTCCGTCCCAGATCCGAAACAGGTATCTGAAATACTGTTTTTCTCATTCCATCCGCTGCTATATGAGCCCGAAGATTTCCGATATCATCCTGCTTGGAACAGACAGGATCCATCTGTTTGATACGCCGCTTCTGATGTGCAGGAATCAGGGACTTTCCATGGAGCAGCGTGCAGCCAAGAGAGTTCTGGATATCATTGTTTCCGGACTTGGGATCATCGTATCCTCACCCATCATGCTGATCATTGCCATTGCGGTGAAGGCTTATGACGGCGGTCCGGTATTTTATCTCCAGGATCGTCTTACCTATCAGGGAAAGGAATTCCGCATCCGGAAATTCCGAAGCATGTGTGTGGATTCCGAGAAGAACGGAGCACGTCTTGCGTCCAAGCACGATTCCCGTATCACACCGGTAGGACATGTTCTGCGTAACCTGCATCTGGATGAGCTTCCCCAGCTGTTTAACGTGTTTATGGGTGATATGTCTCTGGTAGGTCCACGTCCGGAACGAGATGTGATCATGCAGGAATATGAGCAGGAAATCCCGGAATTCCACTATCGTCTTAAGGTAAAAGCCGGACTGACCGGTTATGCTCAGGTATATGGCAAATATAACACCACACCGTATGATAAGCTGAAGCTGGATCTGTTTTATATTGAAAATTATTCATTCCTTCTGGATATCAAGCTTCTGTTTATGACTGTAAAGATCTTTTTCCAGAAAGAAGTTTCCGAGGGCGTGGATGATAATCAGAAGAACGCTCTTAAGGATTCCGAAGACAAAAAATAAGTAACGAAACGAAATGCGTGTCAGGCTGCGGCAGATCATCCTGACGCGCATTTTGTGGATAGAGAGGACGGAGGTTGTTTTTATGGAAAAGCCGTTGGTTTCCGTAGTGATGCCCGTATATAACGGGGAAAGATATATTGGAAAAGCGATCGAATCAGCACTGGGACAGGAGGTTCCGGTAGAAGTGCTGGTCATTGATGACTGTTCTGCAGACGGCACAGAACTTGCTGTAATGAAATATATGGACAGCGGAAAGATCCGTTATATCCAAAATGAACAGAATATGGGGGCTGCCCGTTCCAGAAACCGGGGCGTAAAGGAAGCCCGGGGAAAATATATCGCATTTCTGGATGCGGATGACTGGTGGGAAAAGGGCAAGCTGAAAGCCCAGACAGAGGTTATGGAACAGACCGGCTGTGCGATCTGCTCCACCGGAAGAGAGCTGATGACGCCGGATGGGCGCACTACCGGCAAATATATTCCGGTAAAGGAACGGATCACATACAGGGAGCTTCTGAAGCATAACAGCATCAACTGTTCTTCCGTATTGCTGCGCAGAGAAGATGCACTTGCGTTTCCAATGGAGCATGATGACAGCCATGAAGATTACATTACCTGGCTCCGGATCCTGAGAAAGGGAGGATTTGCAGCAGGGATCAACAGACCTTACCTGAAATACCGGCTCAGTGAAGGGGGGAAATCCAGAAATAAGCTGAAGTCTGCGGCAATGACTTATCAGGTGTATCGGTATGTGGGATATGGTCCGCTGAAGAGTCTGTTTTTCTTTGTTTCCTATGCGCTCCACGGGATATGGAAATACCGTTGAAAAATTCTGGAAGAGGTGAATAATTCTGACATATATTAATTCTTTATTTCCAAATTCATAAATATATGTTATTATTTATTCATACTTTTATCAAATATTACAAGGTGGAAACAAATGAAACAGAGAACGGATAGCCAGGGAGTTCCGTATTCTTACCTGGTCGATAACATTAAAGTAGTACTGATCTTTCTTGTCGTATTTAATCATCTGATCGCATTTCAGCTGGTCAAGGTGGACATGGTGGTGCGTTATGTATGGTATGGGATCACCATTTTTCACATGCCTGCTTTTATTTTTATATCTGGATATCTTTCCAAGAAGCCACAGGATGTACTGAAGAATGTGAAGAATCTGCTGATCCCTTATATTCTTGGATACAGTCTGACCTGGTATGCTTATATCTGGACCGGCAGAAGCATGGATTATGAGCTGCTCCGTCCGTCCGGAACAGTTATGTGGTATGTGTTGGCACTGTTTATCTACAGGCTGACTATCGAAGCACTTGGCAAGATACGTTTTATCGTGCCTCTGAGCATTATTTTTGCATTGTGGGCAGGAACAAGACCGGAATTTACGACTTATCTTTCAAGCTCCAGGATTGTTGTATTTTTTCCGTTTTTTGTGGCAGGCTATCTGTGGAAGAGTGATTACACAGACGTGGTCCGTAAATTCAAGGGTAAATGGATCCTGCTCCTGGTTTCAGCCCTGCTTTTGTATGCAGTTCCGAATTTTATGATCGCCAATGAGATCCCGGTAGATATTTTCCGTGGGAATCATACGTATCAGTTATCGGGAATGGATGATATCACAGGAATGCTGATTCGCCTTCTGATGTATCTGGTATCTTTTGTGCTGGTGCTGACGTTTCTGGCATTGATCCCGGATGTGAAGCTGCCGGTTACCTTTGTTGGAAGAAATACCATGGGGATTTATTTTTTCCATTATCCGATCATGATCGTACTCAACGGCCTGCTTCTTCTCAGCATCCCGCAGATGCTGAATGTCTGGGTGCTTTTCGGAGTATCCTGGGTGCTTGTGCTGATCCTTGGAAGCAAGCCGGTATCTTTCCTCTACGGAGGGGTACTAAACCTGCTTACATTTATTCTGTTCAAACGTGAGAGGCAGGTGCAGGATGAAGGACTTGAGGATGAATATGATGAAGATGACCGTTATGAGATCATACTGAAAAGAAAGAAAGCCATTGAGGAGCTTGCGGCAACTCTGGACGAGGAGGATGCACGTAAGGTGAAGGACGATGTGGCGGCTGTACTGGAACATGAGACAGAAGAGACGGAAGAAATCCGTGGCGAGGATTTCTTTGTAGATGAGGATCTTGAGATGGAGGAAGGCATGGATGATGCCGGAGCTCCACAGGAATTTGAGCAGCTCCAGGACCTGGATGATATATTAAAGATCACAGAACCGCAGGGGGAAATGGAAGTGCTTTTGAAAAATAAAGAAGAGAAAGCGCAGGATTAAATTAATAATGAAAAAAGTCATTACTTACGGTACCTTTGATCTGTTCCACCAGGGACATTACAATATTCTGAAAAGAGCCAGGGAGCTGGGGGATTATCTTGTTGTGGGTGTCACCAGTGAAAGCTATGATATCGAACGCGGCAAGCTGAATGTACAGGACAGCCTTCTGAAGCGTATCGAAAATGTCCGCAAGACTGGTTTTGCGGATGAGATCATTGTAGAGGAATATCAGGGGCAGAAGCTAAATGACATTACAAAATACAATATCGACCTTCTGGTAGTCGGTTCGGACTGGCGTGGCAAATTTGATTATCTGAAGAATTACTGTGAGGTCGTTTATCTGGAACGTACCAAAAATATTTCCAGTACCAAGCTCAGAAGTGAGGGTATGATCTACAGCATGGGCATTGTTACGGATGATACAGAGGACAACGAAATGGTGATGGAGTCCAAGTATGTCAGCGGACTGCATGTAGAAAGTGTGTATTCCGAGGACGTTTTTGTTGCGAGAGAATTCTGTGACAGATACGAACTTGACTCTTATGGTACAGATTACGGACAGTTTCTGGAAGGACTGGATATCATTTATATCCGATCCGGTCTGAAAAACAGGGCAGATTATATCCGAAAGGCACTGGAATGTGATAAATATGTGATCAGTGACACGCCTATGGCTCTGGAGCCGGAAGAGATAAGAGAGCTGTTTGCACTGGCAAAGGCACATCAGGTTGTTCTGGTAGAGAAGCTTACCATGGTCTATCTGCGCGCGTTTACGCAGCTTGTCTGGCTGACACATGGAGCGCTTGTGGGAGATGTGGTAGCTGTAAAATGCGCGATTTCTCAGGATGATTTTGAGGGCGGAAAAAATTTCAGCGAAACAGTCAGCCAGGCGCTGTGTGCATGCATCAAGCTTCTCGGTAAGGATTACCTGGATGTGAAGAGCAATGCGGTGAAAAGCAGTGACGGCTGCTTTATTTATGATATGATCACGATGAAGTATCTCCGGGCACTGGCGACCATTGAGATCGGAACAACGGTGGATGTGGAAAACGAGCTTGCGATCATCGGAACCAGGGGGCGTATCACCGTACCCGGTGACTGGTGGAATACCGGATATTTTGAAGCAAAAATAGAAGGTCAGGAATTCCTGAAACGCTACAGCTTTAATTTTGAGGGAAATGGTCTTCGCTATCTGCTTCAGGAGCTGGTCATCATGATCCGTGACAGACGGACAGAATGTACGAGATTTTTTTATGAAGAATCAGAAACTCTGGCTGAGCTTTTGAAAATAATTAATCAAAGAGGTTGACAGATGACAGAAAAACAGAAGCTTCTTTTGCAGCTCTTCCGGGAGGTTGACGCGATCTGCAAAAAGCATGATCTTAGATATGTAATGGCCGGAGGTACTCTGATCGGTGTTCTTCGAAATGAAGGCTTTATCCCATGGGACGATGATGTGGATATTTACATGCCCAAAAGTGACTGGGATAAATTTGTAGAAATATGTCAGAACGAGATGCCGCCGAACCGGGCGGTTTATTGTGCAGAAGTGGACCGTAATTATACCAACGGTTTTCCGCGCTACGGAAGTACGGATACCTGTGCGATCCACAAGCATCAGATCATAGGAGACGACAAGGCTGGTGAGATCATTGACGTACTGACTCTGGATCCCATTCCGGATGATGACCGTGAGTATGAGAAATACCGGGACCATATGATGATCTATACGGAACTTCTGAATATCAGCATGGTCGTGGGAGTCAGATGGGAAATTTCTCCCTGGCGGTATCTGTACTGGCTTTTCCGCTATACCTTCTGCGGAAAGGACAGAACCTTAAAGAAATTGGAGAAGATCATGTTTTCTTATAAAGAAGAGGAGTGCAGCCGCTATGCCATGCGATGGGGAGGCTGCCCGTTTCTTTTTGACAAGAATATGATGTTCCCTGTAAAATATATGGACTTCGAGGGCGAAAAGGTTATGATCCCTCACAGGACCAGCGATTATTTGATCTGGCATTACGGGGACGAATGGTCCTATATACCGCCTCATGGGGAAAGAGAATCTCATGAGTCTGTTGATGTTCCGGGCGCCAGCTATCAGGAGGTGCGGGATGAATATACGCCAAGGATCGACAAAAAACGTATCCGCAGACAGATGCTTTTCCGCAAATTCTACTGCCTTCTTATGGCAAAGGGAGACCATAAACAGGATGACAGACGAAGAAGGATCAAAGCCGGTGTTGTAGCCCGGGATGTGTCTGCCCGGCTGATGAGATCCGAAAAAACAGCGGAGACCCTGCTGAAAGAGAGAAGATATGATGTGCTTGGTGAGATCTTTGAGGAGTATTACCGTGTACAGCTCAGCATGGAGTTTATCGGGCGTGAGGATTTTAACGGGATCCGTCCGTTCTATCATCCGATCCTGATCCCGCTGGAGGATAAGGCTTTTCAGGCGGCTATGCTGACACTGATCTATCAGGAGCGTGTTTCCAAGGCATACCGTATGTACGAGGTACGCAAGAAAATGGATCATCTTACTCCGGAAATGGAGCAGACAGTGGAGGATATCCGCCGTTTCCGAAAAGCAGCCAGCCACTATGAATTTAAAGAAATGCAGGAAGCAGAGGCGATCGTGGATGATCTTCTCAGAAAATATCCGGATGCTCCGGGATTCCTGAAATTTAAATGTCGGTTTGTGATGGAGCGCCTGGAAGGACCGCAGAATGCTTCGGAAGCGGAGAAATTTCTGTCTTACTGCCTGAGAGTATTTCCCCAGGATGGATATTTTATGAAATATAAGGGGGATCTTCTCTGGAAAAAGGGCCTCCGGAACGAAGCAATGGCAGAGTATCTGAAAGCCAGAGAATGCACCAATAACGGCATTGTGCAGCTGGAACTGGATAAATTCCTGAAAAAACAGAAGTCCCAGGCGATCCGGGACTGTCGGGATCTGCTTGGAAGCCAGAGAAGATCAGAAGCACTCTCTCTGATGGAATTTTGGAGCAGACTGATGCCGGAGGATGAGGAGATCAGAGGCGCTCTTTATCTTGCGAAGGTATATTCCGTCCGTACAAAAGGGGAGCTGGAAGAGCTGGTGAGAGAGCTTTGCAAAGAACTGGGGATCACCGGTAATTCTCCAAGGGAGGGAACCCTTGAGGAGCCAGTGTACAAAGAGGCACTTACCTGTGCATGGCAGAGATTCGGCTATCCCAAAGCACTGGCAGAGGGCCGTACCAGGATCCTGTGCAGTGAGGAAGAGGGCGAGATGGAATATCTGGCAGAGGAGATCCGCAGCTTTCTGGTCCATAAGGAATGGCAGGGAGAGGTATACAAGCTTCTGGGAGATATCCGGAAGAAACAGGGGCGTACCCGGGAAGCCTTCGAAAATTATTTCCTGGCATTGGATCATGAGCCGCATCCCTATATAAAAAATGAGCTTTCCAGGATCTTCCTGGAGGATCTTTACGATGGAAGCCGGCGTACCGGATTTTTCGCAAAGAAGGCAGACGTGACAGAATTTCTGAACAGCTGGCTGGATAAGTATAAAAGTCAGGAGGAGCTTCAGGAGCTTCTGAAGCGGATCCTGTAATGACAGATCAACAGAAACGAGGCAGAGTGTATTGAACAGAGAACAGCAGAAAGTACTGGAACTTCTAAAAGAAATAGATACCATATGCAGAAAAAATAAGATCACATATTATCTTTCTCCGTATCTTACCCTCTGTGCGGTAACGGAGCGCCCTTTTCCCATGAATCCGGCAAGCAATGATATTTATATGAAGACCGGTGATATGGCCCGGTTTAAAAACATCTTTGACGAAGAACCGGAGCTGCGCAGAGCTCTGGAATCTATGGAGAATAACAGCCGTTTCCCCGGATTTTTTCTGCGTTATACAGATAAAGATACATTGTTTTATAAGCTGGACGAGTATGGAAAATACAAACATCCGGGACTGGGGATCAATATCCTTCCGCTGCAGTGTGAATATGGTCCAAAGGGAAAATATCTCTGGAACCGTATGCGCGAAGAGGGATGGAAGAGGATCTACGGAAAAAAAGGCAAGTGGCGGAACCGGCGTGAGCTGGGATGTATCTGGATGGTGCGAGTCCTTTCTCTTTGCGGACGAGGTTGGCTGGCAAAGAGCATATTCCGGGATCTGCTCCGGCAGCCGCAGGATGGCGCAAAAACATATGTACTCCGATATTTTGACCAGAATCTTTATTTTCCTGCGCATATTTTTGAAAATCCCGGGGAGGCAATGCTTGGAGGAGAATCCTTTATGGTCCCGGGAAACACAGACAGCTATCTCACCCGGGCCTACGGCAAAAATTATCGAAATAAGTCAATGGAAAACTATGTTCCCGGCTCGCTGGTGGTGTGCAGCACACTGATCCCATGTGAGGAATTTCTGCAGCAGTCAAAGGAACTGAAGAAATTTGCTTCTGTCAGGAAGAAAAGGGAAAAGCGCAGGCAGTTTGGAATGAATTACCGGGAATATCTTGCACAGTGCTGGGATTATGCAAAATTCTGCGGGGAAAAATATACCTGTGCACTGGCTTATCGCAAAAAGCTCAGCTATATCCGGAATCTCTTCAAAAATGAAGATTATGTGGAACTGGAAAAAGCATTTGCAGGATATACCAGGATGAATGATCGCTGTCTGAAATATGAAGAAGCATTTGAAACAGATCCGGAGGTTTTTGACCTGTATCTTAAGTATCTGGAAAAAACAGGAAGGATCTCGTATATGGAGAAGGTAAAAAAATATGTCTAAGGTCAAGCTTACAGATTATGTTGTGGAATTTTTGCAGAAAAAAGGGATCCATGATTTCTTTGGATACCAGGGAACCATGATCGCACATCTGGTAGATTCCATTGAGAAGAATCCCCATGTAAGAAGTCATTCCAGCTATCATGAGCAGGGAGCTGCTTTTGCCGCCTGTGGTTATGCTCAGGCAAAGAATGCTTGCGGCTGTGCCTATGCCACCAGTGGTCCGGGAGCTGCCAATCTGCTTTCCGGTGTGGCAGATGCGTATTTCGATTCTCTTCCGGTGATTTTTATCACCGGACAGCTGAATACCTATGAATATTCCGGTATTACAGGCCTTCGTCAGCAGGGCTTTCAGGAGATCGATATGGTTTCCATGGCAAAGCCGGTAACCAAGTACGCGGTGCAGGTCCGTGATCCGAAAAATATCGTTCGTGAACTGAATCTTGCATGGCAGATCGCCAATACAGGACGGAAGGGGCCGGTTCTTATCGATCTTCCTATGAATGTGCAGAGAGGCGAGGTGGAAGATCCGGTTTATGATATGGAATTTTCCGAGGAAGAGATCGAGACAGCTGTATATGGAAAAAATGATCCGGAAAACGGGGCAGCCTTTTACAGGGATGCAGTTGCAAAGGCGGATTCTTCTGATGGAGCAGAGGCGGCAGAATATATTCTGGATAAGATCAGGACTGCAAAACGGCCGGTATTTATGATCGGTCATGGAGCTTCCGGAGAAGCAGAAAAAATGCTCACAGATCTGGCGCGTGCCCATCACATTCCGGTGATCACAAGCGTACTTGCCCGGTCCGCACTGAGCTTTGATGATCCTTTGAACTTCGGGTGCATCGGAGGTGCTTACGGACACCGGTATGCAAATATGATCGCCAATGCAAAAAGCGACCTTCTGCTCTGCTTTGGAATTTCCCTGTGTACCCGTCAGATTGGTACTAAGGTTCATGAGTTTGCGAAGAATGCCGAAATCATCCGTGTGGATATTGATCCTTATAATCTTCAAAGAGAGCTCCATGAGGGAAGAGAAGGTGAGAAATGCTTTTGCGTCAGCGCAGAAACTGTGGTGCGTAAGCTGACAGAGCAGCAGGCACAGATCGGTTCTTATGAGGAATGGCTTGCTGTCTGCCAGAAGATTCGTAAGGAACTCTGGAAAGTGGACGATGAGACACCGCAGCGTTATCCGAACCGCATGATCGCATATTTGAGTGATCAGCTTTCCGATACCGGAGCGGTTGCTGTGGATGTGGGACAGCATATGGTCTGGAGCTATCAGTCCTTCCACAATCAGCAGGGGCAGAAGACACTTTTTTCCGGCGGACATGGTGCTATGGGATATGCACTTCCGGCGGCTATCGGAGCTTATTATGCTACCGGCAAGCCGGTGGCATGTATCTGCGGAGACGGAGCCTTCCAGATGAATATCCAGGAGCTGCAGTGGGTGAAGCGTGAGAATATCCCGGTGAAGATGATCGTAATGAATAATGAGGCTCTGGGAATGATCCGTCATCTTCAGAGAGATTATTTTGACCGTGTATATGCGGATACCTCCGATGGCAGCGGATTCTCGTCCTGCGATTTTACAGATGTGGCGCAGGCTTACGGAATTCCTGCAAAGCGCATCCAGGGAGAAGACGTGGAAAAATATGCCGGTGGATTCCTGGAGCAGAACGGACCGGAGCTTCTGGAGATCATGCTGGAGCATGGAACCTACGCATACCCGAAGACCTGTCTGGGTGAGCCGATTCACAATCAGCAGCCTTATATACCGAAACCGATATTTGATGAACTGATGGAGCTGTAAAATGGGAAAAATAACTGTGATCACAGGCGGTACCTCTGGAATCGGAAGAGGGATCGCCGAAAAGATCCTGGCAGAGTCAGCAAAAGCTGACAGGATCTTCGTAACATATGGACATGATGAGAAGAAGGCACTGTCGTTTCAGGAGAGCCTTCCTGAGGAAAAAAGATCTCAGGTGACTTTGATAAAGGCAGATATGTCTTCCTATGAAGAGATGATGGTTTTTGTGGAGGAGCTGAAAAAGCAGACAGACCATATTGACTGGCTTGTAAGCAATGCCGGCATCAGTACCTACGCAAAATATGAAGACTACAGCTTTGAGGAGTGGACACGGATCGTAAACACCAATCTTTCCGTACCTGTATTTATGGTCAAAGAGCTGAGATCCATGATGGTAGAGGGCGGCAGTGTGCTCTTTACCGGTTCTTATGCAGGACAGCAGGCGTATTCTTCCTCCCTTGTATATGGAGTCACCAAGGCAGCCATCCATTTCCTGACAAGATCCCTGGTAAAGGAATTTGAGCCAAAGGGCATCACAGTCAACGCTATTGCACCTGGCTTCATCGAAACTCCGTGGCACAGCGCCCGCACCCAGGAGAGCTATGACCGTATCAACCGGAAGATCGCACTCCACAGGTTTGGAACTGTGGAGGAAGTGGCGGATATGGCTTATGCAGTGCTGTCTAACGGATATATGAACGGCAGTGTGGTGGATATCCACGGTGGTTATGACTACTTTTAATAGAAGTTGAAAGTGTGCAGGAAGACAGAAGAAGACATGTTGTGCCTGCACATAAGGGTCTTCTTATGACTTTCTTTATCTTTCTTTATATTTAAGCGAAAAAGGCTTGACTTGCACACCTGCTCTGTGATAAAATTGACGAGCGACATGGAAGTTAGGTCTTTTTTTTATGCCCGAAAATGACGACGGATATACGTTCCGGGCGGCATAGAAGACCATGCAAATGAAAACACTGGAGGTGGAAGTTGTGCGCGTTAAGATTACATTAGCATGCACCGAGTGCAAGCAGCGTAACTACAATATGACGAAGGAGAAAAAGAACCATCCTGAGAGAATGGAGACCAAGAAATATTGTAAGTTCTGTCATACACACACTCTGCACAAGGAAACAAAGTAATCACAGAGATTTGTGAGGTTATGCTATGGAAAAACAGAAATCTGAGGATAAGCCGCAGAAGAAAAGTTGGTTTCAGGGACTTCAGTCAGAATTTGAGAAGATTGTCTGGACAGACCGTCCCACACTGGCAAAGCAGACTGTTGTGGTCGTGATCATCACGATCATCCTGGCAGTGGTTATCAGTGTAATGGATTCCGGAATTCTGGAATTCATTAATTTCTTAATGAAGTAAGGACAAGGTGATTATATGTCAGAAGCAGCAAAATGGTACGTTGTCCATACCTATTCCGGGTATGAGAACAAGGTAAAAGCCAACATTGAAAAGACGATCGAGAACAGACACCTGGAAGACCAGATCCTGGAGGTACGTGTTCCGCTGCAGGATGTAGTGGAGATGAAGAACGGAACCTCAAGACAGGTTCAGAAAAAGATGTTTCCAGGCTATGTGCTTCTCAATATGGTGATGAATGACGATACCTGGTACGTTGTCCGTAATACCCGCGGTGTTACAGGATTCGTAGGACCGGGATCAAAGCCTGTGCCTCTTACAGAAGAGGAAATGATGCCGCTTGGTATCCAGAAACCGGATATCGAAGTGGACTTCGCAGAGGGCGACATGGTAGTCGTTACCGGTGGTGCATGGAAAGATACCGCAGGTGTGATCACAGGTATCAACATGCAGAAACAGACGGTAACGATCAATGTTGAGCTTTTCGGTCGTGAAACACCGGTAGAAATAAGTTTCACAGAAATCAAAAAAGCTGAGTAATTCAAAAACAAGGTAACAGCAAGTGGGAGGGACACACCCCCGCCAATACCACATAGGAGGTGCCGAAAATGGCAAAGAAAGTAACAGGATATATCAAATTACAGATTCCGGCTGGTAAAGCAACTCCAGCACCACCTGTAGGTCCGGCTCTTGGACAGCATGGTGTAAACATCGTACAGTTTACTAAGGAGTTCAACGCAAGAACAGCTGATCAGGGAGATCTTATCATCCCGGTTGTCATCACTGTTTACGCTGACAGAAGTTTCAGCTTCATAACCAAGACTCCGCCGGCAGCAGTTCTTCTTAAGAAAGCTGCAAACATCAAATCTGGTTCCGGTACACCGAACAAGACCAAAGTAGCTAAAGTTACTAAGGCACAGGTTCAGGAGATCGCTGAGCTGAAGATGAAAGACCTCAATGCAGCATCCATCGAGGCTGCTATGAGCATGATCGCCGGTACAGCAAGAAGTATGGGAATCGAAGTCGTAGACTAATAAATACCGAAGCTTAAGTTCGGGGTTCCCGTAGAAAAAGTGAAATTTTCAAGTGGGAGGGCTTTTCCCCGCAAATACCACAGGAGGTTATAGAAATGAAACGAGGAAAGAAATATGTGGAAGCTGCGAAAGCAGTAGACCGCGCAACATTATATGATGCACCAGAGGCTATCAGCCTTGTTAAAAAAGCAGCTGTAGCTAAGTTCGACGAGACCATCGAAGTTCACATCCGTACAGGCTGCGATGGACGTCACGCAGATCAGCAGATCCGTGGAGCAGTTGTTCTGCCACACGGAACAGGTAAAAAAGTTCGTGTACTTGTATTTGCTAAAGATGCTAAGGCAGAAGAGGCAAAGGCAGCAGGAGCAGACTTCGTAGGAGCTGAGGATCTCATTCCGAAGATCCAGAACGAGGGATGGCTTGACTTTGACGTTGTAGTTGCAACACCGGATATGATGGGCGTTGTAGGTCGTCTTGGTCGTGTACTTGGACCGAAAGGTTTAATGCCAAACCCGAAAGCTGGTACTGTAACAATGGACGTAACAAAAGCTGTTAACGACATTAAAGCAGGTAAGATCGAGTATCGTCTTGACAAATCCAACATCATCCATGTTCCGATCGGAAAGGCTTCCTTTACCGAGGAGCAGTTAAGCGACAACTTCCAGACGCTTATGGGAGCTATCACAAAGGCTAGACCTAGCACACTGAAAGGTCAGTATCTGAAGAGCGTTACAATCGCTCCGACAATGGGACCTGGTGTTAAGCTTAACCCGATTAAATTAGCTCAGTAATAAATTTTAAATACCCTGTACAGAGGAAACTTTGTGTGGGGTATTTTTTTATACATTTATACACCTTGATTTTTGGGGGCAAAAATCCTACAATAAGGCACAAACAGAGTTGTAACAGACCGAAAGCTCATCAGAGCTTTTTCATATAGATTTTACAGAAGAAAATAATAATCATGTTAATATAAAAAAGATGGGGAAAACGTTTCTGTAAGTAAAACTTACAGATGAATTTGTCGGAACAGGGAGTATAAATTGAAATCAAAAAAGCGTAAAGCGAAGAAAATAAAAAAACAGGTAAACAAAATAAAAATGATACTCTGCCTGGTGGTAGAGGCTATCGTGATCCTGACACTTGTAGTGATTATCGGCTGGAATAAAGGGGTAGGTGACTGGATGGAGTCTCTGCAGAGACCGGTTGTCCGTAAGCTTGAGATGAGCGGTATCAACAGTCCCTACGCAGTGCTGATGCAGGTAAAAGGCGGAAAGATCATCGGAAATATGAAGGGCGATGAGAAGATCTATCCGGCTTCCATGACGAAGATCATGACGGTGATCGTGGCTATTGAGAACCTGGATGATCTGGATCAGGAGATCACTCTGACCCAGGAAATGTTCCAGGGGCTTTATGAGCAGGATGCCACCCAGGCAGGCTTTCAGCCCGGTGAGACCGTGCGGGCCATCGATCTTCTTTATGGTGCCATGCTGCCATCCGGTGCGGAGTGTTGTATCGCACTGGCGGATACCGTAGGCGGTTCCAGGGATGGATTTGTGGAGCTGATGAATAAGAAGGCACAGAGGATTGGAATGAATGGTACACATTTCTGTGATACGACAGGGCTTCATGATCCGGATCATTACAGTACAGTGAGAGATATTGCGGTGCTGCTCAGGTATGCGCTTCGGAACGATACGTTCAGAGAGATCATTGAGAGTCCGCGGCATTCTACAGGAGTGACGAATATCCATCCCAGCGGGATCACATATTACAGTACCATGTTCAAAAATCTTTCTGACCCTTCCGTTACCGGCGGCAAGATCCTGGGCGGCAAGACAGGATATACCAGCGAGGCGGGTCTGTGTCTTGCAAGCTTTGCAGAGGTCTACGACAGGGAATACATATTGGTAACGGCAGGCGCATCGGGAAATACCGGAAGCCCACTCCATGTGGAGGATGCGGTGACGATCTATAACCGCCTTGGAAAGGCCATTGAGGCACAGATGACAGGCAGTGATGGATCGGAGTCTTGAAAAGATAAAGGATAAATTTTGTGTATCGCGAAGCGTGTTGCAGAGAACGGAGTGAACAGTAATATTTTTGGATAAATAAACACTGGCACAGAGGTGTATGCTGCTGTATTGGTAGCATAACACTTCTGTGCCGTTTTTTTGATTCTTCAAAATGAAATCGTATAGCGGGAACCTGCAATGTATTCACGGCTGATGTAAAGCGGTTTTCCATCAGGAGCTTCCATATAGGAATCCAGGATCAGCACGGGATCGCCGGAAGACAGACGCAAAGTTTTTGCCATATCCGGGGAGGCTGCAGTAACAGAAATAGTGCTGCGGCTGGATTCTGCGATCGTACAGCGGTAGGTGTTTTTGATATATTCAAAAAAAGAACCGTTTTCTACAGCGTTCGGATCAAAATCCGGGAAAAGCCATGTGGGGAGCCAGGTGTGGACATCAATAACCGGAATACTGTCAGCCAGAAGAAGACGTTCCAGGAAAAAAACTTCCTCATCCGAAGTAAGCTGCAGAAAATCAGAGGTTACGCTGTTTGCAGGTTTTTTGCAGAAGGACAGTACGTGAGATTCCGGAATCCGGTCATTCTGACGGCAGGATTCGGAAAAGCTCATATTTTTCTGGGATTCAAATTTCCGGAAGATCATGGGGGATTTTACAAAGGTTCCTTTTCCCTGATGCTTGATAAGATAGCCCTGTGTGCAAAGCTCCTCCACGGTACGTCGGACAGTGATCCGGCTGACATGGTAAAGATCGGCAAGCTCCGGCTCAGGAGGGATTTTTTCTCCGGGCTTATAAGTACCGTTTTTGATCTGCTGGGTGATGATATCCATAAGCTGCTTGTAAAGCGGCTGGATCGAATTTTTATTTAACATGAAAATATCCTTTCTGAGGTTGTTCATAAAAGATATTTTACTATAGTGCGGATGTATTTGTCCAGTAAGTGACAAACCTCTGCAGTGCGTCAGAAGGTATATTGGATGAATAATTAATCATAAATCATGAATATACTCTTTACTATAACGTTATAATATGTTATATTCTTCAAAAAGGTAAAATGCAAAAGTACAAGAAGGAGAAATTCATCTGAAAATCCGAAAAAACCTGTATTTTCAATGGATTCAGAGGGTTCTCAGACGAATTTCCACGAAAACCGGAGGATGAAAATGGACGCAGTAAAAATCGTAAATAAGATCAACAAAGAGCATGGAACAATCAAAAATGTGTATTTTCTTGCATGCGGAGGATCTCTTGTGGATCTGTATCCGGGATATTATTTTGTCCGTGCGGAATCCGCAGTGATGGATGCACAGTGGATCCCTGCAAGAGAGTTTGCACTGACACCGCCGAAGAAGCTGGGAAAAGACAGTCTTCTGATCATCTGCTCCCACAGTGGCAAGACAAAGGAGTGTCTGGAGGCAGCAAAAACAGGAATGGATGCAGGTGCGGCTGTTGTTACAATGACACATGCGCCAGGTTCCCTATGTGATACCGATAAATGGATCTCCGTTGTATACGACTGGGCACCGGGGGTAAAGGAAGCAGAGAAGCCTCAGGGAATCGTACTTCGTATTCTTAATGAGCTGATGAAGGTACAGGAGCCGGGATATAAGCTTTACGATAAGATCGTGGAAGGTTTTGAAAAGATCGATGATGTTATTGCAGCTGCAGTGAAGGATCAGCAGAATGCAGCATGGCTTTTTGCAGAAAAATATTCAGAGGAACCGAACCTTTATATCATGGCATCAGGAGCTTCCTATTCTCAGGCATATGGCTTTGCGATCTGCTCACTTCAGGAAATGCAGTGGATGGACTGCGGTTATCTGAACAGTGCAGAATATTTCCACGGACCGTTTGAGGTAACGGATGAGGATCATCTTTATATCCTTATGATGAGCCGGGGCAGAAACCGTATGATGGATGCGCGTGTGCTGACTTTCCTTGAAAAATACGGAAAGAAATACGAAGTGATCGATGCGGATAAGCTTGGTATGGAAGCAATTGATGACAGCTGTGTGGAATATTTTACTCCGATGCTGTTCTACACCATGACGACCGTTTACCGTACCGCTCTCCAGGATAAACGCCGTCATCCGCTGGATATGAGAAGATATATGGGCGTTGTAGAGTACTAAAGGTGCTGCTGTGCCTGCGCACAGAGAAAGGGAAAATATGAGTAAATACAGTACAAAGCTTCTTGGCTTCGGAGACAATGTAGTGGATATCTATGATCATCTGAAAACCATGTATCCAGGCGGAAACTGCGTAAACGTCAGTGTTTACGGAAAGATGGCCGGATGTGAAAAAACAGCGTATATGGGATATTTCGGAGATGACGACAGAGCAGAACTGATCATGGATACACTGGAAAAAATCGGCGTGGAAACCGTAAAGTGCAGACAGCTGCACGGCGAGAACGGTTATTCCAGGATCACATTAAAAGACGGAGACCGTGAGTTCCTGGATTTTAATGATGGTGGTATCCGTGGAAAAACACCGTATATCCTTGATCGTTTTGATCTGGAATATATGAAAGGCTTTGATGTGGTACATAGCGGAAATTACTCTTTTACGGAGGAAGAGCTGCATAAGATCAAAGAGGCGGGAATTCCGGTTTCTTTTGACTTTTCTGATGATTCCACAGAGGAATATTATGAAAAAACAGCACCGGAGGTTACTTACGCATTTTGCTCCTTTGACGGAACCGACCAGGAGGCAGAAGAGCATCTGAAAAAGATCATCTCCATGGGGCCGAAGCTTGCCATGGCCTCCAGAGGAGCCAGGGGCTGCATTCTTTATGACGGAAGGAATTTTTACCGACAGCCGGCAGCGCCGCTTACGGAAGTAAAAGATACTCTTGGCGCCGGGGATTCACTGATCGCATCTTTCCTTACCGGGTATATCGGAAGAATGAAAAATGGCATGGCGGAGGAAACTGCGATCTGTGAAAGTCTTGAAGAGGCAGCTGCTTTTGCAGCGGGCATTTGTGGCATGGAAGGTGCTTTTGGCTACGGAAAAAAATATGAATAGCAGGAGGGGAAAATAGTGGGACGCAATGGAAAAAGCAGAGCTCTTATCTGTTTTGTACTGTGTATGATCATGGCTTTGCCGGTATATTTCAGCAGTGCAGTGGCAGTAAAAGCGGCAGAACAGCAGACCATCATCATAGGAACGAACGCAGAGTATTCACCATTTGAATACCTGGATGATAATGGAAATATTACAGGTTTTGATTACGATCTTCTGGAGGCAATCGCCAAGGAAGAAAACGTAAAGCTGGTATGGAAGGATATGCCCTTTGATTCCCTGATGGGTTCCATGGAGGCTGGTGATGTACAGGTGATCGCAGCCGGGATCGGACCTACGGAGGACCGTAAAAAAAGCGTTGATTTTTCCGATGTTTATTACACCGGTACACAGTGCATCATCAGCCGTAAGGATAATCCGATCAAGGATTTTGAGGAGATGTCCGGAAAAACCGTTGCAGTTCTGGAGGGTGCACAGAGTGATATGATCGCATCCGGCGAGACTACTGATTACGGTGAAGTTAAGGATGCCAAAGTAAAAAGATTTAAAAACGCTTCCAGTGCAGTCATGGAGCTGAAAAACGGTGGAGCAGATGCAGTTCTGATCGACAATATCATGGCTGAGATCTACTGCAAACAGAACTCAGACCTGCAGTATGAGTCCGTGCCAAGTACAGCAGAGGATACTGTTTTCTGTATTGAAAAAGGAAACACAGAGCTTGTCCAGATCATCAATGATGGGCTTGCAAAAGTAAAAAAATCTGGGGAATATGATGATCTTTATCAGAAGTATTTTGTGGACACACTTGAAAACAGCGAGGATGTGACAGATGTAGCAGCAACCGATGGTTTTCTGGGACTTTTAAGCTTTATTTTCCTTCAGGATAATCGTTGGAAGTTTTATATTAACGGTCTTGGGATTACGCTGATCGTGTCCCTTTTGTCAGTGATCGTAGGTATCCTGATCGGTCTTGTAGTGGCTCTGGTACGTCTTGGAGCTGCGAAAAAAGGCAGAAGAACCATTCTTTCCACGATCGCGGATATTTATGTTGATGTGATCCGTGGAACACCGTCAGTCCTTCAGCTGATGATCATCTATTTTGCAGTGTTCCACAGCAGGCTGGGATATGTGGCAGCAGTGGTCAGCTTCGGTATCAACAGCGGTGCATATGTTTCCGAGGTTATCCGCGGAGGTATTTTATCTGTAGACAAGGGGCAGAGCGAGGCAGGTCGTTCTCTGGGCCTTGGGTACAAAGATACCATGCGTTTCATTATCATTCCGCAGGCTGTAAAAACCATCCTTCCGGCAATGGGTAATGAGTTTATCCAGCTGATCAAAGAAACATCTATTTTAGGTTATGTAGGTATCATGGATCTGACAAAAGCGGCAAGCTATGTTTCTTCCCGTACTTATCAGATGTTCATACCGCTGATCGTTGCAGGTATCATGTATTATCTGATCGTGAAGTGCCTGAGCCTTCTGCTGAAGAGATTTGAAAGGAGACTGAGAGAAAGTGATTGATGTTAAAAATCTGAAAAAGTCCTTCGGGGACGTACACGTATTAAAGGGAATCACAACTCACGTAAACAAGGGTGAGTGTATCTGCATCATCGGTCCGTCCGGCTCCGGAAAATCTACATTTCTGCGCTGTCTGAACCTTCTGGAAAAACCGGAGGAAGGCGAGATCACCGTAAACGGACAGCAGCTTCTGGATCCGAAGCTGGATGTAGATAAATTCAGGGAAAATGTGGGAATGGTTTTTCAGCATTTTAATCTGTTTCCAAATATGACAGTATTGAAAAATATCACCCTTGCGCCGGTGCGCCTTGGCAAATGGAATGTAGCGGAAGCTGATCAGAAGGCGAGGGCTCTTTTGAAAAGAGTCGGCCTTGAAGAAAAAGCCGATGTCTATCCCGGAAAGCTTTCAGGTGGACAGAAGCAGAGGGTTGCCATTGCCAGAGCCCTTGCAATGAATCCCCAGGTGCTTCTGTTCGACGAGCCGACATCAGCTCTTGATCCGGAGATGGTCGGAGAGGTTCTTGAGGTTATGAAGGAGCTTGCAAAAGAAGGCATGACCATGCTGGTGGTTACCCATGAGATGGGATTTGCAAGGGAGGTCAGCGACAGAGTGCTCTTTATGGATGATGGGGTGATTCTTGAGGATAGAAATCCGAAAGAACTGTTTGGGGATCCTCGAGAGGAAAGGACGAAGGAGTTTCTTTCCAAAGTATTGTAGGGTTTTTCGTGGAAAAGTTTTGCTTTGAAAAAGCGGGGAAATTCGTGGGGAGGGGAGGCACTCGGAGTTGCGAAGCCCGTTTCCAATGCCATTTAGATAGAACATTTTGTAGATGATTCTTTAT
>UMHU01071298.1_pt1 | contig 40251 bp, 36 predicted proteins | sample 1965591 | NCBI WGS metagenome assembly UMHU01 (sample SAMEA4836101, study PRJEB28245) | human gut metagenome | biome: gut microbiome; material: fecal sample | place: Denmark | collected 2008
GCCTACCATTCTTCGATGAGGCATTCATGGTCCTTCGTTTTTTATCATAATTGACGCCGACGAGGATGACTTTCCCGGCGTAGTGCTGCCGGGCATCGGCGTAGCCTTTTTCCTTGACTTGGCTGCTAGCCGTCTCAGCGTCATGAGTCCATTTGAGTTCTACTCCACCGGCCTTTCTCAAAAATGAGAATGTATCAAATAATCCCTTAAAGATAAGTACAATTTTCCCCTGCACCTATATCCTAAAGGAGGCAGATAAAAGCTATTGCTCAGCAGTCTAAAGAAAAATTTCTGACGGATCCAGTTGCTGAAAATGCGTTGCCGGATATTTCTTATGAGAAAAAAAGCTGCGTCTTCAAAATCATTAGCTCCTACTGAACATCTTTTAATACAGGTCTGTCATGTAATGCAGATTCCCGGAACCCAATCGGTATTGTCCCATTCACTCACAACCAGGGGACAGACCTGGGCAAACACCCCGCAAAAGGATAAATCCTTTTTCATTCGTTTTCCTGCCAGAGTTCTTCTAACTTTTGATACTTAGGCGGGAAATCAGGTGTATAGTTGAAGAAAGCAGGATATGGGTAACGGACACCGTTTTTGTGGGTGGCTTCCAGTCCGTCCATCACTTCTTCCACTTTATTCCAAGGAATCGTGAAAGACATTTCTATATCCTGCGCATGAGCGAATACCCGTTCACCATTGCCATTGACGACCACTTGGCAGGCCTGTTTATTGATTGTCCCGGCAATGGCACTGATACAACCGCCTCGCCCGGTGAAGGAAGAGGTGATACTGCCCCCATTTTTGTAAAGCGCAGCCTGAATGAGGCGGGTAATTTGTCCCGGCATACCGTAGACCCAGATGAAATCCGGGGCAAGATTAGCAAATTTGTCCAAAGGACCAATAACTAAATATTGGTATTCGCCTTCCGGGAATTTGCCGAGAACTTCTTCCGAGTTCTTTCCCGCTTCTGTTGTCTCCGTGAACATGCCGCAGGCCAGATTTCCATCTGTATAGAAGGGGATACGCTTGTCAAAACCAATTAAGGATTGAGCCAGGGAACAAGCCTGATCTTCTGGTGTGAGAACGACCATCCAGCCAATGCAGCGGGCAGCAAAGAGGGCTTGACAGACACCCCAGCGTTTCCCCATTTTTTTCGGACTCTTGTATTTTGCCGGCAGCTGTTCTGCGCTCTTTAATAATTTGACGCCAATGGGAGAAGTGGTGGGACGTACCCGACTGGTAAGCGTCTGTAAAGTTTTGGCCATTAATTCCTGTGTTGTCATGAGAATCATATCCTTTCGTATAAACTAAATAGGGAATTTATCTTTCACTATTCTATATGAAATTAATGTGCCAATATATTTTTTTCTAAACAGAAGGTCGCCGTTACAGACAATAAGCCAGTTTATAAAAAAATAGAAAAAGAAAACCCGTAAATCTTTGATGTAAAACTGCATCAAAGATTTACGGGCTTTACTTACTGGCCTTTAGTGGCCCAGTAACTCCATTTGATGCGAATTTGCATCAATTTATGCAAATTCGCATCAAACAAGCTGGTATTCTTTCAATTTCCGAGACACGGTGGACTGGTTGACGCCAAGAGCCTTTGCAATCTCCCGTGTGGTTTTATATTTTTTTTGCGCCTGCAGTAACAATTGCCGCTCGGTTTCTGCCAAAGCCTGTCGCCAGGGTAAGATTCCCTGTACATGGACACCGGTTTGATTTTCTTGCGATTCCGGATCTTGTTCTCCCGGAAAATCTTTCGGCAGGAGGACATCTCCCGGAGAGAGAATAACCATCGTTTCCAAAACATTTTCCAATTCCCGAATATTACCGGGCCAGGGCTGACTGAGTAGAAGACGGGCTAATTCCAAAGAGAAATTCTTTTTTTGTTTATATTTTTGGTTGAACTTGGCGAGAAAGAGCTGACTGAGGTGAATGATGTCTTCCGGACGCTCACGCAGCGGCGGAATTTCCAAATGGATGACATGCAGGCGGTAATACAAATCCTGACGAAATTTTCCTGCTTCGACCATCTGCCAGAGATCCCGATTGGTAGCCGCCAGCAGCCGGACATCGACAGGCTCCGGCTTGTCGGCGCCTAAAGGCAGTACCTGTTTTTCCTGGATAACGCGCAGGAGTTTAACCTGAGCAGCTAAACTGAGTTCACCAACTTCGTCCAGGAGCAAGGTGCCCTTATCCGCTAGTTTAAAAAATCCTGTTTTTCCCTGCTTTTTTGCACCGGTAAAGGACCCGCTGGTATAACCAAAGAGTTCTGATTCAAATAGGGAATCCGGGATAGCCCCACAATTTATTTTAATAAAAGGCTTTCCCTGACGGCTGCTCTTCTTGTAGATTTCATTCGCAATGATTTCTTTTCCGGTCCCAGATTCACCCGTAATGAGTACGGTAGAATCAAGCGGTGCGATAATTTTTATCTGTGCTAAGATTTTTTTCATTTGAGAACTGTTGGCAATCACGGAATCTGCCTGCGGCGGCTGCATCCGAGCAAGCTGCTGGGTGTAATCGTCGAGTTTCAGCTTTTGTTCTTCTAGGCGACGGCGCAAGTCCAAGATAGCTGAAATATCTTGAATGGTCACGACAGCGCTGGTCAGCTTTCCTTTTTCATCAGTAATGGGAGTGCCTGTAAAAATAAGTTTTTTTTCGTTATAATCGCTGGACAATGTAATCGTTTTGCCCTCTGTGAGAACTTGGTCTACAATCTCTTCGGGTATTTGTTGGTTTTGACTAAATTCGCTGACCGAATGGCCGAGAATATTGCGGCGCTGTACATTGAATAACTTCTCAATAGCGGCGTTGATGCGGCTGATAATTCCCTGCTCGTCCGTAACAATGATGCCGTTCGTGGAAGTTTCGATGACGGCGTTAATTTCCCGGTTGATAATATTGACCCAGTCGACTTCCTGCTGCGAGCAGGTTTCATGTCCGGATTCGTGCAGAACCAGGATACTGCCTAGCCGGCGCATGCCGCGAATCCAAGGATAAACATGGCAGATAATCCAGCGGTTTCTATTTTGCAGGGTAAACCGCCCTTGCCCTTGGCCGACATCAATCTGTCGGTTAAACCGGGAAACAATTTGACTATGGCTAAAGCCGGTTTCCTTGACTAAGCGGTAGGACGAAGCATTCTTAAAACAAATTTTTCCCTCGCAGTCGACAACGATAATCGCACAGTACACGGCATCGAGCGCAGAAAAATAATCAGCGGCTTCAAATTTCACGAAAACTCCCCCTTATTTTTACGTTTCCTTACTCATATTCTAACATAGGTCTCTCTCCTGGGTGAACAGTTGCCGGGCGTACTTGCTGCTGCATCTTGACAAATTTCTTTTTTTAATCTGTAAGGTACATCTACATTGCCTGAGGTGATAATCCATGAATAAATGCTTTTGTCCCAACCTGCACCAGGCCTATCAGCTGATGACCAGCTTTTATAACCAGTATTTCAATGCAAGCAGCCTAACGTTTCAGCAAGATACCTTATTATCTTATCTTTTGGTCCTGTAGCCGATAAATGTCAACCATCTGGCGGAAAGGCCGTCTTTCTGCCTTTCGTCATGATAGAAGTTCCTCTTGTTCCGGAAGTTTTTATTTTCTCATGACGCTTATACCGCTTAATCCACGGATGAAAGGATTCAAGGGCCATTACGCTATCTGGATTATGGCTTTGTCCAAAATCCGAAGGGGTTATCTATCAGATTCGAATTTATGTACGCAAAAAGAGGAGCCAACAACATGCTGACTCCTCTGAGAGACACCCCTTGCATAAGGGTCTAACCGTTTAATTGATTCTGCAACTCTCGATGATTTCCCCATGCCACCGCGATAAGGAATTTCAAGAGCATTGCATATTTTGACGAAAACAGAGGACGGATCCGTTTATACGTTTCGTCCCATGGCTTCGGCTTCTTCTAATTCCGGGTGCCCTTCAATGGTGCCGTCTTCCAGAGTTCCGCCGGAAAAGAGGGTGCCCTTCAGGCTCGCTTTGTTAAAGACTTTCAGCCAGCCTTTTAAACCGCCAATGGCGTGTTCCGGCGTATCGGGCGACGTGTCTTCTGCCGCCGTGAGCAGGTAGACGTCGCGGAAATCATAATCAGCCTTATAGAGGCAGTTTGTGCGATCGAGCAGGGTCTTCATTTGGCCGCTCATTTCGTAATAATAGATGGGAGTGGCAAAGACGACAACGTCGGCATGGCGAATTTTCTGGACGGCATTTTCGGCGTCATCACGGTTGACAACACAGGACTGGCTTTCAAGACAGCCCCAACAGCCGACACAGAAACCTATGCGCTTGCCAGCGAGAGGAATAAATTCTACCTCATGACCGGCGGCCTCAGCCCCTTTGGCAAAAGATTTAGCCAAGATGTTGGTGTTGCCGTAAAGGCGCGGACTGGTGCCGATAATCAAAACTTTTTTCTTCATCTGCATCTCCTCCTAAAGTAAATAATCAGATAGCGCCCAGGGAGTCCCGCAGTTGGCGCAGGACTTGTTCACCGTATGTATCATACACGGCCTGCAAGCGTTCAATCCTCTTCTCCTGCATCTGATCAGGTATCTGTCCGTAAATTGCCGTAACGATGGAAGCATTGATAGCGTCGCTAAGGGCATCAATGGTTAAATCCTTCAAAAATTCCTTCAATTCCAAGATGCGTTCTCCCTCCATCGCTTCCGTTCAAGCTTATATTATATCTATTTTTACCAATATGTCAATTAGTTTGTCATTTTTCTCCAGTTTCTCTCCTTTTTGAAGCAGACGTCGTATAATAGAGACAGTACCTATTGTTTAGAAAGCAGGTGATATGACATGAGTGAAACTGATAAAAGACAACAGGCCATTACGGCTGCCGGCAATCCGGCCAAACCGACAGGCGAAGCGGGCGAACAGATGCTGGCCCGCATGAACGAAAGCCACGGCCCTCTTACGGCCTGGGGCCTCTCCCACTTTAACTGGCGCGGCGATGAAACCGTCCTCGACATCGGCTGCGGCGGCGGTGCCACTTTAAAACGCATGAGTGATTGCGTAACCATAGGCAATCTTACGGGCGTCGACTATTCCGAAACGTCGGTCCGGACGTCGCGTCAAACAAATACCGAGGCCATAAAAGCCGGCAAGATGGACGTCTCCCAAGGCTCCGTCGAAAAATTGCCCTTTGCCGGCGACAGCTTCGATAAGATTACGACCGTCGAAAGCTTCTACTTCTGGCCCGATCCGCCGGAAAACCTGAAAGAAGTCAGCCGGGTCCTCAAAAAAGGCGGCACCTTCCTGCTCATCGCCGAAATCTACGAACGGCCCGACCTCAGCCCGGCCACCCGGGAAAACATCAAACACTATAACCTCTACAACCCGACGCCGGAAACCTTTGAAACCATTTTCCGCAAAGCCGGCTTCACGGCCGTCACTGTCCACATCGAGCCCAACGAAGGCTGGATCTGCGTTGAAGGAATAAAATAGACTCATCAAAAAAGAGAGTATCCGTCTGCCTGATGGATACTCTCTTTTTCATGTCAGCCTACCATTCTTCGAGGAGGCATTCATGATCCTTCGTTTTTTTATCGTAATTGATGCCGACAAGGAGAACTTTTCCGCCATAGTGCTGAAGCGTCCCGTCATACTCTTTTTCCTTGATTTGGCAGAGGACAGTCTCAGCGTCATGACTCCTTTCATCATCAGCAGCAAAATCAATATTGGCAAATAACCATCAACTTTAATTTTTTTCAAAGATGTCGCGAGTCAATTTTCACCTTTCTTCTACCTCTTTCGGATTAAAGATTTCCCAAACTGATTCAAGTACACAATTCACATTTTTAAATAAACCACTCCTTCAAAATAAGTATAAAGAAAAGGATGATAATGTACCCAAGCATATCTTTTGCATCCCCAATGAGCATTTTAGATCGTTCTTCTTTATATTCATATTTAGCAAGGGCACCTCTTCCATAAATCATAATAGCGCCTCCCAAAAACACCAATAGCGTTACCCATAATGCGTAATCAATAAAATAATAAAAGGAGAAAATAAGACCAAGCAAGGAGCTTCCTAAAAGAAAACATCCTCCAATAAACGGAATACTGTATTGATATAAATGTAAAAATTCTTTTCGAAAGTCTTTACGCAACACATTGACCATGCCCCCTCCAAAACATATTACAAATCCAAGAATTATTAGCGCATCTTTTATATCATGAATTGAAATCATATAGGCTGCCTCATTATTTACTAAAATCTACTTTTTCTTTCCCCTGCATGAATACCGACAGAGCCGATCCCGCCTTGTTTCATGGCGTAAATCTCGTCGATCAGCGTCTGACCACCTTCATAAATATTCTAGTTAAAATATAAAAATCCAAAAAAGCTGGCATAGCTAATTAACACAGCTATATGGAAATAAAGCTCTTTCATTTCTTGTTTAGTAGCTTTTAAATACCTTCCTCTTCCAAAAACACATGTAGCATACCAAAGAAACAAGAAGCTAACCACAAAAAAATATGACCAGTCTTGATATTCTGCGCCAGGATTCGCAAATATTACATAAAACATATTTAATAAAGAAAATACAAATCCAATATTAACCAGAAAAAAAAGGGGGTTAGGTGCATATTCCAGAAGTATTTTTTTCTTTAGGATTTAATCCAACCTTTAAAATATAGGTTTTCACAATATAAAATATCATCATCACCAAACCAGCTAAAAACACGATTTCTCTCAACCTCATTTGGAGTCACCCCTTTTCTTAGTTTCCTCTTTATCTTGTTTTTCCATCTCTATTTTTTCTCTTTCTATATAAGAATTTGCTCCGGAAGATGTAAGTATTCCTGCACCAACTCCAACAACTGGGCCAGCTAAAGCAGACGCACTAGCCCCTGCTCCTATAGAAATACCAGTTCCTATAACATCCATAGTATCCGCTTTATACCTATATTCCCAATTTGTGTATCTTTCATGATTTTCGGCAATACTATCCATAAGAAATCCGAACTGCAATCCAGCATTCACATTGCCACCAATAGTTTTAGAAAGGTAACTCACTTGTTCGGCTATAGTGGAAATACTCTTTTCAGCTATTATTTGTGCCAATTTCTCATTAGTTTTAACCGGCACTTATTTTCTACCCAATTTAAAGTATATAAACAAGCCATATACTAATAAGAGTCACTATAGTGCCAACTATAATGGATGCTTTATACCATTTCATCACGGCTAGCTCATGATTAGTCAAAGAATGGTTAGGCTTTAAATACTTTTTACGGCTTTTCATTTCATAGCCATAACAAATTATACTTAACCCATAGCATACAATACCGATTTTCTCCAACAGTGGGAAATACATAATATCCATAACATGGAGTATGCTTAAAAATGGTTCAAAGATAAATAAAAACAACGCTAGGCATCTCAAAAAAAGATGTTGTATATATATTCTATTTAAATCCCGGTATATCCCTACTGCACAAAGAATTATAAAAAAAATAATGGTAAATCCCAAAATATATGGGTATATAAAATATGGTATTCGTCCTTCATAACCTTGCATTCTAGTTGCCCTTCCTTTTTTATTTGATATATCTTGATTATTAAATGGCTTTGATATTTCCCTTCGCTTCATCTTTACTGCCGGCAGCAATCGCCATATCCCTTTCACTTGCCAGAATCCCGCCGGAATCGGTGACAGTATCCTTCTGGTATTCCTGCTTAAATGATCTGGAGCCGATACCTACATGAATACCGACAGAACCGATCCCGCCTTGTTTCATGGTTTGGATCTGATTGTTCAGCGTCTTGCCGCCTTCATAAGCTTCTAAAGCCTGCAAGGTCTTATTATCCCGCGCCTGGGCCGTGCGGATAGTGCTTCGCAATCCTTCCGCAGTTTCCATGACCGGGCTGCTTAGGCTGATAGTAAGGCCCGACATAGATTCTTCATGGGTCTGCCATTCATGGAATTCGTTCTGTCTACCATCTAGAATCATGTCCTGATTCAAAGACACAATTCACATTTAAATAAACCACTCCTTCATAATAAGTGCAAACAGACAAATGATTATATATTTTGCTATATTTTTTGTTGTATTCATTATCTTTTTATGTTTTCTTTCATCATTTTGGTATTTTGCCAAAATTCCTTCACTATAAATCACAAGCGCATATCCTATGAAAGTCGATATCAATAACCATGGTGCATATTTTGCCGCATAGTAAAACGAATACACACATCCGAACAATGAACTCAAGGTTATAAGGATTCCTAAAAAAAAAGGAATGCTATACTTATAAACACATAACAGGTTTTTATTAAAACTTTTATGCAGTTCTTTTTTTAAAGTGTATAAAAGTAAAAGAGAAAATCCGCTGATTATAAGTATTTCTTTAACATTATGAATAGAAAGCATACACTACCTCACTTATTAAAATCCACTCGCTTTTCTCTTCTTCTGCATCATTTTTGTCTATCATAGTATCAGCCCCTGCTGCAAATAAAATTACCATAGCTCCTACCGTAATGCCCGCTGTTTTTCCTTCGAAAAACTGGCGTCGACACCACTGATAGCCCCACCGGTAATCGTCATTCCAAGAGAAGCCCCTTTGCTATTGTAATTTTCTACAATGGTCTTCGTGTTGGTCGCGGCTCCCAGGTCAATATCATGAGACGCCGCCAGGGTAACATTTTGCCCCTGTAAGCTTTCGTCAACAAGGGTTAGATTTCCTTTATTTTCCCGTATACTTTTTATCTGAATCGGGATGCTGCCCGACAGCTATGATTTCCAGGCAGTCATGAGTTTATTATAGAACCATCAAAAAAAGAGAGTATCCGTCTGCCATGATGGATACTCTCTTTTTCATGTCAGCCTACCATTCTTCGATGAGGCATTCATGGTCCTTCGTTTTTTTATCGTAATTGCTGCCGACGAGGAGAACTTTTCCGCCATAGTGCTGAAGCGTCCCGGCATACTCTTTTTCCTTGATTTGGCGGATGGCAGTCTCAGCATCATGATTCCATTTAAGTTCAACGACTAAAGCCGGTTTATCCCCATGCTGCGGCCGCGGCACGAAAACCAAGTCGGCAAAGCCCTTTCCGGCAGGCATTTCACGAATGATATTGTAATACCTTCTGGCACTGTAAAAGGCAAGAGACAACGTGTAGCTGAGGGCATTTTCATCGTTGTACTGAATCTGACTCGTTTCCACATGGGCTGCCGCCACGCCGGAAGCCACGTCATCGGCCCTGCCGTCAAATACAGCTTGAAGCAGCTCATCTGACGCTCTGACGGCCTGACTGACCAATTGCCAGTCATCGCCCTGCTTCGTGGCATTGACGTATTCCTGCAAGACTTCATTGTTGGGAATAAAGACTTCCTCCAGCTCGCCATCATAGCCGAGGTAGCCGAGATGAACGAGGAGGGTCATGACGTCGTCAGCCGAAGTAAAACTCGTCATGTCATTCTGGAAGGTCCCCGTATCGATTTTCTGGCGGCCGCCGCCCATCATGCGGACGACAGCATCGCGAAGGCCGTCTTCATTCAAATCGATATAGACCTGCAGGGCTTCATAGGTCTCGGTCTTGTTCCAATAGCTGCCAAAACGGCCCTTGACCATGGCATCGACGACGCTTTTCGGACTGTACACATGAGGACAATTCGGGAAGGAATAGCCGTCGTACCAAGCCCGGCATTCTTCAAAATCCATGCCGTAACGCACGCAGAGATTCTTCGTTTCGTCTTCCGTAAAGCCGACGAACTGTGCCATCTGATCGGGATGCTCCATGGAAAATTCCGTAAACATGTTGAGAGCCGAATGCGTCCCATACTTCTTAATCGGCAAAATCCCCGTCATATAGGCCAAGGCCACGTACTCCTTATCCTTTAACAGGTTGCGCAAAAAATCGAGATACAGCCGCTGTGCCCCTTCATCGTGGGGATATTCCCGAAAGATGCAGTCCCATTCGTCCAAGATGATGACAAACTGCCGTCCCACAGCGGAAAAGACATCGCCTAAGGTATCGGCCAAATGGGTTTTGTCAAAGTAATCAATATCGGGATAGGCCCGGCAGATTTCCCTGATAACGCGCAGCTGCAGCCGCTCCAACATAGACGCCATGGACAGGCCGGCGCTCAAAAATTCTTGTACATTCACTTTGATGACATCGTATCGTCCGCACTCAGCCAAACCGTCAGGCAGTTTTCCGAGTTTTAAATCGCGAAATAAAGGGCTTCCGTCTTCAGAGCCGTCGTAATAGGCTGCCAGCATATTTGCCGTCAATGACTTCCCGAAACGCCGCGGCCGACTGACGCAGACGAAACGTTGTTCTGTATTGACCATACGGTTCAAGACAGCGATCATATCTGATTTATCGACATAGATTTCCGAATTCAAAGCCATGCGAAACAGCCCTGCCCCGGGATTCAAATACATGCCCATCATCGGCCCTCCTTTCCTCAATCATACCCGATGCACACCGATTTAATAGCAACTGGTGAAATATTTCTATAGAACACTATATATTTCTATTTTATCATTTTTCAGGACTAAATACTTCCTTTTTGTTATTTTTAATACTACTATTCAGTATTTTATCAATTAAGTATTACACTGATATGCATATTTCAAATAGTAAAGTAAAAATCGGTACCGACAACTCCGTCGCATACCGATTTTTTTATTCTTCTATATGAACTTTTCATCAAAAATCAGACTGCATGCTAAACGTTACAGGGTCCCCCGTCTTGCCGTCCGCTGAATCCGTTCGTGGCTGGCATTTGTTATAGCGTCTTCCAAAATGGCAATCATCTTCTGTTTATCCTTTTTCAAGACGCCGTCGATGCGGACGGAATCTAAGGGATGGAGGGCCCAGAAGTAGGTATCGGGGAGTTCCAGGTGTTCCAGGAAGGTCTTTTCTTCTTCGAGATTTTCTCTCTCTTCGGCCGGGATGAAGAGGCCTTTTTTTATGTCGTCGTCGAGTTTGGTTCCGGCAAAGGCCGACATGGTGTTGACCAAAATTTGAGTCGGCTTGATTTCGTTTTCAAGCTTTGCCATGGCCAAGGCGTTTTCCTGTCCCCGACCGCGGCCGCCGGTGCCCAGCATCAATAAATCAGAGTGGCGGATGCCGACGGCGTTGAGGCGCAGACACTGCTCCCGGATTTCTTCAATGGTATAGCCTTTATTGAGGTATTCGAGAATATCCGTCAAACCGCTTTCGATGCCGATGTAGAGGTCATTGACGCCGGCTGCCTTCAAGGCCTTCAAATCGTCGTCACTCTTATGAGCGATATTTTCGATGCGGGCATACATGGTAACGACCTTGACCTTGGGAAGGTACTTCTTGATGACGTCGATGCGCTCGATCAGGTTCTTTGCCGACAGGACGAAGGGATCGGCGCCGATGAGATAGACCCGTTCCAAGTCTTCTATCTGCCAGCCGTAACGTTCTTTGGCACCTTTCACATAGGCTTCGACGTCGGCCGTCGGCCACATGCGAAAGGGAACATCCTTATACATGCTGCAAAAATGACAGCTGTTATGACTGCACCCTTCCGTCAGGGGAATCAAAAAAGTATTGGCCTCAATAGGCGGCCGGTAGACAGTTCCGTTATATTCCATCTTCTTCTCCTCCTATCAATATTCACCGGGAGCGCGGTAGCCTTGGGAGGCGTACTCCGTCCGGAAACGGCGCAGGGCCGCTTCTCCCTGATTATCAATGATATCTTGAATCCCGTCGATGAGCTCCTGTTTATGGGCCGGAATCTCCGTCCGCACGTGGAAGGGCACAGAAATATGGCTGGACTGAAAAATCGTGTCGTTGGTCAGGGCTTTCAAGAATTCCTGCATTTCCTGCAGCCGCTCGACTTCGCCGGCTTCTTCATATTTCCCGGCACGGGCCAAATTCCACAGCCCGGTCTTGGGGATCAGGACCAGCGACGAAATGTCGATCATGGACGGATGGAGGCCGTCGTAGAGAGACGCCGTCTGAAGGGCATGCGTAAGGCCATAGCCCTTGCCGCCGAGGCCGTTGATCCAGTTGACGACATAAGAGAGGCCGGCGCGGTCTAATTTTTCCAATTGCTCCCTTGCCGTCGCCCGATCGTAGCCCTTGTGCATGAATTTCAACAAGTGATCGTCCCCTGATTCGACGCCGATATAAGGATCGGCAAAGCCGGCGTCCTTCATGTTGCGAAGCTGTTCTTCCGTCTTGTCGACGAAGTTATCGATGCGGGCGTAGCCGCCAATCGTTTCCACCGACGGTACGTAGCGGTGAAGGAGTTCTGCCGTCTTCATCAAGACGTCGTAATCGGCAGAAAAAGCATCGGCCGACTGAAGGAAAATCCGCTTCGGTGCGCCAAAATACTTGGGGATTTCCTTGATATCGGCTTCGATTTCTTCCATGGGCGACCGCTTAAATCGATCGGTCTTATAGTAACTGCAAAAATAACAGCCGTTATGAGAACAGCCGCTCGTCAGCTGAAGGAAGGCAGAATCGCCTTCATAGGGCGGCCGGTTTATTCCACTGGTAAAATGCATGATGGCTTCCTCCTGTATGATAAATCTTATGATTCAAAAATCGAGTGCCTCATATCCGGCACCAAATCAGGCAGGCATCCTTTGTCCCCTGCCCTTACTTCTTACCGGCAAGAGATGCTTGCCCATTCTCATCGTATGATGTATTATAACCATGAAGTAAGATAATGACAAGTACGCACATTTTTGGTACCTGAAAGGACAGGCTTATGACTCAAAAAAAGAAGGACTACGAAAACCCTTATGACGGCCAATGCGCCATTCTCTACGCCATGAATCTCATCGGCGCCAAGTGGAAGATTCCCATTCTCTGGCATCTGACCCATTACGGCATCCTCCACTACAACGAGCTGAAGCGCCATTTAGGCGGCGTGACCAATACGGTTCTGGCCCGCAATTTAAAAGAGCTCGAGGCTGACGGCCTCATCATCCGCAAGTCGAAGGGGACCGTCCCGCCATCGGTGACGTACGAACTGTCCGACGAAGGAAAGAAATTAATCGAGCCCCTCGACGGACTCTACCGCTGGGGCGAAGAACACCGCCGCCACCGGGAAATGGCAGCGCCTTAACCGTTTCCGGGCATGCAAAAAACGCCTTCCGTGACGACAGCCACAGAAGACGCTTATGCTAAGGCTTATATATCATTTTCAATCGTTTGAATCACTTTTGACGGCACGCCGCCGACGACGCAGTTGTCGGGAACGTCTTTCGTTACGACGGCTCCGGCTGCGACGACGACGTTATTGCCGATGGTCACACCGGGCAGGATGGTCACATTGCCGCCGACCCAGACGTCGTTTCCGATGGTGACGGGCTTCATAATCCCCAAATGCTGCCGCCGTCCCCGCGGCGACAAGGGATGGTTGACCGTCGTAATCAGCGTCCCCGGGCCAATCATGACGTGGTCGCCGATATGGACCGGACCGATGTCCAAGATAGTGACGTTGAAGTTGGCCAAAAAGTTGTCGCCTACATGGATGTTGCTGCCGCTGTCACAGCGAAAGCCCGGCGCCGTCCAGGGATGGCTGCCGCAGGAACCGAAGAGACGGCGCAGGCAGGCTTCGATAGCTTCTTCATCGCCCGAGTCGATGGCACTGAGCTTCTGGACTTCGGCGATGGCCTTCAACTTTCTATCGTTAACCCCCTTATCCCAAAAGTTATAGGCCAGGCCGGCATCGAGTTTTTCACACTCGGTCATAATTTTCATATCCTTTTCCAAGTAAGACGCCTCCTCTTTGTATCAAGCTTATCAAAATTCCACTCGCCTACCACCAAAGCATGGCCTACTTATAGGCTTTTTCAAAGATTTCAAGGTAATCTTCATCGGAAAGGGGCACTGGATCGGCCGTAATGTCGCCGCCCAATACGTCGTGTATCCGCTGAGGGTAGGTCTTCAATTCGTCTCTCGTAATGCCGACGTCGCTCATGCGCAAATCATGGCAGTCTACGGAAGCGATCAGGTCATCTAAGGCCTTGATGAAGTCCTTCCCCGACGTCGGATTGGCGACGCCCATGGCTTTGGCCATCTTGATCATCGGTTCTTCGGCAGCCTTCCGTTCGGCAAAGAAATCGTAGTAGGCATGGGAAAGCATGATCAGCCCGGCGCCATGGACGAGGTCTTCATGATAGGAGCCCATGACGTGTTCCATCGTGTGTTCCGACGTGCAGAGCATGTAGTAGCCGGCCAAGGTGTTGGCCAAGGCCATGTAGGCCCGCGCTTCCTTGTCGCTGCCGTCACGGTAGGCCCGGGGCAGGTATTTAGCGACCAGTTCAATGGCTTTCAAGGCAAACATTTCCCCCATGGGATGTTCGTTCTTGCAGATCATCGATTCGGCGGCGTGGAAAAAGGCATCCATCCCCTGATAAGCCGTAAACTTCGGCGGCACGCTCATCATCAGATTAGCGTCGACGACGGCCAGGACCGGGAACATGGACGGGAAGAAGATGCCCGTCTTTTCCTGAACGTCATCTTTACTGATGACCGATGCCATGTCGACTTCACTGCCTGTTCCGGCCGACGTCGTAATGGCCACCGTCGGGGCTGCCGGATTAGCCGGCTGTTTCTTGCCGCCTTTTTCAGAAAGGCTGTAATCCCAAATATCGCCGTCGTTGGTCATCATCAAGGCGATGCACTTGGCGCAGTCCATGACCGAGCCGCCGCCGAGGGCGACGACGAAGTCACAGCCCGTGTCCCGGGCCATCTTAGCACCGTCCATGACGTTGTAATCCGTCGGATTAGGACGGATCTCGTCGAAGACTTCATAGCCGATGCCGGCCAAATCCAATTCTTTCTTTACAGCATCCAAATACCCGAAACGCTTGGCCGACGAGCCATTTGACGTGACGATCAGAGCTTTCTTGCCCGGAAGCTGTTCATTATGCAAGTCCTGAAGCCGACCGGGGCCGAACAAAACCTTCGTCGGCATATAAAAGTTAAAGTTATACATCAAAAAAACCTCCTCAGTCAATAGATACCCTTGCGATTGGGATCTTGTGACCCCGCCGCTGTTGTTATCAGTGTACCCTGTTTGACACTCGGAAACAGCGCCATATGATAACTTATATAGTGGCATATATTAACCTAAAGGAGGCTGCAGCAACTGACAGACCCTTTATTTTTTGACAGCAGGTGATTCTCTTGAACGACAGAAAAGAACAGTTGGAACAGGCCCTGACCGTGCTGGGGACGGAATTTCCCCTTCTCAACTGGGACTTTCGCCCCGACCCGTCGTCGGGCAAAACGGAGCTCATCTCCCAGTGGCTCGGCGATGCGGCCGATGAAATCATGCTCTGCGCCTTTACGGGCAGTCATATCGACGAGCGTTTCCACCGCCAGGACTTCTTCTTCGTAAACTTCGCCTACCGGGGAAATTACGAAGCCCTCAGCGCTTCCAGCCAAAACCGGATTTCCATGAAAGAAGGCGACTGCTACCTTGGCCAGCCTTACAGCGGCTACGCCCTAAAAAAAGACGGCGATGAAACGATCGTCATCGTCGGCATCCTCATCAAGAAGGAAACCTTCCTTCGGGAATACCTCTCCGTCCTCGGTGCCGATACGGACCTGCTCCACTTCTTTTTAGAGCCTGCCGTCAACCGCTACGCCGACGGCATCATCCGCTTCACACCGGAAGCCGACTCACCGATCTGGCCCATCCTCGACTTGATGGTACTGGAATACGTCCGCCGCTCGGATCAGAGCCAATCCATCTTGAAAGCCCTCTTCCTCTCCATGGCCATGTACATGTCCGAAGCCGTCCGCGCCCAAAACAAGCCTTCCCGAAAGCCGTCTATCACGGAAGAAATCATGGCCTACATCGAATACCATTCCGACACGGCAACCCTCAAGAGCACGGCGGCCCGCTTCGGCTACCATCCGGTCTACCTCTCCCGCCTCTTGTCCGAAAAAGAAGGCCGCACCTTTTCCGAGATTCTCCTGTCCATTCGCATGAAAAAGGCGGCCATTCTCTTACAATCAACGGATCTCTCCATCGAAAAAATTGCTGCCATGCTGGGCTACAGCAATAACAGCAATTTCTACAAAGCTTTTAAAGAATATTACGGAACCTCACCGAAGGCCCGCTTCCGATAAAAGTCCCCAGCTCACACGCTGGACGAAGTCAAAGAGCAGCTTCAAGCCGTAAAAACAGATGACAGATCCGCAGACGATGTTGATGGCCCGCAGGATGCGCGGACTGAAGCGGCTGCGGAACAAAGAAACGAGGCCGCTCAAGAAGATAAACCATACGCACGAAGCGAGGAGGACGCCACTGAGAAAGGGCGTCTGCTGAGACGCGCTCAAGGTAACCTGAAAGGAGCCGAGGAGCATCGTTCCGTCGAGGATGGCCTGGGGGTTGACCCAGGTGACGATGCTCGCTTCAGAAATCGTCTTGCGAATCGTCATGGGACGATACTCACCTTGCGTCTCCGCCTTGGCCCGCATGAGGCCGACGCCGATATAGAGGACCAGCAAGCTGCCGGCACCTAAGATGAACATTTCTACCGTAGGAAAGAGTTCCATCAATCGGCCGATGCCGAAGAAACAGGCCAGGGATAAGGTAATATCGAAAAAGAGGACGATGAGGGCCGTTAAAAAAGCCCGCCGCCGCGTATTATTCAGTGCCGAATTGATGATAAACATATTTTGCATGCCAATGGGAGCCACATAGGCTAAGCCCAAGGTCAGGCCCTGCAGAAAAAAGCTCATTACAAAAACTCCCTTGCCAATATACAGAAGAATAAGGTCATTGAACGTGTCAATTCGTGCCGATTGTCTTATTATACAGTACAAAAAAGGGGCGGACAACCAAAAAAACAGCGGCCATTATCGTACTGTAAAAACATATGATATTGTCACACATATTGTATACGCTATCCTTGACAATGATTAGTTCATGCGCCATTGTCTGTTCCAATATATTTTCCATAAAAGCTGCGACGCCTACTATAGCCCCATCAAAAAATGCCATTCCCCTTGCATCAAACAGCAAAAATAGCTGACTACTTGCTATCGCAAATAGTCAGCCGTAAAAAACGCCTTGACGATCACCGCTCGGGGCCAAAAAGTATTTATTCTTTGATATCGTAAAATGTAAAGCCTTGTGCTTCTGCTTGTTGTATTAATTTTTGCCGTAACGGAATTGCCTTCTTACCGGCAATCTGTTTCGTAAAGGAATCTACACGTCGATTCGTATCACGCAGATCGTAATACTCTTCCATTTCCGCATCGTAATCTTTCAACAATTCCAAATAAGAATCAAATACCCGATAGGAGTCCTCAAATACATTGGCTTCACGAGGCATACGCGGTTTTAACTGCGGTTCCTGATTCGGTATCCCAATGCCGACCCCCACTACCGGGAATGTTAATTCCGGCAATTTCAGAAGTTCAATCATCTTAGGTGCATTATTTAAGATACTGCCAAAATAAACCGTACCGAAACCACCGAGTTCAGCAGCGGCTACCATATTTTGAGCGGCTATAGCGGCATCCGTCCAGCCTTGGAAGAAACGATCGCTATCGCGTTCACCAACACTTTCTACCCCTCGTTCGCGAGCGATACGGGAGTTGCGGTACGCATCGACGATGAAAATAAACAGCTCCGGTACCCGTGCTACATATTCCTGGTTACAAACTTCTGCAATAGCCGCTTTCAGTTCCGGATTCACAATGTGGATAATACTGAAACTTTGCATCCCCATGCTGGTAGCCGTTCTTTTTGCTATATCCAATAATAGGCTCAATTGCTGCGGCGGCACAGGGCTGGATTTAAACTCACGAATAGTACGATGATTTAATAACACGTCAATAGGATTCATGGAATCATCTCCTTTACCAAAATACGTTGAGTACACTATTATTCACCACATACTTCCTTGCACATAATATCGAACTTTTTCTTTCTACAGTAGCACTAAATCTACACCTTGTCTAGTCATTACCATGGTCCGGCTTCAATGGCTTACGCAAATTGGTCCCCCCTATTCCGCCTCTACCTAAGAGGCGGAGGACTTTTCGATGTATATCCCTCGGTGCTTGACACAAAAAACAGCGGCCATTACCGTACTTTTTCGGATGGTCGCTGTTTCATGATCACATTTCTCTTATAAGTTGCGTTTTGCCCAGTCTTTGATTGTCCCTTCAGAGGCGACCGTTTCGGCGCCGTGAATGGCCAAGCCTTCACCGACGACGGCACCGGGGCAGTATTTTTTAAGGGCTGCCGCACTTCCGCCAAGGCCGCTCCCTTCATGGGTCATGAGGGGAAATACCTTCTTGCCCTGAAAATCAAGGACTTTGAGCTGGGTAAAGACGGCCATGGGATAGGTCCCCCACCAGCAGGGTCCGGCGACGACGATGTTGTCATAGGCGTCAACCGATTCGAGCAGCTCTGTAAGTTCCGGGAACACCTTGTTTCGCAGTTCCTCTTTGGCTTCTTCCGTGCACTTCGTATAATCTTCAGCATAGGCCTTTCGGGTCCGCACTTCAAAGATATCGGCGCTGACGGCCTGCTGAATATATTCGGCAGCGATTTCCGTATTTCCCTTGGCCAGGTTTTCAATGCTGCCATTGACGTAATTCTGACCGCGGCGGGAATAATAGATGACTAAAGTTTTGCTCATCCGCTTCTCCTTTCTCAATCTAAGGTCTTTATAATTTCAGCCGCATCCATCCCGGCGTCTCCATCACGCCCAGCTTCGGCTTCCATAATCAAGCCTTCCTCAATGATGATCAGGACATCCTCTTTGCCATGGCGCATGAAATGAAGCGCGTCCCCGACGTCGTCGAGCACCACCTCTTTGACAGCCGCTTCTATCTCATCAGCGAAAAAGACGATTCCCTGGCCAACAAGAAAAAGTGACGCCCCCTGACCTTACGGGCCGCACCCTCATGGTCGGCGGCGGCTCTCCGCCTGTTCTTAGAGCTCTGCAGCAGACGATCATTCAAGAAATCCAAGTCTCCTATTTCAACAGTTACGACCACGACACGACCTTGACCAACGTCGCTGCCCACCGCGGTGTCTGCATCGCCCCGGGATTTCTCAACGACCACTGCGGCGCCTTTGCCTGGACGCCTTTCGATACGGAAAAAAATATTCCCTGCGCCCTCTATACCCATAAAGGGGACTCGCGAAAAGACGTACAAGAATTCGTCGACATCATCCAAAAGATCTATCGCGATAATCCTGACTTTCCCGTTTAATTTTTTCATACAAGCAAAAAAGCCGCTCCCACCGGGCATAGCCTCCTTTATCATTACGTTAATAAAGGAGATTATGTCAGGAGAGCGGCTTTTTCGTCATGCGCTAAAAGTTGTCGTAACCGTCACTTAGCCGTTCAAACGGTTCATGATATCCTGCATCTGTTTTTCAAGGGCTTCGATGCGTTTGTCCTTGGCTTCGTTTTCCGCCTTCATGGTGTCGATTTCCTGCTGCTGCTCAGAAATGACGCCGACCAAAGCGTCTTTCGAATAACCGGCATAAGGACTGCCCTGGCCGAACTTGAAGCTGACGCCGGCGTTGAACATGTTTTCCCCGCCGCCGAGGCTGGTTCCGATGGAGAAGAGGACGTCGTTCGTCGGCCGATAGAAGGCACCGATAGCGACGGCATTGGCCGAGTTGTAGTTGCCGTAACCGGCAGCAAAATCCCACTTCGCCGTCGGATCGTAGTCCTGGGGATGAAGGGCCGCTAAGGCTGCGGCACCGGCACCGACGCGGTTAATGCGCGTATCGAGCTTGCTGACGCGGCTGTTCAAGTTGGTCACGCTGCCGGAAATATCCGTTACCTGATTCGAAAGATTGGTAATATTGGCCGTATTGGTCGTGATCTGCGTCGTATTCGAAGCTACCTGGCTGTCCAAGGCCGTCAAGTTGTCCCCGGCCGATTTCGATTTCTTCACATAGGTACCGTCTTCAGCGACCCGCGTTTCGCTGTATACGGTGCCGCCGGTGACGATGCCCGTGTTGCCGGACTCGACCTTGCCGTCGGTATTGACTTTAATCTTATAATTCGTTCCGCCGATATTATTCTTTTCTGAGCTGTCGATGGTGATTGTGCTGTCGCCGTCGGCATTGGCAATGGTATTTCTCGTGTCGACAGCAGCGGCAATGGTCGATAAGTTAACGCTGCCTGAAATAATTTCGGTCCCTTCCGAGTTCTTAATGGACAGGCCTAATTTATTGTCTTTGAACGTTAAGGCTTCGTTACTTTCCTGTAAGCCCGTGCCGGCTGCATCTACAGCCGCTTTGAGCTGAGCCACGTTGACGGCATCGGTGTCATTGGTGCCGGCTGCGACGTTGGTAATTTGACGAGTTGACCCCGTTTCACTATCACCGACAGAAACAGCTGCCGCACCGGACTGCCAAGCGGATGTAATCTGAGTCTTTTCTGACACAGCTGCCGTGTAGGCTTTATTAGCATCATTCATAGCTGTTTCGGAAGTATCCATGGCCGCTCTGGCGTCATCATTGGCAATCTTAGCGGCATCCATCTGCTCTTTAATTTTTTTACCTTGATCCGAATCATGGTCAATGTTGTTATAAGCATGTACGGCCTGCACATAGTCTGCATTCTTGGCCAAATAATCGGAGACCTTGGTTTCATAATTAGCTTTTGCTGTCGAAAGAGCCGATTCCAAATCAGGGATACTGCTATTTAATTCGGCAAATCGAGTTTCTTTGCCGGCAAAGGCCACGATATCTGCCTCTTTTTCAAAGACTTTGCCGGTAACCGGGTTATACCCAAAGGCCCCTTTATCGACAGAAGATACAGCGTTGCTGCCGATAGCCACGCCGCCATCATGCTGCACGTCCGTATTATAGCCGAGCATAACGGCGTTGCTGATATTTTCCGTATGTTCTCGTAACGGTTTCTGTACCTTTACCACATAGTGCAGCGTATCTCCGGTCCACTGCAGCTCTCCTGTCGTATGAGCGTAACTCTGGGGAGTATAGGTCTGTTCTTCATAGCCATCTGTTGTCCCCATCGTTCCCAGAATGACGTTATTTTTACCGCCCGATAAGGTATGGTAATCGCCGATGACGACATCCGTCGTCGCATCACTCAGCTTATTGCTGGTCCCCATGATAGAGACATGATTCACATTAGTGGCTTTATTCTGATAGCCTGTAACCAGATTATAATCACTGGCTGCGGCTTCGGTACCGTTTAAAGTATTGCCCGTCCCAAAAATAGAGGAACGCCTTGCATAATCCGATACGTTGCCGTTCCCCATGGCAAAGACGGAACCGCCGTTAAGCGTAGCATAATCACCCATGATTTCAGAGAAATGCTCCTTATACCCGATATCATCACCGCCATGATAGAGCAGCTCGCCCATACGGCCGCTCAAAAAACCGCCTTCAATACCTTCGTTTATATTACCAAAGGCATTGGTCACACGGTTACCGGTACCAAAAACCATAGAATTAAAGGATGAATCAACCTTATTCAACATGCCGAAAGCACCGGGTGCTATCGATGCACCAAGTCCAGTGTCACTTTCGGTACTGATTTTGTTATCGATACCATAGAGAGTCGCATAATAAGTGGTTCCCTCGACAGTCGAACGAATTCCCACAGCTGCACTTGCAGGACCTAAGGTCTTAACTCTGCTCCCGATTGCCATACTGCCATCGCTGCCAAAGGCATGATAGCCGATGACAACCATATTTCTCGCCCGAATATCATTGTCATCCGAGTTCTTTTCATCAGGAGATAAAGAGCCGATAATAATAGAATCTGTAAGCTCCGTATTGTTTCGATTATCCCCAATAACAATCCCGGCAGCCGTACCTCTGATATTATTATTATTACCGATAACCGTTAAAGCGTCCCATTCATTGCGATACGTATCGTTACCGGTAATCACATTGCCGCGGCCAATGGTTAAGTCGGAAATATTAGGTTCACGGCCTTCCGGATGACCATAGTCGGTAACGGTACCGACATCTCGAGCAATTATCTTGTTATTATCGCCGATGACGTGTTGTTTCCGACTGCCCCTCACTTCGTTGTTATTGCCAAAAATACGCGTATCAAGGCTCGCTTCATATCTCGTCCCGCCATCGTAAGGATAGCTCTTTGTTACCTTATTGTCATTGCCGACAATATTGACATTATTACTGTCTTCAACCGTATTGGTATCGCCCATAACATTCGTATCTTCACTGCCGATGACCGAGTTTTCCGTCCCTACGACGCGAGCTGTTTTATCGTCAGTTACGGTATTGGTCGTGCCAGCAGCCGTCCCGCTGTCTACGACGATGTTGTCTGCGGCATAGGCCGACAGCCCCATTCCGGACAGGCTCAAACCGGCTAAGACCATGGCTGCCATGGCCGTCTTTTTCACGACGCGACTGCCATTGCTTTTCGTACGGCTGTTGGCCATTTCCGACACGACGACATAGCAGTGTTTAGCACGACTCCAAATAACGCGATAAATCCTGTTCATCAAAGAATCTCCTTTCTAATCCATTAACCATTCGCTTTCACCTTACAATAATAAGTATACATTTATTTTATATAATCGTAAAGTTAGTCATTTTCTGGCCAGTATTATGTATTTTTATAGTCAATTTAAACAGCACGGCGCAGTTTTATCCTGCCGTCGATGATGAGCCGCTAAATATGGTACAATAGCCCTAGAATACATGGAAAGGAGAGGATGCTTATGAAGTTCAGCTCCACTTATATAAGGCCTGTAAAATGGGCGTTTTTAAGCGCCTGTCTGCTGTCTTTGATTCACGTCGTCAGTGCCCTTACAGTACCGACCTTAACGGCCGATATCATCAACCAAGGCGTGCTCCACGGCGATATCGACGCCATCAGCCGCCTCAGCATCGCCATGCTGGCAGCGTCTCTGGTGACCGTAACCGGCTCGTTAGGTGCCGTCTATTTGAGCTCCCACATCGCCTCCCGGGTCAGCCTTACCATGCGCCAACAACTGGTACTGGCCCTGCAGGACTTTTCCCTCTCCGATTTTTCTAAATACGGGACAGGTACCCTGCTCATGCGGGCCACGCGAGACGTCGAAAAAATCCAGTCCGTCCTCGCCGAAGGCATCAACATGATTCTGCCCATGCCCCTCATGATTCTCGTCGGCTTGGGGCTCACCTTTTATAAAAGTTTTGAAATGGGGCTCATCATCTTGAGTCTGATGATTCTCATGGTCGGCCTCATGATCTCCATTCAAAAAAAGGCCCTGCCCATCGTCATGGCCGTCCAGCAGCAGTTGGACAAGCTCACCGATCTGGTCCGCGACCACATCATCGGCATGTCCGTCATCCGGGCCTTTAACCGCAGCCACGATGAGAAAACCGCTGAAATTCAGATGTTTTCCGATTTGTCGACCAAAGAAACGAAGCTGGCCCGGACCTATGCCATCGGCCTGCCTACGATTCTCATCATCTTCAACATGAGCACCGTCGTCATCCTCTGGATCGGCGGCTATCAGATTGACTCCGGCGTACTGCAGATCGGCGACATCATGGCCATCATCGAATATGCCACCCTCATTCTGATGAATCTGATCATGGCCGTCTTCGTCCTCCTCGACGTGCCCGAGGCCCTCATCTGCTATGGGAGGATTCAGGAATTACTGCGCCATGCCGAAACTACCGTTACCCGTCAAAATACGGTGTCCGCGGCCTTTCAGCAAGGCCTCCAAAATACGGACACGCCTCGCGATGCGGCCTGCAGCGACTCCCATGGCCACGCGCCTCTCTTAGAGTTTCGCCATGTCACCTTCCGTTACGATGACGCCGAAGAAGCGGCTTTAAAAGACATTTCTTTCACCCTCGAAGCCGGGGAAACCTTGGCCGTCATGGGCGATATCGGCTCCGGGAAAAGCACCCTGGCCAAGCTCATGTTAGGCCTCTATCCCATTGAATCCGGCGACATCCTCTTTGACGGGAAGTCTATTTTTTCTCAGCCCATGGAATCCCTTCGCGCCCAGATTGGCTACGTGCCGCAAAAAGCGTACCTCTTCACGGGCTCCATTGCCATGAACTTAGCCTTCGGCAAGCCCCAAAATTCGGCTGCGCCCGCCTCTTTTGAAGAGCTCGAAGAAGCGGCCAAACTGGCCGGCGCCCACGAGTTCATCAGCCGTTTTGACGACGGCTACAATCATGAACTCTCCCAAGGCGGCACCAACCTCTCCGGCGGCCAGCGGCAGCGCCTGGCCATGGCTCGGGCCTTAGTGCGAAAGCCCCGTCTATTAATCTTCGACGACAGTTTTTCCGCCTTAGACGGCATTACCGAGCAGCAAGTGAGAAAAGCCGTAGCCCGGGAAATCAAAGAGGGCTCCGAAAAAACGGCAGCCTCCGCAGATACGGGCCGCCAAGGCAAAGGCCGGGCCTTCATCTCTATCGAGCAGAAAGTCAGTGCCGCCCAAAAGGCCGATAAAATTCTGGTCATCAATCAGGGCCAAGCCGTCGGCGTCGGCACGCACGATGAATTATTGGCCCGTTGCCCCATTTATCAGCAGATCGTGACGTCACAGGAGGTGGCCTTATGAACCTCGTCAAACGCTTTCTCTGTGACTCCCGCGATCAATGGTGGCGTCTCGTCGTCCTCACGGCAGCCCTGATGTTGGCCGCCTGCTTTGAAATCATCGCGCCTCGCCTCTTGGGCAACATCGTCGATGCCATCGTCCACGGTCTGGAACAGCAGCGGGAAATCACGGCCATCTTAGATGGCACGACCGATACGGTCCTGCTCCTCGTCGCCTTTTACACCTGTCACGCCGTCTTCACCTACGTCAGCGAATTCATCATCGCCGGTGCATCCCAGCACATGGTACTGGCCCTGCGCAGCCGCGTAAGCCACCAGCTCCACCACCTGCCCATGGCCTATTTCAACCAGCACAACCGCGGCGATATGCTGAGTCGTCTGACCAGCGACTTGGACTCCGTCGGTGAAACCCTGCGCGAAGGCATTCCCGGCCTCATTTCGTCCTTCATCGGCATCGTCGGCGCCGTAGCCATGATGATCTGGATCAGTCCGCGACTGTCGGCCATCATCCTCAGCGTCATCGTCGTCGGTATTTTAGGCTTGACCATTACGGCCAAAAAGGCCCGTACCATTTACCTTCGCAAACAGGAAGCCTTAGGCGCCGTCAACGGCGGCATCGAAGAATTGATTTCCGGCAAACAGATTGTCCAAGCCTTCGGTCTGGAGACCGTCACGACGGACCATCTGAGCGACTTGAACACCCGCCTCTTTACCCGCGAGCGGCAGTCGGGCTTTATGGGTCAGCTCATCATGCCCCTGGTCAATTTCATCAACCAGATCGGCTACGTCCTCGTCGCCATCCAAGGCGGCCTCCTCGTCCTCCGCGGTCAGATTACCCTCGGTGACATTCAGGCCTTCTTCCTCTACGTAACCCAAGTATCGGACCCCATTTCCCGCAGCTCTTACGTATTGACCCGCTTTCAAGAAACCCACGCCGCCTTAGGCCGCATATACGAGATTTTAGACTATCCGACGGAAGACGATTCGGGCACTTTGGAAACCTTGTCCGCTGAAAATACAGTTCGCCAAGAACCGTCTTACGATGAAGCACGGCGACAACCGGCGACGACCTCAAAGGACAACGCCATTGAATTCAAACACGTCACCTTCGGCTATCGTGACGACAAGCCCCTCATGGAAGATGTGAGTTTTGCCATCCCCAAAGGGTACGTCGTCGCCATCGTCGGTCCTACAGGGGCCGGAAAAACGACGATCATCAATCTTCTCATGCGCTTTTACGAAATATCGGCCGGCACCATTACCATTCACGGCACCGATATCCGTGACCTTCGCCGTGAAGCCCTGCACCGGCAAATCGGCATGGTCCTGCAGGATACGTGGATTTTCACGGGCACCATTGCCGAAAACATCGCCTACGGCAAACCGGACGCCACGCGCGAAGAAATTATACAGGTCGCCAAACTGGCCATGGCCGACCATTTCATCCGTACCCTGCCCCTCGGCTACGACACGGTGTTAAAAAACGGTGCCGACGACTTGTCCCAGGGCCAGCGTCAATTACTGACCATTGCCCGCGCCTTCTTAGTCAATCCCGGCATCTTGGTCCTCGATGAAGCGACGGCCAATGTCGACACCCGGACGGAAGTAGAAGTCCAAAAAGCCATGAGTCAGCTGTTAAAAGGCCGGACGGGCATCGTCATTGCCCATCGCCTGTCGACCATTCGCGACGCCGACTTGCTCCTCGTCGTAAACCACGGCCAAATCGTCGAGCAGGGCACCCATAGTGAACTCTTGGCACGAGGCGGCTACTATAAAGAATTGTACGAAAACTACGCCAAAGGCATGGCCCTGTAAGCCTAACATTCGGCCGAAAGGACTTGCCCAATCCCATACAACCTTCTGAAAACGATAAAACGGGACTGATCCCGGGGAATCATTTCCCGGGACAGTCCCGTTTTGTATGATCTGAGCGTAAATTTATGTCGCTAAGGCCGTCGGCCTTGTCACGCCGCCCGTGACTTACTTGTTCTGAGACAACTGGCGGGCGATTTCCTGAACCTGCGTGCGCAGCGCTTCATTTTCTCGCGCCTGTTTTTCAACCTGTGCCCGTAATTCCTGATTTTCCTGTTCCTGTTTTTCCATGCGGGAATTGAGGGAGGTAATGGTCGAAGCCTGTTCCGATACGACGGCGGCTAAAGAAGCTTTGGAGTAGTTTGAATATTCGTTGCCGCTGCCGAATTTGAAGCTGACGCCGGCGTTGAACATGTTTTCCCCGCCGCCCATGCTGGTTCCGATGGAGAAGAGGACGTCGTTCGTCGGACGATAGAAGGCACCGATGGCAACGGCATTGGCCGATTTGTAATTGCCGTAACCGGCTGCAAAGTCCCACTTCGCGCTGGGATCATAGTCTTGCGGATGAAGGGCCGCTAAGGCTGCCGCACCGGCACCGACGCGATTGATGCGCGTATCGAGGCTGCTGACGCGGCCGTTCAAATTGGTCACGTTACTGGAAAGATTGGTAATGGCATCTGTATTGCTGTCTACCTTGGCATCTACCTTTTTCAGTTGGCCTACGTTGACGGCATCCGTATCGGCAATCCCGTCGGCAACATCGGTAATGCGCTGATTATTGGCACGGATTCCGGTATCGTCGATATACGTTTTGCCGCCGACAGACAGTTTGCCGTTAATCGAAAAGTCGCCATTGGTTATAACGTCCCCATTAATGATGGCTCGTCCATAGACAAAGGAATCGCCCGACGTGGCATAGCCGGTACTGATATAAGAATTTCCGCTTCCCGGATAGCCACTACCCCAATAACTGGCATTGGAAAGCTCGTTTTCCTCTAAGGTGTAGAGTACGCCTTGGAACAAGGCTCCATCATAGTCCCCGGTATTCTCATAAGACTCCCAGGCAACACCCGGAAAATCAGAATATGGATTGCCATTGTCCATCGCTGCAATATTCTGATCCAACTGAGCCCGCAAATCCTGCACTAACTGAGAGTTTTCCTGAATTTCCTTCAGCGCCTGTTGGGCAAAGGCAAACTGATTTTTGACAGCCCCGCTCTGATTATCGTCAGCAGCAAAAGCCGGACAGATCGACGCAGCTGTCATACCGGCCGTTAAAGCCGCCATTACTAATTTTTTCTTCGTAATTACCATAGAATCACCTCAACATATAATTTAGGGAATACATCCCTTATAAACAACGAAAGAGCATCAGCAAGCCGCTAATGCCCTTTCGAGGTTAACAGTGTATTGCTATCGTTTTGCCCATAATCGGCCCATGATGTCTTGGACCTCAGTCCGGAATATTTAGTTCTAAATGACACGATAGACCTTTATTGTAAAAACATTTTTACGACTATGTTATCATTTTCACTTTATATTATAAGTATATATGATTTTCATATAATAGTAAAGCTTATTGTTATTTGTCAATATGATTATTTTTTTAAGTCATGTTATTCGTATCGTAGCAGCCTTCCAAATCCTTCTATGCGTTTATGGCCATATGGATTGGAATGCCACCTCAAACTACGGGCGGCTGCCATGAAGATAAAAAATGCATACCATAAAAAAGAAAGAGCACCGGCAAGCTGCCGGCGCTCTCTCGAAGTAACCTGTCTATTCTTTTATCGCTGTGCCGATAATTGGCGCATGATTTCTTGGACTTGAGCCCGTAATTCCTGATTTTCCTGTTCCTGTTTTTCAACTTTGGTCTGCAGGGCTTCAATCGTCGAATGCTGTGCTTCCAATTGTTTCGACTGTTCCGATACGACTTCCGCTAAAGAAGCTTTGGAGTAGTTTGAATATTCGTTGCTGCTGCCGAACTTGAAGCTGACACCGGCATTGAACATGTTTTCCCCGCCGCCCATGCTGGTTCCGATGGAGAAGAGGACGTCGTTCGTCGGACGATAGAAGGCACCGATGGCAACGGCATTGGCCGATTTGTAATTGCCGTAACCGGCAGCAAAATCCCACTTCGCGCTGGGATCATAGTCCTGGGGATGAAGGGCCGCTAAGGCTGCCGCACCGGCACCGACGCGGTTGATGCGCGTATCGAGACTGCTGACGCGGCTGTTCAGATTGGTCACGTTACTGGAAATGTTGGTGATCGATTCTGTGTTGGTCTTGACTTGGCTGTCTAAGATCGATAAGTTTTCACCGGCGGAATTGGCCAGTTTGACGTATTCCCCATCTTTGGCAACCCGCGTTTCGTTATACACCGTATCGCCGGTGACGATACCCGTATTGCCCGCTTCGACCTTGCCGTCCGTCACGACGCTGAGGGAGTATTCCGTTCCGCCGTATTCATTGGCCTTGGCCGTAAAGTCGATATGGCCGCCTTCGGCTTTGGCAATGGTGTTCTTGGTATCAATAGCCGAGCCGATTTGATCCAATTCGACGCTGCCCGATACCTTATTGCCGGCTGTGTCTTCAATTTCCAGTTTCAACTTATTGCCGTCGAGGCTGAGGGCGCTGTCGGAATCCTTAAGGGTCGTATCCTTCGCAGAAATCTTGTAGCTGTTGTCCGTAGAGCCTTTTTCAACGGTCACATTGTCACCGGCTTCAATGGTGGTCTTGCCTTCCTTCACCGCATCGGAAACAGACTGCTGAACTTGTTTAAGCTGGGCCACGTTGACCGCATCCGTATCGGCAGAGCCGGCAGCAACATTGGTAATCTGGCGAGTCGCTTGTCCGGTTGTTCCATCACTATAATTAACTTGTCCACCGACAGATACGGCACCGAGAACGGATTTCCAAGGAGCCGTGTTGCTAGTGGATTCTTTTTTAGTCAACGGATCATAGCCCAAAATACCGCCGGCTCTATCCGCCGTACTAAAGGAACCTAAAGCAACCCCTTGGGTAACTGTGGCTTTAGCTGCAGTACCTAAGGCAGTAGCATAAAATCCGCTTACCGCACTGCTGGTTCCCAATGCCAGTGCCGAAGTATTCATAGCTTTCGCATTAGTACCAAGCGCAATTGCATATGCACCTTGAGCCGTTGTCGTTGTTTCATCACGACTATTATTGCCAATCGCAATGGCCCAATCGCCATCAACCTTAGCAGAGTTACCCACCGCTAAGCCCATTTCGCCTTTTACCGTCAAATAGTTACCTAAAGCAATGCGCAATTGACCGCCTTCCATCATACTGCCTTGAATCTTATTGGCATGACCAAAGGACGTGCCTAACGTCTCTACTTCCGAACTGGTACCAACAGCAATACTGCCGCCACTTACGGTATTCAATAAACCGACGGCAACGTTCTGGTCGGAGCCATAATCATTCTTGGTATACGTCCATTCATTACCGTTTTGAACTGCCGTATAGCCGACTAAGTTGCCGACACCGAGAACCGTATTCTGCTCACCGAATACCTTGGTCACTCTATGATCACCATTTTCGTAATCCGTAGCAAAAACGGCGTTATGCGTACCGTCAACGTCAATATTTTGTCCGACGACGATGCTGCTGTTAAATTCATTTTTATCTCCTACGACACTGACATTATTGCCTAAAACAGTACTATTGTTGCCTTTTGACGATGAGTTAATCCCGATAACGATGCTGTCCGTACCGGCAGCTCCGTCGTTTAAGTAGTTCGTGCCAGAGCCGGTTTGAGCGCTCTTGGTAGAGAAGTAGTGAACGGAATTAGCATCAAGCTGTGTCTGAACTTTCTTCAACTGAGCGACGTTGACGGCATCCGTATCTTCCGTACCAGCAGCGACATTGGTAATCTGACGAGTTTTTATATTCGCACTATCGGTACTGTCGCCAACAGATACAGCCGCTAAGGTCGATTTCCAAGCAGCCGATGTATCTGTTGAATTTTCCTTCGTAACCGGATCATAACCGGCTTCACCGGCTGCCGTACTGGCGACCGCTTCAGCACCTAAGGCTACACCGCCGCTTTTGGTTACGTCTGTATTATAGCCGAGCATAACGGCATTGCTGATATTTTCTGTATGTGCTTTTACCGGAGTTTTTACTGTAAAAGTATAAGTAATGGGATCATCTTCGTACTCGACACCGGTGTCAGGGTCCTTCAATTTCGGCGTATAGGTTCTAGTTACCGTTTCTTCCTTAACTGCCATAGAGCCGAGAATAACGTTATTACTTCCACCGGACAATTCATGATAATCGCCGATTACGACATCTGTCGTTTCACTGCTCAATTTATTCCCAGTACCAATCACGGATACATTGCTCACATTAGTTCCTGAATTCCGATATCCGGCAATCGTATTATAAGCACTGGCCGCCGTCGCTGTACCATTTAAAATATTGGCCGTACCAATTACAGATGAATCCCTTGCATAATCCGATATATTGCTGTTCCCAACAGCAAAAACAGATCCGCCATTAACAGAAGCATATTCCCCCATCAGCTCGGAAACATAATCTGTGTAACCATATCCATATCCACTATGACCTACAAGCACATACATATTTATATCACTGGGTTTTGCTCCCATTCCAACAGTCATGTCACCGACAGCATTGGTAACTCGGTTGCCGGAACCAAAAACCATGGAGTTTGATGACGAATCAACTTTATTGAATGTCCCAACAATGCCATTCGCCATAGATATATCATCCCCAGAACCAATTTTGTTGTTTATACCATAAATCGAGGAATAATCTGTATTCTTATCGCTAACAGAGTTATGTCCGGTAACCGTGGTCTCCTTCCCTAAAGCTTTAGCCCCGTATCCAACGGCTATTCCATAGTTAATCCCTTGTGCATGATAGCCGACGATAACCGATTTTTCAGCAAACTGAGTGTAGTCAGCGCCAGCCTTTTCATCGGGAGTCATAGAACCAATTATGACAGCATCTCTAAGCGTCCTGGTATTCTGATTATCACCGATAACAATCCCCGATTCCGGAGCACTAATAGTATTATTATTACCAATAAGAGTCAAGCTTTCATAGCCTTTCATATAAGTATAATTGCCACTAATCTGATTTCCTTTACCAATAAGCAGATCAGATACCGTATCCGTTCTGATCTCTTGTTTTCCGGAAACGGTACCGGAGTTTCTCCCCGTAATGCTGTTCTTATCGCCGATTACAGTCTGACTCTTACTATTAGTTACCGTATTGCCATCACCTAAAATCTCAGCATCATTACTTGTTGTAACTGTATTCCCGGTTCCTACCACACGAACCGTCGTATCATCAGTCACTGTATTCGTCGTGCCAGCAGCCGTCCCACTGTCTACGATGATGTTATCCGCCGCATAGGAAGGCATCCCCATGCCGGAGAAGCTCAATCCTGCCAGAACCATCGTCGCTAAAGCAGTTTTTTTCACGACATGACTTCCATTGCTTTTCGTACGGCTGTTAGCCATTTCCGATACGACGACGTAGCAATGTTTGACCCGACTCCAAATAACGCGATAAATCTTATTCATAAAAAAGCTCCTTTCCGATTCCGTTATTATTTTCACCTTACTTTATAAGTATATATAATTTATAAAAATCAGTAAAGTTTGTTGTTATTTTGTCATTTTTATATTATTTTCGAGTCGTTTTATTCATCATCAACGGTTATTATCTAAATACTTTCACTTTTCCCAAATTTCTCAAAAAAAGAACGACAGAAACATCACCGTTTCCAGTGACGATTCTGTCGTTACTTTATGCTATTTACCTTAAGTTACACTAAAAATTTAACACGGCCTAAATCTGCGTATCCGCCAAATTAACGCTGCCTTCCCTGACGCCGGTCTCATCAACAAATGAAGTGTCGCCATCGACACTGCATAGGATTCCCGGCGTAATATCGCGATTTAGCTCCATTTATCACAGTTCAGTCCTCGTAGAATAAATTGCAGGATTCTTTTTTGCAGGCGATACCACTCCTTTTCTTTTAATGCCAATAAATCGCGGTTGACAGCACTGCTTCCAGTAACGATAAATTTAAAAAGAAGTTCTGCTTCGTCTTGGTTCAGATGGAGCTCTTTCATGAGTACGGGTACGATTTTAGGACATTCATGCTGATATATTTTTTGAACGATAATCGGGGATACATCCAAATCCTTTACAAGGAAGCGATAATCTTCAAGTTCCAAATATTTATGGCAGGGAGGAAAAAGCGACCTGTCCTTCGGTAATTCGTCATCATTCGTTTGGCTTAGCATGCATTGTAATTTTTTAAGGGACCCTTGCTTTTCCTTTGGCGTCATAGAATCGATAAGATGCAGACTATCATTAATGATCTCTTCCAACAAGTCATCAATGGTATTGTAGTACAAATAAAAGGTGCCTCTGGCAATATGTGCCTCTGGCAATATGTGCTTCTCGACACAGGACGGTAATCCGAATTTCCCGAAAAGGTCGTTTTTTCAGCATGAGCAGCAGCGTTTCTTTTATGTGATTTCGAGTATCGACAGATAAGGGTCGTTTCGTTTCTGTCTTTTTGTTTCGGCTTTGAGTCAATGTAAATCTCCTTACTGTTGAAATCATAGATGAATGATTATCTTTTATTTTATCACGGAGAATGAGCTTTCTGTAGCAATCTCATCTAACTATAGACACATTTCAATTTCTGTATATTCTTTCGGTGCTGCCCCGTCCAACTATAGACATATTCCAACTTCTGTATATTGTTTATGAATATGCCTCTCACTATAATAAGGGGTGTAAGGAATATTTATTAATGTATCGTTTTCTAATGAAAGGAGATTAACATGGAACTTTACAAAAATTTTGACGGAAAAGCCCCAATGATTGACGTGAATGACGCTGCAATGCTGCTCATTGACCACCAAAGCGGTTTATTCCAATGTATCGGCGATATTGATTTCCTGCGCATTCGTGACAGAGCCATTGCGCTGGCTGAAGCGGCGACGTTAGTAAATATGCCCGTTATTACCACCGCTTCCGTCCCCCAAGGTCCCAACGGTCCATTGATTCCGGAACTCCATGAAGCCGCTCCCCATGCGGTATATGTAGCTCGCCGCGGAGAAGTTAATTCTTGGGATTGCAAAGAATTCGTAGACGCCGTAAAAGCAACCGGCAAAAAGACCTTAATCATTGCCGGTACGGTAACCAGCGTTTGCATGGCCTTACCGGCTCTGTCCGCGGTAAACGAAGGATACCGTGTATTTGCAGTTCCCGACGCTTCCGGTACGTATTCCCAAGAAGCAGCTGTCGCTACCATGATGCGCCTTACCCAAGCGGGTGTCGTTATAACGGACGCCGGTGCCGTATTAGCCGAATTACAGCGCACCTGGCATACGCCAAAAGCCGATGCCTGGGCTCAGATTTGGGGCCGTATTTTTACCAACTATCGGCTGCTGTTAGAAAGCTACGCCAAAGCCGTAGAAGTAACGAAAACAGGCGAACCGATGGATAACGAACGCGAAGATTAAGGCGCTTCCTATTCCAATTTGATTTATAAAAAGTAATATCCTCATAAAGTAAGGCCGACGGAACCGGTATTTACGAGTCCCGTCGGCCTTCTATTTGTTTCTATAGTAAGCATATTCCCAGAGATTTGCAGAAGGAATATTTATGACATATCATGAAGCTACTCTTTGAGCAGTCCTTTCGATACTAAGTAGGCCCGAGCTACGTCGGCCGCCGGCTTGCCTTCGATATCGACTTCGTAATTCATCTTGAGCATTTCTTCCGTCGTAATCATGTGGGCCAGCTTATTCAGGACCGGTACCAGCTGGGGATACTTCTTGATTGTGTCGGCCCGAAGGAGGGGTGCCCCTTGATAAGGCGGGAACAGGCCCTTGTCGTCTTCCAGCATGACCAAGTCGTGGGTGATGATTTCCGGGTCCGTCGAGAAGACGTCGATGACGTCGACATTGTCCTTGTCGATGGCTTCATAGCGAAGGCTCGGTTCCATAGTGACGACGGGAAGGTTCAGGCCGTACAGCGATTTCAGGCCCTTATTGCCGTCTTCACGGTCGTTAAATTCTAAGGAGAAACCGGCTCTGGCCGTGTTTTCTACCTTTTTCAAATCGGAAATCGTCTTGAGGCCGTACTGCTCGGCATAAGAGCGCTTCACGGCAATAGCATAGGTGTTTTGGTAGGCCATGGGCTCCAAGAAAACCAGGTCATCCTGTTTCAAGATGCCCGCTTTGGCCGCTTCATAGACGGTTTCCGGATTGTTGGACAAGCCCGTCATGGGCGGCTTAATCAAGGACGACGTAACCGTTCCCGTAAATTCGGGGTACATATCGATGGAGCCGTTTTTCAGGGCTTCATATAAGAAACTGGTCTTGCCGAAACTGGGCTTTACCGTCACCTTGATATTCGTTTCGTCTTCGATCAGGTCTTTGTACATATTGATTAAAATTTCCGGCTCCGACCCCAATTTTCCGGCAGCGATGAGGGTATTCCCGGACAGGCCGCCGATGTTGACCGTCGATAAGACCAGGAGGGCCAAGGCCGTCACGAAGGACAGGCCGATGACTTTTAACGAGCGTTTTTCTAAGAACTTGATGAGGGCGCTGACGACGACAGCCAATAAGGCCGCCGTAATGGCCCCGATGAGGATGAGAGCCGAATTATTTCGATCGATGCCCAAGAGGATGAAGGTCCCCAATCCCCCGGCCCCGATCAAGGCTCCGAGGGTCGCCGTCCCGATGAGCATGACCGACGACGTGCGGATGCCGCCGATGATGGACGGCATGGCCAGGACGAGTTCAAATTTTTTCAATTTTTCCATACGGCTCATGCCGAAGGCTTCGGCCGCTTCCTGAAGGAGAGGGTCGATGCCCTGCAGGCCCGTAATGGTGTTCTGCAAAATGGGAAACAGGCCGTAGATGACCAGGGCCACGATGGCCGGCACCTTGCCGATTCCCAGAAAAGGAATGAAGAGCCCCAACAGGGCCAGAGACGGAATGGTCTGTAAAATCCCGGCCAGCTGCAGGGTCAGTTCCGAAGCTTTCTTATACTTTACGACGAAGATAGCAAAGGGCACGGCCAGTAAAATGGCCACAAAGAGGGCAATCATCGAAATCTGCACGTGTTCCAGCAATAATTGTACCAATTCGCCCTGTCGCTCACTAAATGTACTCATTAAGTTTTCCATATTTTACCCCTCGTAGAAAAAACGTTTGACAACTTCATGGGCCGGATGCTCCTTGACCGCCTGCGGCGTGTCGAGCTGTACGACTTCACCGCTGCTCATGACGCAGATGCGTTCACCGAGTTTTACGGCTTCGGCCATGTCGTGGGTGACAAAGACGATGGTCATTTTAAAGCTTTCGTGAAGGTGCTTGATGAGCTCCTGCAATTGATTGCGGCTGATGGGATCGAGGGCGCTGAAAGGTTCATCCATGAGGAGGATGTCCGGTTTGGCCACGATGGCCCGCAGAATGCCGACTCGCTGTTGTTCGCCGCCGGAAAGGTCGCGGGGATAGCGGTTCATATACTGATCGGCGTCGAGGCCTACTAAAGACAGATAAGCGCGAATCGTCTTCTGCCGTTCGGCCTTGGGCCAGCCCTTCATTTCCGGGATGATCTCGATGTTTTCATAGACCGTCAAATTGGGAAAGAGGGCGCCGGTCTGGAGGACGTAGCCGATGTTCATGCGCAGCTTTCTCGGCTCGAGCTGGCTGATGTCGCTCCCGTCGATGAGGACCGTCCCTTCCGTCGGCGTCAAGAGACGGTTGATCATCTTGAGGGTCGTCGTCTTGCCGCTGCCGCTGGTCCCGACGATGACGAAGAATTCGCCGCTCTTGATGGTTAGGCTCATGTGCTGTAAGGCCGGTTTCTTGTCATAAATCTTGCTTACGTTTTTAAATTCAATCATGGTAGTCACCTGTAGTCCTTGCCAGTGCGTCTGTAAACTTACGGCTAATGCGTAATAACAGGTCCTGCTCGTCTGCCGTCAATTCGCTCATGGCCAGCATTTCCGCTTCTTCCAGCCAGTCTAGAACCGACGCTGCGTAGGCCCGCCCTGCTTCAGTCAGTTTGATGCGTTTAATGCGCTTGTCGCTGGGATTTTCTTCAAACCGGAGGTAGCCCTTTTCCTTAAAAGACTTTATCGTCGCATTGACGACTTGCTTCGTCGAATACGTCTTTTGGGCGATTTCATTTTGGGGAATCCCTTCGGGGTTGTAGTAAATCCACATCAAGATCAGCATGGATTTACTCTGAAGGCCCCGTTTTCTGGCGTAATTCTCAAAGATCGACAGCTGACGGTCCCGGATTCGCGAATAAGCCTTCGTCTGTTGATAAATGTCAGTCATTGACAACCACCACCTTACCGAAGCTGTTGGCACTGTCCAAATAAGCCTGGGCCTCGCGAATGTCCCGTAAGGAGAAGATTTTCTCCGGCCCGGCATCGATATGGTATTCGGCGATCAAGTCGAACAGGGCCTGCAAAGTGCCTTCATCGACCAATCCGGAGTAGAAGCCCGTAATGTACTTGCCGCTCCCCAATTCGGTGATGATGTCGAAATCGTCGAGGGTCCATGTTCCGCCTAAGAGGCCGGTGTTGCAGAGAATCCCACCGTCTTTCAGATGGGCCAAACTGTCGGCCATGGCGGACGGACCAACTAGGTCGGCAATTTTATCGAAGGCCAGGGCCGTGTCGAGGCGTCCCTCATTTTCAACGACGACGTCATCAAAGCCGGCCGCCTTCAAACGATCGGCCTTACGGGTATTTCGCGTCGAGCCGTACAATCGTACCTTTGGATATTTCCCTTTCAGGAGTTTGGCAAAGGCCACGCCCACACCACTGGCAGCACCGCGGACGAGGACAGTATCAGCGTTTTCGATTTTCAAATTTTTCAAAGTCCCAAAAGCCGTGTGGTACGTTTCCGGAACGGCAGCCATGGTCGGCCAGTCCAGATCGGTCTCTACCTTGTAAATCTGCTCATTGGGAAGGAGGACGTATTCGGCATAAGAGCCATCAAAGGCCCGCCCCATTTCACCCATAATAGACACGACTTTCGTTCCTTCGGGAATCCTTTCCGGTTCCGTACTGCCCACGACGATGCCGACACATTCAATGCCTAAAATCCGCGGAAAATGCACCGATTCCGAATAGCCCTGCCGGGTAAATATTTCCGAGCGGTTGATGCCGAAGCCCTTTACCTTGACCAGAGACCAGCCCGGCTTCACCTTCGGCGTCTCGACATCCTGATAGATGAGCTTGTCGACGCCGCCGGCTTCATAGATAACGACCGCTTTCATCCCATTCCTCCCTTATGTTCCAAACTATCCCGACGCCTTTCATCACCCGGATTTTAAATCTGAGTAGATGAGTCCAACATCAGGACATAATTAGTCAAAACTTTTTACTATTTAACTATAAAACAAAAGGAGCCCATTAGTCAAATGATTTGACCAACAGACTCGTTGACGATTTTGCAATTTTAAATGAAACCGAGGAGATAATGCAGATTCTGAAAGAGCAACGCTCGAAACGTTTTCCTTCACGGGCACGGCCCTTCCCATGGGATATTTCGGGAAACTTTTTTAAGGAGCGTTAATACCGCGTCAAAAACTGCGGCTCTACCCGCTTCGTCAGCCAAACGCCGTTTACCGAGCGGTAAAACACATAGCCCGCCCGATGCATCTCGCCGCTGCTCACGCAAAAGATGACGGGTCTTCCATGGCGGCGGCCGACGTTTTCTGCCGTCTTCACATCGCCCGAAAGGTGGACGTAGAGCCGTGACTTCGGTACCAAGCCTTCTCGCTCGATAGCCTCGGCGTATTTTTCCCCCGTCCCGTGATAGAGGATGTCCGGCGGCGTCACGACGGGAAGCTCGACGTCGACATCGATGGAATGGCCCTGATTGGCCCGTATCTTGGTCTTATCTTCGTTGAAAGAATACCGCTGTTTGTTGTCGGTCCGCACGATGTCTTCCAACATCTGCCGATCGAGGGGATATTTTTTCCCCACGCCCTGTATGAGCTCGTCTACATCGGCCCAGCCGTGCTCGTCGAGACGAATATTGGCTGCCCAGGGTTTATGCCGCAAAACGAGGCTGATAAAGCGGCTGGTCTTGGTCAAATCCATGATAAGGTCACTCCTTTCTATAGGCTAAATTATAGCAAATACGAAGTTTTTCTGCATTCCCTAAAAAATCGTCATAACAAATAGATATGATACTGTCCAATTTTTATCAGCTATGATACAATGAAAAAAATCGAAATAGTTATCGTTTACGAAAGGAGCCGTCACGATGAAAAAAGGCTATGAATTATTAAATGACCCCTTCCTCAATAAGGGCACCGCTTTTTCCATGGAAGAAAGAAAAAATCTCGGTCTTATCGGCCTCCTGCCGCCGACGGAGCAGACGATCGAAGTCCAGGCACAGCAGGTCTACAGCAATTTCCAAACGAAGCCCAACGTCAGCGAAAAACGCCATTATCTCATGAATATTTTCAGCCGCAACCGGACGCTCTTCTACTACGTCTTCAAACAGCATATCGCTGAATTTATGCCCATTATCTACGACCCGGGCATTGCCGAAAGCATCCGGGAATACAGTCAGTTCTTCATTACCCCGCAAAATGCAGCCTACCTGTCTGTCGAGCATCCCGAACAGATTGAAGAATCCCTGAAAAATACCGCCATGGGCCGCGACATCGAGCTCATCGTCGTCACCGATGCCGAAGCCATTTTGGGAATCGGCGACTGGGGCACCAACGGTGTCGGCATTTCGACGGGGGAAACTCATGGTCTATACGGGAGCTGCCGGCATCGATCCGGCCAAGGTCCTGCCGGTTGTCATCGACGCCGGTACCAACCGTCAGAGTCTCCTCGACGATCCACTCTATTTCGGCCTGCGTCATAAACGCGTCGACGACGACACGTACTACGCCTTCGTCGATACCTTCGTAAAACAGGCAGAATCCATGTTCCCCCGCCTGTACCTGCACTTTGAAGACTTCGGCCGCGGCCATGCCGCCGTTCTCCTCAAAAAATACGTCGATACCTATCCCATCTTTAACGACGACATCGAAGGGACGGGCATCATCACCTTGGCCGGCGTCCTCGGAGCCTTGGCCATTACCGGCGAAAAACTGGCTGACCAGCGCTACATGTGCTTCGGCGCCGGCACAGCAGGCTGCGGTATTGCCAAGCGGATTTATCAGGAAATGATTGATCAGGGCCTGTCGCCGGACGACGCCAAGAGCCGTTTTTACCTCGTCGACAAAGAGGGCCTCTTATTCGATGACATGAGTGATTTGACGCCGGAACAAAAGCCCTTCGCCAGAAAGCGCTCGGAATTTGCCGACGCTGCCTCCCTTACGACTTTAGAAGCTGCCGTCAAAGCCGTCCATCCGACCATCCTCGTCGGCACGTCGACCAAGAGCGGTGCCTTTACCGAAGCCATCGTAAAAGAAATGGCCTCGAAAGCCGCTCGGCCCATGATCTTCCCCCTCAGCAACCCGACAGAACTTGCTGAAGCCAAGGCCGAAGACCTCATCCGCTGGACCGACGGCCGGGCCTTAGTCGCAACGGGCATCCCGACCGATCCCGTCACCTATAACGGCGTCACCTATGACATCGGCCAGGCTAACAACGCCCTCATCTATCCGGGCCTCGGTCTTGGCGTCATCGCATCGGGAGCAAAACTCCTGACCGATAAAATGATCTCCGTCGCCGCCCACGCCATCGGCGGCATCGTAGATGCAAGCAAACCGGGCGCCGCCGTCCTGCCGCCAGTAACCAAGCTCGACCAATTTTCAGAAACCGTCGCCATCGCCGTAGCCAAAGAAGCCGGAAAAGAAGGCTTGAATAGAAACGACGTCTCCG
>UMHU01055147.1_pt1 | contig 39436 bp, 37 predicted proteins | sample 1965591 | NCBI WGS metagenome assembly UMHU01 (sample SAMEA4836101, study PRJEB28245) | human gut metagenome | biome: gut microbiome; material: fecal sample | place: Denmark | collected 2008
ACAGGACAGCCCGCCGAGCCCTCCAAGGGGCACGGCGGGCTGCTCTGCTGTTTCAGCGGCGGTAGGTGCGGGTGATCTCACGCAGCTTACCGGAGACGTAGGGGTTGAAGGCCTCCTGACGGACCCGCCAGCTCCAATTCTGGCTGCCCATAGTGCCGGGGGTGTTCATCCGAGCGTCGCTGCCCAGCCCCAGTACATCCTGGAGGGGGGCGATAGCCAGGCGGCTGGGAGCGGCCCAGGCGCCGGAGATTACGCCCCAGCCCAGCCCCTCGTCCTGCCGGAGCCGGAGATAGCGGCTGGCGAACAGGCGGGAGTCGGGGTCGGTCTCTCTCAGCCACTGGAGGAAGGTCGGGGTGTCATGGGTGCCAGTATAGATGACGGAGTCCCGCTGGCAGTTGTGGGGGAGGTAGGCGCTCTCCCCCACGGGGTCGAAGGCGAACACCATCACCTTCATGCCGGGGATGCCGCAGGTACGGACGAACTGCAGGGCTTCGGGCCCCAGGTCCCCCAGGTCCTCCGCAATGAGCTCCAGCTGGGGGGCGGATTTTTGCAGGGCATGGAGGAGCTCCGTCCCCGGTCCATCCTCCCAATGGCCCTCCCGGGCATTCTCCGCGCCAGTGGGGACGGACCAGTAGCTGTGGAAAGCCCGGAAGTGGTCGATGCGCACGGCGTCATAGATGGCGGCGCACCACTGGATGCGCCGCTTCCAGAAGTCAAAGACCCCCTGCTTGTTTCCCTTCCAGTCATAGAGGGGGTTGCCCCACAGCTGGCCTTGGTCAGAAAATGCGTCGGGGGGAACGCCGGCCGAGGCGGCCAGATGGCCCTTCCCATCCAGCTGAAAGAGCTCGGGCTGGCGCCACATCTGAACGCTGTCTGGGGAGAGGTAGAAGGGGATGTCACCCATGATGCGGATGCAGCGCCGGCTGGCATATTTCTTCAGAGCCATCCACTGGCGGTAGAAGGTCTCCTGGAGGAAACGGTGAAAATCAATCTCCTCCGGCTCCGGCGGAGGGGCGTCCTCAGGCCACTGCCAGAAAGGGGCTTGATACCGGTCGTGGAGGGAGGCGAAGGTGCAGTAGTCCTCCAGCCAGGGCAGGTCTGGGGCGTCAGACTGGAGGTGGGCGGTTTGGGAGCGTTCCCAGGCCTTCCGCAGCAGGGGGATACGGGTCTGGGCCAGATGGTCGTAATCCACCCGGTCCGGGTCGGGCCAGCGGGCCCCGTCCAGCTCCTGAGGGGTGAGGAGCCCCTCGGCCGCCAGTTCATCCAGGTCGATGAGATAGGGGTTGCCGGCAAAAGCGGAGGGGGACATATAGGGGGAGGAGCCGTCCCCCGGTGGGACAAGGGGCAGGATCTGCCAGTAGTGCTGCCCGGCCTCGGCGAGAAAATCCACGAACCGCCGGGCGGGTCCGCCCAGGGAGCCGATGCCGTAGGGGCCGGGCAGAGAGGACACGGCCAGCAGGATGCCGCTGGAACGATGATCTTCCATGAAACGATGCCTCCTAAACGGGAATATGGCAAGCCCCGCTGGTGACCAGCGGGGCCGTGCATGTGCTGAGGGGTCGCCTTATGGGCATTATACCACAAAAGAAAAGGAAAGGAAAGAGAAAATTGTGCAATATTTCCGTTCATTTCGGGGAAACTGGGCGAACTGTGACCTTGCCTTGGGAGACGGAGACCTGGAGCGTGTCTCCGGGGACCAGGGCACCCCGCAGCACCAGGTCTGCGGCGGGGTCCTCCACCAGAGAGGAGACCGCGCGGCGCAGAGGGCGGGCGCCGTACTCCCGGTCCCCGCCGCTGCGGGCCAGCAGTTCAACCGCACCCTCCTCCGCAGACAGAGAGACGCCCAGCTCCGCCAGGCGAGCCCCCGCCTGGTCCAGCAGCTGCCGGGTGATGGAGACCAAGGAAGTGTGGTCCAGTGGGTGGAAGACAAGGGCGGCGTCCAGACGGTTGAGGAACTCCGGGGGAAAGGACTTCCGTGCGTCGGCCAGCACCTCCCGCTCCAGGGCGGTCCGGTCCCCCTCAGGGCCGGGGGAGAAGCCCAGGCCGGGTCCCCGCACGAAGCGTTGGGAACCCAGGTTGGAGGTCATGACCAGCACGGTGTTGCGGAAATCCGTTTTGCGGCCCCGGCTGTCGGTAAGCACCCCCTCCTCCATCACCTGGAGCAGGATGGACCAGATATCCCGATGGGCCTTCTCCAGCTCGTCCAGCAGCACCACGGACCAGGGGGAGCGGCGCACCGCCTCGGTGAGCTGTCCGCCGTCCTCATGGCCCACATAGCCCGGGGGGGAGCCGATGAGGCGGGAGACGGAGTGGGGTTCCATATACTCCGACATGTCGAAGCGGATCAGGGCGTCCTGACTGCCGAAGAGGACAGCGGCCAGGGCCCGGCACAGCTGGGTCTTGCCCACGCCGCTGGGACCCAGGAGGAGGAAGCAGCCGGTGGGCCGGCGGCCGTCTTTTAGTCCCAGCCGTCCCCGTCGGATGGCTCGGGCCACCTGTTCCACTGCGGCATCTTGGCCCAGCAGCTGCCCACGCAGATGGTCCTCCAGCTCCAAAAGGGCCCGACGGTCCCCATCGTCCAGATCGGTGACCGGCACCCCGGTCCATTGGGAGAGGACCTCCCGGATGTGGCAGGGCTCCACCGAGCGCCGCTCCTGGCTGGCCTGCCAGGCCCGGCGGGAGTGATTCAGCTCCTCCCGAAAATCCTCCTCCGCGTCCCGGAGCATGGCTGCCTGCTCGAAGTCCTGGGCCCGGATGGCCTCACGCAGCTGGCGGCCGGTCTGGACGGCCCGGAGCTCCAGGGCTTGGAGCTCCGGGGGGAGGGAGCGCCCGGCCAGCCGGGCCCGGCTGGCCGCCTCGTCCACCAGGTCGATGGCCTTGTCCGGGAGAAAGCGCTGGGGCAGATAGCGGCAGGACAGGTCCACCGCCGCCTCCAGGGCCTCATCGGAGATGGAGAGGTGGTGGTGCCCCTCGTATCGGCCCCGAAGGCCCTGGAGGATGGCCAGGGCCTGGTCACGGGTGGGCTCCCGGACCGTGACGGGCTGGAAGCGGCGCTCCAGGGCGGCGTCCTTCTCGATATAGCGCTGATACTCGTCCAGTGTGGTGGCCCCCAGCACCTGGAGCTCCCCACGGGACAGAGCGGGCTTCAGGATGTTGGCGGCGTCGATGGCCCCCTCCGCGCTCCCCGCCCCCACGATGGTGTGCAGCTCATCGATGAAGAGGATGATGTTGCCTGCCCGGCGGACCTCCTCCAGCACGTGTTTGAGCTTCTCCTCGAACTCCCCACGGTACTTGGTGCCCGCCACCATGGCGCATAGGTCCAGAGCGCACACACGCCTGCCCAGCAGGTGGGAGGGGGCGGTGCCATCAGCGATGGCCAGGGCCAGCCCCTCCACAATGGCAGTCTTTCCCACGCCTGGTTCCCCGATGAGGGCGGGGTTGTTCTTGGTCCGCCGGGACAGGATCTGGATCACCCGGGTCAGTTCCTCCTCCCGGCCGATCACCGGGTCCAGCTGTCCGTCGGCAGCCATCCGAGTCAAGTCCCGGGCGCACTGGTCCAGCAGGCGGGTATCGGTGCTGCGCTCCGGTTCCCGGGGTCGGACGGAGCGGGTGGGGAGTTCCTCGCCCCCCAGAAAGGCTGCCAGTCCCTGGGAGAGCTGGTCCAGATCCGCCCCCTGCTCCGCCATAAGGCGGCAGGCGGCGCACTCACGGTCCTGGAGCAGACCCAGCAGCAGGTGCTCCGCGCTGACAGCGTTCTGCCCCAGGCGGCGGGAGGCGGCCGCTGCCTGCTGGATGGCCAGGCAGCACTTGGGGGTCAGGCCCTGGTGGAGGGACCGGGCAGGCACGCCGGTGCCCACCAGCTGGGAGATGGCGGAGCGCAGGGAGCGGCTGTCCACCCCGCTGCTCTGAAGGGACCGGGCGGCGGCGCTGTACTCCTGGCTGGCCAGACCCAGCAGCAGGTGCTCGCTGCCCACATAGCTGTGCCCAAGCCGGGCGGCGTTCTCCTGGGCCAGCCGCAGGGCGCCCAGGGCGGTGGAGGTAAAGCGGCATTCTGGCATACATATCACCTCTGGATAGGTTTTCCTCTCAGTATTTCCAATTTCAAAAAAATTATCATTGCATTTTTCAAAACTTGTGATAAAATGAGACTAGATTTTTATGGAGGTGTTTCCCATGGCTTACAAGATTAGCGATGCCTGCATCAGCTGCGGCTCCTGCGCCGACGGCTGCCCTGTGGGTGCGATTTCTCAGGGCGATTCCCAGTATGTCATCAGCGAGGATGCCTGCATCGACTGCGGCGCTTGCTCTGACACCTGCCCTGTGGGTGCCATTTCCCAGGGCTGATTGGCAACAAAAAAACAGCGCCGGCGTGTGCGGCGCTGTTTTTTTATGCTCAAAAGGGCCTGAAAAGCAGGAGACTGTGTAATATGACGGATATTTTCGGCGGGACGGGAAGAAAATCTCTATTTTTCGTCAAAGATTTCATTGAAGCGGTCCGCCGGGTGTGTTACAATGGACCACAACACAAGAACAAATGCCCTTGCAACACGGACACGGGGCGGGGATGACGCATAGTCTGGAGGGAGACGCAGTTGAGCGGAGGGGCGAAGTACTTTATCGTGGAGGCAGAGGCCATGCCGGAGATCATTCGGAAAGTGGCGGAGGCCAAGCGCCTGTTAGAGACCGGGGAGAAGACCACGGTGAACGGCGCGGCCCGGGAGGTGGGCATCAGCCGGAGCGCGTTCTATAAGTATAAGGACGCGGTGCATCCCTTTCAGGATATGCTCCACGGCAGGATCGTCACGCTCCAGACCGTACTGCGGGATGAGCCCGGCGTGCTCTCCGGCGTGTTGAACGTGTTCGCCGGTACAGGCATCAATATTCTGACCATCAATCAGAACATCCCGGTCAACGGCTGTGCGGTGGTGACCATCACGGCGGAGACCTCCGCCCTGCGGCGCTCCCTGGAGGAGCTGCTGGCCGCCGCGGGAGGCAGCCCCGGCGTGCTGCGCTGTGAGATCCTGGCCGGATAACGGGCCGTGTTTTTAGATTATCGTGGAAGAGATTCATGAGGTGAACGGAATGGTAAATGTTGCGATCTTAGGCTTTGGCACTGTGGGCTCCGGCGTGGCAGAGGTGCTCACCACCAACGGCGGGCTGATCGACCAGCGGGTGGAGAATCTGGTGCGGCTGAAATATATCCTGGATGTGCGGGATTTCCCGGACAGCCCGTACCGGGACTGCTTCGTCAAGGACTTTGGGGTCATCGAGAGCGACCCCGAGGTGGACATCGTAGTGGAGACTATCGGCGGCGCCACGGTGGCGCTGGACTTTACCACCCGGGCGCTGAAAGCGGGCAAGAGCGTGGTCTCCTCCAATAAGGAGCTGGTGGCCACCCACGGCTATGAGCTGCTCCAGCTGGCCCGGGAGCACGGGGTCAGCTATCTGTTCGAGGCCAGCGTGGGCGGGGGCATCCCTATCCTGCGGCCCCTGACCTCCTGCTTGGCAGCCAACGAGCTCAGCCAGGTCACCGGCATCCTCAACGGCACCACCAACTATATCCTTACCCGGATGATCAAGGCGGGCCTCACCTTCGAGCAGGCGCTGAAGGAGGCACAGGAGAACGGTTACGCGGAGCGGGACCCCTCCGCCGACGTAGACGGACACGACGCCTGCCGGAAGATCTGCATCCTGGCAGCCCTGGCCTTCGGGCAGCACGTCTACCCTGACCAGGTGCCCACCCAGGGCATCCGGGGCGTCACCCTGGCCGATGTGGCCTATGCCGACTCCTGCGGCTATAAGATCAAGCTGCTGGGCCGGGCCATCCGGGAGGGGGATGGAAAGCTCTGCGCCTTTGTGGCCCCCCATCTGGTGCCCGCCTCCAACCCCCTGTCCGGGGTGGAGGACGTGTTCAACGCCATTTCCGTCACCGGAAACGCCATCGGCGACGTGATGTTTTATGGCCGGGGAGCGGGCAAGCTGCCCACGGCTTCCGCCGTGGTGGCCGATGTCATCGACATCGCCAAGGATCTGAAGACTGCCCGGTGTGCGGTCTGGGGACCCGGGTCCCGGGACCTGGTGGTCAGTTCTGACATCCTCAGCTCCCGGTGGTATGTCCGGGGGACGGCCTCCATGGACAAAGTCCGGGCCGCCTTCGGGGAGATCAGCCCCCTGGCAAGGGGAGGTGCGCCTGCCGGGGAGACCGCTTTCCTGACCGCACCCATGACGGAGCCCCAGGTCCGGGCCAGGCTGGAGGGGATGGAGCTCCACTCCCTTATCCGGGTGCTGGAGTGAGGAACGCCGCCGGCATAGAATGGTGTGCAGAGTCCTGCGCGCTGATCGAGAATTGACCTTTAGGGGGAAACAGATATATGGCATTGATCGTACAAAAATTCGGCGGCAGCTCCGTCGCCGACACGGCCCGCATCCGGAATGTGGCCCGGATCATCACGGAGACATATCGCAAAGGAAACAACGTGGTGGTGGTCCTGTCCGCCCAGGGGGACACCACCGATGACCTGATTGCCAAGGCGGAAGAGATCAACCCCGGAGCCTCCCGCCGGGAGATGGACATGCTGCTGGCCACTGGAGAACAGATCTCCATCTCCCTGTGCGCCATGGCCATCGAAGCTCTGGGGTATCCTGTGATCTCTCTCACTGGCTGGCAGGCGGGGATGCTCACCAACTCCGCTTACGGCAGTGCCCGGATCAAGCGCATCCGCACCGACCGCATACAGACTGAGCTGGACGCCCGGAAGATCGTCCTGGTGGCCGGCTTCCAGGGCATCAATAAGTATGATGACATCACTACCCTGGGACGGGGCGGCTCCGACACCTCGGCGGTGGCTCTGGCCGCCTCCCTCCATGCAGATCTGTGTCAGATCTACACCGATGTGGACGGCGTGTACACCGCCGATCCCCGCTCGGTCACCGGAGCGAGAAAGCTGGAAGAGATCACCTATGACGAGATGCTGGAACTGGCCAGCCTGGGGGCGCAGGTGCTGCACAACCGCTCGGTGGAAATGGCCAAGCGATACAACGTCAATCTGGAGGTTCTCTCCAGCTTCACCGGGAATCCGGGTACGAAAGTTAAGGAGGTCGTAAAAAACATGGAAAAATCCCACGTCAGCGGTGTGGCGAAAGATAAAAATGTGGCCCGGCTGGCCTTGGTGGGCCTGGCCGACGAGCCCGGGATCGCCTTTAAGATCTTCTCTCTCTTGGCAAAGAACCGGATCAACGTAGACATCATCCTCCAGTCCATTGGACGGGACAGCAGCAAGGATATCAGCTTCACCGTGGCCCGGGGCGACACTGAACGGGCCAAGGCGCTGCTGGAAGAGCACAGGGAGGCCATCGGCTTCCGGGAGATCGAAGTGAATGAGCAGGTGGCCAAGGTCTCCATCGTGGGGGCCGGGATGGTAAACAACCCCGGTGTGGCCGCCAGGATGTTTGAGGCCCTCTACGGTGCCAGCGTGAACATCAACATGATCTCCACCAGCGAGATCAAGGTCTCTGTCCTGGTGAATGAGCGGGACGCAGACCGGGCGGTCCAGGCCATCCACGACCGCTTCTTCAACGAATTTGGAGGCAACGCCTGAACAGGCGTCAAAGCGATGCAGCCCCCCTCATGGCCCGGTCCCGGGCCGCGAGGGGGTGCCCTGTTTTCAGGTTTTCGCCCGTTTTTGCCGGAAAAATCCTTTTTTAGCTTGCAATATTTGTGCCGGTCTGGTAAAATAATAACTCGACTGGATATTCTTTTCCCATCCAGTCTGTTTTATCCCCCCGCCGGGAGGCAGACGGAACGGGATGCGGGCTGACTGAAAACGAGAATCTCAGGGTTGCCGCCCAAGGGCGCCCCTGCTGCAAGTAAGGAGAGAATCATCGCAATGGACAAGAATCAGAGAGAAGAGCGGCGCCGTCAGGAGGATATCGCACTGAACCGGGGCTTGCTCTGGGTCGGGGCGGCCATCCTGATGGAGCTGCTTTTGATGCTGGTCAATAAATACTATATCAACTACTACTCCACGGTGGAGTCCATCAATATGGTCTACGCCTTTGACGCGGGCCTGAAGGCGGTGCGCATCGTGGCGCTGATAGCCCTGGCGGCCTCCGGAGTGTGGTGCTTCCTGCGCTTCTCCCGGGAGGGGCGCACCGGCACCATGCCCCTGGTCCTGGTGGCCGCTTTCAGCGCGGTGACGGCCATCGCCCATATCACGATCTGTTTTAAGGACGCCGGCGTCCGCATGCTGTTCCTGCTGGTGCCTGCCTGGGCCGCCCTGGCGCTGGTGTACTACCTGTATCAGCGGGAGTTCTTTTACTCCGCCTTCTATACCGGTCTGGGCACCATGCTCCTGTGGATGCTGCGCCACAAGGACAGCACAGTGGACCCCTCCTCCTCCCGGCTGACTACGTACGTGTTCCTGGCCATCGTGGCCATCCTGATGGTGCTGGGGCTGGTGATGCTGCTCCAGGCCAGGAAGAACGGCGGCGTGTGGAGCCTGGCGGGCCGTGAGGTCCGTGTCCTTCCCGCAGAGGCTGGATACTCCCTGATCTTCCTGACCCTGGCCGTCAATGTGGTGGCGGTAGCCGCCGCCGCAGTGATGGGCGGAAATGTGGGCTACTATCTGATTTATGTGCTGGTGGCCTGGCTCTTCGCTCTGCTGGTGTATTACACCGTCAAAATGATGTAAGAGCGGCCTGAGGAAAAGTAAGGCTGCGGTGTGCTTTGACGCCTCCGTAGAAAAGTGTCAGGAGACGCCTATACTGTGTGGTCAGCAAGTGAAATGTGGAAATTTAAAGAGGGACTATCGGTGAAAAGCCGATAGTCCCTCTTTTTGTGCTACACTGGGCACAGATAGAGCCGGAATACAAGAAATGCCGGCTGTCAAAGGAGGCTTCTCCTGGCAGACGACGTTTCATTGTCCTTTTGGAAGATATTTCTTTTGTCAATGCTCATGTGCGGTAAAGCAGCACATAAGGATTTGACAGACAGCCTCCCACTATTCCGGCTTAATGGGAATTTCAATTTGAGTGATATAATCGTCTATACTATCAATAACCAACTCATTGATCCCCGTTTCATAAGCATAGCCACACAGAGTTGTCCCTTGCTTTTTTGCATAGGCAAGGATTTCTTTGTATCTTTCGGGAAGCTTTTCCCAATTTCCCTTACAAAAAGCCCTTAGGTATGTTCCGGCAGGCTGCAGATGCAGTCCTCTTTTGGAAACAGGAAAAGGCATTTCAATATATATGGCACTATACTCGCTGAATTTTCCTTGATATAAATGCTCCACTGGAAGCATGGCACCATAGGAAGCGTCATGCAGACGGCGAAGTTGGTGTTTTTTTGTTTCGGCAATGACCCGTTCAATTTCTTGTTCAAATGATAAGTTTTCAGCCATATCAACAGCCACCAAATAGCGGCTCTGCTTTTCCACAAGGCTGATTTCTGCAATATCCAAAGAGCGCAGCATATCCATATCCTGCTGCTGGTTGATCAGAATTTTTTGGATAGATCTCAAATGGGAAATGGTTTGATTTAATTCTGTGATTTTTTCTTGCAAAAGAGAAGCGAAGTTATCAATGGTACGGTTTTCCATAAATTGTTTGATTTCATCAAGAGATACATTTAACTCCCGCAGCATTAAAATTGTTTCCAGTGCCGCACTCTGCTGGTAGCTGTAATACCGATAGCCGTTTTCCTTAATACAGGCAGGTTTCAGCAGACCGATCTCATCATACCACATCAAAGTTTTTTTGTTGATTTCATGGAGCGCCGCAAACTGCCCTATGGTAAACAGTGCAGCTTTTTCTTTCAGCATTTTTGAAGATCCCCCTTGACTGTACTGTTACTGTACGGTTTATTATATAAAATGTTCAGAGAAAAAACAAGGAGGATCTTTATTTATGCTGAGCGAGAACGCATACAGCCGCCCGGTAACATTAAAAAATGTTTTGAGATTTGCTGTCCCGACTATCGTTATGACGGTATTCATGTCCTTTTATACCATGGTGGACGGTCTGTTTGTATCCAATCTGATTGGTACAGATGCACTGTCCGCAGTCAATTTGACCGCCCCGATTATTTCACTGGTAACTGCCATCTCTACCATGCTTGCTACGGGTGGAAGCGCTGTCATTATGAGAAAGGTAGGAGAGCAAAAAGCAACGGAAGCAAATGAGGACTTCACATTTCTAATTGTTGTGAATGTGATTGTAGGGCTTGTCATGTCCGTTTTAGGTTATCTTGTCATGGACGGCATCTTTGGAAGCATGAACCTTTCGCCGGTTGTATTTGATCACTGCCACGATTATTTGAGCCGCTATTTGATTTTCACAATCCCTATCCTGCTGATGAATAACTTTACCCTTTATATGATCGCCGCCGGGAAGTCAGATCTTTCTATGGTCTGCTCCATTACAGGCGGCGTGTTGAATATGGTCCTTGACTATGTTTTGATTGCTGTACTTGATATGGGGATTGCGGGGGCGGCGATTGCCACCGGCTTGGGGTATTCTGTTACGGCGGTAGTGGGAATTGTGCTGTTTTCCAAGAAAAACAGCCTGCTTCATTTTGTAAAGCCGGTATGCCGGAGGAAAACTTTGTGGGAAGCTGCCACAAATGGCAGTTCGGAAATGGCGACCGCCTTAGTGACAGGTATAGTTACTATGATGTTTAACTGGACAATGCTGAAATATGTAGGGGAAAACGGCGTAGCAGCCATTACCATCATTATGTATGTGCTGATGTTCGCCACTTCTCTCTATACCGGCTATTCCTACGGAGTCGCGCCTATGATCAGTTTTTACTATGGCGAACAAAATCATGGAAAATTAAAAAAGCTGATACGTATGAGCTTGAAGATCATCAGCGTGATCGCTGCTGTGACCCTCATCGCTTCGCTGGTCGTTACAGAGCCGCTTGTCTCAGTGTTCGCCCGCCCAGATAACCCAGTATATGATTTGGCGGTTACAGGAAACCGTATCTGTTCCTTTGCCCTTATCTTTATCGGCTTTAATGTTTTTGCCAGCGGAATGTTTACGGCGTTATCCAACGGGCTGATCTCAGCGGTGCTTGCTTTTTCACGCTCCTTTGTATTCATGGTGATCGCTATGCTGATACTTCCCGCACTCTTCGGCGTAACAGGTGTGTGGTTTGCGACACCCGCTGCGGAGTTTGCGGCGATCTGCCTATCTCTTATTATGTTTGGCAGATACCAAAAGAAATATGGATATTAACAGGAACGATCATTTATGATGTGGATTTTTGGAATTGTCTTGATTTCAGGCATGAAAGCGCTTTTATGCAAGGGATTTTCGTTAGGAGGGTTTCTGCTGCTGTTTTGGATCAAAGGCAGGCAGCTCCGATTTAACTCTGACGAGTGGGATAGCTTTTTCATTTCACTTCCGGAAAGAAAGCTGCAAAAGTATGTTATCTGTATCTATCTGGTGGCTGCTATGTTCTCTTCGTTTATCAGTTATTTCATTCTTGAGTTGACTGGATACCGGAATAGCATTGGAATAGCGATATTGATCTTTGCAGTTGGGGTACTGATCACAGCCTGCAAATGGCATACAAAAGAAAGGGACTATCTGCTCAGACGGTATCGAGAAATACCAGACACGATCCTTGAAAGACAGAAGCAAGAAACGGAGGAAATAGAAAAAAGTGAGTGAACTGATTACTGAAGGGAATATCAGAAAGCAGACTGTTCTTGAAGCGCATAGCAGCTAAGGTGTTATGCGGGCGTCGGCTCGATCAGCATATTTGAAAGAATATTTGCTTGCCTTGGTTGCAATAGGAATGAGTTTGTCTGGCATTTCCCAGGAGCTTAAACTCAAAAGAGCCCAGTAAACAGCGGACCTGCCTGAGCCAGTCAGCACGGCAAGTAAATGGGGCTGCGCTCACCGCTGACAGCCCCGTCTGCCCTCGCCGCCTGCCAGGTGTGAGATCCAACTGGCCGATCTGTATCCTGCCCCGTGGATAAAACGGACAAAGACTCTTAGACCATCACTTATCTGTTCCATTGTTAATATGTGACATGTTAACGGGGAAATTGAGATCGCAGAGAGCGCCGTTCAGAGGAGCTGTTTTTGAATTGTGCGGCGGTAGAGGAGTGCGGCGGCAAAGCAGGAGATCAGCTCCGAGAGGGGAAAGGCGGCCCAGACCAGGGCCGGCTTCAGGGCCAGCAGAAGGGCAGCGGCGGGGAGCAGGAGCAGGATCTGGCGCAGCAGGGCCACCAGAAGAGACCAGCGGCTGCGGCCCAGGGATTGAAAGGCGGAGCAGAAGATAATGCTGGTCCCGGCGAAGAAAAAGGAGAGGGCGATGATCCGCAGAGCGGGGGCCCCCATGGCCAGGGCCTCGGGGCTCGCCCGGAAGGCGGAGCGGAGCAGGGGGGAGGCCAGCAGGGAGAGCAGCAGGGCCCCGGACAGGGAGAGGACGGCGGTGAACTGCTGGCCAAAACGGACAGAGGCTGACACGCGCCGGAGTGCCCCGGACCCGTAGTTATAGCTCAAAATAGGGATCAGGCCGCTGCTGATGCCGAATATGGGCATGAAGATAAAGGTCTGGAGCTTGAAGTAGGCGCCCAGTACAAAGACCGCGGACTCGGACCACCGGGTCAGCAGCTGGTTCAGCCCCAGGGACATGAAGCTGCTCAGCGACTGCATCACCACGGCGGGGGCGGCGACGCGGCCCATCTCAGCCAGCATTTCCCCCCGGGGGCGGAAGCCCCGCAGGCGGATGGGGAGCTGGCGCCGGAGGCGGTACACCAGCCAGAAGCCGATCAACGCGCCGGAGATCTGGCCGATGACCGTGGCTGCCGCGGCCCCCGCAACTCCAAGGTCCAGGACGAAGATGAAGATAGGGTCCAGGATCAGGTTGAGGATGGCACCCGAGCCCTGCACGATCATGAAGCCGGCGGGGCGGCCCATGGCCTGAAGGATGCGCTCCGTCAAAAACTGCATGCAGGTGCCGATGGACAGTCCGCAGCAGATCAGCAGGTACTGGGCCCCCTGCCGGGCGACGGAGGGGTCCTCTGTGGAGAGGCGCAGGAAGGGGGCGGCCCCTGTCAGGGCGAAAAGAAGGAAGAGGAGCCAGCAGAGTCCGTAAAGGAAAAACCCGTGGCAGACCGCAGAAGCAGCCTGTTCCTGGTCTCCCTCCCCCAGCCGGCGGGAGAAAATGGCGCTGAAGCCCACCCCGATGCCAGAGCAGAAGGCCACCAGCAGCATCTGGATGGGGTAGGCGTAAGAGAGGGCCAGAAAGGCCTCGTCGCTGTACTGGGCCACATAGACGCTGTCCACCAGATTGTAGACGGCGCTGATGAGCATGGACAGCATGATGGGCAGGGACATAGTCACCACCAAACGGGGCACCGGCATGGCGCCCAGCATACCGTCATTGGACTGCCGCACAGAGCTCTCACCTCCTGTTTTACCGATATGGGGCGGCATCATGGCAGGGAACGGGTGTAGCGCAGGTCCACGCAGATGGTGTCCGGCGGGAAGGGGATGTCCTCGTGGGTCCCGTCCCAGGCAAACCCCATTTTTTCGTAGAAGCGGCGGGCGTTTTCATTCTCCCGCAGGACAAAGAGAAAGACCTGAAGATAGCCCTGGCCGCTCAGGCGGCGGAGGACTTCCTCCATGAGCTTGGTGCCATAGCCCTTCCTTTTATGGTCTGGGTGGGTATAAAAGGAGATGATCTCTCCCCAGCCCTCATATCCTCGGGAGTTGAACTTGCACACCGTACCTGCCTGGAGACCTGCATCGATCCGGGCGGGGCCGAAGGTGGCACAGCAGACGGGAATATCCTCATCGTATAATAGAAGGAGTTGATTGCGATTTGTTTTCAGATTTTCCCGGAATGTGGGGACCCAGCGGTCATCGGTGATCTCCCGGGCCATGAAGTCGGCGGGGATGGCGCCGGCGTAGGTGGTCCGCCAGCCCAGGGCGTGGATCAGGGACAGGGCGGCGAACTGCTCCTCTGTGCGGGCCTCTTCAAAATGAAGGCGGGACATGGACAGCGCTCCTTTCAGAATGTTCTGCTCTACTGTCTTCGATTATATCCGTCCGATTCCCGGTTGGCAAGGAGGAAAGCGCCGCTGGGCCCCCGCCGCCGAAGGGGAGGCCGGCCCCGGAAGGCAGAAAAACTGGACAGAAGGTGGAAATTGTACAAAAAGTCCTGAAAAAGGGGCGGAACGGGGAAAAGGCATACAATATATCCACCTTTTTGGAAAAAATGAGAGGTGAAAGAAGAATGAAATGGGAGGGAAATAAGAAAAAAAGGAAAATTCCCCTTGCTTTTTTTGACAAATTCACATAGTATTGGAGCAGATACCCCCACAGCAGGTCCGCTGCGTTGAGATGGGGGAAGCGGGTGGTGAGAATATGGAAATGGACTCCATTCAAAAGGTAGCCGGCGCAGAGCAGGAGAGCCAGGAGCGCCGGGAGGCGGCCGCGGCGGAGAGCCGGCGGACCGTGGCTGAGGCCCGGAAGGCAGCTGAAGAGCTGCTGGAGGAGGCCCGCCGCCAGGCGGGGGCTGAGACCCGGCAGATGCTGGCCCGGGCGGAGGCGGACGCCGCGGAGGAGACGAAGACCATCCTGGCGGAGGCGGAGCAGCGCTGCCAGGCGCTGAAGCAGAACGCCCGGACCCGTCTGGATCAGGCGGCGAAGCGCATCGTGGAAGGGGTAGTGAAGGGCTGATGGCGATCGTCAAAATGAAGCATCTGCGCCTGGCGGCCATGCAGTCGGACCGGGAGGCCCTGCTGCGGCTGCTTCAGGGGATGGGCTGCTTGGAGATCGAAGAGCCGTCGGTGGACTGGAGCGATCCGGAGTGGGCCGGGCTGAAGAGCCCGGACAGCGGGGCGCTCTCCGCCGCCCGGGAGGAGAAAAACGCAGCCCAGCACGCCCTGGAGGTGCTCAAGCGCTACGCAAAGGTGAAGGGGGGCCTCCTGAGCCCCAGGCCGGTGGTCTCCTCCCAGCAGTTTTTTGAGGAGCAGGCGTACCGAAGCGCCCTGGAGACCGCCAGAGCCATCAATGATGGGGAGCGGGAGCTGGCGGCGCTGAAGGCGGAGCGGGACAAGCGGGCTGCCCAGCGGGCCTCCCTGGCACCGTGGATCCCCCTGGAGCTCCCCCTTGACACGGCCTCCACCCGGGAGGTGGAGGTGCAGTTCGGCACGGTATCGGCGGAGACCCCCTTCCCCCAGCTGGCGGGGGAGGTGCAGGCAGTGAGTGAGCTGGCCCAGTTGACGCTGGCCAGCGCAGACCGGGAAAACCAGTATCTGCTGCTGATCTGCCACCGCTCCGCCTTGGACGAGGTGCTGGAGAAGCTGAAGGAGCACGGCTGGTCCCGGGCAGTGTTCCGGGATCTGACAGGCACGGCGGCAGACAACGACCGCCGGCTGGAGCAGGAGATGGAGGAGCTGTCTCAGCGCAGGGCGGAGCAGGAGCGGCGGATCGCCGCCCAGGCCGGCCAGCGGGAGGCGCTGAAGCGGGCGGTGGACCGAGCCTCGGTGGAGATCGACCGTGAGGAGGGCAAGAGCCGCCTGGTGGAGACCCAGGTGGCCTTCTTCCTGGAGGGCTGGGTGCCGGAGGAGCGCTGGGACCAGCTGCGGCAGGCCCTGTCCGACTACCCCTGTGCCTGGGAGGTCCGGGACCCAGAGCCGGAGGAATATCCCCAGGTGCCGGTGCAGCTGAAAAACAACTGGCTCACCCGGCCGCTGAACATGGTCACGGAGATGTATTCCCTGCCTGCCTACGGAAGCGTGGACCCAAACCCCCTGATGGCCCCCTTCTTTATCCTGTTTTACGGCATCATGATGGCGGACATGGGCTATGGCCTGCTGATGATGCTGGCCTCGGTGGTGGTCCTGCGCCGGATGAGACCCAAGGGCACCATGAGCCACTTCTTCGGTCTGCTGGGACTGTGCGGCGTCAGTACCTTTTTGATGGGGGCGGTCACGGGAGGCTTTTTCGGTGACATGATCCCTCAGGTGCTGAAGATCCTGAATCCGGAGAGCACCTTCGTCTGGTTCTGGCCGCCCCTGTTCACCCCCCTGGATGACACCCTGATGATCCTGGTGGGGGCCATGGCCCTGGGTTTGATTCAAATCGTCACGGGCATGGCCATCAGCTTCATCAAAAAGATCAGGGAGGGGCAGATTCTGGATGCGGTATGGGAGGAGCTGACCTGGTGGATCGTCTTTGCCGGTCTGGCCCTGGCAGTGCTGGGGGTGACTAACGTGGTCATCATCCTGGGCGGCGTCATGGTGCTGGTGGGCTCGGGCTGGAACGCCAAGGGCTTCGGTAAGGTGACCGCCGTGTTCGGCTCCCTGTATAACCATGTGACCGGGTACTTTGGGGACATCCTCTCCTATTCTCGTCTCATGGCCCTGATGCTGGCAGGCAGCGTCATCGCCCAGGTGTTCAATACTCTGGGCGCGATCCCGGGCAACCTGGTGATCTTTTTCATCATCTCCTTGGCAGGCAATGCCTTGAACTTTGCCTTGAATCTGCTGGGCTGCTATGTGCATGACCTGCGTCTGCAGTGCCTGGAGTATTTTGGAAAGTTCTATCAGGATGGCGGAAAGCCTTTCCGGCCTATGGCGGTGAACACCCGGTATGTGGATATCAAAGAACAATGATTTGAGGAGGATACAAAAATGGATATGTCACAAGTGGTAGAGTATGGACAGAGCATGACTTTCCTGGGTAGCATCGGCGGGCTGGCCCTGGCCCTGCTGGGGGCTGGACTGGCGGCTGTACTCAGCGGCATCGGCAGCGCAAAGGGCACCGGCCTGGCCGGCGAGGCGGGCACCGGCCTGCTGTGTGAGGATCCCTCCAAGTTCGGCAAGGTGATGATCCTTCAGGTCATCCCCGGCACCCAGGGCCTGTACGGCCTGGTAGTCTGGTTCTTCGCCATCTTCCGTATGGGCCTGCTGTCTGGGACCCTGCCTCAGCTGACCATCGCCCAGGGGATGCAGTATTTCGTGGCCTGCCTGCCTATGGCGCTGGGCGGCCTGTTCTCCGCCATCGCCCAGGGCCGTGTGGCCGCCGGCTCCATCAACATTCTGGCCAAAAAGCCGGATGACTGGTCCAAGGGCATGGTGCTGTGCATCACTGTGGAGTTCTACGCCATCCTCTCCCTGCTGGCCTCCATGCTGATGATCATCAACATCAGCGCCTGAGCGCCGGAAAGGAACAGCTATGGACGGACTTGAAAAGATCACGGCCAGGATCAGCGCCGACGCGGACGCGGAGATCCAGGCCATTCGGGACAAGGCCCAGGCCCAGGCGGAAGAACTGCTGGCCCAGGCCAGGGCCCAGGCGGAGAAGGAGAAGGGCGAGCTGCTCGCCCGGGGCCGCCGGTCCGCGGAGGAGCGGAAGGCCCGCCTGATCTCTGCCGCTCAGATGGAGGGGCGGAAGATGTCCCTGGCTGCCAAGCAGGAGGTGCTGGACGAGGCGTTCCGCCAGGCTCTGGAGGAGATGTGCTCGCTGCCGGAGGAGCAGTACATCCAGCTGCTGGCCCGCCTGGCGGTGCAGGCGTCCTCCACCGGCCGGGAGCAGCTGATCTTCTCCCCCAAGGACCGGACGCGCATCGGCAAGGCGGTGGTGATGGCGGCCAACGACGCTCTGGTGAAGCAGGTGGCCCCGGAGCTGCCCGACGCCATCACCGACTCCAAGGTGGGGGCCTTCCTGGGCAAGGTGGTCAACAGCGCTGCGGCGCAGATCACCGGCACCGGGCTTTTGACCCTGTCCGAGGAGACGAGGCCCATCCGGGGCGGCTTCATCATGGTGGACGGCCCGGTGGAGGTCAACTGCGCCTTTGAGGCCATGGTGCGTGCCCAGCGGGAGCAGCTGGAAAAGCCGGTGGCGGAGATCCTGTTTCAAAAGTGAAGAGTGAGGAGCGGAGCGGGGGGACGGAGGGCCCGGGTGCCCATTGCCAGATCCCGCAGGAAGCAAAGACTGCCCGCAGAGATACGCGCGGCGCTCTGCTCTGACCCGAAAGGGGTGGTATTTTGTCCCAGAAACGAGATACGGATTATTTAGCCGTCTCCACCCGCATCCACGCGATGGAAAACCGCATGCTGACCCGGGAACGGATGGAGCGGATGATCGACGCCAAGGACAGCGGCGAAGCAGCCAAGGTGCTCAGCGAGTGCGGGTACGGCGAGCTGACCCAGCTGACCTCGGCGGCGCTGGAAGAGCTGCTGGCCGATGCCCGGCGGAACACCTTCCGGGACATGACGGACTCGGTGCCTGACCGGCGGCTGGTGGAGGTCTTTCAGCTGAAATACGACTACCACAACGCCAAGGTGCTGATCAAGGCCCAGGCCATGGGGCTGGACGAGGCGCGTCTGCTCTCCCAGGGCGGGCGGTACGATCCCCAGCGGCTGCGGGAGGATTTCCTTCGGGATGACCTTCGGGACTGGGGCGAGGTGTTCCGCCAGGCGGTGCTCCGGGCCAGGGAGGTGCTGGCCGCCACCGGAGATCCTCAGCAGGCCGACCTGGTGCTGGACCGGGCCTGCTTTCAGGAGATGGAGAGCCTGGCACGGGCATGCGGCAGCGCTTTCCTGCAGGGCTATGTCCGCCTGTCGGTGGACGCCGCTAATCTGCGCGCCGCTGTCCGGGCAGCCCGGATGGGCAAGGGCAGCGAGTTTTTGAACCAGATCCTGCTCCCCGGTGGGAACGTATCGGAGCGCGCCCTGGCCGGAGCGAGACCGGAGGAACTGGCAGAGCGCTTCCGCAGCGGGCCCCTGGCCCAGGCGGCGGCGCTGGGGGCGGCCCGGACCCAGCCGGATTCTGGTCCTCTCACCGAATTTGAGCGCCTGTGTGATAATGCGGTCACGGGATATCTGGCCTCGGCCAGCCGGGTCCCCTTCGGGGAGGAGACGGTGATCGGCTATCTCTACGCCCGGGAGGCGGAGATCACCGCTGTGCGCATCATCATGGCGGGACGCATGGCCGGCCTGGATGGGGAGACCATCCGCAGCCGCCTGCGGGCCACCTATGTATAAGGGGGAGAGGAGCATGTATAAGATCGCGGTGGTGGGCGACCGAGACAGCGTGCTGGGCTTCAAGGCCCTGGGGCTGGAGGTCTGTCCTGCCCAGAGCGCGGACGAGGCCAGAGAGATCATCCACCGTCTGGCGAAAGAGAACTGTGCCATCCTCTACCTCACGGAGCAGCTGGCGGTCCAGCTCCAGAGTGAGCTTCAGCGCTATAAGGACGCCCTCACCCCCGCTATCATCCTGATCCCGGGCAAAGAGGGCTCCCTGGGGATCGGGATGGCCAATGTGAAGACCGCCGTGGAGCGGGCGGTGGGGGCGGATATCCTATGAGAGATGGATTCGGTACCTTCCGCAGGGCGGCAGCAGGGGAGGCGGAGCAGGTCTTTGACCTGATCCGGCAGCGGATCGCCTGGATGGATGAGCGGGGCATCCAGCAGTGGAACCACCCCGGCTACCTCAGGCGGTATCCCTTGGACTATTTCCGGCAGTGCGCTGAAGAGGGACAGCTCTACGCCCTGTGGACGGAGTGCGGCGTTCTGGCCGCGGGGGCCGTGGTGTTGGAGGAGGACCCGCGCTGGACCGGCTATGGCGGGAAGGCGCTCTATGTGCATAATCTGGCGGCCAGCCTCCACTTCTCCGGAGCGGGCACGGAGCTGCTCAGGCGCTGCCTGGCCCTGGCCGCGGAGCGGGGGCAGGACTATCTCCGCCTGGACTGCGCCCGGGACAACCCGGTTTTGCATGATTATTATGAACGTTTTGGCTTCCGATTTGTGGCGCCTGTGGAGGACCAGGGGTATCTCGGGGATCTCCTTCAGTACCCCCTGGGGTCCCGGGACTGAGCGGGACGGCGGCACAGGAAGGATCAGAAAGAAGGTTTGAGCCAATGGGAAAAATCGTCAAGGTCTCCGGCCCGCTGGTGGTGGCCACCGGGCTCCAGGAGGCCAACATGGCCGACGTGGTCCGGGTGGGCGAGCAGGGCCTGATCGGAGAAGTGCTGACCATGAATGGGGACACCGCCTCCATCCAGGTCTATGAGGAGACTTCCGGCCTGGGTCCCGGGGCGGAGGTGGTCACCACCGGCGCCCCCCTGTCCGTGGAACTGGGCCCCGGCCTGATCGAGAACATCTACGACGGCATCCAGCGCCCGCTGGAGGTCATCATGGAGACGGTGAAGGGAAATAACCTCCCCAGAGGCGTGGAGGTGCCCGCCCTGGACCGGGAGAAGAAGTGGGATTTCCAGGCCGTGGTGGAGCCGGACACCCAGGTAGTGGGGGGCGACATCATCGGCACGGTGCAGGAGACCCCCTCCATCCTCCACAAGATCATGATCCCGCCCAGGATGCAAGGGAAGATCGTCTCCATCCAGTCCGGCTCCTACACCGTCACCGAAACAGTGGCCGTGCTGGAACGGGAGGACGGCTCCCGGGTGGAGCTGCCCATGATGCAGAAGTGGCCCGTCCGCGTGGGACGGCCCTATAAGCACAAATATCCCCCTGTGGTCCCACTGTCCTCCGGCCAGCGCATCGTGGACACCTTCTTCCCGGTGGCCAAGGGCGGCACAGCCGCCATCCCCGGTCCCTTCGGCTCGGGCAAGACGGTGATGCAGCACGCCCTGGCCAAGTGGTCTGATGTGGACATGGTGGTGTATATCGGCTGCGGCGAGCGGGGCAACGAGATGACCGACGTGCTGCGGGAATTCCCCGAGCTGGTGGACCCCCGCACCGGCGAGACCCTGATGAAGCGCACTGTGCTGATCGCCAACACCTCCGACATGCCGGTGGCCGCCCGGGAGGCGTCCATCTACACTGGCATCACCATCGCCGAGTATTTCCGGGACATGGGCTACGCCGTGGCCGTCATCGCCGACTCCACCTCCCGCTGGGCGGAGGCGCTGCGGGAGATGTCCGGCCGCCTGGAGGAGATGCCCGGCGAGGAGGGCTACCCCGCCTACCTGTCCTCCCGCCTGGCCCAGTTCTATGAGCGGGCGGGCTCGGTGTCCTGTCTGGGCTCTGAGGAGGACCGCAGAGGCTCCCTCACCGCTGTGGGCGCGGTCTCGCCCCCTGGCGGCGACCTGTCCGAGCCCGTGTCCCAGGCCACCATGCGCATCGTCAAGGTGTTCTGGGCCCTGGACTCCTCCCTGGCCTACCGCCGCCACTTCCCCGCCATCAACTGGCTCAACTCCTACTCCCTCTATCTGGACTCCCTGAAGCCCTGGTACGACGAGCACCTGGGCCCTGAGTTCCTCCAGAACCGGGAGTGGGCTATGGCGGTCCTCCAGGAGGAGGCCAGCCTGAACGAGATCGTCCAGCTGGTGGGCAAGGATTCCCTGTCCGCCAAGGACCAGATCACCCTGGAGACGGCCAAGATGATCCGGGAGGATTTCCTCCAGCAGAACTCCTTTGTGGACATCGATTCCTTCTCCGAGTATGACCGGCAGGAGAAGATGCTGGCCATGATCCGAAGCTATGACCGGCAGTGCCGGGCCGCCGCTGAGAAGGGCGGGGCGCTGGCCGAGCTGTTCACCATCCCCGCCCGGGAGGGCATCGGCCGGGCCAAGTCTGTCCCCGCCGACCGGTATGTGGAGGCCTATGCCCAGCTGGTCCGCCAGATGGAGGAGCAGATCTCCGCCGTGGCAGAGAAGGGAGAGGAAGCGCTGTGATTCGGGAATATAAGACGATCCAGGAGATCTCCGGCCCCCTGATGGTGGTGGACCATGTGCAGGGCGTCACCTATGACGAGCTGGGGGAGATCGAGCTGTCTGACGGTACCATCCGCCGCTGCCAGGTGCTGGAGGTCAACGGTGATTCCGCCGTGGTGCAGCTGTTTGAGAGCTCTGCGGGCATCAATCTGGCGGAGTCCAAGATCCGCTTTTTGGGGCACCCCCTCCAGCTGGGGGTGTCGGAGGACATGCTGGGCCGGGTCTTTAACGGCATGGGCCGGCCCATCGACGGCGGACCTGCCATCCTGGCTGACGAGTACCGGGATATCAACGGCCTGCCCATGAACCCTGCCGGCCGGGACTACCCCAACGAGTTCATCCAGACGGGCATCTCCACCATCGACGGACTGAACACCCTGGTCCGGGGCCAGAAGCTGCCAATTTTCAGCGGGTCCGGCCTGCCCCACGCCGCGCTGGCCGCTCAGATTGCCCGCCAGGCCAAAGTGCTGGATGGGGAATCCAACTTCGCGGTGGTCTTTGCCGCCATCGGCATCACCTTTGAGGAGTCGGAGTTCTTTGTCAGCGAGTTTAAGCGCACCGGCGCCATCGACCGCACGGTGCTCTTCACCAACCTGGCCAACGACCCGGCGGTGGAGCGCATTGCCACCCCCCGTATGGCCCTGACCGCTGCGGAGTACCTGGCCTTTGAAAAGGGGATGCACGTACTGGTCATCATGACCGACATCACCAACTACGCCGAGGCCCTGCGGGAGATCTCCGCCGCCAAGAAGGAGGTCCCGGGCCGCCGGGGCTACCCCGGCTATCTGTACACCAACCTGGCCACCATCTACGAGCGGGCGGGCCGCCAGCTGGGCAAGGAGGGCTCTATCACCCTCATCCCCATCCTGACCATGCCGGAGGACGACAAGACCCACCCCATCCCCGATCTGACGGGGTATATCACCGAGGGACAGATCATCCTCTCCCGGGAGCTGTTCCGCAAAGGCATCATGCCGCCGGTGGACGTGCTGCCCTCCCTGTCCCGCCTGAAGGACAAGGGCATCGGCGTGGGCAGGACCCGGGAGGACCACTCGGGCACCATGAACCAGCTCTTCGCCGCCTATGCCACCGGTAAGGAGAACAAGGAGCTGATGTCCATCCTGGGCGAGGCCGCCCTCAGCCCCACCGACCTGCTGTATGCCAAGTTCGCGGACGAGTTTGAAAAGCGCTATGTTTCCCAGGGAACAGAGGAGAACCGCTCCATCCAGGAGACACTGGACCTGGGCTGGGAGCTGCTGTCTATCCTGCCCACCGCGGAGCTCAAGCGCATCAAGCCGGAGCTGATCGAGAAGTATCTGCCCCAAAAGGGCTAAGGGGGGACCAGAATGCCTTCCACGACCATAAATCCCACCCGCATGGAGCTGACCCGCCTGAAGGGCCGCCTGCGCACCGCCCAGCGGGGCCACAAGCTGCTCAAGGACAAGCGGGATGAGCTGATGAAGCAGTTCATGGAGGTGGTGCGGGAGAACCGGGCCCTCCGCCGCCGGGTGGAGGAGCAGCTGATGCGCGCCCAGAGCTCCTTCACGGTGGCTGCCGCTGTCATGTCCCCGGAGATGCTGGAGCAGTCCCTGCTCTATCCCAAGCAGAGCGTAGAACTGGACATGACTTTTCAGAATATCATGTCGGTGGATGTGCCTCAGTACCACTTCAGGACCCACAGCCAGGACCCGGGGGAGATCTACCCCTACGGCTTCGCCAACACCTCAGGAGAGCTGGACGACGCGGTCTCTGCCATGTCCCAGGTGTTCCAGGATATGCTGAAGCTGGCCGAGATCGAAAAGACCTCCCAGCTGCTGGCGGAGGAGATCGAAAAGACCCGCCGCCGAGTCAATGCCCTGGAGTATGTAAAGATCCCGGAGATGCAGGAAAATATCAAATATATCACCATGAAGCTGGACGAAAACGAGCGGGCCAACACCATACGCCTGATGAAGGTGAAGGAGCTCCTGCTCAGAGACGCCATTGAGGAGCGGAGAGAGGCCGACGCCAAGGCGGTGGAGGCCTTCGCCGGATACCCGGAGGGGCCGGCAGGCGTTTGACGCCCAGCAGAATCTGCATGAAAGAGCCCGGATGGGACCATAGGGTCCCATCCGGGCTTTTCGCAGCCCGTTCAGCTGTGCCGCTGAGAGTCGGACTGCGCCCGGGCCCGCTGGAGGACGAAACGCAGGAAGGCCTGCATAGAGGGGGGCTGCTCCTCATCCCGGCGATAGGCCATATAGATGGTGCGCTTGTAGAGGCGGTCCTTCAGGTGAAGGAGCTTCACTTGGCTGTTGTCCAGCACATCCGTTTTGGCCACGATGGAGACTCCGAAGCCGCTGGCCACCAGAGAGGAGATGCTGGCCTCTCCGGTGGCATTGCAGAATACCTGAGGCGTCCAGCCGCTCTGGGAGATGTACGCCATGATATCCCGGTAGATCTGGACATGGGGCATATAGGTGATAAAGGGGTAGGGGGCGAGCTGACTGAGCAGGATCTGGTCCTCCGCAGCCAGCGGATGGTCCGGCGGCACGATGGCCACCAGCTCCTGGTCCAGCAGGGGGACGAACTCCACCTCCGGCTCGCCCTCCTCGTAGATACAGAAGACCACGTCATAGAGGAAGGTCTTCAGCCCGTCCAGCAGCTCCCGGGTGGGCAGCTCCCGAAAGCCGAAGGTGACCTGCTCATAGCCTGGCTGCTGGAGAAAGGCCCGCACCGTCTCGGGCATGAATTTGGGGGAGAGGGGGGCGATGTAGCCCACGTCGATGTGGCCCTGCCCCGGGCGGGCGGCCCGCTTCAGGGTGGCGTTCACAGAGTCCAGGCGGCCCAGGAGGGCGTCCACCTCCTTAAAATAGAGCAGGCCGTATTTGCTCAGTTCCAGGTGGCGTCCCTTTCGGAGAAAGAGGGGGACTCCCAGCTCCCGTTCCAGGCTGGCGATGGCGGCGCTGAGGGAGGGCTGGGAGATCATCAGCTGTTCCGCGGTCCGGTGGAAGTTCAGCTGTCCGGCTGCTGCCCTAAAATAATAGAGTTGATTCAATGTCAAATTGCTGCACCTCCCCAAAAATGCGGAAAAATATCCTATATATTTCCCTATATTTTATTAAAGATTGAGAAGTTTGTCAAGAAATAAACAAATATTGATAAAATTAAATCTATCAAAAAGGCAATGAATTGGTATTTTACTTTTTGACGGCTTGGCTGGATAATAGAGACAGGAAAAGGAAAAGAAAACCCAATTAGATTTGTGATAATATCCAAACAAAGAGCTTTAGAAATGAGGGATCGATATGGAGCGTTATCAGGATAAAGTGGTGCTGATCACCGGTGCGGGTGACGTGGCCGAGGCGGCTGCTAAGCGGCTGCTGTGTGAGGGAGCAAAGGTGGCTTTCTCTGACTTCTCCCAGGAGGCGCTGGACGCAGCCATCTCCGGGCTGAAGGCCGAGGGGTGGGACGGGGAGCGCCTTATGGGCATAAAGTGCGACGTGCGGAAGTATGAGGAGTGCGAGGCGGCGGCCAATGCCGTCCTGGCCAGGTGGGGGCAGATCGACACCCTGGTAGCCACCGCCGGCATCATCCGCCACTGTCCTATCGACGAGATGACTGAAGCCCAGTGGCAGGATGTTGTGGACATCAACCTCACCGGCGTGTTCCACGCGGTGAAGTCGGTGGTCCCCTCCATGAAGGAGCGGAAATACGGACATATCGTGGTCATCTCCTCCATTGGAGGTCGGACGGGCCGTCCCGGCGTGGGTGTCAACTACGCTGCCACCAAGGCCGGTGTGAACGGGTTGGTGATGTGCCTGGGCTATGAGCTGGGGCCCTGGCAGATCACGGTGAACAGCGTGGCCCCCGGCCCCCTGAAGGGAAAGATGTTCGCCGGCATGACCCAGGACCGTATCGAATCCCTGTCCGCCGGTATCCGCCTCCAGAGGATGGGCGAACTGAGCGACGTGGCCGCCGCCATCGCCTATCTGGGCAGCGACGACGCCGCCTGGACCACCGGCGAGGTGCTGGATGTGAACGGCGGCCTCCAGTATTGAGGCCGGCAGATCCTTTGTGCAAAAGCCGTGAAAACGGCGCTGATCCATAGCTGATACATAAAACGAGGAGGAAAGACAATGAAAAAAGCGATTGCCCTGATTCTGACCCTGGCCATGTCCCTGAGCCTGGCCGCCTGCTCAGGCGGTGGAAGCGGCTCCGGAGCCGCTTCCAATCCCCCGGCTGCTTCCGGCGGTAGCAGCACATCTGGTACGGTCTCTTCCGGTTCTGCTTCCGGGGCCTATGCGGATCTGGAGCCTGTGGAGCTGACTCTGGCGGACTCTGCTGCGGTGGGAGCGGCTGGAGAGATTTTTGACCGCCTGTTTGCAGAGAAAGTGGAGGAGATCACCGGCGGCAAGATGACGGTCTATTTGTATCTTAACGGCGAGTTGGGCAACGATATGGATCTGCTGTCCCAGATGCAGGCGGGCTATATTGATCTGGTGGGCTGCCAGATCGCTCCCGTGGTCTCCTTTGTCCCCGAGATGGCCATCTTCGACCTGCCCATGGTGTTTGCCCAGTATGACGGTGAGACCATCGACCAGGTGCTCAACGGCGACAGCCAGACCCATGCCGCCATGTCCGCCGCCTATGAGAAAGTGGGTCTGGAGCTGCTGGGCATCCAGCAGTACGCCACCTACCGCCTCACCACTGCCAATCGGGAGTTGCGCAAACTGGAGGATTTCAAAAACCTCCAGATCCGCACCATGGAGAACAGCAACCACATGGCCTTCTGGACTGCCATCGGCGCCGCCCCCACTCCTCTGGCCTGGGCTGAGGTGTTCATTTCCCTTCAGAACGGCACCATCGACGCCCGGGAGAACGCAGCGGATACCTGCGCCAGCACCAACTTTCAGGAGGTCCAGAAGTACCTGGCCTGTACTAACCATATCCTGTACGCCAACCAGCTGTCCATGAACAAGGAGAAGTATGACTCCCTGGATCCCGCTTACCAGGAGGCGATCAATCAGGCAGTCGCAGAGGCGATTGAAGAGATGAAATCCCAGATGGTGGAGAGCGATGAGACCAACAAGCAGACCTTGGTGGATGGTGGCATGACCCTCATTGAGTATGATGACGCCTTCTTCCAGGAGATCCTGGCGCTGGATACTGTCCAGGCCCTCTACGATAAGATCGATGCGGATGTAAATGGTTTGGGCACCACCCTTCAGGAGGAGCTTGCCGCCGCTCAGGGCTGATCTATCCCGCGATATTCCGCTTAGCAGCAGTTTCTTCCTGTTGCTCCTCTTAAACCGAATGCCTCTTTGCGGTCCGCTGGTCAGAGCGGGCCGTAAGGGGGCATTCCCCTTCCAGCAATCAAACAGACGGGCGAACGCCCCACAGAATAAGGAGGTCTCTCTTATGAGCAAGTTTTTTCCCTGGCCTATCTGACTCTGCCCAACACCCACCCGGTGGATCAGATCGAGATCGCCGCCCAGTGCGGCTATGAGGGGGTGGGCCTGCGGACCATCTCCCAGCACCTGCCCGGAGAGCCGGACTACGCCCTGGCCAACGGCCGAATGTTCCAGATGGTCCGCGCTGCCCTGGAGCGCACCGGCGTGAGGCTGATGGACATCGAACTGGCCCGGGTGGCGGACGGGGTGGACGTAATGAGCTACGAGAAGGAGTTCGCCCTGGGGGCCGAGCTGGGGGCGAAATACGCTATCGCCAGCGTGTGGAGTGCGGACCGGGACTTCTCCCGGGTGCAGTTCGAGAAGATGTGCGATCTGGCGGACAAATACGGCATGAAGCTCAATCTGGAGTTCGTCCCCTTCTCAAACATCCCCGGCCTGACCGAAGCCCTGGCCTGGATGGACCTGATGGACCGGCCCAATGTGCAGGTGCTGGTGGACACTCTGCACGCCCACCGGGTGAAGGTCACCCCAGAACAGCTGCGGGAGGTAGCGGCGGAGCGATTCGGCTTCGTCCACCTGTGCGACGGTCCGGCCTTCATCCCGCCGGTGGACCACCCGGACATGGTGGGCGTGGCCCGGGGCGGACGGCTGTACGTGGGAGAGGGCGGCATCGACCTGGCGGGGATGCTGAAGAACATCCCTGATCCCCCCTACTATTCCATCGAGCTGCCCAACGCGGCGGAGGTGGCGATCCGGGGCAAGCTGGAGCACGCCAGGCGCTGCCTGGAGACCGCCAAAACCTTCTTCGCGGCGCACCAGATCTGAAGAGAAAAGAGGCCCGGGATCTTCTGATCCCGGGCCTCTTTTTGGCGTTTGGTCAGTCCTGGCGAGCGGCCAGGCGGCGGCTGCGGAACTCGGCGGCCGCGGTGAACAGCACGTCGGAGGAGGAGTTCAGTGCCGTCTCGCAGGAGTCCTGGACGACGCCGATGATGAAGCCGATGCCCACCACCTGCATGGCGATGTCGTTGGGGATGCCGAACAGGCTGCACGCCATGGGAATCAGCAGCAGGGAGCCCCCCGCCACACCGGAGGAGCCGCAGGCGGCGATGGAGGCTACCACGCTGAGCAGGAAGGCGGTAGGAAAGTCCACCGAGATGCCCAGGGTGTTGGCAGCGGCCAGGGTGAGGACCGAGATGGTGATGGCGGCCCCAGCCATGTTGATGGTGGCTCCCAAGGGGATGGAGACGGAGTACTTCTCCTCGTCCAGGCCCAGCTCCTTGCACAGCCGCAGGTTGACCGGGATATTAGCGGCGGAGCTGCGGGTGAAGAAGGCCATGATGCCGCTCTCCTTCAGGCAGCGGAACACCAGAGGATAGGGGTTGCGCCGGATGCACAGGAAGACCAGAATGGGGTTGACGATCAAGGCCACGAAGAACATGCAGCCCGCCAGGACGCAGAGCAGGCGGCCGTAGTCCATGAAGGAGGAGAAGCCGGTCTCCGATACCGTGGTGAACACCAGACCCAGGATGCCGAAGGGGGCGCAGCTGATGACCCAGCGGATGGCGGTGGAGAGGGCGTCAGACAGGTCGCCCAGCACCTGCTTGGTGCGGTCGGAGGCGTCCCGCAGGGCGATGCCGAAGACCACAGCCCACAGCAGCACCCCGATATAGTTGGCCTCCGCCATAGCGGAGATGGGGTTGCTCACCGCGTTGTTGAGCAGGGTATGGAGGATCTCGCCGATGCCGCCGGGGGCGCTGGAGGCCGCCTCCTGGGCCAGCGCCAGGGTGGAGGGAAACAGAAAGCTGGCAACCACCGCACACAGCGCAGCCAGAAGGGTGCCGATGAGGTAGAGCGCGATGACGGTGCTCATATTGCTCTTGGCCCCTTTCTTGTGCTGTGCCAGGGAGTGCAAGACCAGGAAAAAGACAAGCAGGGGGGCCAGGGCCTTCAGCGCGCCTACGAACAGGGTGCCCAGGAGGCTGAGGAAGGAGGCGCCGGGCAGGAGGAAGCCCAGGACAGCGCCCAGGATCAGGCCGATCAGAATACGTTTGACCAGGCTGAGCTGGTTCCATTTGCAAAGCAGTTCCATGAAGAGGTTCCTTTCTGGCCAAAGGCCGGGGAATGGAGGGTGTTCCGCCGGAAGAGGACATCTGTCCGTCCGGACAAAGAGGTCAAAAAAAGACACGCTTAGAAGCGTGTCTTTCTTTTTGGAGCGAGTGACGGGGCTCGAACCCGCTACCTCCACCTTGGCAAGGTGGCGCTCTACCAGATGAGCTACACTCGCAACAACAAAGCATATTATAGCAGAAAATTTGTCGCTGTCAAGCATAAAATGAAAAAATTGAGAATGATCTCATTCCGCCCCGTCGGAGGAGGCGGAGGAGGTGCCGGGAACCTCCTCCGTCCCCTCCTGGCTGTCCGACGGCTCCCCGCAGGGGGGGGCCGCCTGGGTATCCCACTGGTAGCCCAGGGCGGCCATCTCCCGGTCAGAGAGGAGAGGGTACTGCCCGCGGCTGTCCGCCCCCCGGGTGAGGTCCAGATGGCGATAGCCGCTCTCGGTGCGGACGACGTTCCAGAAGTGGGGTGACCCGTCCAGGGTGCCCGGTACCACCATGCCGGTCAGCTCCAGCCGTTGGGCCAACAGCAGGGCGGCCAGGGAAAGTCCCTCGCTGTCTGCTGCCCCCGCCACCAGGGCGTCATAAGCGCTGGCCCCCCCCTCCGGATCGTAGTGTCCGGCGTCCAGCACGGCGGCAGATACGGTCTGGATGGCCTCGTCCCCCTCGGTCCCCCAGATGGAGACCACGATCTCATTGGCGCGCCGGGCCAGGGCGGTCCGGCGGCGCTGGAGCTCTTTCTGCTCCAGGTGGTAGGTAAGCAGGACCTCCACGATGCGCTGGCGGCCGCTCTCCTCCCCTTGGGGATAGATATAGACCTGGGCCTCGGGCAGATCCAGGGCGGTGTCTGGACTGGCATAGTAGGCCTCCCGGAAGAGGGTTTGGATGTAGGTCTCGTCCCCCTCGAAGTAGCTGATGCGCAGGGCGGCCTCGGTGCCGAAGGAGGAGAGCAGGTCCTTGAGTTGGGAGCGGATGGCGGTGGCACCGGTGGCGGCCACGATGGCGGAGACCTGCTCCCGGGTGCGGCGGTAGGTGATCTCCACAGCGGCCTCATAGTAGGAGACAATAGGGGTCACATCATAGCGGATGAAGTCCACTGAATAGGCTCCCAGAGGGTCCTCCTGGACCACCTCCAGACAGGCGTTGGACAGGGACTGCTCCACATCCTGGTCGTAGTTGTACATCCGGACAGTGCCCTCCTCCTCACCCAGGGAGATGAGGTAGATCAGGGCATTGACCAGCTCCTGGTAGTTCTCCACCCGAAGGATGGAGGAGTCCCCCTCGGCAGGGGGCGTGGCGCTGTGGGGAGTCACGCTGGTGTAGCTGCGGGCGAGCAGTGAGGAGCACCCGGACAGCAGCAGGGACAGCGCGGCCACGGCCGCGCAGAGCCTCCATTTCATCAGATCCCTCCTCCCATGTTCCCGCCGGGGCTCACATCCCCAGCGCCTCTCCGATCAGTACGACTTCCATCTCCTCTGTGGCATTGGGACGAGCCCAAAGAACCGCAAGTCCTCGGCAGATGCGCTCCGGGCTCTTGCAGTCATAGCACCGGTCTGCCTTGGCGGCGCAGGGGGTCCTGCACCCCATGGACTGTGCCCGCTTGGGGGCGGCCACGTTCCGGGCCCGCCACAGTGCCGCCTCAAAGTCGGGGGCGACCTTGTTGACACCCACCAGGAAGTAGACCTTCTGGTGGCCGTACAGGGTGGAGGAGACCCGGTTGCCGTTGCCATCGATGTTGACGATCTCCCCGGTCTCCGCCAGCGCGTTGGCGGAGGTGATGTACACATCGGTGAGGACGGCGTCCCTCAGGGCGCCCCCCTCCCAGTGCCAGACCACCTGGTTGTGGGCAGCCAGCCTGGGGTAGAGCCCCATCTCCTTCACCGTCATGGACCCGCCGATGCCCACCGTTTTTCCATCGATCTGGCCGTCCAGATAGGCGGCCGCCTCATCTGCGGTGGGGAAGTAGGTGGTGCGGAAGCCGCGGGCCTCCAGGTTGGCGCGGAGTTTTTCCAGATCTGCCATGGTGATACCTCCCTGAAAAAATGAATGGATCACAGGTCATGCTGGTGATAGCTGTGGAAGCCCTGGCCCAGCACCTCGTGGGCATCGCACACGATGAGAAAGGCGGAGGGGTCGGTCTCCTTTACCGCCCGCTTCAGGGCCACGATCTGCTTCTGCTTGAAGGCGCACATGAGCACGTCTTTTGCCTCCCCGGACCAGGCCCCGGCCCCCCGGAGGATGGTGACGCCCCGGTCCAGCTCCGTACTGATGGAGCGGATGATCTCCTGGGGTCGGTCGCTGATGATATAGGCCACCTTGGCGTTGTCCAGGCCGTAGAGCACCCGGTCGATGACCAGGGAGGAGATATACAGGGAGACCAGCCCGTACAGGGCGCTGCTCAGGCTGTGGAAGGCCAGAGCGGCCAGGGCGATGACCACCAGGTCCACCGCCATGACCAGGGTGCCCATGGGCAGATGGCCGAAGCGGAGCTTCAGCAGCCGGGCGATGAGATCGGTGCCGCCGGTGGTGGCTCCCTGGAGGAACACCATCCCAAGGGACAGCCCGATCAGCGCGCCGCCGAAGACGGAGGCCAGCATGGGGTCCATGGGCGGGAAGGAGTAACAGGCGGCCAGCAGGTCCACCCCCAGGGAGGTGGCGGCGGTGGCGAAGAGGGAGGAGGCCAGCAGCTTCCACCCCAGCAGCCGCCAGCCCAGCAGGAACAGGGGCAGGTTGAGGGCGATGACCGCACTGCCCACCGGGATGGCGGGGACGATGGCATGGATGATCTGCCCCAGGCCAGTCATCCCGCCCAAGGTGATCTGGTTGGGAACATAGCACCAGTCAAAGCCCAGAGCAAAGACAGCGGAGGCCAGTGTGATCCACAGATAGGGCCGGAAGGCGGCCCAGAGCTTGCCGGTGCGCACAAAAAAACTTCCTTTCCTTTTCTGGTTGGGCGGCGCGGCGGCTGCCCGGGACGGTGGTGTTACAGCAGGGTCATCTGCTCCTCTCCCCGGTCGGGCTCCCGAAGGAGGGCTCCCGCAATGGGCAGGGAGCGGGCCCGGTAGCGGGCGGCGTTGCGGATGGGGGTCTGAGCCAGGGGCAGGGCCTTCTCCACCCGGTATTTAGGCTTGAGGGACATGACGTTGACCCCCTGGGTGGTGCGGGTAGTCTTGGGGGAGAGGGCGGAGGTGTGGAAGATCATGCAGCGCCCCTCGGTGGAGTAGACCGCCATCTCCTGGTCCTCCTCCAGCAGGAAGGCGGAGACCAGGGGGGCCTTGTCGGAATAGGCCCCGGTGAGCTTTTTCCGGCGGGTCTGGGTCTGGTAGGCGGACAGTTCCACCCGGGCCGCCTTGCCGTTGTCAAAGAAGAAGAGCAGCTGGCGGCGGTAGTCCCCGGGGATGCAGGCCCAGACCACCCGCTCCTCCTGGTCCATGGCAAGCTTGGTGGGCAGGTAGTCCCCCAGCACGCTGGCCTTGGTGTCCTCAAATTCGCTGAGCCGGGTCTTATAGCACTGCTGCCTGTCGGTAAAGACCAGCAGCTCGTCCCGGTTGGAGGCCTCCCAGGTAAGGAAGGGGCCGTCGCCGTCCTTATACTTCTGCTCGCTGGACATCCGCAGGGACTGGGGGGTGATTTTCTTCAGATATCCCTCCCGGGACAGGAAGAGATTCACCGGGTAGTCGGGGACCTCCTCCTCAGCGGTGAGCAGCTCCTCGGTCTGGTGGTCATAGACGATATCGGTGCGGCGGGGGAGGGCGTACTTTTTCTTGACTTGCTCCAGCTCACCGATGATGACCTGACGGATGCGGCGGGGGCTGTTCACCAGGTCCTGGAGGTCAGCGATCTCCTCCTCCAGGGAGTCCACCTCCTGGGTGCGCTTGAGGATGTACTCCTTGTTGATGTTCCGCAGGCGGATGTCGGCTACGAACTCGGCCTGGATCTGGTCAATGCCAAAGCCGATCATCAGGTTGGGCACTACCTCCGCGTCCTCCTCGGTCTCCCGGATGATGCGGATGGCCCGGTCGATGTCCAGCAGGATGCGCTTGAGGCCCTTGAGCAGGTGCAGCTTCTCCTGCTTCTTCTTCAGGGAGAAGTATGTGCGGCGGCGCACGCAGTCGCTGCGCCAGGCGGTCCACTCCTCCAGGATCTCCCGCACCCCCATCACCCGGGGCATCCCGGCGATGAGGATGTTGAAGTTGCAGGACTGGCTGTCCATCAGGGGGGTGGACTTGAACAGCTTGGCCATCAGCTTGTCCGGGTCAGTGCCCCGCTTCAGGTCGATAGTCAGCTTCAGGCCGGACAGGTCGGTCTCATCCCGCATGTCGGCGATCTCACGGATCTTGCCCGACTTGATGAGCTCAGCCACCTTGTCCATGATGGCCTCCACGGTGGTGGAGTAGGGGATCTCGTAGACCTCGATGATGTTGTCCGCCTTGAGGTAGCGCCACTTGGCGCGCACCTTGAAGGAGCCCCGTCCGGTGCGGTAGATGGAGGCCAGCTCCGAGGCGTCGTAGAGCAGTTCACCACCGGTGGGCAGGTCGGGGGCCTTCAGGGTGGACATGAGATCGTGGTCCGGGTCCTTCAGATAGGCGATGGTGGTGTCGCACACCTCCCCCAGGTTGAAGCCGCACAGGTTGCTGGCCATGCCAACGGCGATGCCCTGGTTGGCAGAGACCAGCACGTTGGGAAAGGTGGTGGGCAGGAGGGTGGGCTCCTTCAGCTTGCCGTCGTAGTTGTCCACAAAGTCCACGGTGTCCTGGTCGATGTCCCGAAACAGCTCGGCGCAGATGGGGTCCAGCCGCACCTCGGTGTATCGGCTGGCGGCCCAGGCCATGTCTCGGGAGTACACCTTTCCAAAGTTGCCCTTGGAGTCCACAAGGGGGTGGAGCAGGGCCCCGTAGCCCCGGGAGAGGCGGACCAAGGTGTCGTAGATGGCGGCGTCCCCGTGAGGGTTGAGCTTCATGGTCTGGCCTACTACGTTAGCGCTCTTGGTACGGGCCCCGCCCAGCAGTTTCATCTGATACATGGTGTAGAGCAGCTTCCGGTGGGAGGGCTTGAAGCCGTCGATCTCCGGGATGGCCCGGGAGACGATGACCGACATGGCATAGGGCATATAGTTGATCTCCAGCGTCTCGGTGATGGGCTGCTCCAGCACCTCGGCCCGCAGGCCCATGACGTTGGGGTTGGTTACCTTGGGTTTGGTCTCGTCGGGGTTTTTCTTCTTTGGCATAGGGATATCCGTCCTATCTTCTGCCCCAGCTTAGGGGGACATTTTCAATCAAACACTGAAAGAGATCACGCATCTGCCCGATATAGAGGGATCAGGCTGGCAAAACAAATGCTCAAAGATCCAAAGATTTGAGTACATAAAATAAGATCCTGGTCGAACCGCAGAAAAAACCACAGAAGAAAACCTGTGGGGCAGAGCGTTCCATTGAGCAAAAACAGAGCTCCGAGGATCTTTTTCCAGTGATCCCATACAGCGGAGGAAACTTTCCGACTTGTCCAGGCGGAAGGCATTCCGCTGGCCGTCAGAAAGGATACACCGAATAACAGAGAGAAAATGGTCATGCAGGCGTACAGAGCGGGGAGAGAGGGAAAACTGTGTGAGAAGACATTCAGAAAAGCGATGGATGCCAGTGTATAGAAAAAGAGATGTGTGAGCCGTTTCATATCACCCCTCCTTGGGTGCGTACGCCATCCCAAAGGGCGTTGCGGCCAGGCCGCCCTTTCCCGTCTCCCGGAGGGAGGGGGGCAGGGAACGGCCCACCTCTGCCATGGCGTCCAGAACCTGGTCCGGGGGGACCCGGCTCTCGATGCCGGCCAGAGCCATCTGGGCCGCCGAAAGGGCGTCCATGGCCCCGATGACGTTGCGCTTGACGCAGGGGACCTCCACCAGCCCGCCCACAGGATCGCACACCAGCCCCAGCAGATTCTTCACAGCCATGGCGCAGGCGTGAGCCATCATGGAGGGAGTGCCGCCCCGGAGGTGGACCAGGGCGGGGGCGGCCATGGCGGCGGCAGAGCCGATCTCCGCCTGACAGCCGCCCTCGGCCCCGGAGATGGAGGCCCGGGCGGCGATGACCATTCCGAAGCCGGAGGCCACATACAGGGCCTGGACCAGCTGCTCCCTGGAGAGAGAGAAGTGCCGGGCGCAGGGGAGGAGCACCGCGGGCAGCACGCCGCAGGCCCCCGCCGTGGGGGCGGCCACGATGCGCTTCATGCAGGCGTTGCACTCCCCCATCCGCAGAGCCCCGGCCATCACCTGGGAGAGAAGGGGGCCGCACAGGGGGTCCCCGGCGGCGTACAGGGTCATTTTGGCCCCGTCACCCCCAGACAGGCCGCTGTGGGAGCGGTCCTGGGCCTGATAGCTCTCGTCCGCCTGCACCATGGCGTCCAGCATGGCCCCCATCCGCTCCAGAGAGCGGGCGCGGGGCAGGTCCTGCCGCCGGCAGTCGGATTCCAGAATGTTTTCCCAGAGGGGCAGGCCGAACTGTTCCGTATCCTGGAGCATCTGGGCGATGGAGTCAAAGGCGATCAAAGGGGCACCTCCTGTTCTTCCGGGGTGTAGCGGGTGACCCGCAGGATGCCGGGCAGGGCCCGCACGTCCCGGGCGGCGTCCTCGGGGATGGGCTGGTCGCACTCGATGACCATGACGGCGCTGCCGCCCCGGCCGCCCCGATTGAGCTGGAGGGTGGCCACGTTGAGGCCCCGCCTGGCCAGCACGCCGGTGACCTGACTGACGCAGCCGGGCTGGTCGGTGTTGTGGACCACCAGGGTGGGCAGCTCCCCGCTGAAGGAGGTGTGCAGTCCATCCACCTGAAAGACCCGGATGCGCCCGCCCCCAGGGGAGGAGGCCCCCACCTCCAGCTGTCCGCCCCCGGCATCCTCAAGACGGATGAGGGCGCTGTTGGGGTGGACGTCCCGCAGGACGCAGGTGCCGAAGGAGAAGGACAGCCCCCGCTCCCGGGCCAGACGGAAGCTGTCTGGGACCCGGCCGTCGGCCGGGGAGAGGCCCAGCAGCCCGGCCACCAGGGCCTGGTGGGTGCCGTGGCCCTCTCCGGTGGAGGCAAAGGAGCCGTGGAGCAGCAGCTGGGACCGGACGGGCTCCTGCCCCAGCAGAGCCCGGGCCATGCGGCCGATGCGCACCGCCCCCGCCGTGTGGGAGCTGGAGGGCCCCACCATGACGGGACCCAGGATGTCGAACAGGTTCATAGGTGTGTTCCTCCGCTGCGATCTCATGTGAAGTAAAGCAATAAAAGAAAGAGAAACATCAGGCAGGAAAGGCCGATCACAAAGCGCCCCAGCCATCTGGCCAGCCGACGGCGGTCCTCCGGCGTGTCGTCGGCAAGTCGCCTGCCGTTTTTGATCAGATAGATGCCTCCGTCCTTAAAATAGCAGAGGGCCTGAATTGCAGCGTCAGTCCTGTACAGGATGATGCCCAGCAGGAGAAAGAAGATACACAGGATGGAAAATCCAAACATCACAATGGAATCGTCTGACATTGGGCTTCTCCCTGCCGCTCGTGATGAGATGATTACGAGATGTCCGCCAGCTCCAGATATTTGTAGCCGTTGTCCGCGATGTGGCTCTTGCGCCCCTGGAGGTCATCCCCCAGCAGCAGGTCAAAGACCTGGGCGGTGCGCTCCACGTCCTCCGGCATCACCTTGATGAGCCGGCGGGTCTCAGGGTTCATGGTGGTCAGCCACATCATATCGGGCTCGTTCTCGCCCAGGCCCTTGGAGCGCTGCACATCGCACTTTTTTCCCTCCAGAGAGGCGACGATGTCGTTTTTTTCCTTGTCTGAGTAGGCAAACCAGGTCTTTTCCTTACAGGTGATCTCGTACAGGGGGGACTCCGCGATGTAGACATAGCCCTGCTGGATCAGGGTGGGGGTTAGGCGGTAGAGCATGGTGAGGATCAGGGTGCGGATCTGGAAGCCGTCCACGTCGGCATCGGTGCAGATGACCACCTTGTTCCAGCGCAGGCTGTCCAGGTCAAAGGAGGCCAGGTCCTTCACGTGCTTGTCCTGGACCTCCACTCCGCAGCCCATGACCTTGAGCAGGTCGGTAATGATCTCGTTTTTGAAGATCTTGGCGTAATCCGCCTTGAGGCAGTTGAGGATCTTGCCCCGGACGGGCATGATGCCCTGGTACTCCGCGTCCCGGCTGAGCTTCACCGCCCCCATGGCAGAGTCTCCCTCCACGATGTAGAGCTCCCGGCGGGACACGTCCTTGGTGCGGCAGTCCACGAACTTCTGCACCCGGTTGGAGATGTCCATGGAGCCGGACAGCTTCTTTTTGATGTTCAGGCGGGTCTTTTCCGCGGTCTCCCGGCTGCGCTTGTTGATGAGCACCTGCTCGCAGATCTTGTCTGCGTCGAAGGGGTTCTCGATGAAATAGACCTCCAGCTGGGCGCGGAGGAAATCGGTCATAGCCTCCTGGACAAATTTGTTGTTGATGGCCTTTTTAGTCTGGTTCTCGTAGCTGGTCTGGGTGGAGAAGTTGTTGGAGACCAGTACCAGGCAGTCCTGGATGTCGTTGAAGCTGATCTTGCCCTCCGACTTCTGATACTTGCCCAGCTGCTTGAGCCGGGCGTCGATGGCGGAGACGAAGGCGGATTTCATGGCCTTCTCCGGGCTGCCCCCGTGCTCCAGCCAGGAGGAGTTGTGGTAGTGCTCCACGATGGACACCCGGTTGGAGAAGCAGAAGGAGACCGACAGCTTCACCTTGTACTCCGGCTTGTCCTCCCGGTCCCGGCCCTTCCGCTCGGTCTGCCAGAACACAGGCTGGGTCAGGGGATTTTCCCCGGCCAGTTCGGTGACATAGTCCAGGATGCCGTTGTCATAGCGGAAGTCGGTGGTCTCGAACTTCCCACCGGTCTGGTTGCGGAAGCGGAAGGTGACGCCGGAGTTGACCACAGCCTGGCGCTTCATCACGTCCAGGTAGTACTCCACGGGGATGTCGATGTCGGTAAAGACCTCCAGGTCGGGCTTCCAGCGGAAGGTGGAGCCCGTCTTTCTGCCCCGGTCAGTGGGTTCTTTGTGGAGCCCGCCGATATTCTCCCCCTTCTCAAAGTGGAGGGTGTATTTGGAGCCGTCCCGGTAGATGGTTGCGTCGAAATACTCGCTGGCGTACTGGGTGGCGCAGGAGCCCAGGCCGTTGAGGCCCAGGGAATACTCATAGTTGTCGCCGTCCCCGCCGTACTTGCCGCCGGCGTACAGCTCACAGAACACCAGCTCCCAGTTGTAGCGCTGCTCCTTTTCGTTCCAGTCCACCGGACAGCCCCGGCCGAAGTCCTCCACCTGGATGGACTTGTCCTCGAACCGGGTGACGATGATGAGATCGCCGTGGCCCTCCCGGGCCTCGTCGATGGCGTTGGACATGATCTCAAACACGGCATGCTCGCAGCCCTCCAGCCCGTCGGAGCCGAAGATGACGCCGGGGCGCTTGCGGACCCGGTCGGCCCCTTTTAGGGCGGAGATGGATTCGTTGCCGTAGCTGGGTTTCTTCTGAGCCATAGTAATAAAGATCCCTCACAGTACAATGCGGCGCGGGACCGCGCAAAATAACAATTATAATAATACCCCATTTGGGCGGAGAAAGTCAAGAAAAGGGCGGAGCGGCCTGGGACAGAAAAAAGAGGCTGGGAGACAGACAAAAAGGGAAAGAATGGACGGGGCGGGAATAAAAAGAGGGGAAATGCCCCAGACTGAGGAGGAAAGGGGCGGGATCTGTGGAGAATTTCTGGGTAGCCGAGGAGAGCGAGGGCATCGGGGAGGCGGTGCGCCGGCAGCTGGGGGAGCGGGACCGGCGCACTGCAGCGGGAGGATCACCCTGGCTGCTGGTGGTCTCCCCCCGGGCAGCGGAGCGGAGGAGGCAGCTGCCCACTGGGTGCCGGACGGTGCTTCTGCCCGGCGGAGCGGGGGGGCTGCTCTCCGGGCTGGACCCCGCGGCGGCGGTAAGCTACGGCACCGGGCCCAGGGACACCCTGACCCTGTCCAGCCGGGAGGAGCGGCAGCTGTGGTGCGCCATCCAGCGGGAGCTGGTGACAGTGGAGGGACGGGTGGTGGAGCGGCAGGAGCTGCCCCTCCGCCTGCCGGATCACATGTCTCCCCTGTCTGTGCTGGCGGCGGCGGGGGCCCTGCTGCTGCTGGGGGTGCCCCCGGAGGAGCTGGGCCGGGACCGCGGGGCGGTCAGGGGCGGCCAGGGATGAAAGACCGGCGGCCGGAG
>UMHU01083340.1_pt1 | contig 39281 bp, 32 predicted proteins | sample 1965591 | NCBI WGS metagenome assembly UMHU01 (sample SAMEA4836101, study PRJEB28245) | human gut metagenome | biome: gut microbiome; material: fecal sample | place: Denmark | collected 2008
CGCGGCTATCGCCGCTCACGCCCCCAGAAACATTACGCCGAGCATGGGGGAATTCCCCAGATGCGCACAATGACGGTCTCGAAGTGCAGGAATTTACGCTGGCTCGAGCAACTGGCGTTGCTCTTTCGGGTGCGGCTGGACGCGAGGGGGGTGCCAGATGTGCGAATCGGCTAGTCGGTGTCTTCGCTCGGTTAATCTGGAAAGGCCGTGGGGCGGGGCGGGGGAGGGCGCTCCAACGCTATACTGGTCGTCATCGAAAAAACGGGGAGCGTGAATTGAAACTGAATGGTTCGACTCGCCTGCGTGCGGCAATCCGCGCGGCCGTCTCCCCTTAAGAGCAACGAGGTGCGTGTATGAGCTTGAGGTTTTCGCTTGCGAAGGCGGCAAGTGCGGTTTCAACCTGGGGTCTGCGCCATGTGGCGCATCGGCCCGCGGCCAACCTGCCGGGGAAGATCGCGCTCAAGATTGATCCGTCGTTGCTCGATGAGCTGCGCGGCAAGTGCACGCAGGGCTCGGTCATCACGGTGGGCACCAACGGGAAGACCTCGACGAACAACCTTCTGGCCGATGCTTTCGAAGCCTCCGGCCGCACTATTATCTGCAACCGCACCGGGGCCAATCTGGCCGCCGGCATTTCCTCGGCGCTTCTGCAGCAGCCGGCCGCCCAGTGGGGCGTCTTTGAATGCGACGAGTTGTGGCTTGCCCACGTGCTGCCGCATCTGCGCTCGAACTATGTGCTGCTGCTGAATTTGTTTCGCGACCAGCTCGACCGCTGCGGCGAAATCGACCGCATCCAAACGTCCATTGCGGGCGCGTTGACCGCCTCGCCTGACACCGTGCTCGTGTACAACGCCGATGACCCGCTGTGCGCCCGTATCGCCGATGAGGTGCCCAATCGTACGGTCGCCTTTGGCCTGAGCGAGTCGATGGGCTTGGCCCAAAACACCGTCACCGACGCCCAGATGTGCCAGAAGTGCGATGGCATGGTGCGCTACCATTACCGCCAGTACGGTCAGCTCGGCGACTATTTCTGCGACCAATGCGACTTCGCGCGCCCGACGCTGGACTTCGCTGGGCGCGACATCGCTATCGGGCCTTCGGGCGTGACCATGGAGGTCTGCGGGCCGGCCGGCTGCGAATCGGTGCATACGCCGCAGCCGACGCCCTACGCCGCCTACAATCTTGTGGCCTCCTATGCCCTTTGCCGCGAGGTGGGCATTCCCACGGCCGATTTCCAGCGGGCCCAGGATGCTTTCAACCCGCGCAACGGCCGCTTGCAGCGTTACCGTCTGGGTGGTCGCGACGTGCTGCTGAACCTGGCGAAGAACCCCACGGGCTTCAACCAGAACCTGAAGATCGTGGAAGCCGACCGGGGCCCCAAGATGGTGGCCTTCTTCATCAACGACCAGGTAGCTGATGGCCGCGACATTTCTTGGATTTGGGATATCGATTTCGAAGAGCTTGCCGACCAACCGGATACGGTGGTGTTTGCCGGCGGCTCGCGCGCTCACGATTTGGCCGTGCGCCTGAAGTACGCTGGCATTGAGGCGGCGGTCATCGAGGGCATCGAAGACGCTTTCGCCCGCTTGGGGGCGCTTACCGCTGCCGGCGTGCTGCCGGCCGACGCTGCCGTCTATGCTATTGCGAACTACACGGCACTGCCTCCGGTGCACGCCGCCCTGAACGCCATGGAAGCCGCCGAACCCGCTGCTTCTGATCTGGCATCACCATCGCACGCTGAGGGCGCTGACCCCAAGGCCCCTTCCCACGACGCAGCCGCTTCCGCTTCCGCCACCGCCACTTCCGAGCCTCCCGTCGTTATCGCCCATATGCTGCCCGACCTGCTGAACCTCTACGGCGACGGCGGCAACGTGCGCATCCTGGAACAGCGCCTGCGCTGGCGTGGCATCCCCGTGGAAGTGCGCCGCATCCAGCACGGAGAGGCGGTGGACTTCTCCCAGGTCGACCTCGTTTTCATGGGCGGCGGCCCCGACCGCGAGCAGAAGCTTGCCAGCGAGCAGCTGCTGGCGATGCGCGACGAGCTGGCCGTCTATGTGGAAGGAGACGGCCCGCTGCTTGCCATCTGCGGGGGCTACCAGATTCTCGGTCGCCAGTGGCTGTGGGGCGACGAGCTCGTGCCCGGTCTCGGCCTCATCGACATGGAGACCCGCCGCCCCGGCACATCTGCCGACCGTCTCATCGACAACATGGTGCTGGAATCTCCCCTGGCCACGCACCCCGTCGTGGGCTATGAGAACCACGCCGGCCGCACCTACTTGGGCGAGGGCGTCGAGGGCTTCGGCCGCGTCGTGTCCTCCTGCGGCCACGGCAACAACGATGACGATCGCGTGGAGGGCGCCCGCTACAAGAACGTTGTGGGCACCTATTCCCACGGGCCGCTGCTTTCTAAGAATCCGGAAGTGGCCGACTGGCTGCTCGCCCGCGCTCTCGAACGCCGTGCGGAGCGCACCGGAACCCCGGCCGCCGATCTCGCTCCTCTTGATGATAGCGCCGAGCTCGCCGCCAACGCCTCCATGGTCAAGCGCCTGTCGTAGGAGACGCTTCAATGCTGACGCTCCTGCTCGGCGCATCCGTGGCGAAGTTGTGGGCAATCTGCCGTTCTCCTATGGCTTTTCACTGGTAATGGGGCCCATTTTGTTGCGCCGTTCGGCAATTCTTTGCCAAAATGTTACTTCGAATTGAGCAATTCTTGGTTTTGCGGTGCTGCACGGCTTGCGGTTCTGCTCGCCAAGGAACACGAACCACGAAAGCGAGACCTTCCAGGATGGCCGAAACTCCAGGCAAGAACAATCCCCGCGCCCAGCACGCGTCCCAGCCGGTGGGGAAGTCGAACAATCCGAGGCATTCGCAGCCTGTCGGCGCCAACAACCCCCGCAACTCCCAGCCCATAGGGAAGGTGACGAACAACCCCCGTCATTCTCAGCCGGTGGGGTCGAATAACCCGCGCCATTCTCAGCCCGTCGGCTCGAACAACCCGCGGCACTCCCAGCCGCTTCCCAAGCAGCCTGCCCTCGAGGGAACGGTGGCCGATGCTATGCCGGTGCTGCCTCCCATGGCCGAGCCCAACCCCTATTCCCGCGGGGCTACGGGCGACGACTACGCGAAGGATCGACGCCGCAAGAAGCGCCGCCGCATTTTGCTCGGCGTGCTGGCCTTTGTGTTGGTGGGCGTCCTCGGTGCCACGGGGGCCGCGTGGGCCTATATCTCCGGCATCGAGCAGGAGATGAACGAGGACATCACGCCCGAGGTTGTGGAAGCGCTCGAGGCGCCGGCCGAATACGACGGTGGCACCTTCTACATGCTGCTCATGGGCACCGACAAGTCGGCCGCTCGCGAGCAATCGACCCAGTATGCCGGCGATACCTTCCGCTCCGACTCGATGATCCTCACGCGCGTCGATCCTCAGAACAAGAAGGTCACCATGGTGTCGATGCACCGCGATACCGAGATTGAGATCGAGGGCTACGGTCTGCAGAAGCTGAACGCCTCCTATGCCATCGGTGGCCCGGCGCTTGCCATCAAGACGGTTTCGCAGATGGCCGGCGTGCCCATTTCCCACTATGCCGAGATCAACTTCGACGGCTTCGAAGAGGTCGTTGACGCTCTGGGCGGCGTGGAAGTGGACGTGCCGATGGAAATCAACGACGACGAGGCCGGCGGCCATGTCGATGCAGGCGAACAGACCCTGACCGGCGAAGAGGCGCTCATTTTGTGCCGCTCGCGCCACTCTTACGACGAGTACGGCGACGGCGACCGCTACCGCGCGGCCAATCAGCGCCTGGTGCTGGGCGCCATTGCCAAGAAGATTCTCTCGGCCGATCCGGCTACTATGGCCAACACCATCAGCGCGCTTTCCCAGTACATCACTACCGATTTCAAAGTGGGCGATATCGTGGCGCTGGCCACCTCCATGCAGGGCATCGATCCGTCGAAGGACATCTACTCCGCCATGGAGCCGACGATCAGCGAGTATAAGAACGACACGTGGTACGAGCAGCTTGACGTGGCGGCGTGGAACACCATGATGGGCCGCGTGCGCGAGGGCCTGCCCCCCACCGAGGTCGATGAGGTGGACGAGTTGAACGGCACCGTGCTCGCTAGCGTTGGCGACGGCAAGGCGGCCGCCAGCGACAGCGAGGGCGTTCAGGGCGTAAACGGCACGCAGCGCCAGACCTTCGGCGAGACGCGCACCGGTATCGTCACCATCAAGAACGGCAACGGCATCAACGGCGTGGGCGCCGAGGCGCTCGAGCGCATCAAACCGCTCGGGTATACCGCCGACGCCTCCAACGCAAACAGCTTCAGCTACGAGGAGACCGTGGTCGTCTTCGATACGCCCGATCAGCGCGTTTACGCCGAGGAGCTCATCGACGCCCTCGGCTGCGGCCGCGCCGTGCAGAACACCGACGGCGAGTACGTCTACGACGGCGACTTCCTCATCCTGATCGGTAGTGATTGGCACTAGGAAGCCGTGCATCTCATCAACCGAAAGGGCCCCGCATTGGGGCCCTTTTGCGAACAAAGGAGTCCCATGCGATTTGTTTCGTGGAATGTGAACGGCATTCGTGCTGTGCTGAAGAAGAACTTCCTGGAAGTGTTCGACGCCTTTAACGCGGACATCTTCGCCATTCAGGAGACGAAGTGCCAAGTGGGCCAGGTGGAGTTGGATCTGCCAGGCTACCACCAATACTGGAGCGCCGCCGAGAAGAAGGGCTACTCGGGCACGGCGGTGTTCACCCGCGAGGAGCCGCTGCGGGTGTTGCACGGTTTGGGCAACGAGTACCTGGATGCCGAGGGACGCATCGTGGCCTGCGAGTTCCCCCAGTTCTGGTTCGTGAACGTGTACACGCCGAACTCCCAGATGGAGCTCGCGCGCATCGATCACCGTATGGAATGGGACGATGCCTTCCGCGATTTCTGCAAGGGGCTTGAGGCCGGCGTGCTGCCCGACGGCGCCTCCAGCGACCCGAAGCCGGTGGTGATGTGCGGCGACTTCAACGTGGCCCACGAGGAGATCGACCTGAAGAACCCGGGCCCCAACCGCGGGGCATCGGGCTTCTCCGACGAGGAGCGCGGGAAGTTCACCGAGCTGGTGGACGCCGGTTTCACCGACACCTTCCGCCTGCTGCATCCGGACGAGACGGGCCGCTATAGTTGGTGGAGCTACCGGTTCCGCGCCCGGTCGACGAATGCGGGATGGCGCATCGACTACTTCCTCGTGAGCGATGCGCTGCGCGATCATGTGGTGGCCGCCAGCATCTACGACGACGTGGAAGGCTCCGACCACTGCCCGGTCGGCCTGGAGCTGGATATATAAATGCTGAAGATAACCGTCGTTGCCGTGGGCAAGCTGAAGGAGAAGTTCTGGGTGGCGGCCTGCGACGAATACTTGAAGCGGCTGCGCCCCTACGCGAAGGTGACCGTGGCGGAGATTCCCGATGTCGACCCGGCCCGCGCCGGCGGCGTGGAGACGGCCCTCGAGCGCGAGGGCGCAGGCATTCTGGCGGCGGTGCCGGAGGGGGCGCACGTCATCCTCATGGCCATCGAGGGAAAGCAGCGCTCGAGTGTCGACTTCTCCCGCCACCTGGACGATTTGGCCCTGCGCGGCGCAAGCGAGCTTGCCTTCGTCATCGGCGGTTCCGACGGCGTGAGCGATGCGGTGCGGGCACGCGCCGACGAGACGTTCTCTTTCGGCCCCATCACCCTGCCCCACAACTTGGCCCGCGTCGTGCTGCTCGAGCAGCTCTACCGCGCCTTCAAAATCTCCCGCGGCGAGCCCTATCACAAGTAATAGAAAGCGCGCCGAAAGCCATCGTTCAAGACGGCTTTCGGCGCGCGTGAAGCGACTTTCGCCTACGATCTATTTCTTCACGATCTCGATGGTCACTTCGGCCGGGGCGGGCAGCTCGGCGGTGCAGTGGGGGCAGCGGGTGGCGCCCACGTTGATCTCCTCCAAGCAGAAGGGGCAGGTGGGGGCATGCTCGATGACTTCCTCGCCCTTGGCGTTTTTCAAGAAGGGCAGCTTCGCCGTGCCGTCCTTCATCTTGTTGAAGGCCTTCACGATCATGAACACGACCCACGCCACAATGAGGAAGTTGATGATGGCGCTGATGAACGCGCCGAAATCGATACCGTTCTCGGTGCCGGCGACGGGGATGGTGAGGCCCGCGACATCGGTGCCGTTGCCCCCGGTGATGAGTTTGATGAGCGGGTTGATGATGTCGTCGGTCAGCGACGTGACGATGGCGGTGAACGCCGCGCCGATGATGATGCCGACGGCCATGTCGATCACGTTGCCGCGGTTGATGAACTCTTTGAACTCGGCCAGGAGGCTTTTCATGGTCGATCCCTTCTTGCGTGAAACCTTCTGCCAAGGTATTATGCCGCTCTTTTGCCGTGTGTCCATAGCGTCGTGATAACATGGCGCCAACCGTTTACAAGGAGTTACGACAACCGTGGATACAGCGAAAATCGAAGCAGGCGTCCGTCTGATTTTGGAAGGCGTCGGGGAAGATCCCGAGCGCGAGGGGCTGCGGGAGACGCCGGCGCGCGTGGCCCGTATGTACGAGGAAGTGCTGGGCGGCCTGGAAGAGGATCCGTCGCGGCATTTCGACGTGACCTTCGACGAGGGCCACGAGGAAATCGTGCTGGTGGGCGACATCCCCTTCTTCAGCATGTGCGAGCATCATCTGGCGCCGTTTTTCGGGAAGGCGCACGTGGCCTACATTCCCGGCGAGGACGGCCGCATCTGCGGCATCTCGAAGCTGGCACGGCTTGTGGACGGCTTCGCCAAGCGCCCCCAGGTGCAGGAGCGCCTGACCGGGCAGATCGCCGACACGCTGGTGGAAGCGCTGCATCCCGCCGGCGTCATCGTGGTGCTGGAGGCCGAGCATATGTGCATGTCCATGCGCGGCGTGAAGAAGCCGGGCGCAAAAACGACCACGCGGGCCGTGCGCGGCTGCTTCGAAACCGACGCCGACGCGCGTTCCGAGGCGCTGTCGCTGATTTTCCGCCACTAAAGCGATGCCCGTTTCGCTGCGGGCGAGCATGAAGCATCTGCCCGCGCCAGCCTAAGCGGGCGCAAGCGAGTTGAAGGATTCCGTCCCCACTAGAAAGAAGGTTTCCCATGAAGTGCGTCATCTCCGTCCTCGGCAAGGACCGCTCCGGCGTGGTGGCTGCCATCGCCACGACGCTGGCCGACTGCGGCGCCAACATCGATGACATCTCCCAGACGATTCTCGGCGAGGGCCGCATGTTCTCCATGACCATGATGGTGACGCTGGATCCTGCCGTCGCCGACTTCAACACCGTGCAGGAGCGCCTGGCCGCCGACGGCGAACGCCTGTCCATGCAGGTTCTCATCCAACGCGAGGACGTCTTCCAAGCGATGTATGAGATTTAGGCAACACCGCGCTTAGCCCCCGATGCCTTTTGCGCGTCAGGGAAAGGGCGTGGTTGGTGGCATTCCCGCTTGACTGATCGAGTAGAATGAAAGTCCAATGAAAGGAGGAGCTTTATGGCGCATGTCGTCGACGTGGCAGCGTATATTCTCGAGTGTCTCGGAAGTGTTTCAACCATGAAGCTCCAGAAGCTGACTTTTTATAGCCAGGCGTATTATCTGGTTGAGCATGGAACACCGCTTTTCCCCGAAGAGTTTGAGGCATGGGCAAATGGGCCCGTGGCTCCAGATTTGTTCAAGAGGCATAAAGGCGAATTCGTAGTTTCGCGCGGCTTTTTCGGTCCTTTGTTGGAGCACGCTCTTACAGAATACGAATACGCGGCGATCGACCATGTCGTTGGTTGCCTGAAGAACTGGACGGGAGCCAGTCTCAGCGAATTGACTCATAGCGAAGCTCCGTGGCTTAATGCTCGCAGTGGGCTAGCGCCCAATGCGCGATCGAAAAGGCCCATTGCTATCGGTTGCATGAAGGCCTATTACGAAACGAGGCCGGCTGGCAACCCGGTGTTCGCATGAGCGCAAATTGGATTTCGAAAACCAAGGTAGGAAAAGCGGGGGAGGCATTGACTTCCCCGCTTTCTTCTTCCGAGGATCGTGCGACTGCGCTCGAGGTTGTGAATTACTGGAGAGGGATTCACGCCGAGGCGCTCCAGCGAGCCTTCGGGGATATAGAGGGCCTGAACGCGGTCGGCTCCGACGTGCTTATTGCGGGGCGAATCAAGAAGCTGCCGACGATTGTCGATAAGCTCGGAAGGCCGGACGCTCCCTCCGATCTTCAGACGATGTACGACATTGCGGGATGCCGACTGGTGGTGCCCGATCTAGCGACACTTGAGCGTGTCTATAGCGAGATCGCTTGCCTGCCTGCATTCGATGCTCCGAAAACGAAGCGCCATGATTACATTGCATACCCTCGTCCGAGTGGCTATCGCGGAAAACATGCGATCTTGCATTATTGCGATCTGAAATGCGGCCATAAGCTGTTTGTTGAGGTTCAGCTGCGGACGGTGCTTCAACATGCTTGGGCAACGGCAGTGGAGATGCACGATGTGGCTGTGAAAAGTCGGTTGAAATTCAATGAGATCGATAACCCTGCTGGACGGTTTTTCAAGAAGGCGGCTGTGCATATTGCCCAACTAGAAGAACAGGGAGAAATTGACGCGAGCGCTATTCGAGGTCTCGCCGACGGGAGGCCGGAGTTGTCTTATGCCATTGAGGCAAAGGAAACGCTTAAAGCCGCCAGTAACGCCGTCTACTTTCTCTCCGACGATGCGAATAGGGATGTCGCCGACTACTATCTCGTTGACCTCGTCGCGGACGAGCAAACGCTCGAGCTTACACCGCTTGATTCCATAGCGGCCCTTTCTCGATATTTCGAAGAGGAGGGCGCCGACCGCGACGGTAGCCGTGATCTGGTCCTTACAAAAGGAGCTTCCAAGGAAAACCTCGCGAAGCTGTATCCCAATTACTTTGGCGATATTTCCGAGTTCCTCAAACTCATCGAAAAGCATTTGGACGCGTTTGCGTAAGAAAGGCAGGAAGATGGCCGCGTCGACTTCGCCCGCATGCGGCCGCTCGTCTACGATTCCACCCGCCGCATCTACCGCGTGGTAGGCGAAGAGGTCGGCGGCGCCTGGGAAGCCTGCAAAGCGCTGATGTAGGACGGCAGTTTATGGGAAACTATATTGCTGCGCGAATGAGAAACAGCGAAACGGGCGCTCCGTTCAACGATGGGGCGCCTTTGTATTCATGGCCGCATAGGGTCTTAAGATTGCCTCGCTCTCTGCGCGCTGTTAATTATGGGTGCTGCTCATGCGCTGGTAGAAATCCTTGGGGATGCGGCGGTGGCCGAAGTCCCTGACTCGATGCTGCCTTCGGTGCCTCGGAATATGATGCGGCAGGTGGCGCGGGCGCCTTGGGCGACGCGGGGCTGGTAATGGTATGACGACCAAGTGTCGAACTCGTACTTGAGCATGCTGGCACTAACGCGCTCGGCGATAAGCGCCGTAAGGGCGCGGCAGGTGTTCGCGACGGCCGCTTCGAAATCATCGTCCTCGGGGAAGGCGTAGGCGAGAAGATAGACGTCTTCAACGAGGGAATCGGGATCCATAGAGAGCCCTTCAACATCAGTGATTGCGTCAACCGCCGCTCTCAGGCGTGCGTCATCAACGGCCATCGATGATCTCCCTCAACGCATCTTTGCGTCGATTGAAGGAGGCGAGTGCCTCCTTTTTAAGCTTGCTGTTCGTTGCGGGCTTGTCGGTAGCGCGCGCTTAAATGGGTATGTAAATGTGTAATTAACTGGTTGGCATTGATTTGGGAACGGGTAGGTTTTGGTTGGTTCTTCGGGGCGCCCCGTTTTTCGAGCATCATGGGCTTGCTTGGCGGATTGCTGTCGGTTAAGCGTTAGAATAGTCGGCAATCAGTGGTGGCTCCGAAGGCGACAGGGACGGAAGATGACCCGAATCTACACGTGCAATGTGCCCATTGAGGCGGATGTGGTGGATGCGTTCTGCTGGCTGCAGAAAGGATTCACCGACCAGTTCGTCTACTACGACAAGCAGAACCCGACCCGCTATATGGGACTCGGCCGCTGCATCGCGCTGCCCAGTTTGCGCGATGTGGAATACGAGTACGGCGAGGGCAGCTCGCTGCGTGAGGTTGCGACTGGTGCGGCTGCTAGTGAGGTCGCCGGTGGGGCTGGCGCCGGCCAGCCGCCGGTGTTCTTCTCGTTCAACCGCTTCGACGCCACCAATCCCGCGCCGGCCGACGAGTTGATGGCCTCCTTCCCGCGGCTGCGGTTCATGCTGCCGGAAATCGTGCTCATCGAGAACGAACGCGGGCGGTTTCTCCAGGTAAACTCGCTCGGTCCGGTGTATCCCGGTCGCGTGGCTCGCTTCACGCGCATGGTGGCCGCTGCACCGCCCCGCCAACGCGCGGTCATTCCATTTTCCCTCGAGCCCGATTCTCGCGAGGCCTGGGACGAGGCCATGGGTGCGGCGCTTGCGGCCATTGGGGAGGGCCGGGTGTCGAAGGTGGTGCTCTCGCGTCGGTTGCGCCTTGTGGCTGAGCATCCTTTCTCGTCGAAGGATCTGCTCGTGAACCTCATCGACGGCGACGCCCGGGGCACGGTGCTTCTGTACCGCTACGCCGACGTCTTCTTCTGCGGCTGCACGCCGGAGCTGCTCGTGCGCAAACGCGGCGATGCTGTGGCGTCGATGTGCCTTGCGGGAACGTGCCCGACGGGGGCCACCTCGGCGGAATCGGATGCGCTGGCGGAGGCGCTCATGGCTGACGGGAAGAACCGCGCCGAGCACGATTATGTGGTGCAGCTCATCCGCAGCGTGCTCGACCGTGTTTGCTACGACGTGGATGTGCCCGCAGTGCCCGAGATCATGCGGCTTGCCCACGTGCAGCACCTGTTCACGCCGGCCCGCGCCCGTGTGCTCGCTGGCATCACGCTGGCCGACCTCATGGAGGACCTGCATCCCACGCCTGCCGTGGCTGGCACGCCGGTGGGGGAGGCGAAGATGCTGCTGCGGGCCATCGAGCCCTACAACCGCGGACTCTATGCGGGAGCCTGCGGTTTCGTGGACGGCGCCGGCGACGGCGAGTTTTCCGTGGCCCTGCGCACCGGCGTTTTCGACGGCGAGATGGGCTATGTCTACGGCGGCTGCGGCATCGTCGGCGAGAGCGATGCGGACGCCGAGTACGAGGAAATTGACTTGAAGCTGCGCACCATCCTTTCCGCTTTCGGCGCGTAGCCTCTTGTCGCGCGGCTCTCCGGGGGCGTTTCGTGCGCTATCATGGACGGACGAAATTCGCGAAAGGAAGTGGCGATGCCCATAACGACGACTCATCAGCAGGATACCGCGCTGTTCGTGGCGGCGTTTTTCGACGAGATGGTGCGCTGGGGCGTGTGCGAGGTGGTGGTGAGCCCCGGTTCGCGGTCGACGGCCTTGGCCATGGCGGCCTACGAACTGGAGCAGCGCCGACCCCAGGATCTGCGAGTTTACGTGGATATCGACGAGCGCGGGGCGGCTTTTCTCGGTTTGGGCCTTGCGAAGGCGAGCGGTCGCCCCGTGGCGCTCGTGTGCACCTCGGGCACGGCCTTGGCGAACTACTACCCGGCGGTTATCGAGGCGGAAACGTCCCGGGTGCCGCTCATCGTTCTGTCTGGCGACCGGCCCCCGCAGCTGCAGGGCCTCGGCGCGCCGCAAACCACCGACCAGCTGAAGGCCTACGGCAATCACGTGCGTTCCTTCCGCGCGATGCCCACCCCGCGCGGCCGCGACCGCGACATTGCCTTTGCCCGCCAGGCGGCCCGCGAGGCGGTGCTCGCCGCGCTTGGCCCGACGGCTACGCTGGCTCCCTACCGAGAGCCGGCGCCGGTGAAGGAGGGGTTGCGCGAGCCCGTGGCGACCGACGTGCATGAAGGGACGGATTCTGCGGTCGCGGCGGCTTCCCTCGGCAAGCATGCTGCTGTTTCAGCTGGCTCCGGGGCCGCCGCGCTGCCGAAGGACCCTGCTGCCACCATCGCGCTGCCGATGGATCCTGCTGCTACCGTCGCGATGCCGGCGAATTCTGCGATCGATGACGCTCCCGCCGATGCTCCTGCGTGGGATACTGCTGGCGACTTTGCGGCCGCAGCCGTTGAAGAGGCCGATTCTTTCCAGCCTGTCTTCTACAACGAGGCCGGCGACATCGTGAACTACGATCCAAACCTGCAGGTGGCTTCCCGCGCCTGCATGCATCTGGCCGGCCCCGTGCACGTGAACTTCCCCTTCGATGCCCCGCTCAAGCCCGATTTTGCCGGTGCTGACCTGCAGGCCATGCAGCGTGCCGCTCGCGATTGCTTCGCTCTGGGTGCCCGCAATGCCAGCATCGCCGCGAAGGATGGTGCCCTTCTCGATCTGGGCCCGCTTGTTGGCCCCGCAGGCACATTGCCCCAGGCCAGCATCGAGTCCATCGAGCGCCTTCTGTGGAAGCGGCCGTGTCTCGTGCTCGCCGGCGAAGGCTCCTGCGAAACCGTGGCCGAAGCGGAGGAGATTCTCGCCTGGGCCCGCAAGCTGTCCTTGCCCGTGCTCGCCGATCCGCTGTCGGGCCTGCGCTCCATCGACGACCCGCTCATCATCGACAACTACGACAACCTCTGCGCGCGCGCCGATTGTCCCGTGCCCGAGGTGGTCATCCGCTTCGGTCGCTATCCTGTCTCGAAGAGCGCAACCGCCCTGCTTGAGAGGACGCGCCCCGTCTCCCTGGCCGTCGACATCGCTGAGACCCGCGACTTCAACGCGGCCACAGACGTGTTCGTGGGCACGACGCCCCTCGGGTTCGTGCGAAGCCCCTGGCGTGCCGAGGGTCGCAAGGCTCAGCGCCGCTTTGCTGATGCCTGGGTCGCCCTCAACGACGAGGCGCGCCTGCGCATTCTCGCCGTGGAATGGGACGGCGTGGCCACCCACGATTCCGAGGCCACGGAAGGCGCCTACGTGCGCTCGCTTCTCGAGCTGGCGCCGGAAGGCTCGTGCCTCTTTTCGGCGAATTCCATGAGCATCCGTGCCGTGGACACCTTCTACGTAAAGGACGGAAAGCCCCTGGCTGTGATGGCCAATCGTGGACAGAACGGCATCGATGGCGTGGTTTCCACGGCGGTAGGCGCGGCTCAGCACTTCGCCCAGACGACGTTTCTCACCGGCGACTTCACGCTGCTGCACGACCTTTCCGGTTTGGCGCTCCAGCGCGAGATGCTGCTCCAGCGCCGCGGATCCGCAGAGACGCCGTCGCTGGTCATCGTTCTTCTGAACAACAACGGCGGCGCCATCTTCGACATGCTGCCCCAGGCCTCCGCCGACCCGTACTTCGAGCGGCTGTTCCTCGCGCCCCAGGACGTGCGCTTCACCGAAGCCGCCGCCGCCTTCGGCATCCCCTCGGCCAGCGTGCACACGGTCGGCGCCTTCCGCAGCGCCTACGAGCAGTTTCTCGGCACGCCGGGCATAAGCCTCATCGAGGTCGCCCTGCCCCTACGCGGCGTCCGCGACCGCTACGCCCCCTATCAGCGATAACGCTTGTGGGTTCGGGTGAGTTGTGCGATGGCGGGACGATTACGGAGGGACGCGGTGGAACCGTGGTGAGATCTGCCGGTGAAGGGATGGCCCCCTGCATCCTTCTGCACGGGTTCGCTCAAACGCCTGCGTCGTGGGATGCGGTAGCGCAGCGGCTGCAGGCGGCCGGTCACCGCACCTATGCACCCGATTTGTACGAGTGCAAGGGCGACCTCAATCTGCCAAGCGTTGAGGAAGTTTTGGAAGGTACGGAGGCGGGGGAAGACGGGGAGGGCGTGGAAGGCGACGCGAATGCCAAAAACGTCTCCGGGGCGGTGCGCGACCCGCTGACCTCCCTCGATGCGGCGTGTGATCGGGTGGCGGGCATTGTGCGTTTGGTCGCGCAGGTCGATGCCACGCCCGTGCTCGTTGGCTATTCCATGGGCGGCCGCATCGCCGCTGAAACCGTGGTGCGCTATCCCAATCTGCCGCTGGCCGGGCTTGTTTTAGAAAGCGCGGGGCTCGGGCCTGCCGACGAAGCCGCTCGGGCCGCCTTAGCCGAGCGCAATGGCGCTTGGGCTCAGCGGCTTCGCGATGAGGGCGTTGCGGCCTTCATGGACTGGTGGGAAACGCTGCCGTTGTTCGCCAGCCAGCAGGCGCTTCCCGCGGAAGCGCGCGCCGCCATTCGAGCCGAGCGCACTTCCCGCGATGCAGAGCCTTTGACCCGCTCTCTGGAAGCCTGGGGCGCTCACCATCAAGCTGCCGAAACGGTTACGCTTGGCGTCCTTGCCGACCTGGCCAACCGCGGCGTTTCGGTGCTCTACGTTGCCGGCGTTCTTGATGAGAAGTACTCCGCGGTAGCCGCCCGCGTCCGCGCTGCCGGCCTTCTCACGGCGCTCGTCCCCGATGCTGGCCACAACGCGCACCTCGAAGCCTCTTCCAATTTTGCGGGAATCGTTGAAGGCGTTCTCGCTGAAGATGTTCTTGATGGAGATGCCTTGGCGCGAAATGTGGCTTCAAAATCACGAAAGATCGGATACGGGGCCTAAAAGAGACCTTTCCGCGGCCTTTTTGGCTTAGAAATCACGAAAGATCGGGCGAAGAGCGCCAAAAAGGTCTCTCAGTAATACAAAAGCGCTCGTTTTCCCAGGTGGCGTATTACAAAAAAGTCTCTACTACTCCGATCTCGCCGATCTTTCGTGATTTTCAAGCCAAAAAGGAACTCGAAGTCGCGAAAGGGACTTAATGTCATCACGGCTTCCTGATATCTTCTAAGCTATGGCCGCGACAGTCGTGGCTGCAGCACCTTCTCGCCGCCTTTTCCAAATTATGACTCACAAACACACTTTATTGTGCTAAAGTGTCGGCCATGATTTTCGTTCGGGGACATAAAAGCGGCATGGACGCGGCGGCGCTTGCCGTGGCAAGCCAGCACATCGCCCAGCAGTCGTGTGCCCGCGAGGCCGCGGCTATCTTCGGTGTTCGCGCGATGACTCGGGGGGCCGGAGCGGTTGCGCTGACCTGCCGCGATGCGGTGGCCTGCGCCCTCATGAGCGCGCATAAGGCTGCCCAGTGTTGCACCGACGCGGTCGAGTGTGCGCTGGCCAGTGCGCACAAGGCGGCTCAGTGTATCGCCGAGGCGGCCCGCGCTGTTGCCAGCCAGCATGAAGCCCAGCAGTCCCTGCGCGAGGTCTCCCCACAATTTGAGTTCCGATACCAATAGCACACGGGTTTTCGCCCGTGGCTATTTTTTTGTAGCCCCGGGCGAAAAGTCGTGTGCGCCATCGGACGTATCCGCACACTGGAAGGAAAGTAGAAGGAAATGATCGCGAAAGTTCTCTTGGTAATTGCCTTCGTGGCCGTGGCCGTGGCGGTGGGCGTCTACTGCCGTCGGCACACAGGCACCGTGGACGGCTTCATTTTGGGAGGTCGCAACGTCGGCCCGTGGATGAGCGCCTTCGCCTACGGCACGAGCTACTTCTCGGCCGTGGTGTTCGTCGGCTACGCGGGCCAATTCGGCTTCAAGTACGGTATCTCGGCCACCTGGGCCGGCATCGGCAACGCTATCATTGGCTCGCTGCTTGCCTGGTGGGTCTTAGGCCCCCGTACCCGCGAGATGACCCATCGTCTGCAGGCATCCACCATGCCGGAGTTCTTCGGCAAGCGCTACGATTCCCGCGCCCTGCGCATCGCGGCGGCGGCCATCATCTTCGTGTTCCTCATCCCGTACACCGCGAGCGTCTACAATGGTCTGTCGCGTCTGTTTGGCATGGCCTTCGCGCTGCCCTACGACGTATGCGTCATCGGCATGGCGGTGGTCACCTGCATCTATGTGGTGCTTGGCGGGTATATGGCCACGGTTATGAACGACTTCATTCAGGGCATCGTTATGCTGCTCGGCATTATCGCTGTCATCGTGGCGGTCATCCTGAACAACGGCGGCTTCTCCGAGGCCATCATCTCGCTGTCGCAGATCCCCGCCGAGGATTCGGCCATGCAGGGCCCCTTCGTCAGCTTCTTCGGACCCGATTTGTTCAACCTGCTCGGCGTTGTCGTCCTCACGTCGCTGGGCACCTGGGGCCTGCCGCAGATGGTGCAGAAGTTCTACGCCATCAAGACCGGCCCGGCCATCAAGCAGGGTGCCATCATCTCCACCATCTTCGCCTTCGTGGTGGCCGGCGGCTCCTATTTCCTCGGCGGCTTCGGTCGCCTCTACGAGGGCCAGATCGAGTACGCCGCCAACGGCACGCCCATCTACGACTCCATCATCCCGACGATGCTGTCCACCTTGCCCGACGTGCTCATCGGCCTGGTGATTGTGCTCGTGCTGTCGGCCTCCATGTCGACGCTCTCGTCGCTGGTGCTCACGTCATCTTCTACGCTGACCATCGACTTTATCAACGGCAATATCATCAAGAACATGTCCGAGAAGAAGCAGCTTGTCTGGATGCGCGGCCTGCTCGTGGTATTCATTGCCATCTCGGCGCTCATCGCGCTGTTCCAGTACCACTCTTCGGTGGTGTTCATCGCCCAGCTCATGGGCTACTCTTGGGGTGCGCTGGCCGGTTCGTTCCTCGGTCCCTTCCTGTGGGGCTTGTACTCCGGCCGTATCTCGAAGGCGAGCGTGTGGTGCTCGTTTGCCGTGGGCGTGGGGCTGACGGCCGTGAACATGGGCCTGGCCCTGTCCGGTGGCACGCCGCTTATCGCGAGCCCCATCAACTGCGGTGCGCTGTGCATGATCATCTCGCTGGTCATCGTGCCGGTAGTAAGCTTGTTCACACCGGCGGTGCCCTTCCAAATTAAGCCGCCGACCACTGAAGGCGCCATCGACCGCGAGTACGACCGCGAACTCGCCCAGGAGGAGCTGGAAAGCGCCACCGCCAGCGCCGCCGCTGACGTGTAAGTGCGGAAAGTCACAACCGTCACAACTGAAGATGAGAAACCTGGAAAGTCCCGTGTGATCGCGGGACTTTTCTCTGACTAACTCGGATATACTTATGCTGTTCTGTCACCAGAAGGCCGGGGGCAGGGCACCGGCGACGGCCGCGTTTCGTTGTCACGTGCAGAGCGCTCGCAACGTTCGCATTGCTCATTCGCGCGCTGAGCGCTCGCATCGCGCTCCGGGGTCGCGCGTTCGCGGGTGTCATGCCCTCGGCCTCTTGAGGAAGGAAGGTCATGGAAGGGTTCGAACTCATTGCCACGGGCCTGTGGTCCATTGTGCCGCCGATTCTGGCACTGGTCCTGGCGCTCATCACCAAGGAGGTGTATTCGTCGCTGACCATCGGTGTGTTCACGGGCATGATCATCTACCAGTTCACGCTGAACGGCGCCGGTGGCGAGCAGCTCGTCGCCTCGTTCACCATGGTGCCCCAAATGATGGCCGAGCAGATAGCCGGCAACGGGGCGCTATTGTTATTCCTTGCGCTTTTAGGGGCGCTCACCGTGGTCATTGCCACGGCGGGCGGCTCCCGCGCCTATGCGGAGTGGGTCACCACCCATGTGAAGAACGCCCGCGCGGCCTCGATTCTCACGGCGCTGCTCGGCATCATCATTTTCGTGGACGACTACTTCAACTGCCTCACCGTGGGTGCCGTCATGCGCCCGGTGACGGACAAGTTCTGCGTCAGCCACGAGAAGCTCGCTTGGATTATCGACTCCACGGCGGCCCCGGTCTGCATCATCGCGCCGGTGTCCTCCTGGGCGGTGGCCGTGGGCGGCTATATGGGCGAGGACGGCTTCAACACTTTCGTGGCCTCCATCCCCTACAACTTCTACGCGCTGCTGACCATCTTCTTCGTGTTCTTCATGCTGTTCCTGCAGAAGGACTTCGGCCCTATGGCCGCGGCTCAGGCCGATGCCGAGGGGCGCATTCCCCCCGAGGGCTCGGCGCTTGAGGCGGTCTCGCTCGCTCGTATCGCCGACAAGGCCCAGGTCGATTTGGAAGGCGCGCCGAACATTCCCACGGTGGTGACCGAGGAGGGCGACATCGACGACGCCGCCGCCGGGGCCATTGAGGAGTACAAGGGCCTGAACATCTCCGAGCGCGGTACCATCTGGGATCTTATCGTGCCCATTTTGGTGCTCATCGTGTTCTCCATTCTGGGCATGATGTACATGGGCGGCTTCTTCAGCGGCGTCGACTTCGCCACGGCGGTCGGCGAGAATCCGGTCATGGGCCTGTGCATCGGCGCCTGCGTGGCGCTCGTGGTGGCCGCTTGCATGTTCCTGCCGCGCAAGCTCATGAACCTGGGCGGTTTCGTGGAGGCCATGTCGGAAGGCGTGCGCTCCATGATCGGCGCCATCATGATCCTCGTGCTGGCCTGGTCGCTCGGCGGGTGCTGCCGCTACCTCTTGGGCACCGGCGAGTTCGTATCCGGCTTCCTGAACGGCCTGGGCGTGGGGCTCGACCTTCTGCCGGCCATCATCTTCCTGGTGGCGGCGTTCATCGGTTTCGCCATGGGTACGAGCTGGGGCACCATCGCGCTCATTCTGCCCATCATCATCGGCGTGTTCGCGGCCGAGGATCCGCTGTTCCTCGTGGCCGTGGGCGCGGCGCTGGCTGGCGCGGTTTACGGCGACCACATCTCGCCCATCTCCGATACGACTATCCTGTCCTCGGCCGGCGCGAAGTGCAACCATCTGCGCCACGTGGCCACGCAGATTCCCTACGCGACGCTGGTCATGATCGTGTGCTTTGTGGGCTACATCATCGCCGGCTTCACGAAGAACCCCTGGATCTCGCTGGCGCTCGGCGTGGTGCTCATCGTGATCGCCGTGCTGGTGCTCGTGCGCATGGAGGCGTCGAAGAAGGCGAAGGCGTAAGATCGATCCCGCTGGCTGAATCCGTAGAGAGCGACCTTGGTCGCCCCTCTCAACGGGGATGGTCTCTCTTGTCGGGAGGGCAGACCAAGGTCTGCCCCTACAAAGCGGGCCAGCAACGGATTGCTGACCCTGCGCAACGACGCAGAAAGAAGGCCCCAACCTGGGGCCTTCTTCGTTGGTCGGCTATGGAATGCGGCAGACCGTCCGCCGTTCGGTCGCCTACGCCGCCGCAGCAGCTTCGGCGAGCAGGCGCTGGCTCTCGGCGATGAGGCGCCCGGCCAGAAATTCCTTGCCCATGGACTCATCCTGGGACGCGTCCAGCAGCATCTGAAGCGTGATGCTGTCGAAGTAGGCGTCGTAGCCGGTGAGAACCAGATCGTACGCTTGCTTGATGCCTTGCACCATGGACGCATCGGCGCGATCCTTGCGACGGGTGCGCGTCGTGTCCTTGGCGTCGTCGTCCAGCGCGTTCACCACTTGCAGTAGGGTGATCTTCGAGGGGTCGTTGGCCAAACGATAGCCGCCGTGCTTGCCGGGCCTCGCCTCGATGATGCCGGCATTGCGCAAAAGCTGCGCGAGCTGAATGAGGTAGTCGCGGGGGATCGACATGTCCTGGGCGATATCCTTCGACGAGCAGGTGTGCCCCTGCGCGGCCAGGTACAAGACGGCGCGCAGTCCATAATCTGTTGATGCTTTGAATTGCACTGCAGCCTCCTAACGTGTAAACGCCTACGGGTCTGCAGCTTGCGCTCCATCGACGCGAACGAACGGCCCGTGCCGACGTTGCGTCACCCGCAGGTGTGTCGGGAGCGGTCCTTTTTTGTTCCCGGCACTTAGCAGTATGCGAGCCGCAAAACGCAAATACAAGGGATGTACCAAACGATGAGCGCACCGATTCGCTTACGTAAACACCCTGTTGAATTCAGTAATCGATGAGCGTTTAAGTGGGGAAGGGGAGCGCAAGGAAGCTTTGAGTGTGAAAGGGGCGCAGAGGGAGATGACAAGAGAGGCACAGCGGCCGAGTGGCTATGCGAGTCCCAGCACCTGCATCACGAGCAACGCCACGGTGAGCGCCGCCACCACACCGACGGTGGCCCACAGAAGCACCTTCGACACGCGCCCGCTTCGGTAGTCGCCCATGATGTACTTGTCCGCCGAGATGATGGCCATGAGTGCCAGCAGGATGGGCAGAATCACGCCATTGACGAACTGGGCCGTCAGCATCATGCCCAAAAGGTTCACGTCGGGAATGAGCACCACGATGGCCGAGAACGCGATCACGAAGGTGAAGATGGACTTGAACGTGGGGGCCTCGCGCCATTTGAAGGACACGCCCGCTTCCCAGCCGAAGGCCTCGCAGATGACAAATGCGGTCGTCAGCGGCAGCACGCAGGCGGCCAGAAACGACGCCGCGATGAGCCCCACGGCGAAGAGCGCCTCGGCGTAGGGGCCGGCGAAGGGGGCGAGCGCCGCAGCGGCATCGGCCGCCGAGTCAATGGTGATGCCGGCGGGGAAGAGCACCGCACCTGTGGTCACGATGATGAACCAGGCCACCACGCAGGCGGCGATGGTGCCGGAGACGGCGTCGGCCTTCTGCGAGAAAAGGTCTTTGGGCGTGAGGCCCTTCTCTACCACGTTGCTCTGTGAGAAGAACATCATCCAAGGCGCGATAGTGGTGCCGATCATGGCGATGACGAGCGAGATGAAGCTCACATCGCCGACAAAGGTGGGCACTACGGTGTCATGCAGCGCCTCGCCCCAGTTCGGTTGCGCGAGGAACGCCGCCACCACATAGGTGAGAAACACCAGCGACAGCCCGAGAAACACCCGCTGCACGCGCTTGTAGGAGCCGCCCACCACGAGCAGCCACACGCCGAGGGCCGCCACGGGCACCGAAATGTACTTCGACACGCCGAACATCTCCATGCCCGAGGCGATGCCGGCGAACTCGGAGAACGTCGTGGCCACGTTGCCCACCAGAAGCGCCAGCATGGCGAAGGCGGCGATGCGGATGCCGAAGCGCTCGCGGATGAGGGCGGCGAAGCCCTTGCCCGTGACGGCGCCCATGCGGCCGGCCGTGGTCTCCACGACGGCGAGCAGCACGCACATGATGGGGATGACCCACAGGGTGCCGAAGCCGAAGTTCGCACCGGCCGTGGAATAGGTGGAGATGCCGCCGGCGTCGTTGCCGGCCATGGCGGTCACGATGCCGGGGCCCATGGCCGCCAGCACCAGCAGTAGCTTCGACGGCTTTTTCGTCGCGGCGGGGCCGATCTGCTCGCCGACGGGAATGCCCGTATTGGCGATCTCCTCGGCTGCCTGGTGCCGCGCGCTCTCTTCGGCGCCCAGGCGCCCGGCGGCCGTCGTGCGCATGTCCTTCGCGTTCATGGCAGCCTCCTAGTAGTGCAGGCCGCCGAGATGCAGCGAGCCCGCCAGCTGCAGCAAAATCAGCGAGTAAAGGAACAGGCCCATGAGAGACGCGACGGTAATGCCGGCAATCGACAGCACATTCATCTTCGTCTTGTCGCCCGCCACATCGTCCTCGATGGCGTCCCAGGCATCGTCGGTGGTGACGATGCCGAGCAGGGTGCCGTGCTCGTCCACCACGGGCATGGCCGGGATGTCGTACTTGAAGATGTCGGCGGCCACGTCCTCCTCTTCCTCGGAGGGAAGGCAGCTGATGATGTCGTCGTACATGATGTCGCCCATGAGGCGGTCGGCGTTATACAGAACGAGCGTGCGCAGGGAGTTCACGCCGAGCAGCTTGCCGTACTCATCGGTGATGTACACGTAGTGCACCGTCGGATGATCCTCGGGCAGCGCGCGCAGCACTTCGATGGTGTCAGCCACGGTGGCCGTCTTCGGCACGGAGACGAACTGGGTGGTCATCATGCCGCCGGCGGTGCCGTCCTTGTAGCCGAGCAGCCGGCGGATCTCCGCAGCGTCTTCCACGCCCATGAGGCGCAAAAGGGTCTCGGCCTTCTCGTAGGGAAGGTCGCGCACGATGTCGGCGGCGTCGTCCGGATCCATGTTGCCGATGAGCTCGGCGGCCCGCGCGTCGGGCAAGTCGTCGATGAACTCGGCCTGGTACTCGTCTTCCATCTCGGAGATGGCCTCGGTGGCGCGACTGTCGTCCAAATGGGCGAACACGCTGGCGCGCTGCTGGGGGTCCAGCTGCTCCAGGATGTCGGCCACGTCGGCGGGGTGCAGCTCGTCCAAGCGGCGGTGGGTCACCGACAGCTGCACTTCGGACAGGTCGCGGTCGAGCAGGTCCATGTAGTTCCAGGCGATGAGCTGCTCGTCCACCTTCTTGTGGAAGAGCTTCGCCATGTTCACGACGGCCTTTTCCAGCAGCGGGTGCAGGCCGCGCAGGATGCCGCGCACGCCCACCTCGGCGCCGAGCAGGCGCAGCTGCGTGCCGGACTGCGACAGCTTCAGGTCGTTCACGCGCACGACCTTGAGGCCCTGGGTGTCGACGATCTGGCGGTCCATAAGGTCGCGGGCCAGCAGCACCTCGTCGGGCTGCAGGTAGCTGAAGCGGATGTCGTGGGCGTCCACCGACAGCGTGATGCCGTCGTCGTCGAAGGTGTCGACGTACTTGCGCCACGAGATCATGAACGGCACGCGCCCGGGCCCCTGGAAGGCCAGGCTCGTGATGCGCGGAAAGACCTCGCCCGTGGAAATGGCCAGGTCGGATATGGTGCCGAGTCGCTCGCCTTGGGCGTCGACCACGGGCTCGCCGATCATTTGAGAGAGATAGAGCATGTGCGTTCCTCCGTGCGGTAGGCATCAGCGCATCGGGGCGGGGCAGCGTGCGCGGGTCGCTGACGGTGCGAACGTAAGCGCAGTGGCGCCCAAGGCGATGGTTGATGCTCAGCAGTCGTCCCTTCCGACGACCGCGCGGAGGCGAGAAGCCGGAAGTCTACATACTGTGAGGTTTCGATTTTCGAACCTTCAAGTACGTTCCTTTCCTTGGCCTGACAAAAAAAGAACCGCTCAAGGCGGTCTCTATTCTGTTTTGAATGTTTCAAATGGTGCGCCGTGAGGGATTCGAACCCCCGACGTACTGATTCGTAGTCAGTCCCTCTATCCAGCTGAGGTAACGGCGCACTTCAAAACAGCAACGACGATTTAACCATGACTTCGAAGCCTTGTCAACGAGAATTTCCAACTTTTTTGAAAATGCGCCGTTCGCCGCGCGGGGCGGCGGCGGAGCGTACCCCCGCCTGTAGGGGGCGCGGCAGGCGTTAGAATAGTCCGATACCCGTGTAGCGACCATTTTCCGGGAGGGTGCCCCATGGCCATGGAAATAGATGAAGCCGTCATCCGCGTGGACAACCATGCCGAAATCGACGAGGTCGAGCCCATCGAGATCAGCGACGACGAGGCCCGCCGCGTGCGCCTGTACGAGAACTTCTACCAGGTGAACGCCATCGATCCGGCGCTGTATGCCGCCCACGACGTGAAGCGCGGCCTGCGCAACGCCGACGGCACGGGCGTGCTCGCGGGCATGACCAACATCTCCAATGTTCACGGCTACGTGATGTCCGATGGCGAGAAGATGCCGGCCGAAGGCTCGTTGCGCCTGCGCGGCTACGACCTTTACGACCTTCTGGGCGATTTGGATCCGACGCGCCGCTTCGCTTTCGAAGAGGTGGCCTATCTGCTGCTCATGGGAGAGCTACCGACGCAGGAGCGTCTCAACCGCTTCGTGGAAGTGATCGATTCCCAGCGCGAGCTGCCCGACGGGTTCACGGCCAGCACGCTTATGGTGGACACCTCGCCCGATCTCATGAACATGATGGCCCGTTCCATTCTGCGCCTATATGCGGCCGACGAGTCCGCCGAGGACCGCTCTCCCGAGCACGAGATTCACACGGCGCTCTCGCTCATCAGCCGCCTGCCGCGCATCATGGTGCTGGCCTACTACGCCAAGCAGGCCGCCTTCAACCACGAATCCATGATCATGCACCGCTTCGTGCCCGGACAGTCCACGGCCGAGACCATCCTTTCCATGCTGCGCCCCGACCGCTCGTTCGCACCGGAAGAGGCCCGCATGCTCGACATCATGCTGTGCCTGCACGCCGAGCACGGCGGCGGCAACAACTCGTCGTTCACGACCCATGTGCTGTCCTCGGCGGACACTGACCCCTATTCCACCTACGCGGCGGCTTTCGGTTCGCTGAAGGGGCATCGCCACGGCGGCGCGAACCATCAGGTGCGCGCCATGCAGGCGGAAATCAAGGAGAACGTGAAGAATTGGGAAGATGACGACGAGGTGGCCGCCTACCTGGCGAAGATCGTGAACAAGCAGGCCTACGACGGCACGGGACTCGTCTACGGCATGGGGCACGCGGTGTACACTTTGAGTGACCCGCGCGCCGTCATCGGCAAGCGCTTCGCCGAGCAGCTGGCCGCCGGCACGGAATACGAGGCCGAGCTGAACCTGCTGAAGTCCATCGAGCGCCTGACGCCCGAGGTCTTCGCCCGCGAGAAGGGCTCCACCAAGGAGCTGTGCGCGAACGTGGACATGTACTCGGGCTTCATCTACTCCATGATGGGCATCCCCGAGGATCTGTTCACGCCGCTCTTCGCCTGCGCTCGCATGGCCGGCTGGGCAGCGCACCGCTTCGAGGAAATCGCCGCCGGCAAGCGCATCATCCGCCCCGCCTACAAAAACACCATCCGCGGCACCAAGCCCTACATCCCGATCGAGCGTCGGTAAGGATTGCAGCCAACAAGGCTGTTTTGTCACCGACAAGGGTCGAGATTTGAAAAAGGCCCGAGCGAGTCGGGCCTTGGAGGTTCTGGCGGAGGCGGTAGGATTTGAACCCACGGTACCTTTCGGCACGACAGTTTTCAAGACTGCTTCCTTAAGCCACTCGGACACGCCTCCGCTTATTCGGCGGTCGCCTCGCCTCGTGCAGGTGGCGGACGACGACCCACAGGATACCACATTGCCGCAGCGATTGGGGGAGTCGCCTGCTTTGCCGCTCTGTGCGGCGATTGTTTGCGTCAGAGTTAATTCACGCGAGCGAGCGCGTGCGATCGGCCCTCTTTCCAGAACGTGGCGCGATTTCCCGATTTCCACCCGGGAATCTTCTGCGGGAGCCCAAATTCGGTGGAAATCGAGAAATCGCGCCACGCTAGGGCCCTACGGAGGTTGAAATCAGGAAATCGCGCCATGTTTTCGGGCCGCCCCTCTTGTGCTCTTCGCGTTCGGTATAATTCCCCTCATGAACGAACGTCGCACACTGGAAGAGCAGCAGGCGCTGGACGCGCAGTATATGGCGCTGGCCTTGGAAGAGGCGCGGGCTGCGGGCGCGGCGGGGGAGGTGCCCATCGGGGCCGTGGTGGTGTACGAGCCCATCGACCGCGGCACGCGCCGGCCGTTGGCCGAGCCGCGCGTCATTGCCCGGGGGCGCAACCGCCGCGAGGCTGACCGCGATCCGGCGGGGCATGCGGAATTCCTCGCCATGAAAGAGGCGGCCCGCGTATTGGACGCCTGGCGTCTAACCGATTGCACCGTCTACGTCACGTTGGAACCCTGCATCATGTGCGCCGGTCTCATGCACCAGGCGCGCATTGGCCGCTGCGTGTACGGTGCGCCCGACCAGAAGGCGGGCGCGGTGGGCACGCTGTACGACATCCACGCCGATGGGCGCCTGAACCACCAGTTCGAAGTGACCGGTGGCGTGCGGGAGGAAGAGTGCGTGGCCCTGCTGCGCGACTTCTTCCGCGCCCGGCGCAAGAAAGAGAAGGAACGCGAATGACCGAGAACGCCCAGCGCAATCGCGAGGCGGAAGTGAACCTGCTGGCGGCGGCCCGCGAGGCCCAGTGGTCGGCGGCCGCTTTCATGGGGCCGAACACGATGAAGCTGGTGTCGCCGGCGAAGGTGAACCTGCTTTTGGCCATTGGGGCGCGCCGCGAGGACGGCTACCACGATGCCGACACCATCATGCACGCGCTCGCGCTGCATGATACGTTGTACCTGTGCGCAGAAGATATCTCGGCCGATGAGCTGGCGAAGCGCACCGCCGAAGGGGCGTCCCGCGAGGACGTTGCCGTGGGCGGCCCGGCGGACAACCTTGTCATGACCATCGACTTGGCCGACCGCACGGGCCAAGACCTCGCTGTGCCGGCGGCCGACAACCTCGCCTTCAAAGCTGCTGATCGCCTGTCCCGGGCGGTGGGTCGCGACCTTCCCGAGGCCATCCAGCTGCGCATTGAGAAGCACATCCCGGCCCAGGGCGGCTTGGGCGGCGGCTCGTCGAACGCGGCGGCGGTGCTCGTGGGCCTTGCGAAGGCGTGGGGCCTTGCGGCCGATGACGAGCGCGTGGCCGACGTTGCCCGGTCGCTTGGGGCTGATGTGGCGTTTTTCCTCCACGGGGGCTGTGCCTTGCTCGGCGGTGTGGGCGAGGTTTTGCAACGCCGTCTGGAAACGTCGCGGCGCTCCGTGGTGCTGGTGAAACCGGCGGAGGGCGTCTCGACCGCCGAGGCCTATAAGCGCTTCGACGCTGCGCCGCGCCCGGTGCCCGAAGAAGAGCTCGCCCGCGACCTTGCTGCCACCCGTGCCGACGATGTGGCGCTCGCCAACAACCTCGCTCCGGCGGCCGAAGCGCTCCTCCCTGAGTTGTCCGTCGTCCGTGCATGGCTCGCCGAACAGGCAGGGGAGAACAACGTGCTCCTCTCCGGTAGCGGCTCGGCCACCTTCGCCCTCGTAGACACCTTCGCCGAGGCCAGCCGCATCGCCACGGCCGCTGCGGCTCGCGGCTGGTGGGCGCGCCCGACGAGTCTCTCCGGCCTGCGCGCCGCCGTCGCCCCTTCGCGATAAAGAGCGCCGGGTAACGAATGGCCGCGCCGTCGTTCATCAGCTGCCCTTTTCGTATACACTGGCACTGCCGTAATCACGTGCGCTAGTGTCCAAGGCATCTCGCCGATGCCGCCCGAAGAGAAAGGATGAGAAGTGGGTTTTCTCGCTCGCCTGTCCCGCGTTGTCCCTCTGCTCATCGTCATGGCGGTGGCGGCGGGACTCATCTACGTGGTGGTCACCTACCGTCATTCCCCGGCCCGCGCCAAAGAGGTGCTCATCAAAATCTTCACGTGGTTCAACGGCATCGTCGTCGGCTTCTTCGCCTTGGTGTCGGTGTACGCCTTCTTCGACAACGCTCCGGCGGTGCTCGATCTGTCGCTCAGCTTCATGGTTGTGGGCCTTGTCGGCCTCCTCGTCACGCGCCTCGCCAACTGGCGCTTCCTCGCGCATCACCCCAACTACCGCAAAAAGCGCCTCGCCGCCACCACCCGCCGCCGCTGGCCGTGGCAACGGTAGGAGTTTTAGAAGAGGTGGATGCCAGTTGAGACTCGAGATGGCATGAAGGGGCTGCCAGTTGGGCCTAGAAATGGTAAAAAATGCCAGTTGAGGCCCCAAATGGCTAGCTGTCTTTGTCCATTTCGGGCCTCAACTGGCATCAACCCGCATTTTCCAAGCGTAAAGGAGTGGGACGCTCGGAAACGGGGATCGGGGCTTCGCAAATAAAAAACTCCCCGCAGGGAGTTCGAGAAAAGGCAAAGTGGCGGAGGAGTAGGGATTCGAACCCTAGATGCCCTTGTGGGGCATACTCACTTAGCAGGCGAGCACCTTCGGCCTCTCGGTCACTCCTCCGCGTAACAATGCATCTTACCCGAGCGCTCCGGTTTCTGCAATGAAAATATTCCTCGTTGCTCAAAGAATCCTGCTGATTTGCGCAGGTTCGCGCAGGTTTGCGCACATTGGCGCGTCCTTTTGCGGCTTTTCGAAAGGGCCTCAAAAGAGTCGATGCTGTGAAAGCGCTCAAGGCTCATCGAGCTTACTCTGTGTTGTTGCCAGTATAATGGGGCGAGACGTTTCCGCTGAAGGCGGTCTGGTCAGCCAAAATGCCGACTATGCGCCAGTATCTGCAGTGTCGAACCGTGGAAAGAGTATCGTGCACGGCAAAGAGGGAGCAAATGAGGGATCGCATCAAAACGTACGTGGGGGTTCTTCGAGATAACACTGCCATTGTCGCCTCGGTCGCACTGTTCTTTCTCTGGCTGGGGATTACCTTTCAGGTGCCTGACTTCGCTGTCGACGGGACTTTTGAACCCGGCCTCGTGGCCCCTTGGATCGTTGTCGCTTTCTGCTACGCCCTGGGGTACCTCGTTGCCGTTCTGTGGTACCGCAAAATCGCGTCTCTTTTTCTGCGGAGAAGATTCCTCGTTCTTGTGTGCCTTGTTATGGCAGCAGGTGTAACGATAGATATCGCATCTTCGTGGAACACCGATTTCTTTGGATCTGTTTCCAGGGTCGCCTACGTCGGGTCGATTCTGATGTGTCTCGGCACAACCCTGATTGTGGTCATGACGGCTTCGATTGTCGCTCAAATCGGTGCGCGAAACACTTTGCTTGTTTCTGTTGCCGGAATGCTTGTCGCGGCAACGCTTATGGTTGCCTTGGGCTTTATGGGAGTATGGGGCAAAGACATTGCTCGCCTTTTTGTTCCGCTGGCGATGATCCCCGTTAACTTGCTGGTTTTCAAAGGGATGCCTCTGAGGCAGGTCTTTATGCGCGGGCTTAATAAAAATACCGCATGGCCGCACAAGCTTTTAGCAACATCAGCGCTGCATGGGGCTGTTTTCGGGTTTTATATCGTTGCTTATTCGGCGCTTGGCGTCGAAGGCTCGCACATTGCCTTTAACGGGGTGTGCTACGGAATAGCGGCGGTCGTCCTAGGCGTCATGATGGTGGCTGCGCAAACGGACTTCAACCACCTCATTTACCACCGGGCATTTCCTGCCATGGCTTTCGGGATGCTTCTCATTTGCGTTTGCGCCGAAGCGTCCGTTTTGGGCGTAGGTATTGTTGCGGCTGGCTATGCGTTCCTCCATCTTATTATGTGCGGAGTCTGCTCGTATCTCTCGAAGCAGTTCGATTTGCCGGCGCCGTGGGTCATTTCGCTGACGACGTTGTTTTTCGTAGGGGGCCAGGTGATAGGTGCTGGGGCAACGACGCTATCCCTTTGGCTGGAGGCGCCGATCGGCGATGTTGCCGCCTGTGCCATCTTTGTGCTTCTCATTGGATCTCTCGGTCTTTCGGGGATCAGAAACGTACGGTTTGGCTGGGGCGTCGTTCGTCCCAGCACCGATACGAGTACGGCCACGCCCCAGGAATTTGCCGTGCAATATCTGGCATTGGACGCGGGCCTCACATCGCGGGAGATGGAGATAGCGCTTTGCCTTGCTGAAGGCAAAAAGCGGAAGCAAATCGCTGACGAGCTTTGCGTATCCGACCAAACGGTGAAAACTCATGTGAGTCACATCTATACGAAGCTCGGTATTCACTCAAAGGAAGAGCTGATCGAACTCGTTCGCGAAAGGGCCTCTTCTTTCGAAGAGTAAAGGCCCGCGACCAGGCCGTGGGAGGGAAGGGCTCGGTCGCGGGCGAGAGGGGAGGGCGATTTGCCGTCGGGTGCTTATCGGGCGGCTAGCTGTTGATGTACTTGGCCGCTTGCTGCGCCGCAACGCGTCCGGAGTTCACTTGATGGCCGAAGGCGGTACCCGGAATGTTGATGGTGTACACGCTCGCGTAGTGGTTGTTGCCCTCGTTGCCAATAGCGTACAGGCCGGGGATGGGCTGCTTGTCGATGTCCCAAACGCGCTGGAACTTATCCACTTTCAAACCGCCCGTGGCGAAGTAGAACACATAACTCATGCGGCCGATGTAGAACGGGGGCTGCTCTACGGGAATCAGGAGGGAGGGATCTTTGAGGAAGTCCTTATCGGCTCCCGCCTTGCAGCTTTCGTTATAGCGGGCCACGGCGTTTTTGAAGTTCTCCGGATCCATATCGAAATGCTGGGCGAGGTCGGCCAGATCGTTGGAAGAGTAGAGGCTGTATCCGTTGTCGGATGTTATGGACTCTTCGAACATGGCCTGCGCCTCGGGCGTCGTGCCGAAGAACGTGTCGTAAATGTTCTGGTCGAAGACGCAGTAGGTCGCCGCATTGCGCTTTGTGGCGATACTGGCCGAGGAGGGAGCCATTACCGAAGTGGTGTCCTCACGCACGAATCGATCACCGGTCTCGTTGACCCACATAATGGGGCCGCCCGTTGCGATACCGCCCAACCCGTTGATAGGGTTGTACGGATCGGCCTTGTAATCAGTGACGGGGAAGGCGGGGATGGTGGGGCAAATACTCTGCGAAGCGTTGGCAAGGTCGTCGATTGCCCCAACCGCAGTAGCCATATTGAATCCATCGCCCGTTCCATTCAGGCCCAGGCAAACCATGTCGTCGGTGTTCCACCCTTGGCGCTTGATGATGTCGGGGTTGCCGCAAAAACCACCCGTAGCCAAGATGACGGCTTTCGCATTGATGAGAATTTCACCATCTTGACCAATGGCGTACAAGCCGCAAACCGCGCCGCTATCATCTAGTATGAGCTCATTCGCTGTCGTATTGTAGCGAACCTCTACCCCCAGTTCCTCGGCCCGCTTAGTCATCTGGGGCACGTAGCCCTTGGAGCAGCTGCCTTCCTTGAACCAATGGAAGGTATGCAGAAGGCCCGTGTAATAGTTATCCACCGTTCCGTTGTACTCCACCCCCTGCTCCAGGCACCAGTCGATGTTGGCCGCCGAGCTTTCGCAGAATTCGACCCACTCGGCGCCGTTGGGCCGGTACTGCAGCATCTCCATCTGAGCGGCAATGACTTCAGCGGGAGTGATCTCTTCGATCCCTGCGGCTTTCTGCATGGAAGAATTGATGGCGAACATGCCCTCGACGCCCAGGGCGTTTCCGCCTGATTCGGCGTTCTTCTCGATGACCAGGCAGTTGGTGTCGTCGAGTGCCGCTTGAACAGCGCAAGCAAGCCCCGAGCCGCCGAGGCCGACGATGAGGAGGTCGGTGTCGATGGTCTCGATGACTTCCTTCGGCGCAGTTCCTGTTTCGGCGACCTCCTTTGCGGGTTCTGCCTGGGGCGCGCATCCGCTCAGGGCCATGACCCCCAGCGCGCTTGCTGCGGCAGCTCCCGAGAGAAACGATCGGCGAGAAAGATTGATGGAACGCATGCTGAACCCTCCTAAAGTTAGCGTGGTAGGCAGCCGTTGTCGTGCGCTACCTCGAACGATGCAAGATGGTAGGAGGCGCCACGGCCTCGCGAATCGCCCACCGAGATTGAATTCCCCGAAATTTGGCGACTCACCCACAACTCACCCACGGATTAACTGGGGATGTCGGGGGTTCGCGCGGGCGGTTTTTGGTAATCTACGCAATAAGGAAAACGCGCAGGCCGCTGAGGCGTCCGCGCACATTGCCAGGGAAAGGAAACGCGCATGATCGGTCGCTACACTCGTCCGGAAATGGGTCGCATCTGGGAACTTGAGAACAAATTCGCCATTTGGAAGGAGATCGAGGTTCTGGCCTGCGAGGCCCAGGCCGAGCTCGGCCTGGCGGGCATCACGCGCGAGGAAGCCCAGTGGATCCGCGACCACGCCGACTTCACCGTGGAGGAGATCGATGAGATCGAGAAAGTGACGAATCACGACGTCATCGCATTCACCACTTGCATGGCGGGCTACATCGATGCCGACATTCCCGAGGGAGCCGACAAGCCGAGCCGCTGGGTGCACTACGGCATGACTTCTTCCGACCTGGGCGACACGGCCCTGTCCTACCAGGTCACGCAGGCTTGCGACATCATCATCGACGATATCAAGCGCCTCGGCGAAACCTGCAAGCGTCGCGCCTTCGAGTTCCAGAATACGCTGTGTGTGGGCCGTACCCACGGCATTCACGCCGAACCCATGACCTTCGGCATGAAGTTCGGCAGCTGGGCTTGGGCCCTGAAGCGCGCCCTCACCCGCATGGAGGAGGCCCGCGCTGTGGCCGCCACTGGCGCTATCTCCGGCGCGGTGGGCACTTACTCTTCCATCGACCCCTTCGTGGAGCAGTACGTGTGCGAGAGGTTGGGCCTCACCCCCGATCCGCTGTCCACCCAGGTGCTCGCCCGCGACCGTCACGCCCAGGTGATGGCGGCCCTCGCCGTGACGGCCTCCACCCTGGAATCCATCGCCATGCAGGTGCGCCTGCTTCAGCAGTCCGACGTCATCGAGGCGGAAGAGCCGTTCACCAAGGGCCAGAAGGGCTCTTCGGCCATGCCCCACAAGCGCAACCCCATCACGGCCGAGCGCGTGTGCGGCCTCGCCCGCGTGGTGAAGGCGAACGCCCAGGTGGCCTTCGACAACGTGGCCCTGTGGTTCGAGCGCGACATCTCGCATTCCGGCGCCGAGCGCGTGGTGCTGGCCGACAGCTTCACGGCGCTCGACTACATGTTCGCGAAGATGCAGTGGATGCTCGACGGCCTGCAAACCTACCCGGCCAAGATGGAGCACAACCTGTGGCGCACGAAGGGCCTCATCTTCTCCAGCAAGGTGCTGCTGGCTCTGGTGGACGCCGGCATCTCGCGCGAGGATGCCTACGTGATCGTGCAGCGCAACGCCATGAAGGTGTGGGAGGACATCCAGAACGCCGTAGACGGCCCCACCTACCGTGAGCGCCTGGAGGCCGACGACGAGGCCATGGCCCTGCTTTCCGCCGAGAAGCTGGCCGAGATCTTCGACCCCTGGGACTTCCTCACCCGCAAGGATGTGGTCTTCGACCGCCTGGAGGCCCTGGAGTTCTAGGGAGTGCACTCGCAGCTGGCAGGAAGATAATCCGGTTGCCGCCGCAGGCAAAGGCTGCGCTACAAGACCGACCCTGTAGCGCAGGCTCCGTCTGCAGCGGCAACCGTCCAATCTGCCTTTGGCCTTCGTGAATCTCGGTTAAATCTATTTGCTCTCGGACTCATCGACAAGGCTAATGAGCTGTTGCTTGGAATGAACGCCCAGTTTCGTGTAGATGCGCTTTGTGTGCGATTGCACCGTGCCGGGGGCAACGAAAAGCTTCTCGCCGGCAATCTTGCTCGAATAGCCGAGGGAAACGTAATAGAGCACTTCCTCTTCCCGCTGGGTAAGGCCGAACTGCCTTGCAAGGAATGCGCAGGCCGTCCGGCGGTTCTCCGCATTGGTGTTGCCGTCTTCCTTCGACTCACGCGGGCCGGCCTTCACCATGAAGAAGGAGAAGATGACTACGATGGCGAGCACGAGCACGGCGGCAATGGCAAGCGAGGCCGATCCGAGGATGGCAGAGGTGTCGAACGCGAAGTTGGTGGTCAAGACAGGAAGCAGCACATAGGAAAACGCCGTTGGTAGCCAGTAAAGTATTAAAAGGTACAGGGAGAAGCTGCGCACAGGGCCCGAGTTCCCCGAGAAGGAGTTCACGGCCAGGGCGACAAGAAGCAGGCCGTCGAACACGCGGGCAAGTGCCAGCACCACGATGGCGGCAAAGGAAAAATCGCCATGCGTGACCGAGAGGAAGCTGACGGCTACCAAGCCGAGGAATAGGAAAACGAAGAGCACATTGCCGAACAGACAGATGATTTGGAGATACTGGTTCGGCTTTGAGGACGCTCTCGCAAGGATCAAGCTGAGAGCGAGCAGGAGCACAAAAGTGATCGTCAAGGACAGCGGGGCATCACCACGGCTCTCAATGGTGGGGTCGGCGACATACAGCAGTCCGTGCAAGAGCACGATGGCGAAGAAGATCACGTAGAAAAATTGCCAGCTGCGATTATAGGCATCGGACAAGGCGGGCTTGGTTGCATCGCGGGCCTTGGCGGGGGGCTCAAGGGCGCCGAAGCCGATTTGAGCCGCCCCGGAAAGCCCCACGCCGCAGATGGCGATGAAAGTGTAGAGCTGTGTGGGAACGAGCTTCGCGAAGGCGGTTAGACTGACGAGCGCCGCAATTAGAATGGTGGTGACGACCGTTTTCAGGTCAGTCTGGCAACTGAGCTCCCCAAGCACCATGAACGTGCGCACGGCAACCCCCGAGAGCCCCACAGCATAGCAAACGGCACCGAGAAGCCCCCAAATCAGAGCGACATCGGCGTCGAATAAAGTCGGGGCAACGAAAATGGCAGCTGTTCCTCCCAGCGCCATGGCGGATAGCGCCACGATGCTGGAGCGCATGGCAAGCCACTGCCCTACCTGTTTCTGGAAGGCGATGCAGCAGGCGAGACACAGGGCGAGAACGGTCGAAAAAAGGGTGAAGACGGCGAAACTGCTTGTTCCGAATACGCCGAAAAGCGTAGTGTGGAAGAAGTTGTGCTGCAGGTAGGGCATGAGGAACAGGAGGCTGAAAAAGCACCAAACGACCTGTCGCTTCTGCTGGGGGGAGAAAGTGCTTTTCGCAACTTCGGTGTTTTCAGAAAATTCACTCTGCGCTGAAGGCATTGAGTTTCCCCTGTTCAAAACGTTGTTTGCCCTGTTTTTGGTCACAGCCCGAAATGCGAGATTTCCAAAATTGTCCAAAAACGGGAGTTTCGCTTCCCTCCGTCTTTTCGCATGATCGGACCTGTGCATGATAACAAATCGTTGCATGCAGTGATTGAGCAGTTTCAGGAGAGGAGATCTTATGGCGGCAAATCAAAGCAGAAGGACGTTCGTGAAGACAGCGGGGACAACGCTTATGGTTGCTGGGCTCGCGGGCATGGGACTTGTGGGTTGCAGCTCGCAAGGTGCCTCCAGTGGCACGGGCAGCACGGGCGACGCGTCCTCCGATGGGTTCGAATGGGATGAAGAGACCGACGTCCTTGTCGTTGGCTCGGGCTTGGCCGGCGTGGCGGCAGCCGTTACCGTGGCAAAGGAAGACCCGAATGCGACATGCCTTCTCATTGAGAAGGGCCAAAGCCCCCTCGGCAATGGAAACAGCCCGTTTTCCACCGGTATCTTCATGTACACGACGGAAGATCGCGAGCAGGATGCGCTCGAGTATCTCAAGGAGCTTCGGGAGAATGAGGAAACCGGGACGCCCGATGATGTGCTCGAGGCATTCGCGAGCGAGATAGTCCATAATCTGGATTGGATCAAAGAGCTGGGCGCCACCGACGCGGATCTTACCATCATCCCCGGCACGGCCGACCTCGTGTGTTTCCCGGAGTACCCCGAACTCGAGCATTCCGCGTCGTGCGATTATGCCGCTTTCGGAGCGGAGGGCAGCAAGTGGGACCATGTCACGAAGTTCATGAACGACGTTCTAAACGACTTGCCTGCCATTACCTTGAAAACCCAATGCCCCCTGACGGCCTTGGTGCAAGATCCTTCCACGAAAACGGTACTCGGCGGCATTTACTCTGACGGAAGCACCGAGGTTCGCGTCAAAGCGAACAAGGGCGTGATCATGACGTGCGGTGGCTTTGAGAGCAATCCCGGCATGATGGCTAATTACTTCTCCGAGCCGACGGTGAAGCCGGTCGCCGCGCAGGAGAACACAGGTGACGGCCATCGCATCTGCACGCTTCTGGGCGCTGCTGAGTGGCATATGAATTCTGGGGCCGGGTTCTGGAACACCATCCGCAAGCTCGATGACTCTGGGTGGGGCAAATACAGCGGAACCGGCAGCATCAATACGGCCCTCGGCATTACCGTAGCGAGTAACGGACGGCGCTTCTACATGGATTGGGATGCGTGTGGCACGATCGATTGGGACCAGTACTATGAGGGCGTGCCGCTGAATGCCTCCGTGGGGTCGCATCACGGCCACATGCAGTTCGGGGGTGATTGGCACCTGCTGCCTATGCCTAAGATCAGCTGGTTCGTGTGCGACCAAACGGCGATTGACAACGGCGTCTTCGCCCTGCAGGGCGAAGACCCGGTGGCCGAGGGCTTCGGTTACAAGGCCGACACGCTCGAGGAGCTTGCTGCTCAGGCAGATCTTCCTGCCGAGCAGCTCATTGAAACTGTTGACCTTTGGAATTCCTATTGCGAGAACGGGAAGGATCCGGCCTTCTTCCGGCCACCGAATACACTGACGCCCATTAAGACGGCGCCGTTCTACATCATGATGCAGCAGCCTCAGATGCTGAACACCGACGGCGGCCCCGTTCGCAGCGCGAAGGCCGAGATCATCGACGTCGAAGGCAATCCTATTCCTCACCTCTATTCGGCCGGCGAGTTCGGTTCGGTGTGGTCTAGTCTCTACCAAGGCGGAGGCAACTTGGGCGAGTGTCTTGCTTTCGGTCGCATTGCCGCCAGAAGCGCGCTTGCCAACTAATACTTGCTCTCTACGATGCCCTCCCTGCGCCCCGAGATCTCTGTTAAGGTCTCGGGGCGGTTTGCGCCTCTGCGGAAGGCGCGCGGTGCGTGCGTGGAAGCTGGCTAGTCCTTCGCCGTGTTCAGCAGCATCTGGATGCCCTCGTCGATAATGCTGGAGGTCATGGCGCCCATATAGCCGCCAAGAATATTGCCTTCGGCATCGATCAAGTAGGTCTGCGGGATGGAGTTCACCCCGAAGGCAGCCGCAGCCGAGCTGTCCTTATCGAAATAGACGGGGAAAGTGTAGCCGTTGTCTGCGAGGAAGGTCCTGGCGGCTTGTTCCGTCTCGCCGCTCATGCCCGTCATATTCACGATGACAAAGTCGATATCCTGCCCATGCGCCTCCCAGGCCTTCTGGATGTCGGGCATCTCGCTCTGGCACGGACCGCACCAGCTGGCCCAGAAGTTCAGCAGCACCGGCTTGCCCTTGAAGTCGGCCAGGGTGAGGGTCGCTCCATCCGCGTCGGTCATGGTGAAGTCCGGGGCCGGGGTGGTGGCTGCGTTGGCGCCGTTGCCGTCACCGGTATCGTCGGAAACGTCGGCGTCGGCGGTGGCATCTACCTCGGTTTCTTGGACGGCATCGGTGCCGGTAACTTCTATCTGCTTGTCATCGACCGTCGGCGCCAGGACGCTGTAGGCCACGCCCGCGCCGATGAGCAGCACGGCAAAGACGACCGCGGCTACGATGACGCCCACGTGCTTCTTGCGGTCGGCCTTCTCTCCTTCGGGGGTGGCAGCGTTGGCTTTCTCCTCTGCTTCCAAAGCCGCCAAGCGCTCGCCGATGACCTCGCCTCGCTGCTCGGCTGCCGAAGATTCAGATGCCGCGGGGGTCGCGCTTGCCGTTGCCGGAGCGCCCTTCGTCGTTGCTTGTCCGCCAGCATCGGGAGTCTGCTCGTCGGTCGCGATCTCCGTCTCAACCGGAGTTCCGGCGTCGGTCGGCGTCTTCTCGTTCTCGCTCATGTTCGAACCTTTCTCCTTCGGGCCGGGTTCCACCGGCTAGCTCAGCAGGCGCAAGAAGCCGCCGAGCAGCCCCGTCGCCATGAGCACGCCCACGGCGACCAGAAACCAGCCGCATACCTTGTTAATGATATCGTAATGTTGCTTGATGACGGCAAAAGCGCCCTTCAGCTTGTCGATGAGCACGGCAGCCGCCACGAACGGAATACCGAGGCCGGCCGAGTAGCACAGAAGCAGGATAACGCCCTGCGCCACCGATGCCTGCTGCGAGGCCAGCATGAGCGCCGAGCCGAGGAACGCCCCCACGCACGGCGTCCATCCAATGGAGAAGATGACGCCGAACAGCACCGAGGAGAAGAATCCCAGCTGCCGTCCCGCCAGCGGGTTCTTCGCGCCGTGGAAGAGGTTGATCTTGATGATGCCGAGAAAGTACAGTCCGAAGGCGATGACCACCAGGCCGCACACCACGTTGACGGCACTTTGATACTCGATGAAGAACGCGCCCACCGACGAAGCCAAAGCTCCCATAGCGATGAACACGCACGTGAAGCCGAGCACAAAGCCGAGGGCGTTGCGCAGCACCACCGAAGTGCGCACCTCCTCGCCGGCGGCGAAGTAGGTGACGTAGATGGGAATCATGGGAAGCAGGCACGGCGACACGAAGGTGATGATGCCCTCCAGAAAGGTGATGAGATAGGTCACAAATCCTCCTCCTGCTTCGATCGCCGTTTTGCGATGTCTCGCATTATTCCCTATTTGCGAGCGGCGTGCCTCCGTCTTCACAGAAAGTGAAGTGACCGTTACGTGCTTCGGCATCGTGCGGTGGCCCGTTGCCGCAAGGCGTTTCTGGCGCTATGCTGGTGGGCGTAAGTGAAATTGCGAGTGCGTGCGCGATTGGCTCGAAGGGACTGCGTCGTTCGAGGGGATTGCGTTGTTCGAAGGGAAGTAGTGTGACTGCTCTGGTTGATTCCATCACCCGCCGCCGTTTTGTCTGGCTGGCGGCTTTGACTGGCGGAAGCCTGGCGTTGAGCGGTTGCGCGGGCGACGGATCGAACGGGACGGGCGGACCGACCGGGGTGGACGGTTCGGGCGGCGAAGGCGCTGGTGACGGTCAGAATCCCGAAGACGCCGCAGCCGCCGCGCGTGCTGCTGTGGACGAGCGCATCGGCGCCATGACGCTCGAGCAGAAGGTGGCCCAGCTGTTTATCGTGACGCCGGAAGCGCTGGTGGAAGGCGTGTCGCAAGTCACTCAGGCCGGCGACATGACTCGCGAGGGAGTAACGGCCCATCCCGTGGGCGGCATCGTCTACTTCGCTCAGAACTTGCTCGACCCCGAGCAGACGACGACCATGCTCGCGAACGTCAAGCAGTTCTACGCCGATGCCGGAAACGTGGCGCCCTTCATCGCTGTCGATGAAGAGGGCGGCACGGTGGTGCGCATTGCCGACAACGAGGCTTTTCCCGTGCAGGATGTGGGCGACGCTTCTGCTCTCGGCAGCGCCGGCGATACCGAGGCGGCCAAGCGCGCCGCTGAGCAGATCGCCGACTACCTGGCGCCGCTCGGGTTCAACCTGGATTTCGCCCCTGTGGCCGACGTGGTGAACCCGCTGCGCAGCGACACCATGGGCCTGCGTTCGTTCTCGAGCGACGCCGCGGTGGCGGCCGATATGGTGCGGGCCGAGGTGGAAGGCTTCCGCGACAAGAAGATGCTCTGCTGCGCGAAGCACTTCCCGGGCATTGGTGCGGCGGCCGGCGATTCCCACGAGGGTGCAATCACTATAGACTCGACGAACGAGGAGCTGGAAACGGTGGATCTCGTGCCCTTCCGCGCGGCCATCGAAGCAGGGGTGCCCATGATCATGGTGGGACACGTGAGTCTGCCGAACATCGTCGGCGACAGCACGCCGGCCCCGCTCAGCTCGGCCGTCGTTCAGGGCATGCTGCGCGATTCTCTTGGGTACACGGGCATCATCGTCACCGACTCGCTTTCCATGGGCGCCATCACCGACTACTACACCCCGGCAGAAGCGGCGGTCGCGGCACTTAAGGCCGGCTGCGACATCCCGCTCATGCCTGAGCGTTTCGACGAAGCTTACCAGGGGGTGTTGAACGCGGTGCAAGCGGGCGAGCTGACCGAAGAGCGCATCGACGAGTCCCTCATCCGCATCCTCGCCGCCAAGCAGGAGTACTTCGGGTTGTAAGCTTGACGGCAGCGATCGGGACGGGAGGGCACCGCGAAGCCCTCTGCGCGCCCCCCGGAGAACGCGGCCGTTAAGAAATAGCT
>UMHU01000089.1_pt1 | contig 38560 bp, 40 predicted proteins | sample 1965591 | NCBI WGS metagenome assembly UMHU01 (sample SAMEA4836101, study PRJEB28245) | human gut metagenome | biome: gut microbiome; material: fecal sample | place: Denmark | collected 2008
TTACGGAAACGGCCAAGAAATTCATCGCTGCCGTCAAAGCCGTTCGCGCTTAAGTCTATATTCCTGTTAAACATACGAAAAGCCTCGAAGAATTTGTCTTCGAGGTTTTTTTTGCACTTTGAAAAAATTGGTGGTTATTTTATACTCTAAATAGCCATGGAAAGCCCTCTATGGCCTCTGACGGGGCCTCGTATTGCCCGTGCGATATCGAAAAGATAAGCTGCGCAACCGTTACCCCATGGCCGTCATGCCGGGGACGACGACCTTAAAAGACGCCGTTACGGCCCTTAAATGCGGTGCTGACGCTGTTAAAACCGTAGTAGCCATGAAGGGCCATGAAGGCCATCAAAGCCATCCACTTCCCCTTGCCGTAGGCACCGCTCATGCCGACGTGCGGCGTTAACGTCGACACTGCCGGTGAATGGATACAGCTCGGCTGCGTCGTCGTCGGTGCCAGCGGAGCCTTTACAGGCGGCGGTAAAAAGGCCGATGAAATTACGGAAACGGCCAAGAAATTCATCGCTGCCGTCAAAGCCGTATGCACCTAATTTACTGCTATTCACCATCAAATTCCTTGAAACTTCGTCTTCGGGGAATTTTTTTATGCCTCGAAATCTTTCGTACTTGGAAATTTTCTTTCCCTTAAGTTTGGGCAGGGATTTCTGTGATTATTTGTTACTAAAGGCGTGAAGTAGGACCCAAATTCGCTTGTTTACACGCGACTTATTTACGTTTAAATAATAATAAAGAATAGAAATAAAATGGCTTATTTTAGCCAATTTCTTATATATAAATTTTAGTAAATTAATTTAATTGAGTTTATTTTTATATCAACCGAGAAATGGATTTTAGCCTGCAGCCATTGACATCATTTTTGAAATAGATTATGATTACGTTGTAACAACTAAGGTTATAACAAATTGACCGTTATCTTGATTAGGAGGTATTGTGATGGATAAGAAAGTGATTGATTTTATTACTGTGAAAACTCAGGATTTGCTGGCTGCTCCCAGCGCCAACCCGACGCTGAAAAAAGCTGCCCAGGCGTGGCTTGATGCTGCTGATAAAGAGGCAGCGACTCCGGCCTATATGGAAGCCTTGAAGCAAGGCGTATCGACGATTGATGAACTCCTCGGCTTTGCCGGATCGGATACGGCTGCGAAGATTTTGGGGACAGAGGCTGCGGCTCAACTCTTGGCTCATGCCAAAGATCTTAACGCCAATGGGGCTAAGTTCTGTGACTGCCCGGCCTGCACGCCTTCTTTGGCTATTCTCCGTGAAGTGGGGGCACTTTAAGGATGCAGATTTCCAGTCGCCTTACGATGGCTGTCCACACCTTGTTATGTATTGCCTATTTTGAGAAGACCGAAAAAGTGACTAGCAACTTTATCGCCGCCAGTGTCGGTACCAATCCGGTTATCATCCGAAATCTGCTTACCCAATTAAAGGCAGCCGATTTTATTGATGTTAAGCGAGGTACCGGCGGAGCGGCCTTAAAAAGAGATTTGCAGGATATCAGTTTATACGACGTTTACCATGCCGTTGACTGTATCCCCAGCGATTCTCTGTTCCATTTTCATGAGCACCCTAGTCCCCAGTGTCCTGTCGGTAAGACAATCCACCTCAGCCTCGACGATAAGTTGAGTCAGGTACAGATGGCGATGGAAGAGCAAATGCGCCGCATTTCGCTGGCCGATATGGCCGGGACGATGGAGCAGGCTTTATGTAAACAGCGCTGATTTGGCAACGGGAGGGTACTATGGCTCGACTCATCCTATTTCTTCTGGCGCGCCATAACTTGTGGCTTCGCCTTATTTCGTCGTTTACCCGATTTGGACACGGTTTATTTATCCTCTATGGCTTGGCAGCGTGGTTTCTGCCTAAAGACGGAACACAACAGAGAAAAGAGCGGAAGACCTTGATTTACTGCTTATTCTCTGTCATCTTGGGGTCGACTCTTTCTTGGTTTATCGGGTTTTTATGGCATCGGCCGCGTCCTTTTGTCCAAGGACTAGGGCCGGCCTTGGTTAAACATAAGGCCAATGCCTCTTTCCCCAGTAATCATGCTATGAACAGCATGGGCGTAGCCGTTATGCTCTTTCTCCGGCGCAGCCTGTGGTGCCTGCCGGCCTTCTTGTTGTCAGGGGCCTTAGGGGCTTCGCGCGTCCTCTGCCGTCTCCATTACGTCAGCGACGTTGTTGGCGGCTTCTTTCTGGGGGCAGGGTCAAGCTATGCCGTTTACCGAAGTAAACGATGTTCACAACTGGCCGACAGACTCCTCTATGGCTGGCATATATGGGCCTCTCTGGTCAATACCTGGAGAAGGCTGTGACGAAAGATGGTGCATTGCAAGACGATGTGCCATCTTTTTTATTTATTTTTTTGCATAGTATCGGACAAACTGCCATTATACGGAGACATTTTTATGCTATACTTATGGATAGCGATAGTTAAATTCAAAATGGTATAGGAAAGGTGGTTTTGAAGATGAATAACAAAAAGGTTATGGCAGCCGTTCTCTGCCTGTTCATGACCGGCGGTACGGCCTTGGCTGCCAATGGGACTATGGCTTCGACGGTTTCCGGAACGGTAGATGCTGTGGCGGCGGCTACACAGAGTCGGAGCGACGATACGGCCGTGTCTTCAGTAAACTCTGTTTACAGCCTTGACTTGGATACAACATCTTATGAAAAGAAGACCATGACCGTCGATGGCAAGAAAGTGGCTTTTCGGGCCTATGAAAATCGTGTCTACGTAGCTCATCCTGTCGATACGACGTATCAATCGATGAATATTTACGTCCCTGAAGGTTATTTTAAGGGAAAGGCGATCAACGGCTATACGGCTAAAACTGCGCCAATCTTTATGCCTAACACGGTTGGCGGCTATATGCCGGGGGAACCGGGAAATCCGTCAGAAAACGACCGTATGACCGGAGGTGCCAATGCCATTCTCGTCGCCTTGTCCAAGGGTTATGTCGTAGCGGCTCCGGGCGCCCGCGGACGGACTAACCAAGGGGCCGACGGATCTTATACCGGTAAAGCGCCGGCGCTCATCGTCGACATGAAGGCTGCCGTTCGCTATTTGCGCCACAATGCCGGTCGTTTACCCGGCGATACGGAAAAAATCATTTCCAACGGAACCAGTGCCGGCGGGGCTTTGTCATCTCTTATGGGGGCGACAGGGAACAGTTCCGATTATGAACCGTATTTAAAGGCTCTCGGCGCTGCCGATGAACGGGATGATATCTTTGCATCCAGCGTTTACTGCCCCATTACTGACCTCGACCACGCGGATATGGCTTATGAATGGATGTTTAACGGGGTAAACACCTATCATCAGAGTAAAGGCGGTATGATGCCTCCTATGGCACTGGGGGACGATCTTAAAGAACCGGAAGGAGCTGCTAAGGTTCCTGGCGCGGTTATGAATCGCCCTGATAATGCGCCTATGGAGGCGACGACAGGGACGGAAATGACGGCAGCCCAGCAGCAGGTTTCTAAGGACTTGAAAGCAGCCTACCCGGAATACATTAACGGCCTCCGCCTCGTCGATAAAGACGGAAAGGCCTTAACTCTCGATAAAAATGGGCAGGGCTCCTTTGCAGAGTACATTAAATCCATTTACATGGCGTCTGCTCAGACGGCGCTGGACCAAGGAATCGATTTATCGTCTAAATCGTGGCTGACGATTAAAGACGGGAAGGTCGTCGATATGGATTTAGCCGGCTATGCCCGTGACGTCACGCGGTTAAAGGCGGCCCCGGCTTTCGATGCTTTGGACTTGAGCTCCGGAGAAAATCAGGAATTTGGGACGGCATCGATCGATAAACAGCACTTTACCGACTATGGGGAAAGCCATTCTCTGACGACGGCAACGACGGCGGATAAGGCCATCGTAAAATTGCTTAACCCATTGAATTATATCGGCAAGTCCCATGTTCAGACGGCTAAATATTGGCGTATTCGCCACGGTGAAGCCGATCGGGATACGGCTATTGCCGTACCGGCTGTCCTTGCCCTTCGACTGCAGCAAGCCGGGTACGATGTTGATTTTGCATCTCCTTGGGGACAGGGCCACGGCGGTGATTATGACTTAGCAGAACTCTTCGCCTGGATGGATAAAGTAGGTCATAAAGGGGTATAATAAGATACTTCGATAAAAAAGCATTGCCTCAGTATGGACTTGGGGCAATGCTTTTTTGTTACCATAAATTGTCTTCGTCGTTAAACGTCCAAGTAAACGGCTTCGATACGACGGTCATATCGGAACGCCCTTCAATATCTTCCAGGCAGGAAGTGGAGCACTCGATTTCTTCCAATTTCAAGGTATTCTTAATGCGGACGACCTTGGCTTTATTGGGGTCTGTCAGGAAGGCATGGGCCATGGCCATTTCGATAGCGTCCTTATCGCTGTTGCCGTAGAGGGGCAGCAGGGCCATGCGAAACGATTTGGCTGTAATGCAGTTGGTGTAAACGGAGGCAAAATCCATCTTGTTGACGAAACGATAGCTGACGATGTCGGCCATGCCGCAGCCCGAGCCGTTTCCGTGAGAGGCATCGGTAATGTCTAGGATGACGATTCGTTCGATGTTCGGTGCCAGGGAACGAAAGGCTTCTTCTTGACTGAATCGTTCCGTCCGCCCGGTGATGTTGGGGTCCATGCCGGTGCCGCTGATTTCCTTGCCGATTTCATCGACGATGAGGACGTCGATATGGGGAAGCTTCAATCGAGGCATTTGCTCTTTGGCAAGGGTTTGCAGAGCGGCGTCGCGTTCGAAAAATTTATCCGTAGGGATGACTTCTAGGGCGGCGATATCGTCGCTGGGGCTCTGGACCATGCCGACGGAAAAGACGACGTTTACCTTCTTTAAGAAGGCCTTGGCTACCCGTTCCAGGTTGGGACCAAAGGTATCGTAGCCGCGTCCGTGGAAGGCCGAAGCCCCTTTATGTTTCCCACAGCCGATGCAAATCATCTTCAAGAGACCCGACTCGTGTTTATATTTGAAGTGCGTGTGCGGTTTAATCTTGTTAAACAAAATGATGCCGTCCGCTTCATAGGCATTCTTGTCGCAGTAAATCGGAAAGTCATCGTCCAAGGTGGCAACGGTGACGACGTCCATGGTCGATAATACCGGGACGCCGAGATAGTCTTCATTGATTCCGAATTGGGCCAAATGGGCTTTTTGGCCTTCCGCCGTAGCTCCGGCATGGCTGCCCATAGCGGGAAAGACAAAGGGTTTTGCCTTCCAGTCCTTGAGCTGATCGCAGAGAACCTTCATGAGCTCTTTATAATGGGGCAGGCCGCGGCTGCCGGCGGTGATGCCGATACGTTTTCCTTCCAAGGATTTAAGAGTTGACTCATCGAGAGACCGGAGCTGCTCCTTTAACCGGCCAATAGGATCGGCCAAGTTTTGTGACGGGAAGATTTGCCGGACTTTTATCATTTCCGGAATGACGATACCCTCGGTCAGGGACTGTTTATCAAGTTTGGGAAAGTGCAAAGAAAGGACCTCCTTCGGGGAACTCAATGATGGGGTTAGGTTGCTTGCTTTTATTATACGCGATTACTCAAAAATATACAAAAAAAGTCCTCGCTGCGAAGACGATACTCGGAGCGAGAACTTTTTTAGAAAAACTTTTCTAATTTCTAACAGAAATTTAATACACCGTATACCTTAATTACTTGTTCGAACCGTTTTCCGGAGTGAACTTGGTGATGAAGATATGGCGGATGAAGATGACGATCATAGCGATGAAGGCGATGAGGCCGAGGATATCGGCGGTTGACTGGAAGTCTTTGCCTACCAGGGCTAACGGATTTTCGCTCCCGCCGGAGGTGACAGAAACGACGATGAGCAAGGCGATGATGACGCCCATGAGGCTTTCGCCGACGATGAGGCCGGAAGCAAAGAGGACGCCGCGGTGGTTGCAGGCTTCGACATCTTCTTCTTCATGGCCCGGGCTGCGGCGAGCGGCACGAGCTTTCAAGGAACGATTGACGAAGTAGCCCATAACGGAGCCGATGACCAAAGGAATTTCAAGGGTAGGCGGCAAGTAAATGCCCATGCCGATAGCCAACGGCGGTAAGGCCAAGGCTTTCGTGTTTTTCGTTAACAGTAAATCGACGATGATGGCAACGATGCCGACGCCGACGCCGAAGAGAATGTAATTCCAGTCGAGGCTGGCACTGAAGATACCTTGGGCAATCGTCGTCATCAAGGTAGCCTGCGGAGCTGCCAAGGCCTGGGTCGGATCCATGCCGGCACGGGGCAGTGCACCCGTAAAGCCGTAAGCCTGGTACAAGAGGTTCAGGACCGGAGCGATGGCGATGGCACCGACGACAGAGCCTAAGATGAGGGCGACCTGCTGCTTCCACGGCGTAGCGCCGACGATATAGCCGGTCTTGAGATCCTGCAGGTTATCATTGGAGATCGCAGCGATGCTGACGATAACGCTGGTGATGAAGATGGCCAATGCCGTTGCAAACTGCGTGCCCTGAAGGGTTTCAAAGACACCGGCTGAAGAGCCTAAGCCGAGAACGACCAAGGACGAGATGATGATGCCGAGGATGCCGATCCCGGAGATCGGGCTGGCGGACGTGCCGATCAAACCGGCCATGTACCCGCAGGCAGCGGCGACGAAGAAGCCCATGAGGATGGCGACTAAGATGCCGATGACGATGAACATGAGGGTGACCGATAAAGAAAGACCGGCGTTGCTTACGAAGTTGTAGAAGGTGATGAACAGCCCGATAAGGATAGCCAAGAATACGAGGCCGACCGATTTCGGCGTCATATCGATATCTGTGTGGTGGAGCTGTTTCTTTTCTTCCGTGTCGTTGGCGCGAAGGGCGTCGATTGACATTTTAATGCCGTCGACGACCGGTTTTGCCAAGCGGATTAAGGTCCAGACGGCGGCGATACCGATACAACCGGCGCCGATGAAGCGGACTTTCTGAGCCCAAATGGTCTGGGCAAAAGCAGCTGCCGATTGGCCTTCAGCCGGGGTCAGCATCGAGGTCAGATAGGGAACGAAGACATACCATGACAAGAGGGTACCGACTAAGATAGCGATACCGCTGGTGATGCCGATGAGGTAGCCGGCGCCGAGGAGGGCCGTTGAAAAGCCGAGCGGAATCTGGGTGACGGCTTTGCCGAAGTGGAGCCAGTAGCTGAATTCCGAGGAGAGGACGTGGAAGCCGTTGGAGCAAAGGCTGAACAGGCCGGCCAGTGCCGTACCGCCGACGATGTCTTTCATGCCCGTTTCCTTTTTAGCTACCCCTTGACCATCCGCTTCTTCTTTGCGGATTTCACTGCCGACTTTTAAGATTTCAGCAGCAGCTCGGCCTTCCGGATAAGGCAGGTCGCTGTTGACGACCATGGCACGGCGGAGGGGGATTGTAAATAAGACCCCGAGAGAACCGCCGCAGGCGCAGAGCAGTAACGTTTCCATGAAGGGGAACCCTTGCCAGTATCCCAACATGAGCAAGCCCGGCAGAATGAAGATGATTGCAGATAAGGTGCCGGCAGCCGATGCCTGCGTCTGTACCATGTTGTTTTCCAAAATATTGGAATCTTTGAACATGCGCAGGATCGCCATGGAGATGACTGCAGCCGGAATGGACGAGGAGAACGTCAGACCGACTTTTAAGCCCAAGTATACGTTGGATGCCGTGAAAATAACGGTAATCAAGGCCCCGAGAATCATCCCGCGGGCGGTTAATTCCGGCATACTTGGGTAGTTCACAGTCAAGTTTGATTGTGGTTTCATAGAAAAACCTCCCAAATAAGAATTAATGAGTACAAGAATGTACAAATACAATAACAATTATATTATACTCATTTTTGGTGCATTCGTCATATATCAAAATGTACACTGGGAACGGAAATTAGCTTGTATAATTACTTTTTTGCAATTAATACTGCACGATATGGAATTGTAGCTTGAAAAGGCCCGCCGTGGTATAATAAAAAGCGATTACACAAGTAGAAAGCTACTTTTGAAGGGAGCGTTATACTATGCATGATAATGAAATTATTGAAGGGATTATTGCGGAATTCAAAGGCCTTGCTAAACATCCGCGTCCGTCTCATCATGAAAAAGCCGTCAGCGACTATATCGTAAGCCGCCTCCATGAACTGGGCGTTACCGACGTCATTCAAGATGACGTTTACAATATCGTCGCCAATGTTCCGGCCAGCAAGGGCTGTGAATCCTGGCCGATTACGGTCCTTCAGGGCCACATGGATATGGTTTGCGTCGCCAAACCGGGCGTTGATTTTGACCCCTTGACGAGTGAAATAAAATTGGTCCGCGAAGGCAATATCCTCCGTGCCGACGGCACCAGCCTCGGTGCTGATGACGGGATTGCCGTAGCCTTGTCGCTGTATCTCATCCAACAGGACATTCAGCACGGACCGCTGCGCCTGATCTTTACGATCGATGAAGAAACAGGCATGACCGGCGCCATGAATTTAGATCCGAAACACGTTCAGGATGTAAAGTACATCATCAACTGTGACTCCGAAGATATCGGCATGCTCGGCGTCGGTTCGGCCGGCAGTGTCCATACGCACTTCAACCGTCCCATCCATTGGCAGACTCCGTTCGGTAAACTGGCGTTTACTATTGAAGCCAAAGACTTTGTCGGCGGTCATTCCGGCGAAACAATCAATCGCGGCAAGAGCAATGCCATCAAAGCCTTGAGCTTAGCTTTGCGCCGCATTGCACAGGCCGGGGTCGCTTATACCCTGGCTTCTATTGAAGGCGGCGTTGCCGCTAATGCCATTCCATCCCAGGCTTCGGCTGTCATTGTGACGGCAGACGAAAAGGCCGAATCGGCCATTAAGCAGGCTGTTCAGGAAGAACAGGCTCAAATTGCTGAAGTTTACGGCACGGTGGAAACGAAGGCTCAGTTTGTTGTAACCGCCGCCTCTGTACCGGCTAAGGCTTTCTCTGAAGACGACACCAAGGCCGTCGTAAACCTGCTCAACATCCTTCACTGCGGCGTCTTTGCCATGAATCAGATGCTGCCGAAACTGCCGGATCTGTCGGCCAACATTGGGACGATTCGAACCGAAGAAGACGTCGTCGCCATTCAGTATTTCCCGCGGGCTTCGTCAGACGGTCGTTTACGCGAATTTGCGTTGACCTTGCCTGTCTATGCCGAACTTACCGGATGCAGCCTTGATTTGGCTACGCCGGAACCGGCTTGGGCCGAAAATCCCAAGAGTAAACTGGTTCCCTTGTTTGCCGATGTATACCGCGAAGAAGCCGGCCGAGATCCCCGCATTGAAGCCATGCACGGCGGCCTTGAAACGGGCTACCTCTTTTCCATGAACCAGGACCTGGACATCATTTCCGTAGGGCCGACGACGCACGACATCCACAGTGCCGATGAATCGGTCGAACTCGATACGGTAGCTCTCTTGACCCGCATCGTGGCTAAGGCTCTGGGAAAACTCGATAAGTAATCGACTGATGTAAACTTAAATTAAACGTACCCGCCTTACGGGAGTATCCTGTAAGACGGGTATTTTTATACTTGTATGAGGTCGTGCAGGGTATCGCCCAAGGCTTCCAAATTGACGGGCAGGCGATGGAGGGGAATGGCGCCGTAGCCGATGAGAATCTGGTTCTGCGGGCTGTCGTCAGGAGCGGCCCAGTACGGTCTCAGGGAGTAAACGCCGACTTCATTTTGTCGGAAGCGGCTGAGAATGTCCGTTTCTGCGCAGTCCGTATGGAGCTCTAGGACGAAGTGCATTCCGCCGCCTCCTCCGTGGATGCGGACTCCTTGGGGAAAGTTTTCTTCTAAGTAGCTGCGGATCAAAGCGTGTTTTTTACGGAAGTCATTTCGCAGGGCGTTTACTTGCTTTTCATACTCGCCGCTCTCCATGAAGTCGGTCATGGCCAGCTGAAGGAGAGAAGGCACGGGAGAACTGTAGAAGGGATAGTCCGCGGCAAAATCGATAGACAGGGCCGGCGGCAGGACGACATAGGCCAGGCGGATGTCCGGAGCCATCGTTTTGGAGAAGGTTCCCAAATAAAAAGTGCGGCCATAGGTATCGATGGATTGGAGGGACGGAATGGGCTGCTCTTCATAACGAAGTTCACTGTCATAGTCGTCTTCAATGATGTAATGGCCGCCCTTTTCGGCCAGCTGCAGCAGTTCCAAACGATGTTTGATGGGCATGATCTGCCCTAAGGGAAACTGGTGGGACGGCGTGATACTGATTAAAGACGGCGGGAGGTCTTGCAAGGACGAAAGGTGGATTCCATCGGGACCGACCGGGGCGTAGTGCAGGCGATAGCCTTGGTGAGAAAAAACGTCGCGCGTGCCGCGATAGCCGGGGTTTTCCATGGCAAATTCGTATTTTTCCGGAGGCATGAGGTGTGTGATCAGGTTTAAGGAATGGTGATGGCCGCTGGTTATGATGACCTGTTCCGGGCGGCAGTGGACGCCGCGGAAGCGTTTCAGATACCGGCAAAGCCATTGCCGAAGACCGAACAGCCCTTCCGGCGGCTCATAGAGCAGGGTGTTCCGATTTTCAAGATCGGCCAGGGCATTGTTTAAGGAATGGCGAAAGGCTCGATTTCGATAGACGTTGCGGTCGATACCGCCGTAGCGGAAGTCATAATGGGGCGGGCGTTCTTTTGCAGGCGGTGTGAACGGCTCCGCCGCTTTCGATTCATACGACTGAGGCGGCAGGGCTTCGACGTAGAAGCCGGAGCCGCGCGTGCCGTAGATGTAGCCTTCTAATTCCAGTTGACGATAGGCCGTAATGACCGTATTGCGGGAAATTTCGTACTCTTGGGCCAGCTTACGAGTTGCCGTAAGTGCGCTGCCGGCGGGCAGTTCACCCGATAAGATTTGCTGTTTCAGGCCTTCGTAAAGTTGATTGTATAGGGGCTCAGAACTCTTTTTATCGATGAGCAGCATCGGGATTCTCCTTTTTATAAAATTGGACCTATAAAATAGACGAGAATTGAATCTTTTTAAGGATCTCTTTTTCTGTTAGTATACAGACATGCAAGAGAGCTTGCAAGATATGGTGTAAATGAAAAGGGGAATAGGACTATGTTTATAGAGAAATTTTATGACTGCTTAAAACACGATGGGATTGTAGCCGTAGCTACGGCATCGAAAGAAGGTAAGGCTCATGTTGTGAATACGTGGAATAAATACATCATCGTTACAGACGATGAAAAGCTGCTCATTCCCTGCTACGGTTTCCGTAAGACCGAGCGGAACATCGGTGAAAATCCTTACGTTGAAATTACTCTGGGAAGCCCGGAAATCATGGGCTACAAGAGTATGGGCACGGGATTCCTCCTCATTGGGAAGGCTGAATTCCTGTCGTCAGGTCCGCTCTTTGAAGAAATGCACGACAAGTGCGATTTTGCCAATCGCGTCATGGTCTTTACGCCGGAAAAATGCACTCAGATGATCTGATGTAAAGACGTTTACATGACGTTTATTCTTCGATGGAGTGCGTGTTTTTATGAAAGCTTCCGATTATCAATGTGATTTTAACCAAAAGAAAGCCCTCAAAAGCGGCCAATGCATGGCTGCTTTTGAGGGCTTGTTGTTTTTGCAACGGTTTTCCGGGATGTGATTTGGTATAATAGGATTAACTATAATAAGGGGGGATGAACATGAGTAAAACCCATATTGATGAATTGGTGTCTCCCGATTATTTTAATCGGAAAGAGTGTGAAGGCTGCGGCTGCTGCATCAGCATCTGTCCGTACGATGCCTTGTCCATGGAAACTTGTGCCGACGGGATTGAACGACCTCGTGTCGACATGACCAAGTGCCTTCGCTGCAATCGCTGCGTCGATGCCTGTGAAATCTACAAGTGCTACGGGCCGATTTCGAAAGCTATTTGACCGGACTTTAAGAACGGCCGAATAAATACTTCGTGTCGTAACTGAGGTCCATATACTGGGCAATTGTCTCATCGTCGAAACCGTATTCTTCCGATTTGCGAGTCAATTTGCCCCATTTCATCTGCATTTTTTTCTTGGGCGGCAAAGGTTCTTCGTATTCGATGCGAAGTTCCTGCGCTTCTTGGGAGCGGTCCTCTACCTTTACGAATAAGCCCTTATCAAAAGTCAGTTCGTAAATTTTGCGGAAGGCATGGGGGAGCTGGAAGCCGAAAGGGACGAAGTATTTGTCGATGAAGCCGTTGGCAATCAAGATGGAGCCGCTGTAGTCGATGACATGTTCGAGGTCATACTTCAAATCCCCGGCCGGTGAATGGAAGGGCTCCGGTAAGATTCCGTCGATGGCCGGAGGTTCCATTCCGTTGTTATTGGTCAAGAGCTTGTGAAGGGTCAGCATCTTTTCATCGTTAAATCCGAAAACGGCTGTATATCCGCGCAGGCATGCTTCGTTATACATGATGGGATGGAGGCCGAAATCTTCGATATTAAAGAAGTCGTCGACCTTTTCGATGGCGACAATGCTGAGTTTAAACGTGGCAAAATCGAAGCCGTCAAAAAATTGAGCGCGCATGATAAGTCTCCTTATTCGACAAAGATGGGCGTGTTGTTTTCAAAGCGGGCGATTCTGGCTAAGGATTCCACACGGAAACCGGCTTTTTCAAGGGTTTCCCGTCCACTTTGGAAGGTCTTTTCGACGACGATGCCGATGCCTTGTACGCTGCATCCGGCCTGAGCCGCAATCTGCGTAAGACCGACGGCTGCGGCGCCGCTGGCTAAAAAGTCGTCGATGATGAGAACCGATTCTCCGGCATGGAGATAGTCTTTGCAGACCGTTGCCGTGTACTCTTCTTCCTTGGTGTAAGAATAAATCTTAGCCGTATACTGTTCACCTTTGGTGAGCAGTGATTTTTTTTTGCGGGCAAAGACGACAGGGCAATTGTTCATGGCAAGGGATGCCGCATAAGCGACGGCAATGCCTGAAGATTCAATGGTGATGATGCGGTCAATGTGAACATCCTTGAAACGGCGGGCAAATTCCTGGCCGACATGATTGATAAGAGCCGTGTCGATTTGCTGATTCAAAAAGTTGTCGATCTTTAAGATACGATTGTCAATAACCAGACCGTCTTGTAAAATTCGCTGTTTCAATTCTTCCATTACTTCCGAGTCCTCCCTGGTGATGAGAAATGGTCAACCTTGTCTACTATAATAGTACTAGTCTAATACGATTTCATAGGCAAGTCAACAAAATTCTAAGTTTACTTATGGATTTAAAACGGGTATACTAAGGTTGTCTATTGATAAGTATCTATCTTTGAGGGAGGTTATGACATGCAGTCTATTCGACGTTTGTATGTTGCCAAGAAAGGTATTTTTGCCGATGAGGCAAAGCGATTACTCACTGATTTACAGGAAAACCTGTTGATAAAAGGGTTAACTGATATTCACATTTTCCACCGCTATGACGTATCCGGTCTCGATGATGCGGCTTTTGAAGCGGCTAAAAATATGATTTTCTCGGAACCGCCTGTCGATGCCGTTTACGATACACTGCCGACTCGTGAAGGCGATACGGTACTGGCTGTCGAATACCTGCCCGGTCAATACGACCAGCGTGCCGATTCAGCCGTTCAGTGCCTGCAGATGCTGACTATGAAAAATGACAGCCTCGTTCGGACGGCCCAGGTGATCGTCCTGTCCGGCGACTTATCGGCTGAAGATATCGATGCTGTCAAACATTACTGCATTAACCCCGTCGAAGCCCGTGAAGCTTCGTTGGAACCGGCTGAATCGTTGGAACTGGCCTGGGAAAAGCCCGATGACGTCCCGACGATTGAAGGATTTATTTCCATGGATGATGCGGCTTTGACCGACCTCTCGACACAGATGGGGCTGGCTATGAGCTTCGACGATTTGAAGTTCGTCCAGACGTACTTCCGTGACGAAGAAAAACGGAATCCGACGATTACCGAAATCCGAGTCATCGATACGTACTGGTCGGACCACTGCCGTCATACGACGTTCATGACCGAACTCACCGATGTTTCATTTGAAAAAGGAACCTTTACGGCTCCTATACAGCGGGCTTATGAATCGTATAAGACGACGCGGGAAAACCTGAACCGCCAGAAACCTCAAACCCTCATGGATATGGCAACCATCGCCGTCAAAGAACTGAAAGCGGCCGGTAAACTTGATAACCTCGATGAATCGGAAGAAATCAATGCCTGCACGATCATCATTCCCGTCGACGTCGATGGCGTCGAAGAAGAATGGCTGCTCTTATTTAAAAACGAAACCCATAACCACCCGACTGAAATCGAACCGTTCGGCGGCGCTGCGACCTGCCTCGGCGGTTGTATTCGCGACCCCTTGAGCGGCCGCTCCTATGTCTATCAGGCCATGCGCGTAACCGGTGCCGGCGACCCGCGTCAGGCTGTCCAGGATACATTGGTCGGCAAACTGCCGCAGCGCAAATTGACAACAGGCGCTGCCAAGGGCTACAGCTCCTACGGCAATCAGATCGGCTTGGCTACGGGTGAAGTCAAAGAATACTACAATCCGGGCTTCGTCGCTAAACGAATGGAAATCGGCGCTGTCCTCGGTGCGGCACCTCGTAAGAACGTCGTCCGTGAAGAACCCCTTCCCGGCGATATCATCATCCTCCTCGGCGGCAAGACCGGCCGTGACGGCTGCGGCGGCGCTACGGGTTCTTCCAAGAAACATACCGTTGAATCCTTGGAAACGTGCGGTGCTGAAGTCCAAAAAGGGAACGCCCTGACTGAACGAAAGATTCAGCGCATGTTCCGCCGTCAGGAAGTAACGACGCTTATCAAACGCTGCAATGACTTTGGTGCCGGCGGCGTTTCCGTCGCTATCGGCGAATTGACGGACGGCCTCGATATCAATCTCGATAAAGTCCCCAAAAAATACGAAGGCCTCGATGGAACGGAATTGGCTATTTCTGAATCTCAGGAACGAATGGCCGTCGTCGTGGCTCCGGAAAATGTTGATAAATTCATGAAATATGCTGCTGAAGAAAATCTGGAAGCGACGATCGTCGCCGTGGCTACCGATACGAAACGGCTGGTCATGCACTGGCGCAATCAGAACGTCGTCAATATTACTCGGGCTTTCCTCGATACGAACGGCGTTACTCAGCGCCGTAAAGCACTGGTCACGGCACCGGACGATAAGGATTTCTTCAAGGCTCCGGCTGTAAACGACGTCGCTAAGACCTGGCTCGACACGATGGGAACTTTGAATATCGCTTCGGAACAAGGCCTGGCCGAACGCTTTGACAGCACTATCGGTGCCCGTACGGTCCTCATGCCTTTCGGCGGCAAATATCAAAAGACGCCGGTTGAAGGCATGGTCGCTAAGATTCCCGTAGAACACGGAAATACGACGACAGCCAGCATTTTCACCCACGGCTACGATCCGGATCTCGCCATTTGGAGTCCCTTCCACGGCGCTCTCTATGCCGTCATCCAGTCCATTGCTAAACTCGTTGCCCTCGGCGGCGACCGCAAGAAAGTGTACCTTACGATGCAGGAATTCTTCCAGAGCCTGGGCAAAAATGAAACGGCCTGGGGCCAGCCGGTCAGCGCCCTTCTCGGTGCTTTTGTTGCTCAGCAGGTCATGGAAGTTGCCGCCATCGGCGGTAAGGACAGCATGAGCGGTACCTTTGAACACCTCACCGTTCCGCCGACCCTCGTCTCTTTCGCCATTGCTCCGGAACATACCGATCATATCGTATCGCCGGAATTTAAGGCTGCCGACGATGCCGTCCTCCTCTTCGACCTTCCTCGTGACGGCGAAGGGATGCCGGACTTCGATACCTTTAAAAATCATTGTGACTTCCTCCATCAAGCCGTCGTCGACGGCAAGGTCAAAGCCATGCACGCCGTCGGCCAAGGCGGTATCGCCGCTGCTGTCGCTCAGATGGCCTTTGGCAACCGAATCGGTTTTGCCGTAGACTCGGCCTTTGATGTACAGGAACTGTTTAACCTTCGCTACGGTGCGCTCCTGGTTGAAACGGACAGTGCGACGGCTGCTGAATGGAGTAAACGCGCTCAGGTCAGCTTGGTCGGCAAGACGACTGATGCGGAAAACATGGTTGTCGATGGCGTAACGATTGCCTTAAGTGATCTTCAAAAGGCTTGGGAACAACCGCTGAATCAGATTTTCCCGATTAAAGATAAGGATGGACACGGTGACGCTGAACTGCCCTTGTTTACAACCTATGGGCCTCGCCGCAGCGAGTCCTTTGGCGCACCGAAGGTATTCATCCCCGTCTGCCCGGGAACGAACTGCGAATACGATTCGGCCGCTGCTTTTGAACGGGCCGGTGCAACGACGGACGTCATGGTCCTTCGCAACAATACGCCTCAGGATTTGGCGGAATCCATTGATGAAATGGCTAAACGCATGGCCAAGGCGCAAATCATCATGTTCCCCGGCGGCTTCAGTGCCGGCGACGAACCGGAAGGTTCGGGCAAATTCATTGCAACCTTGTTCCGCAACCCCGTCCTGTCCGAAGCCCTCGAAAGCCTCTTGTATCAGCGTGACGGCTTAGCCCTCGGCATCTGCAATGGCTTCCAGGCCCTGATTAAACTCGGCCTCCTGCCCTATGGCAAGATTCAGCCTTTGAAGGTCGACAGCCCGACCTTGACGTACAATTCCATCGGCCGCCACCTGTCCCGCATGGTCGACACGAAAGTCGTTTCGGTCATGAGCCCCTGGTTCAGCAGCTGCAAGGCCGGCGACATCCATACCGTTGCTATTTCTCACGGTGAAGGCCGCTTTATTGCGACGCCGGAACAGATTCGTGAACTGGCAGCCAAAGGTCAGATTGCGACGCAGTACGTCGACTTGTCCGGCAAGGCTTCCTATGACAGCGAATACAATCCGAACCAGTCGGTCCTGGCTGTTGAAGGCATTACCAGCCCCGACGGTCGAGTCCTCGGCAAGATGGCTCATACGGAACGGTTCAGCGCCGACGATATCTTTAAGAATATCGACGGCAATAAACTCCAGCCGATCTTCACGTCCGGTGTAAACTACTTTAAATAAAACGAAGTAAATGAAGACAGTCTTTCCTGCTTTTGGCGGCAGAAAGGCTGTCTTTTTTCTTGCATTCTTCAAGGGCTTGTGATATAATTAAAAAGCTTGATTTGTGTCAAGCTCCTAACCCTTCTGCGGGAAGGGTCATATGTCCAAAAGAGGAGGTGATTTCGTGAACAAGTACGAAGTCATGTTTATTGCACGACCGGTCGAAGAAGCAGAAGTAGATCCCATCGTTGAATTGGTATCGAACCTTCTTACTAAGAACGGCTGCAGTATCGAAAAGGTAGATCGTTGGGGGAAACGCCATCTGGCATACCCTGTTAAGAAACAGGCTGATGGCTACTACGTTTTGATTAACTTTGAAGGCGAACCTGAAGTCATCAAAGAAATCGACCGTGTCATCAAGATCCACGATACTATTCTGAAACACTTGATCGTCAAGATCGACGAATAACCGGAGGCGCAAAGGTATGAACTCAGTACAATTATTAGGGAATTTGGCTCGGGACCCGGAAATCCGTTTTACGAAGACCGGACGGGCTGTCGCTATGTTTACCGTTGCCTGCACGCGGTCGTATGTTCCGACCGGCAGTTCAGAACCTCGGGAATTAACTGATTTTATTCCTTGTGTTGCTTGGGGTAATTTGGCGGAAAACTGTGGCAATAACTTGACCAAAGGCAGCCGTGTCTTCGTTCAAGGCCGTATCTCGGTCCGTTCTTATGACGGCCAGGATGGTCAGAAACGGTATCGTACGGAAGTCGTTTGTGATTTTGTTGCCCAGACAATGGGATCAGAACATCAGCAAGCTGCTGCTCCGGCACAGCCTGCCAGTGTAGCGCAGCCGAAACCGGCTGCTGCCGGTGCCGGCTTTGACAGCATGGGCTCCAGCACGGACGAAGAAATCCCATTCTAACAGGTCAGACACGCCCCTTCTAATTCTTGAAGGAGGAAACTATACATGAGAAGAGATCGCTCGAGAAAACCGAGAAGAAAAGTATGCAGCTTCTGCGTTGATCATGCTGAACTGATCGATTACAAAGATACTGCAAAGCTTCGCCGTTTCACAACAGAACGCGGTAAAATCTTGCCGCGCCGTATTTCCGGCGTTTGCGCTAAACATCAGCGTAAACTGACTGTTGCTATCAAACGTGCACGTGCTATCGCACTCTTGCCGTACACGGCTGAATAATAAACGAAAAAGACTGTCGCTGAGCGACAGTCTTTTTTTATTGTGATCTTAAATTTGCTTTCCGTTTACATAGCGGGCTATGATATTGCGGTCATCGCCGTCGTAAATGAATTGCTGAAGCTTTTCAAAAGGCGTCCGTTCCAGCCCTTCGATGTCGTCGTCCATGTGGATGACTAAGGCGTCGAAATCATAGCCCTTTTCGAAACTTCCGATATTTCCATAGAATTGACCGGGCCCTTTCGTGGCCAAGTACAAGCCTTCGCCGATGGTAAGGGCTTTTTCTGACGGATGATTCAGGGAATAGAGCTTTGAAATTTCGATGGTCAAGGCGATTTGCTTGTTCATGGCCGGTGTGTGGCCGGCAGCGACGTCGCTGGCAATGGTGCAGCGCAAGCCTTTCGTCAGATTTTCCCGCAGGGGCATGATGCCGCTGGTCAGATTGGCATTGGACTGGGCACAGTGGGTCAAGTAAACGCCTTTTTCTTTAAGTAAACTCTTTTCTTCATCAGACAGGTAGATGGCGTGGGCCATCAAGGTTTTACGAGGACGCAGGAGACCGAAGGCGTCGTAAACGGAGGTGTACGACGGAAGGTCCGGGTGGAGCTCTTTGACCCAGGCGACTTCATTGCGGTTTTCCGATAAGTGGGACTGGACGGGGAGGTCGTATGTTTCACAGAGACGGCCGAGACCGGTCATCAACTTTTCCGTCGTCGACGGGACGAATCGCGGCGTTGCGATGAAGCGAATGCGGTCCAATTCTTCGCGGCTGCGGAGGACGAGCTCTTCCGTATCGGCCAGGGAGCGGTCCGTATCTTCCTTAAGATAGTCCGGGCTGTTCCGGTCCATGTTTACTTTTCCGACGTAGCCTTTTAAGCCCATATCTTCGGCAATGCGCATGAGCTTCCACGTCGCGTCCTTGTGAATCGTGGCAAAGGCCGAAAAGCACAAGGTGCCTTCAGCTTTTAAACGAGACAGGAAGGCACGGTAAACGCGAGCGGCAAAATCCGTATCAGAAAAGCGGCCTTCTGTAGGGAAGGTATAGTTTTCCAGCCAAGGAAGCAGTTCTTCGTCAAAGCCTAGGCCGCGGTTGATGTACTGCGGTGCATGGATGTGGAGGTCGACAAAGGCCGGGATAATGATGTCCTTTCCGTAATCGATGACCGATGAAGGGGCTGCATGAGCCGGAAGGTCTTGGGAAAATCCCAGGACCTTGCCGTCTTCGACTTGGATATATTGATTTTCAAGGATGATGAATTCTGTTTGCGATGGGGTATAGAGAAAATTTCCTTTTAGAAACATGTAAACTCCTTTTATACGTATTTACTCCGGAACATAGACCGATAAGAAGGATGGAAGAACCTTAATATCGAGGGGGAACGACGGTCCCGAATCTCCATCCATATTAGTCGAAAGGGGGTGATCGCTCAGAAGTTCAATGCGAACCTCTTCTAAGGCTTTCAAGGTCATCAATTCCGAGGTCAAAGGCTGTCCGGATAAAAATTCCGGGATGACTTTGATTAAATCTAGATAGTTGAAATCTTTAAAGATTCCCAGCCAAATCTTTCCGTCATCGACTCGCGCCTGGGGTGCCAGATTGCGGAAACTGCCGACGGAGTTGGTCAGCATCGCTACGATGAGGGGCGAACGGTAGATCGAGGCACCTTCCGGAGTCGTGATTTTAAATAAAGACGTTTCATGGGCCTGCATGGCTTTGATGCCGGTCAGAAAGTAAGCCAACGGGCCGAGGCGCGTCTTCTGTTCAATCGATACGTGGCCTACGGCTTCGGGCATGATTCCGGTGGCAATGGTATTGATGAAGTAGCGGTCATTGGCTTTCGCAATATCGACCTTGACGGTCTTGCAGCGGGGCAGCATATCAATGGCTACTTCCGGGTGAAGCGGGATGTTTAAAGCACGGGCCAGATCGTTGATGGTTCCCAGGGGGATGAATCCGAAGTCGATCGGTTTATTGGCCTGAGCCAAGCCGTTGATCGTTTCGTTTAAGGTCCCGTCGCCGCCCATGGAAAAGACGGCGTCGAATCCGATCAAGGCTGCTTCCTTAGCCCATAGGGTAGCGTCGCCGGACTGTTCTGTTTCTCGTAATTCTACGTCGTCGAACATACTCTCCAATTGGCGTCTTAAATTTTCCTTGTGGTATTTTGCTCTCTCACGCCCTGCCGTAGGGTTGATGATTAACATACACCGTTTCAACTTGCTTCTACTCCTTACCTTGTAAATTCTTCTCGAAATGCATGATGCAACTACTATTATAACGAGAAAAAAGCCGTTCGTGAAGGTGCGGACAAGGATTTGTCTGAATTTTGTCGAACTCTTTCTTTAGATGCGTTTCCTCTTAGTATTTTTCAGAAAAGGAGTAAGGTCTTATGAATTTTGATGGTAGTGTGTACCCTTATGCTTCCCATCGAGAGGTAATTTATGGCAGGCGGGGCATGGTCTGCACATCGCAGCATTTGGCAGCTCAGGCCGGCCTCGATATGTTGAAACAAGGCGGGAATGCCGTTGATGCAGCTTTGGCGACGGCTATTTGCCTGACCGTTTTGGAGCCGACCAGCAATGGCTTAGGGAGTGATGCTTTTGCCCTTATTTGGATGGATGGGCAGTTGTACGGTATCAATGGCAGTGGATGGTCACCGGCGGCCTTGACGAGAGATCGATTACGCTCCGAAGGCTATGAAGAGATGCCTCTGCGCGGCTGGTATCCGGTCATGGTTCCGGGGGCTCCTGCGACCTGGGCCGAAGTGCATCGCCGTTTTGGTAAACTTCCGTTTAATGAGTTGTTTGAACCGGCCATCACCTACGCTCGGGAAGGGTTTGCCGTTATGCCGAATTTGGCCGCCATGCTGGCTTACAGTGCCGACGCCTTTCGGCCTTATCGGGAGAATCCTGTTTTTAGCCCCTTGTTTGATACCTTCTTTCCCGGGGGAAGGACTCCCCAAGCAGGAAATATCCTGACCCTGCCGGAACTTGCGAACTCGTTGGAACTCCTGCGCGACAGCCATTGCCGATCCCTTTATGAAGGCGAATTGGCTCAAGATATCGTTCGCTGGTCCATCGAAACAGGCGGCCTCCTTCGCGACGATGATTTATCAGAATACCGCCCCCAGTGGGTAGATCCGATTCACACCGACTATCGGGGCTATGATGTATGGGAAATCCCGCCCAACGGACACGGGTTAGTTGTCCTCATGGCACTCAATATTGTAAAGGGGTTTACTTTTGATAAACAGCGAGACCATGTCGAATCGATTCACCGTCAGATTGAAGCGATGAAACTGGCTTTTGTCGACGGAAGAAAGTACATTGCCGATCCGCGGTTTATGAAGACAGCCGTTTCCGACTGGTTGTCCGATTCGTATGCCGAAGGGCGTCGAGAAATCATTAGCAATCAAGCGTTGATGCCGGAACCCATCGATGTAAACTCCGGCGGAACCGTTTACTTGTGTAGTGCTGACGGTGACGGAAATATGGTTTCGTTCATCCAAAGCAATTACAATGGCTTCGGTTCGGGCATCGTAATTCCGGGGCGTGGTATTTCTCTCAATGACAGAGGTCATAATTTCTCCATGGACACAGCCAGTGACAACTGTCTCGGCCCGAGAAAAAAATCGTACCACACGATTATTCCCGGCTTCTTAACGAAAGATGGGAAGGCTGTCGGTCCTTTCGGTGTCATGGGAGCCTTTATGCAGCCCCAGGGACAGCTGCAAGTCTTGCTGAATACCATTGACTATCACCTCAATCCCCAGGCGGCCCTCGATGCGCCTCGTTGGCAGTGGATCGGCGGCAAAACGATTGAAGTCGAGCCGGAAATGCCGCAGGAAGTCATCGACGGACTGCGCGTACGGGGCCATGATATCGTCGTCAAAGGCGATATTCAGACGTATGGTCGGGGGCAGATTATTTGGCGCAGTGAAGCGGGCGTGCTGGTAGGCGGAACGGAGCCCCGGGCGGATGGAACCGTGGCTGCCTGGTAAGGGGCGTTCCTTTTCTTCTCGTCTAAAATATGATAGGATGGAGAAAACAAAAGGAGGTATTATTCCCCAATGAAACCGATAAAACCAAAACTTTCCCTATTAGACACGGCGCCGACGCCGCTCCAGTATTTATCCGGCTTGTCACAGGAGTTATTCCGCGAAATATACATTAAACGCGATGATTTAACGCCCTTTGGCGGCGGCGGCAACAAGCTGCGCAAATTAGAGTATTTGATGATTGAAGCTTTGAATGCGCAAGCTACGACCATCGTTACCGTCGGAGCGCCCCAGACTAACCACGGCCGGTTGACAGCGGCTATAGCGGCCAAATTCGGTCTGCACTGCATCATCGTTGCCGTCGGAGAACCCGAGACTGAATTGAGCGGCAATTTATTCTTAGACGGTATCTTTGGGGCCCGCGTCGTCTTAAAGCGTGACGACGGCCGCGATAAGGATGTACAGCTTGAAGAAGCGGCCAAGAAGGTCATTGAAGCCGAAGTAAAGAAGGGTGAACAAGTTTACTTCATCCCTATGGGCGGCAGCGATACGACAGGCCTTCTCGGGTATATGGACTGCGCTCGCGAGCTCGATGCTCAGGCCAAAGAACAGCAGATCAGCGGGGCTACGGTCTACGTTCCCGTCGGCAGTATGGGGACCTATCTTGGCCTGTATTGCGGCTTGAAATCGATTGAATCTGATTTAAAGCTGATTGGCATTGCTGTCATGCCTTTTGATATGGAAAAATTAAAGGCCTACTTTACGCAGGCCAAAGAAGAATACGGATTTAATTTTGACGGTGACTTCCACGTCGAAACGGGATATGTCGGCAAGGGCTACAATGAGCCGGAACCGAGGATTCGGGAAGCCATTTACACCATGGCCCGCCATGAAGGCATTTTGCTCGATCCCTGCTATACGGGGAAGATGTTTGCCGGTGTCCTGTCGATGATTAAGGAAAAGAAAATCAAGTTAGGGCGCCAAGTCATCTTGCTCCATACCGGCGGTATGCCCGGTCTTTATGCAACTCCTCATCGGGAAAAAATCGAACGGGACGTGAAAGATCAGATCCAAGTCATAAAATGAGGACAAGAAAACTTTTAGAAAAACAGGTGCTGCAGAATAAAGTACGATAAGGCACCCATGACAGCTGTGCAGGGGATGGTCATGACCCAGGCCGTGACCATCTGACGGGCGACGCTCCAGTGGACGGCTTTAACCCGCTGGGCCGACCCGACGCCCATGATGGAGCCGGAAACGACGTGCGTCGTCGATACGGGCAGGTGAAGCAAAGTTGCTGAAAAGATGACGACAGCTGAGTTTAAGTCAGCGGCAAAGCCGTGGACGGGATGCATTTTAAAAATCTTGCCGCCGACGGTGCGGATGATTTTCCAACCGCCGACACTCGTCCCCAAGGCCATGGCCAGGGCGCAGAGGAATTTTACCAGGTCAGGGACTTCCAAGCTGGTGATAAAACCGCCGGATACCAGGGCCAGGGTGATGATACCCATCGATTTCTGGGCGTCATTGGAACCGTGAGAAAAGGCCATCAGGGCTGCTGATACGACTTGCAGCCGGTTGGCCACCAGGTTTACTTTGGCCGGTTTAAAGGAATGGCAGATCATGAAGATGATCTTCATGATGATGAAGCCTGTAATGATAGCCGAGATCGGCGAGATGATGAGGGATAAGACGATTTTTAGAATCCCGAAGCCGTTGAGGGCCGCTACGCCGGCCGAAACGATAATGGCGCCGATCATACCGCCTATGAGGGCGTGAGACGAGCTGGACGGCATGCCGACCCACCAGGTCAGAAGGTTCCAAATGATGGCACCTACTAGGCCGGCAATGATGATCATTTCATTGACCAAGGTCGGCGAAACGACGATGTCGCCGCCGATGGTTTTGGCGACGCCGGTCGAAATCATGGCGCCGAGGAAGTTTAATATCGCAGTGCCGATGATGGCGACGCCGGGACGAATGGCTCGCGTCGATACGCAGGTGGCAATGGCGTTGGCCGTATCGTGGAAACCATTGATAAAGTCAAAAACAAGGGCCAGGATGACGACCATGATGATGAGCGACGTATCAAGCATACTTCATGGTCACCTCTTTAACGGTATTTGCCAGGGTTTCGACGTTGTCCGAGGCTTCTTCCAGCGTTCCCAGGATGTCTTTCCAGCGGATGACGTTGAGAAGGTCTTTTTCTTCTCCGCTGAACAGGCGGGAAATTTCCTGTCTGTAAAGATGGTCGATTTCCGATTCCAGTCGGTTTAAGCGTTCGGCATGGCGCATGAGGTTCGCTTGATTGCGGTCGATGTCTTTTAAGAGGGAGAAAATCTTATTCATTTCTTCCCCCATGAGGACCAGCTGCTCGGTCATGGTAACGGCGGCTTCCGGAGCCGTAGTAACGTGGTACATGCTGGTACGCATTAAAGCTCCTTGAAGGGAGTCGATGCTGTTTTCGAGCTGGCAGGTCAATTTATAGAAATCTTCGCGGTCGATTGGCGTGATGAAAACGCGGGACAACTTGAAGATGATATCTTGGTTGGTTTTTGATGACTCATGTTCTAATTTCACGATTTCTTTTAAATGAAGTGAAATGGTGGAAACGTCTTGCATAACTTCATGAGCGATGACAGCGCCGCGATGGAAATTTTCGGCGTTGGCTACGAGATAATCGAAGAATTCTTCGTGCTTGTTGCTGATACTGAACATAGTTATTCCTCCTATACAGACATGAAAAACATTATATAAGGGCTATATCATCGTTTTGCAAAGAATATGTAAAGAACAGGTAAAATGTGATGATGTGCTTTGATTTTTTGACGGCGATGGTATAATGGAGTCATTGCTATTATTTTATAACGGTACTGCCATATACAGTCGTGGAATACGGCTCGCGATGGTGCTTATTCTGAACATGAGGTGACTTTTACAAATGAATGAAGAACGAACCGCACAGATTCATCCCGTCGACGAAATGCTGCCGACTGGCCAACTGTTTGCTTATGGGCTGCAGCACGTCCTGGCGATGTATGCCGGTGCCGTTGCCGTGCCAATCATTGTGGCCCAGGCCCTGCACTTATCGCCTATGGAGCTGGTACATCTTATCAATGCCGATCTTTTTTCCTGCGGGATTGCTACCTTAATCCAGACCTTGGGTTTTTGGAAAGTCGGTGCCAGGATTCCCATGATTCAGGGCGTTACCTTTGCTTCCGTAACTCCGATGATTCTCATTGGGGCCGAGCACGGCATTACGGCGATTTATGGGGCCATTATCATTGCCGGCTTGTTTACTTTCTTGATTGCTCCGTTCTTTAGCCGATTCATTCGATTTTTCCCGCCCGTTGTTACGGGGACCATCATTACGATTATTGGGATTACTCTTCTGCCTGTCGCTGTAAACTGGATGGGCGGCGGGAATCCAAAGGCGCCTGATTTTGCCTCGCCGATGAATTTATTCCTCGCTTTCATTACATTGGTTATTATCATTGCCATTTATCGCGGCGGCAAAGGATTTTTGAGCAACGTATCCGTCCTCTTGGGGCTCATTGGCGGTACGATTATTGCCATGGCTTTAGGGCAGACTGATTTTTCGGAAGTCGGAAACGCTTCCTGGTTTGGCCTGGTTACTCCCTTTTCCTTTGGCCTTCCGACCTTTGACATCGGCTCCATCTTATCGATGATGGTCGTCATGATCGTCACTATGGTAGAAACGACGGGCGACTGCATCGCTATCGGGTCGATCGTAGGCACTCCTATCGGACGTGACCGCTTGTCCCGCTGCCTTCGGGCTGACGGTTTGTCAACGGTCATCGGTGGTATCTTGAACAGCTTCCCTTATACGGCCTTTGCCCAAAACGTCGGTTTGATTGCCGTTACCCGCGTCAAGAGTCGCTTCGTCGTCGCCGCTTCCGGTATTATTCTCATTGCCTTAGGACTCTTTCCGAAGATGGCCGCCGTCGTGGCGTCCATTCCGAATTCCGTCTTAGGCGGTGCCGGCGTGGCCATGTTCGGCATGGTCATTGCCAGCGGCATCCGGGCACTGAGCAAGGTTGAGTTTGACGGCACCTATAACTTGATGATCGTTGCCGTCAGCATCGGTGTCAGCATGATTACACTGACGGCGCCGAATTTCTTCCACAGCTTCCCGTCGTGGGCCAATATCGTTCTCCACAGCGGGATTACCTTGGGGAGTATCACGGCCGTCCTGCTCAACTTGATCTTGAATGGCTGCGGCAGGGAAGAGGATATGGATGGTAATTAAATAACTGTAAATGAAAGTAAATTCGTTTTACCTGAAAGCGAGGGATTTTTTTGCTGAAGAAAATGGTGGCCTTAACCTGTGCCGTTGCTTTGAGTACAGGTGCGGCCTGGGTACATGCGGAAGAACTCAAAACGGCACCGCCTCCTTTTGCGGTGAAGGTTGAAATAAAACCGGCTGCTGCACCGCAGACTTCAAATACGTCTGTGCAGAAGACGGGGACCCAGGCAGCTTCCAAGGCTCAACCGAAGGTCGAAAAGACTGTTAAAAAATCGACGGAGAAAAAAATCGGCGTCAATATAGCCAGCCGTATACTGACCCTTTATGAGGGCGATACAAAAATTAAAATGTATCCTGTCGGTGTAGGCCGGACGTCGACACCGACGCCGACGGGTTTTTATAAGGTACAAAATAAAGAGGTGAATCCGACCTGGATCGACCCTGACGATACGAGCATCCAAATCGCATCCGGCCCGGATAATCCCATCGGCTATCGCTGGATTGGGTTTCATGGCAATTACGGAATCCACGGGACGAACAATCCCGGTTCTATCGGCGGCTACGTCTCTAATGGCTGTATCCGTATGAAGGAGCCCGATGTGGAAGACCTGTATCAATACGTATCGATCGGGACGCCGGTTACGGTATATTATGACCGCCTGGTCATCGATGTCAGTCCGGAACACGCCGTATCCTATTACGTCTACCCGGACGGCTACGGCTGGCAGGCCTTAAGTGTAGCGCAGGTAAAGAAAGCCCTGGCCGGCTATGGCGTAGAAGACTTTGCTGAATTCAAAGAAATCTCGGATAAAATAAACCGTTCTGACGGTAATGTGACCTACGTTGCCAAAGCCTATGACTTGGTGGTCAATGGAACGAAATTGTCTAAACGGGCTCTTGGCAAAAACGATCAAATCTATCTGCCGTCCGTAGCGGTTGCGACAGCCCTTGACCTGGATTTGCGCTGGAATCCGCAGCAAGGCATTCTGACCAGTCCTTACGGGATTGCGCCCGGCTATGTAAAGAGTGATGTCGTGTATGTAAACGCGGCTAACGCCTATTCCTTATTCCATTTAAATGGCAGTTTAACTCCAGATTACGTCTATAATATGTATTCTGTAAAAGGCGATAAAACACCGACCGTCGTCATTTCCCGCGGCTAATGCAAAAAGGCTGTGAAGAGAGGGGGAATCCTTTCTTCACAGCCTTTTGTTTTTGTTGACAAATACTGACATATGTCATATACTTAGAAAAAAGATTGATGACATATGTTGGAAATAGAAATATAAAAAATTCGTCAAGTTATGGCGTATTTAAGGAGAATCTGATATGATGAAGATAGCTGTTACCTATGAACATGGTGATGTATACCAGCATTTCGGCCATTCCTCACAGTTTAAACTGTATGATGTTGAAGATGGGCGCCTGGTCGAAGCTCGTATCGTCGATACGGAAGGTCAAGGCCACGGTGCACTGGTATCCTTTTTAACGTCTCTGGGCGTCACGACGGTCATTGCCGGAGGAATCGGTGACGGTGCCAGAAAGGCTCTGGCCGATGCTTCCATCCAATTGTATGGCGGTGTCTCCGGCAGTGCCGATGAAGCCGTCAAAGCCTTGTTGGCCGGGACTTTGGAGTTTAATCCCAACCCGTCCTGCGGCCATCATGGCCACGAAGGCGGTCACCATGGTCATCATGAAGGGCCCCATCATTCTCATGACCTTTGATTATTTCCCTGAAAGGAGCGGATTATCTTGAAAAATATTACTGCTTTTTACTTACATAGCTGCCCGTACTGTAAAGGTGCTAAAGAAGCCCTTGCTGAATTGATTGAAGAAAATCCGGAATACCGCAAGGTTACCGTTGACTGGTATGAAGAAACGGAAAATCCCGAAGCGGTAAAAGGCCATTCCTACTATTACGTACCGTCCATGTTCATCGGTACAGAAAAACTGTATGAAGCTCAGCCGGGCCAGTCTTACGATGAAATTAAGGCTCACGTTAAAGCTGCCTTAGATGCGGCTCTGACGGCTTAATCGTCACCTAGTACGGCGTGAACGGCTTGTGCACAGCGACGGACGGCTTCGTCCATGGTTTCTTTTTCGATGGTCAAAGGCGGATTAAAGTAAAGGATGTCGCCAATGGGGCGCAGGACTAATCCCAAATCCATGGCTTTGCGGAAAATGTGCCAGCCGAGGCGTTTTTCCGGATTGAACGGACGTTTACTTTCTCTGTCTTCTACTAATTCAATAGCGTTGATCAGACCGATGTGGCGAATTTCGCCGACGTTGTGATGGCTGCCGAGAGCAGCATCTAACTTTTCATGAAGGTAGATGCTTTTCTCGGCAGCTTTTTTTAATATGTCGTCTCGCTCCATGATTTTTAGGACGGCCAGAGCTGCGCGGCAGGCCAAGGGATTGCCGGCGTAGGTGTGGCTGTGAACGAAGGCTTTATGGGTGTTGAAATCCCCGTAAAAGGCTTGGTAAACGGCATCGGTAGTAATTGTCAATGACATGGGCAGATAGCCTCCGGTAAGCCCTTTTGACGTACAGAGAATATCGGGGCTGATTCCGGCATGCTCGATGGCAAACATCTTTCCCGTTCGACCAAAGCCGGCGGCGACTTCGTCGTCGATGAGGAGGACGCCGTACTGGTCGCAGAGTTTGCGAAGGCGTCGTAAATATTCCGGCGGATAGATACGCATGCCGGCAGCGCCTTGAAGAATCGGTTCGACGATGAGGGCAGCTGTTTCCTTACCGTAGGCGGCGAAGGCCTTTTCGGCACCGATAAAGCATTCACAATCGCAGTTCTCGCGAGTTTTGCCGTAGGGACAGCGGTAGCAGTCGAGACCGTCGAAGTGGATGTTGTGCATCATCATGGGCTTGTACATCTGGGCGTAGAGATCCATACTGCCGACGGACAGAGCACCGATCGTTTCGCCATGGTAGGATTCGGACAAACACATGAAGCGTTGACGCTTCGGATGGCCCTGTTGATACTGGTATTGGAAGGCCATCTTCAAGGCACATTCGACGGACGAAGACCCGTTGTCGGTAAAGTTGAAATGAGTCAGGCCCTTGGGCAGCAGCGGCTGGAGTGTTTGGCACAGTTCGATGGCCGGGCGATGGGAAAAGTTGGCAAATATGACGTGTTCCAGCTTGTCGAGTTGATCTTTAATGGCGTCGTTGATTTCCTCATTGGCATGGCCCAAGAGATTGCACCACCAGGAACTGATGATATCGATATATTCTTTGCCGTTGGTGTCGTAGAGATAACAGCCTTTTCCATGGTCGATGACGACGGGCGGAAATACTTCGGCATCCTTCATCTGTTGGGCCGGGTGCCAGATATATTTTAAATCGGCTTCAAGTAAATTCATGTAAACGTCCTCCTCATTGGTATAATTGAATCAATTGGCCGGCATCGGCATCGATAATTTCGTCGTTGTCGGCGACAACGGCTAATACCGGTTTTTGGCTTAGTTTTTCAATCATGCGGATATTGTCTTTTTCCATGGGGCTCCCCGTGTAGTGATTGACGATGAAACCTTGAACGGGGAGTTGTTTTGCTTTCATATAAAATGCCGTTAAGACGGCGCCGTTGATCGTACCGAGACCGGCGGGACAGATGATGAGCGACGGCAGGTCCAGCCAATGAATGACGTCTTCCAGCTGGAAAAAGGCCTGTTCATCATCGCGAAGAGGACAGATGATGCCTCCGCTGCCTTCGACGGTGACGTAGGGATAGCGGGCCGTTACTTTTTGCCAGTCGTGGAGGATGACTTCCTTTTCAATGGGGCGGCCTTCCCAACGGGCGGCTAAATGGGGCGATACGGCATGGCGGTAGAGATAGGATAAAAGCAGGTCCGAATCTTCTCCAATGGCTGCCGTCCGGTTGACAAAGCCGGCGTCACTGTCGGCGACGGTCGGGGCTCCGCTGATGGCAGCTTTGTAGTAGCCGACGTCATAGCCGTGTTGACGCAGGGTCTTGACTAAAAGGGCCGTTACATAGGTCTTGCCGATATCGGTACCGGTCCCGGTAATAAATAATCCTTTACTCATGGTGAATTAACTCCTTTCTAACGCGGCAGGCTTCGCTGTATTTGACGGGTCAGAAAGGCAGCGACGATGCACAAGAAGATGTCGCCCGGAATGGGCAGTAAGAAACAGTAAACGAATAGGGTCCACAAGCTGATGGGTGTTCCCAGGTATAGATTGTTTATCATGGTTAAGTAGGCCATGCCGGCGGTGTAAATGACGATCAGTCCGGCAAAATTTGCCATGATGAGATCTTTCAAGGACGGGTGGGCACTTTGGTGAGCTAAATATCCCGTCAATCCGGCTCCGCCGATGAAGCCCAGGAGATAGCCGAAAGTCGGCTGGAAGATGTAAGACGGGCCGCCGCCTGACGTAAAAACCGGCACTCCGACTAAGCCCAGGAGGACATAGACGCCGACGGAAGCGGCGCCGCGGCGGCCGCCCAAGATGGCCCCGGCCAGGGTAGTGAACAATAATTGCAGAGTAAAGGGACAGAAGGGCACGGGGATGCGGATAAAAGCGCCGATGGCAATCAAGGCTGTAAATAAGGCGAATAGAACCAAGTCCCGCGTAGTACAGCGGCGGGCAGACAAGGCTGATGAAGACATGAAACCACTCCTTTTTGTATGATTGTAAACCGAAATTATTTGTGATTTGGTTCACGATATTTATGATTATACGAGGTCATAATCTTATTGTCAATCTTAAAATTATAAATATAGTTAACAATATGGACAAAAAAAGCGCAGCAACGATTATCATTGCTGCGCTTTTGGAGTGCCATTAGAAAATAAAGCCTTTAAACAATGCCTTGGTTATAAGAGGCCCAGTCCTTGGAGGAGAATCTTCAACCCGATGAGGATGAGGACAATCCCACCGACGAGTTCGGCTTTGCTCTTATAGTGATTCCCGAATAATCCGCCGGCCCTTATGCCAATGGCAGAGAGCAGGAAGGTCGTGACCCCGATGATGGTCACCGAGGGAATCACCTGTATATTCATGAAGGCGAAGGTGACGCCGACGGCTAAGGCATCGATACTCGTTGCAATGGCCAGCATCAGCATCGTATATGGTTGGAGGGACGGGTTGCAGTTGCCACTCGCTTCACGAGACTCTTTAATCATGTTGAGGCCGATTGCGCTCAGGAGGATGAAGGTGACCCAATGGTCGTAGGCGTCGATTAATTCAATGAAAAAGCTGCCTAAAACATAGCCGATGGAGGGCATCAAGGCCTGAAATCCACCAAACCATAAACCGACAATAATCATATGATGCCATTTGACGTTGCGAAGGGATAAGCCCTTACAGATGGATACGGCAAAAGCATCCATCGACAAGCCGATGGCGATTAAGATCAAATCCAGTATATTCATTAATTGCTCCTCTTTCGTTCCTGACTACAAGATAGACTGCAATTTATTTATTATAAAAGATGTGCCTCTTTATGTCAATGAAAAGTCGACCGATTAAGTGTGATTTTGCCGGAGGGATATTGTAAACATCCTTGCCATTGTTTACGAAGTTTGAACGCCGGGAATGGAGGCTATTCGTAAACAAGAATAAACGAGGTTGAGAACTATTGTTTTCCTATGGCAAGAAGCGTATAATAAGGGACTGCAGGAAGTAAACTAAGGGGAGCGATTAAGAATGAAAACAATAGCAAAAAACATGGTTCTGTGTGCGCTGATGACGATGAGTTTATCGGCCGTTTGTGCTGCCGAAGAGGCGGCTGCTCCAGAGGCTGAACCGCAGGTGACCGTCGCTTCGACAACCCAGGCTCAGCCGAATCAGACTGTTGCCGATTGGCTGGCACCGGCTGCCGGAGACTGGTATAATACCAAGGGCGATTTAGTCCTGACAGTCGAAAGCGCCGCCATCAACGGTTCTGCCGTTACAGATATCGAAGACTACACCGACGGCTATCCTCGTAAAGGGCGGTTTACCATTCGTGAACAGGCCGGGGATCGGGTCATGACACTGGACTTGATGGGGCATAAGTCTCACCAATACCTCATCATGGATGACACGACTCCCCTGCGGCGCTCTATCCATGGCGATCACTACGAATCGATTGGCGGCGTTTACTTGGGAATGACCCAATCCGACTTGGAAACTGCTTACGGACAGCCTGACAGCACTGTTCCCGATCAGGATACGTCACGCCTTATATTCGGCAGTCACTATATGGACGTTTACCTTCGAGCTGGCATCGTCATCGGCATACGGATTTACGACGGCAGTGATTTGAAATTTGAACAGTCGGGCTTGGGCGCAGCCGACACGGCAGCATCTTATGCCAAAGCCTATGGCTGGGAAACGATGCCGACCGTTCCGGCCGATGGGGCTTCCATTTCTCGTGCCTATAAACTCCCGCAGGGAGAGTACCTGCGCTTTGGCCAAAATTTTGTACAGCTTTCCATTTAAGCGCGTTTACATTTAGCGGTGGTGGAATGTGGTCACCGCTTGCGGAATCTCCTCATTTATGACGAATTTGCTTGTGACAGTTGCATTATTTAGTCAGATGGTGTAAACTAAAAGAAAGGAATTTAGATGCGTTTCCATCTTGCTGATTGGCATGGTTGAGCCGTTTATTTCTTGAAATCATGAGCTTGGTAAATCAAAAAATACTGTAGTAAATGCGAGGAGAGAAGACACGTGATTACAACAAAGGATTTAATGGACCGCTACAATATCAAGACCCGTCAGGGCATCATTCAGTTCGTCAAAAAACATTTAGATGAAATTAACCATGACGGGGAAGAACATGCGACGATACAGAAAGGCGAATGGTCTTTTGATACCGAAGCCGTTCGCGTTTTAGATCAATTGCGCGGACTTCACGACCAAGCGACAATTACTGAATTGGAAAGTGAAAAGGTCTCCAATGCACAGCAGGAATCGCACAATCTCCGTATCTTACTGCTTAAAACCCAGCAGGACCTAAATACGGCACAGCAGCAGGTCATCAGCCTGCAGCAGAACCTCATTGCCAAGCAGCATGAGTTGTCCGAGGTGAAAGTCAAGGCTTTGGAAGGCCAGCAAAACAAAGATCAGGCAGAGGCCCTTCGAGGAGAGGTCGACCGGCTGAAAAAAGAAGGTCAGGCCATTGAAGAAGAGCAAAAACAGCTTCAGGAGAAACTGTCTGCCGTGGAATCAGAACGGGACAGCCTGCGCCAACAATTAACGGAATCTAATAATCGACCGTGGTGGAAGAAACTGTTTGCGTAGCACCGGTGTATATCGACTGGATCAGAAGCCATCTGACAGGCAGAATGTCTGCACTGTCAGATGGCTTCTATTTTATTCTTTGCTGACGGCTGCCGGCGATTCAGGCTGTCTATGGACGGGCGATTCCGGTTGTGCTATACACTGTTTCATAGACTTCCAAAGGACAGATATCCTTTTAAAAATCTGCTTTTGAGGCTAAGGGAAATAAAAGAAGTGAAAGGAAATGATGGTTAAGATGAGTCAACATGTAACGATTCGTACTGCCCGGAAAGAAGATGCAGCGGACCTGGCACGGATTTACGCCTATTATGTAAACAAGACAGCCATTACCTTTGAGTATCAGGCTCCGGATGCGTCGGAAATGGACAGACGGCGAAAGACCATCCTGGCTCAATATCCTTATTTGGTGGCAGAAAAAGACGGTGTTGTCATCGGCTATGCCTATGCTCATGAGTTTTACGGCCGGGAAGCCTACGCCTGGTCTGTCGAAGCGACAATTTACATCGATAAAGATGCTCGCCAGTCGGGAATCGGACGAATCCTTTACGAAGCGCTGGAACGGGCCCTGAAGGCCATGGGGATTCTTAACATCAATACCTGCATCGCCATTGCAAAGGATCCGAGGGACCCGTATTTGACCAATGGCAGCTTTTCTTTTCATCAGCGCTTAGGCTATGACAAGATCGCCCACTTTCATCACAGCGGCTATAAATTCGGCCGCTGGTACGATGTCATTTGGATGGAAAAAATGATTGGGGACCACGGGGACAACCCGACACCAATTATCCCCTTTGATGCGGAGACCTGGTAACTGCTTTCTGCTTGAGGTAGCTTTACTATCGTTCCGGCGCGAAAATTGACACTGCTTTTCGCCCTGGGAATTTGATTTATTTAGCGACAAGAAAATACGGCATCGCCTTTCCTATTTATGGGGAGGCGATTTTTGTTTATCGGTTTCGTGACAGAAAACGTTACTTCGTGATATTTTTGCACCTTTTGGAGGCTTCCTTACGACAAAATTTTCCGCCTACAGACGGTTGTTGGCGAGAATGGCTCATCGACGCGCCTTTCTTTGCTCGTGTAAACCTGTTTACATATATCGATTCCTTCGCGAGATACAATGCCTTGCCTTTTTCAGCGGCGATGTTGGGGGTTAACCTGATTTCTGATATAATATAAGATAAATAGTATTTACTTTTTAGTCTGCTTTTTATATCGCTTGTCCGCCGTTATTGGGACGTCAGGTATTTCTTTTGGTTCTTTCAATAAAAGCATTTCGATTTTATGTTCTTTATGAGGATTATCAAAAGGAGGAAGCGACCATGTTTTTGGGAGAATTCAGCAAGGAAGAACAGGCAATCTTTTTGAATTTAGCGTATACGATGATGTATGCCGACCATGAACTCAAGGACGACGAAAGAGAAAAATTTCAGTTGTATCAAAAGGAAGTAGAAGCGGATATCACCAAGGCCGAAGTCGTCGACTTTGTGGCGGAACTTGCAAAATTTCAGAATCTCGATATAACGAAAAAGAAGATGCTCCTGTTTGAATTGCTGGGCATTGCCTTTGCCGATGCAGAATATGCGGAAGATGAACGAGTCTTGATGGAGCAAGCCGCAGCCTTTTTATCGGTTTCACCTGTCGATATGGAACGAATGATGACCCTGGTACAGGATCTGGCACATATCTATCAAGAAGTAAATGAGGTCATTATGCGCTAGCTGTAACGCACAGAGGTAGACGTATGCAGAAGAAAAAGAAGTCCAAAGAAGATAAATCAACTAAAAAATTGAAGATAGATACGGCCATTTCAGGGATTACCAATGCGGGAATGGCTGAGGATATACTCCTCCATGGCGCCGCCGGTAAGGAACACATGGTAGCTTATGAGGGCTTTGACCATGAAACAGGAACAGCTCTTAAACGAGGGTTAAAGGATATTTCTAAGAGTAAGGTAAATCCTCAGTATAAGGAACAGAATCTCAAACAGCAGGCCGGCTTTTCTGCAGAGGTAAAAGAGACGGCCCGGGAAAATGCCGATCGAATCCTGAAGAAAGATGCGACACGAAAGGTGCGGACCGACGATATCGGTCGTGTAAACGACCCTTTGTATGACCATGTAGAGGTGGATGCAAACGGAAATATAATACCCGGGTCGGGTTCGCAGATGAAGTTCGTCGGAAAGAATCCGAAAGAATGCTTGGATAAGCTGATGTCCGGGAAATATAAAAAATATCGCGATGCCAATGTAGCCATGGAAGTCCCCTCTGATTTCTACGATGGCGTTTGCCGGGAAATCGACAAAAATGTTGCCGATTTGAACAAGCAGGTAGAAGCGGCTAAACGTCAGGGAAAAATGGCCGTTGCGAAACAAAAACAGGCTCAGATCGACGACTTGAAACGGACTCGGCAGAATTTGAGAAAATCCCGTGTCTCTCAGGCCGACGCGATGGAAGCGCGGAAGAACCCTCGCCTGTCTACGGCCAAGGATATTCACCGCCTGAGTCATGATGCAGGCGTCAATGCGGCTAAATATGGGGCCGGTATCGGCGGAACCATCAGCGGTCTGAAAAATATGATTGAGGTAGTAAGGGGCAATAAAAGCCCGTTAGAAGGCTTGAAAGATACGGCTCTGACGACGGGAAAAGCCGCTGGGAGCGCTTATGTGACGGCCTATGGTAGTACGGCGGCCATTGCCGCCATGCGCAATGCCAGCCAGTCCTTTGTCCGGACCTTGTCGAGAACGAATTTACCGGCCCAGGTTGTTTCAACGGCGGTCACCTCGGCCGATACGATCTGGCAATGGATGAACGGCAGGATTACAGGAGCGGAATGCCTCCAAGAGATGGGAAAAAATGGTTTTGCTATTTCATCCTCGGCGGCCTATGCGACAGCCGGTCAACTGCTGATTCCCATTCCCGTTGTGGGAGGGCTCGTCGGCGGCATGGTCGGCTATTCACTAGCCAGTGCTTGCTATGGGGCGTTGATGGCGGCCTTAAAAGAAGCCAAACTTGCCAGAGAAGAACGAATCCGGATAGAGCGTGAATGCGAGGAAGCTATTGCCGACATACGACAATACCGCCAAGAAATCAACGAAATTGCCGACAGACACCTTGCGGAATATCGAAATACCTTTGATGCAGCCTTTTCTGATATGAAGATATCCATGGGAATCGGTGATATCGATGGCTTTATGGCCGGAGCCAATACGATTACGCGTAAATTGGGCGGAGAAACGAAATTTGATTCATTTGAAGAATTTGACCGGTTGATGAACGATCCGGAGCCATTTAAATTTTAATGAAGGAGGAACTGACTATGCCTATCCCCGTTTTAATTGGTCTTGGCCTTGGTGTGGCTGCCGGTGTTACCGGCGTTGTAAAGGCCGTCGATGCAAAACAGAAGAATAATCAAGCGCAGAATGTAAACGAGAAAGCCCGGAAGATTTACGATGAGGCCAAAGCAGATGCAGATAGAGCGCGTCGGACGGCGAACGAATCTGTTACCCTATTAGGCAAGGAACGGGCGGACACCTTAACGAATGAGTGTTCCGACTTTCGGGAGACGTTCAATAAAATCCACCATATAGAAGATTCTTTTCCCGTCGATTTTGGTGGGCAGCTGGAATGGAATGAAGAAGCATATGTTGAAATGAAAAAATTGGAAACCATTGCATTTTCTATAGCCTCCGGAGCCCTCAAAGGTTCGGCGGCAGGAGCATTAACGGCCTTTGGTGCCTATGGCGGGGTCATGTCTTTTGGCGCGGCGTCGACGGGGACGGCCATTGCCGGTTTAAGCGGAGCCGCTGCCACCAATGCGACCTTGGCCTTCTTAGGCGGTGGAACACTGGCTGCCGGCGGTCTCGGCATTGCCGGCGGAACCATGGTCTTAGGCGGCCTTGTTGCAGGTCCGGCCTTGGCCGTTTTAGGCTTTACGTTAAGTTCCAAGGCGTCGGCTAACTTAGATAATGCTCGCAGCAATTTGGCCAAGGCTCGTGAAATTGCCGAAGAATTGGCAACTTTAAGAGATGGCTGTTATAAAATCCGCGATGTAGCCCGGATGTATACGGACATGCTTCATAAGTTAAGGCATCTCTTATCGTCTTTGACGCAAGAGATGGTCTGGGGAATCGAACAATACGGAACCGATTATCGGCGATATCCGGAGGATGTCAAACAAACCGTTGCCGCCGGTATGGCGACTTTCCAAGCGATTATACCGATTGTCCGGACGGCCATAATTACTAAAGACGGAGCCGTCGATGAGAGAGCTTTGCGGATTATAGACGGAGCGAAGGCAACATTACCGGAATTAAGGTCGTGGCAGCCAGAATGAATTTTCCTTGTATCCGGTGCGGCGAATGTTGCCGCCATGCCGGAGACGTTCCGCAATTAGCGCCGAGAACGGATGCCGACGGCGTCTGCCTGCATCTTGATAAAAGCACGAATCGCTGCACCATCTATGAGACGAGACCGAATGTGTGCAACGTATCGTATATGTATCGGGCATACTTCAAAGACCGAATGACGGAGACAGAATTTATTCGGAAGAATCTGCAGGTTTGCTGTCAATTAAATAAAGCTGCCGGGAACGATGAAAACATTGAGCAACTACAGGCTCTGTTGATTTCTCTTCACAACCGGTGACAAAAGGCCTTGATACGGTTGAAACCATGCAGTTACTTTTCCCCGACCGGGTCCTTAACGAGAACCACTTCATAGAACCGATAAGGTGGTATGCCTTTTCATATAAAAACAGAGCCGGCAAATGCGCCGGCTCTGTTTTTGTATATGGGGTTTACCCTGTTGAGCAGGCCACGCCTGCGAAACG
>UMHU01026288.1_pt1 | contig 37741 bp, 27 predicted proteins | sample 1965591 | NCBI WGS metagenome assembly UMHU01 (sample SAMEA4836101, study PRJEB28245) | human gut metagenome | biome: gut microbiome; material: fecal sample | place: Denmark | collected 2008
GCGGTGGCCATGACTCGTATCCTCCCATTTGAATGTATGAACACTCGCTCATATAATTTCGCGGGCAAAGGCCGCGGCAAGCGCGGCCTTGCAGGTTGGCGTAAACCTGGGCTAAAGAATGATCTCGCAGTCCGGCTCGGCGTCGGCGGTGAACTCTACAACGCGGTTGAGCACCTCGTCGAACTCGGCATCATCGGCCTCGAGTGTCAGCTTCTGGGTCATAAAGTTGACGGACACGGATTTGACACCCTCGAGCTTGGCCAGCTCGTCCTGAAGCTCGCGCGCACAGTTGGCGCAGTCGATCTCGTCGAGCTTAAACTGCTTTTTCATGGTGGGTTCCTTTCCCTGTGTTGGCGACCTGGGTGCCGGTCGCGTTGGTACCGTGGTTGGTTGCTATTCGCAGATATGGCTCATGCCCTGGTTGAGCATGGTGTAGACATGATCGTCGGCAAGCGAGTAGAGGATGTTGCGGCCGTCGCGGCGGAACTTGACCAGGTGCGACTGCTTAAGCGTGCGCAGCTGGTGCGATACTGCCGACTGCGAGGTTGCGGTCGCCTCGGCGATGTCGGCCACGCAGAGCTCGCGTCCCATGAGGGCATAGAGAATCTTGATGCGTGTGGTGTCGCTGAAGACCTTGAACAGATCAGCCAAGTCGTACAGCAACTCCTCGTCGGGAAGGTCCTCGGGCGAGCAGGTGGTGGGGATTACGGGCTCGGTGGCCTCGATGTCAGTCTTTGTTTCATCAGCGTGGTCGCTCATTGCAACATCCTTTCATATGAACATGCGCTCATATAACTTACTTCCGATTATATGAGTGCATGTTCATATGTCAATAACGTTCAGGTAATTCGTTGTACAAAATGATGAGGAAAAGCGGACGAGATCCCGGACTAAGCGGTTTTGATTTGCGATGCCGGGGTGGGTGCCCCTGCGCCGTGCAAAAATTGGAGTATTCTGCATCGATAGGGGGTCTGTTAATTTATTTCAGGCCAAATAATGTAGTTTAAGAGTCATCTTAGGGCGTTAAACCGATGAGTTCTTCCTCAAATGTTGCCTAACGTTCTCACGCAAGAGTGATTTCGCTTCACATTTGGATCCACTCGAGGGTGATGGACACCCGACCCTGCTGAATACTCGCAATTTTGCACGTCGCTTGGGTACCCACCTTGTTAGTCGGCCTAGATTCCGGCCCCGAAGACCCTGCCCTCGGGCGTGAAGCTGTTTGTTTGGTTGAGTGATGGGCTGTCGGGTTCGACGGTTTGCATATCATCGATTGCCGGCGCTTCGTTAATCGTCGGATCGTCCAATGTGATGCCTTCGAGCATTGCTTTTTCGAGGTCAATTCGTTGACGCTCTTCGGAATCCTGGCGAAGCTCCTCCTGGATTCGTTTCTTCTCCTCAATAAACCTTCTGAGCACAAACAGTCTCAGGTCCTCTTGCATGATTTGAAAGTCTTTTGGCAGACGCGAGGGGCGTATACCTTCTTTTCGTTGGATTGCCTCCATGACCCTAACGAAAGAGCTGGCATGCATAAAGGAATAACGGCTGACGGTGATGATTCCGTACCCCATGGACGCAAGCGCATTCTTGCGCTCCTCGTCGATAGCGCGGTCCTCTTCGGCGTCGTGATAAAACCCGTTGTATTCAATATCTGTTCGAGATTTCTTCAGATATGCATCCATAAAGAACTTTTTGCGTCTCGTGAGATTTTTTGCGGCAGCGGTGACCTGTACCTCGTAGTCGGTCTCAATTCCTTTAATGCCAAGCCCTCCTTCGCTTTTGGGCAGCGTAAGCATCATGACAAATGCCGTTTCCATGGGAGAGCGGCATCCATCGCGTACACATTGAATAGCCTTTCGGGCAAGGGCCAAACCGTCGCATCTGGTAATGGAATTAAAGAACTGCTTTAACCTCTCGGTTGAGGTAAGTGGGAAACGCTCGGTATAAGAGGTAGAAGAACCGGTTCCAAGGGAATAGGCGCCGCACAGCTCAAAGTAGTACTCCACCAGTTCGCGAAAAGAAAGATAGGTGGCGGCCTGAAGTGCACAAAGCTCAACGCCAACAATGTAGATGTCATCTTCTAGCTCCATAAAACGCGAGCATGAGAATCGCTTTGACGAAACGTGGCATTGACAGTCCATCGCGTAGCGCGCGTTCCTGCGATCAAACACCATTACCTCGAGGGATTCATTTGCGTCGCGGGCAACATCATGTTTGGCAAGCCATTCTGCGGCCGCGTCGAGGAGCGTTCCGGTGGGGCACGATCCGTAAATTGCGGCAGGACTACAGGGCTCGGTGTCATTCGCAGACACCGAATGCGCGGCTTGGTAGACCGCTTTTGCAGTGGTATGTGACAATACGATACTCATGGTATATATCGTGTCAGCTAATGTCGTGTTGATGACGCTGAGCGGAAAAGTCGTTTTAGAGGTCTAACCAAATGCTGTCCAAAAACTTGACGCAATTATGGGCACGTTCACCCTAAATCAATGTTTTCGCTGCTCAGCTATAGCATAGAAATACTCAATTGCTGCACATTTGGTATCGATGCATCGCCATCTGAAAACAAATCACGTGTCGGGAAAGTGCCGAAATAGTTAAAAAATAGGGTTCAGAATTTGTGAAGCGCGGGCCTGCTTATGGAACGTAGGGCGGCCCCGCCGCGGGGGTTCCCGCTGCGGGGCCGCTCGTGATCTACGCCGTGGTTTGTCGCAGACGTTTCTACTTGGCAAACAGGTTCTTGAGGTTGAACTCGGCCTGGACGGTACGGAGCATGAGGTCGGTGTCGTCGAGGCCCAGGTGCTGCTCGTTGGCGTCGGCGGCGAGGGTGCCACGGCGGCGGGCCCAGTTCTCGAGCGCAGCGGGTGCGGACTCGCGGGGGAGCGAGCGCACGTCGGCGTCCAGGCTGCGGCAGATCTGGCGCGAGTCGATGACGATGATCTTGCCTGCGCGGCGTGCCTCGGCGTAACCGTCCAGATGAATTTTGAACCAGCTGTCCTCGAAGGCAGCGTTGTGCGCCATATAGGGATACTTCTTCATGAGCTTGAGCAGCTGCTTCTGCAGCTCCTTGTTCTCGCGGAACGGCTTTTTGCCGTCGATGTCGTCCCAGGTGATGTGATGGATGTTCGATAGCGGCACATCCTCGCCGCGGTAGATGTCGGGCAGGCCGCAGTAGTGTGCCTCGGCGTCATGTGGCACGGCGTCGCTGGTGAGATCCATGATCTCCCAACCCACGTTGATGATGTAGCCGCGCTCGGGCGCGCGACCGGTGGTCTCGATGTCGATGCCCAGCACCGTGCCTTGGATGGGCTTGCGGGCATAGGCCACGCCGAGTGCGTCGCGGTTACCGCGGATCTCGCGCATGACCGATGCGGCGGTACGCTTTTGCATCTTGCCGATGGCGGCGCAGGTGTCGGCGTCGGACAGGCCGCGCGAGAGCGTCGCGGGCGTCACGTTGCGCAGGCGCGCCTCGCCAATCTGGTCGCACAGGTCGCGGTTGCGGTCGGCCAGGTCGCGCACAGTGGCAAAGTCAAAGCCGGGGTCGCCCTCGGCGGTAAAGTACTCGGTCTCGAGCACCTTGAGGGCCTCCTCGCCCTTCTGGCGCTCGGACTCCATGGCGCCGTGGTCGCCGTAGATAAACATGGGGATAAACGGCTGGCGCTCGTATTCGAGTGCTTGCGAAACATTCATATGCTGCTCCTTGGACGGGCCGCGTCGCGCGGCTCGGGGTTACTGAGTTGTGGCGAGATGATAGTTTGCCATGGGCAACTATTGGCACCGCGCCCGGGACAACTACAATACCCTAGTTGACCGCTAGGACTTTTACAATGCTGCCGAAAGACACGAAAGGTTCCATCCGTCATGGATTTACTGATTGATATTCTGCTCGACGCCGGTAAGGACACGCTGTCGTTGGTGCCGTTTTTGTTGGTGACGTATCTTGCCCTCGAGACGCTTGAGCACGTTGCGGGCGATCGCGTCAACGGCGCTATCAAGCGCGCCGGCGCCGCGGGTCCCGTGGTTGGCTCGCTGCTGGGCATGGTGCCGCAGTGCGGATTTTCGGCCATGGCAGCAACGCTGTACGCCGGCCGTGTCGTGACGCTGGGCACGCTGGTCGCCGTGTTCCTCTCGACCTCAGACGAGATGCTGCCGTTGTTGCTTGCCGAGCAGGTTCCCGTGCAGACCATGGCGATGCTCCTCGCCTCGAAGGCACTGATCGCTCTGGTCACGGGCTTTATCGTGGATGCGGCTATCCGCGGCCTTCGTCGTAATGCCCGCGCGCATGCGGCGATTCGCCGTACCGTGCTGGGGACCGCTGCCAATCCGGCTCATGTGAACTGCACGCACGACGACCATACCGGGGGCGACATCATTGACGAAGTGGCCGAGGCGGGCGTAAGTGCCGATCACATCCACGAGCTGTGCGAGCGCGATCATTGCGGCTGTGACGAGGACGAGGACGAGCACGGGCACGACCATGGTCACGCGGACGAGCACGAGCACCACCACGGTCACAGCCACGACCACTCCCACGAAGGGGCGCCTGTCCTGTCGATCATCCGCAGCGCGATCTCGCACACCGTGCAGGTATCGGTATTCATTTTCCTGGTGACGCTGATTCTGGTCGCCGTCCTCGAGACCTTTGGTGAGTCCGCAATCGAGCAGTTCCTGCGCGGTAATGAGACGCTCGCCGTCCTGGGCTCGGCGCTTGTCGGTCTGATCCCCAACTGCTCTGCTAGCGTCGTTATTACGCAGTTGTACCTCGAAGGTGCGCTGCAGTTGGCGCCGATGCTTGCCGGCACGCTCATTTCCGCCGGCGTGGGCTACCTGGTGCTGTTCCGCACCAACCGCAGCGCTCGCGAAAACGCCGTGTTCCTGGTCATGATGTACGTCATTGGCGCCGGTTGGGGACTCGTTCTTTCCGCCTTCGGCCTCTAAGCAGGCCTAACAAAACGGGCTTCAAATAGTCATGCTCGGTGCCTGCACAATGCGGCGATGCATGGCATTTTGAAGCCCGTTTTTTTGTTGAGCCATGGATCCTAAGTGCTTTCACCGCCCAAAACAAAAAGGCAGATTTCCGGGCATATCCCAAAAATCTGCCTTGGTTAGTGCAGCAGCTCGGTGAGGTTGCGTTTAAAGCGGGATCGGTCCTCGCTGGTGAAGGCTGCCGGACCGCGGGTGCGTCCCCCGGCGCGGCGCACCTTCTTTTCCTCGTGGCGAATAAACAGTTGCATGTCGATGGTCGCCTTATCGTAGACGCGCCCGCGCACGCCAATGGCGGCGGCATCGCGTCCGAGCACCATGTTCGCCAGGCCTATGTCTTGTGTCACGACCACGTCGCCAGCCTGCAGGCGCTCGACAATGGCAAAGTCGGCACTATCGGCTCCCACACTCACATCGAGCGTCGTGACCCAAAAGCCCCGACGCGCGTGCTCGGCATCGCGCGGATCGTCGCGGCGAATGTGGCGCTCCAGGTTCTGCGTACTGTTACCGGCGATAACGACGGCGACGCCCGCCCTCCGCGCGCAGTCGATCGACTCGCGCGTGACCGGGCAGGCGTCGGCATCAATAAAGAGCGTCTTTGGCATCTAACGCACCAGTTTGCCAAATTGAATGGCGCGAATAATCAGCGTCACGCCAAACACCAGCAGCGCGGCACCGCTAAAGATGACGAGCATCTTGGCCGACCACAGCGGATAGATAAACACGAACATGCCCGCGATGATGGAGAGTGCACCGCTCAGGATGGCGAGGGCGCGGTTGGCGGAAAGCTCGGATTCCAGAATCGACATGACGCCCTCGACGATCCACCCAAAGCCGGCGACGACTACTACTAGCGTGGTGAGCGTCGCGGTCGAGAAGGCCTGGTTGCGCAGGATTATGACGCCGCCCAGAATGATGAGCAGGTTGGAGATGATGCTCGTAACGCGCCAGCCGGTGGGCAGCAGCGGCTCGAAAACAGCGGTAAGCAGCCTGATCGCGGCCGTGATCACAAAGTAGATGCCCAAGACGGTCGTTAGGAAGACGAGGGACTTGGCGGGCGCAAACAGCAGTGCGATGCCGGCGACGAGTGCCAAGACGCCCGTGATGGCGTAAATCCAGCGCACGGCCTTGACGGCCTTGCCTGCCATGCTTTTCTCGTCAAATCCAAACGCGCTCGATTGCTTGTCATCGTTCTTAAAGATGCCCATGATGTCTCCTTTCCGTGCGGCGTAAGCCGTAGCTCTTGCAACCAGTATCGCCCAAGGGCGCCGTCGCGTGGGGCGGAAAGGGCGAATGGGAGTCTCACCTTCCTGAATTGTTATCTTTGTTCCCGTTTGGATGTGGGATATTCAACAGATGTAGAACATTACAGCTCTGTTCGTTATTGCCTACGTTTTAGGTTAGATTTTCTTAAGAACAATTGGCTTTTATTGAGGGGTCCCTATGAACGAAACAGTTCCCGCGGCGCCGGTAAGCGCCGAGTCGATGGCAAAGCAGGGTTGCGAAAAGCTTGGCCTGGACACGTTTGACGCGCTGGTCCGCCGCGCCCGCACGTGCCGTCGGTTTGACGAGTCCATGCGCGTACCGCGCGAGTTTTTGCTCGAGCTGGCGGAGCTGGCACACCTGGCCCCGTGCGGTGCCAATGCCCAGCGTCTTCGTTTTCATGTGGTGAGCGGTGCAGAGGACTGCGCTCGCGTGTTTGACGAGCTCGCGTGGGCCGGTGCGCTCAAGGATTGGCCGGGTCCCGATGAGGGCGAGCGCCCGACCGGCTACATCGCGATTCTTGCCGAGCGCGCTGTTCCGGGTAAGCCCGCCGCGCCCATCACCGAGGTCGACACGGGCATTGCCGCTCAGACGATGATGCTCGCCGCTCGCAGCGCCACGCCCGAGGTGGCGGCATGCATGTTCAAGGCCTTTACGCCCCACGCGATTGCTGCCATGGGGCTCGATAACGACAAATATGAGCTCAAGCTGATCATGGCTTTTGGCGTGCCAGCCGAGACGCAAGTGATCGATGCGATCGACTCCAACCCGGATGGCTCTATCAATTACTGGCGCGATGAGGCGCAGGTGCATCACGTGCCCAAGCGTCCGCTTGCCGACGTGCTGCTGTAGTTGCGCGTCGTTGTGGCGCGATCCGGCGGTAAAACCACCGCAAAGGTGCTGTTCCCTTTGTGGTGGTACGAGGGGAGGGCATGTGGCCGATCTATATTTGGTGCGTCATGGGCAGACTGAGCTCAATGTGCAGAACATTTTGCAGAGCTGGCACGATTCGCCGCTTACGGCGCGCGGGCGCGAGCAGGCGCTGACGGCGCGTACGGCGTTTGCGGCGCGCGGCGTGGCCTTTGATCATGTGTATTCCTCGCCGTTGGGCCGGGCGCGGCATACGGCCGAGCTTATCGTTGACGAGGGCCGTTCCATTGAGCTGGTCGATGACCTGCGTGAGTGGCATTTTGGCTCGCTGGAGCGCACATCAAATCGCGAGATGCCGCCGCAGCCCTGGGGCGATTATCCGGTGGCCTTTGGCGGCGAGTCGGAAGTGCAGCTTCAGTCGCGCATGGTCGCGGCGCTGTCCCGCATCATGGCCAGGCCGCAACACGACTGCGTGCTGGCGGTTTCCCACGGCTCAGCCTGCCAGGAGTTTCTTGAGTATGTGACTGGCGAGGGAGAGCTACCCGACAACGGTGCCGTGCTTCATTTTGGCTATTGCGACGGGGCGTTTTCGCTCTTGGGTTGGTAACGAACGAAAGGACTCCTATGAATAAAGACCTGTATCTGGTTCGTCATGGGCAGACAATATTCAACCTTAAGCGCATCATTCAGGGTTGGAGTGACTCGCCACTCACGCAGCTGGGCTGCGATCAGGCGGCGCGCGCCGGTATGTTTTTGCGCGCACGCGGCATTGAGCCCGATCATGCTTACACCTCCACACTTCATCGCACCGAGCAGACTATCGCCAACTTGTGGCCGGGCTTGGCGTACGAGCGCCTGGACGGCCTGCGCGAGTGGTTCTTTGGCGACTTTGAGGCCGAGCGCGTGATGCTTATGCCCGAGCGCCCGTGGCGCGATTTCTATCGTCAGTTTGGCGGCGAGGGCCAGATGCAGGTGCGCGACCGCATGGTGACGACGCTGACCGAGCTTATGCAGCGTCCGGACCATACGTGCGTGCTTGCGGTAAGCCACGGATCGGCCATCAAGGAGTTCATGGACCACGTGAAGGGTGCGGCGGCCGACGAGCGCGATCGCGTGCCGGGCAACTGCGCGGTGCTGCACTTTGCGTTTGACGACGATGCCGGTACGTTTGAGCTGATTGAGATTTTTACGCAGGAGGATTACGCACGCGAGCTGGGGCTTGAACCGCTTGTGGCTACTGCAGGTCCGCAGCGGGGATAACGTGAGCGTGGCGGCACGGGTCGCCGGCATAGCTTCTCGACGCAAAAGGGGCGGAGATGCATGTACCTGCTGCATCTTCGCCCCCTGTTTGTTGAGCTGCCGATTTTTGCGCTGGGCGGTCTGGTTTTGTTAGAACCGCGCGACCTGGTGCGTGAGCAGACCCGTCGGAACCTGCGGCGCGCCGCCGCTGACCTGCGCGGCGGGGAAGAGCGCAGCTACGGCAAAGTTGAACGGCTCTTTGCCCGTGTAGGTGCCGGCGGAACGGGCCTCATCGGCCAGCAGCTGCGACGCCCCGGTCAGCGCGGCAGCGTAGGCGGGGTCGTCGGCCAGTGCCGGCTCCGGTGCTTGGTCGAGCATAGCGCGGATGGCCCCGACGGCGTCCTCGCGCTTGACCTCCCACGCGCGGTGCGTAATGCCCGCGGGGTCGGTGACGGCGTAGAGCGACGCGCCCTCTTTGGCGGCGCCCAGGATGATGTCCATGACGGGCGAGGCCTCGTAGGCGAGCGACACGGGGCGCGGCTGCACCTTGAGCTCGGCGATCGCGCGCGCGGCGGCGAGTGCGTCGACGCTCTCGGTGGCGGCCTCGTCGCTACCCGTCAGCACGTTAACCGGGCAGATCGCCACGACACCCGTTACGCGTCCCGGCTCTCCCGAGCACTCGTACACGTAGTATGCCGCGCCCGGATCCTTGAGCATGAGCTCATCGGCAATCGCGCCGCGCAGGGCTTCGTTGTCACTCAGAATGCTGTCCATCGCAGGCAGCGCCTCGAGCACGTGGTCCTGAGCCGGGCGGATGCAGGGAAACGGAAGAGCTTTCATGGACGGTCCTAACGCGTGAGTCGGTTTGTTCGCGGCTTATTATGCCCCAACTTGGCTATTCGCGCCCCAGAGCGTGTTGTCGGCGAGCGCGGTCAGCACCTGCTGGCAGCGAATGATATCGGCGCGGGGCACATATTCGTTTGGCTTGTGGGCGAGCGCGAGCGAGCCTGGGCCATAGCTCATGCAGTTGTGGTTACCCGTCTTGCCGGCAATGACGGCAGTGTCGGTGTAGCCGGTAAAGAAGCCGACGGTCGTTTCCGCGCCCGTCACATCGTCTGCTGCGCGCTTGAGTGCGGCTAGAAGGGGAGAGCTCGGATCGCGCTCGATGGCGGGGCGGTCGCCTGTCACGGTGTAGCTTCCATGGCAGGCGGGGACCGCGGCCTCGGCGCCGGCGATGGCCTGCTCTACCATGCGCGTTGCGGCGGCCGTATCAGTCGGCGGGGTCAGGCGCATATCGACCCAGACCTTGGCGTGGTCGGGCACGACATAGGGACGGTAACCACCCTCGATCTGTCCAAACGTGATGGTCGATGGCCCCAGCTCATCATGCACGGGCAGCGTTGCGAACGCATGGCGCAGCGCGCAGACGACCTCGGCCATGGCGGCGACGGCATCCGCGCCCTTCCAGGGCTGGCTCGCGTGCGCCGTGACGCCGGTTATCTCGATCTCAAACCACGTGCGACCCTTGTGCGCTACCTGAATCTGCCCGTCGGTGGGCTCGGTGTCCAGCACCCATTCGCGCGAGCCGACCCAGCCGGCGGCAATCGCGGCCTCGGAGCCGCGCATAAAGTCCTCCTCGTCGACCGAGCAGATGAGCGAAAAGCCGCGGCGGGGCAGCGCGCCATCCGCCGCTACGCGCTCGAGCGTATGGACCAGTGCGGCAATGGCGCAGGCTAGGCCACCCTTCATATCGCAAGCACCGCGGCCATAGAGTTTATCGTCACGCACGATTGCTCCGAGCGGCGGAATGCCTGCGTCCCAGCCGTCGCCCAAGGTGACGGTATCCATGTGACAGATGTAGACGAGCCGTGGCTCGTCGCTCAAACCGGGCACGGTGACCATAAGGTTGCGGCGTCCGGGGAGCACCTCGATCTCCTCAATCTGCACGGCATCGAGTGTCGGGTGGTTCAACCGTGCCAACCGTTCCTCAAACAGCGCTTTGATATACCGCTCAATTTCATCCTCATATGCGCCGGGGTCTGAGCTGTCGATCCGCACAAGCTCCTGCGCAAGCCGCCAGGCAAAGTCCTCATCAACCATATGCAACCTCACAATCAGTTTGCTTTCAAAACCGATTGTAAGTCTCCCGAGAGATCTGTGACGTGTGCGTGGCAGTATTTACCGTTCGCAGGCCGAGCCGGCTCGTTTGCCGTCCGAGCGGGTTCGCAGACGGCGCAGTGGGTACGTAGCCGTTATGGATGACATGCTGTGCGACATATCTGCCTTTCGGTATCACCGGATACCTCCACAGGTCTTGGCGATAATGCCGGACCTGCCCGATTCTGCGGACGATCCGCGCAGGGAGCGCCTTTGCGAGCATCCACTCGTCACGCATTTTCTGGGCACCCCGCTACACGTTTTGGCGCAGGGCAGCTGCGGACGTAAGGGCGATCGCATTGTCAGGCATGTTTGGAACGGGGAGAGGCCGTTTGGCTCCGTGCGACAGACAGAGTTTGGCCTCGATGTCGCGTCCCCGCTCTTTACCCTGTTGACCCTGGCTTCCTCGGTCTCAAACGAGCGTCTAATCATGTGCATGTATGAGATGTGCGGCACCTTTGCCGTGTGCAAGATTACGCCTCAAGTAAAGTTGGCACTTGTGCAGGCATATGGGGACCGGTGGGGTGACGCACGGTTGGGCTGGAAAAACGTAAAGGATGTCTCGGGGAATCCAACGGACTTGTGGAAACGACCGCCCTTGATCGAGCTCTCTGAGCTTACAGAGTACGTCGATAAGATCCGGGGGCTCCGCGGCGCTAAATCGTTCATACGAGCCGCGAAATGCATTACGGGGGTGGCAGCATCGCCGCTCGAGGTTCAGGCTTCGATGCTGTTTGGGCTTTCGAGGTTGCGCGGCGGCGAAGGGCTGCGCCTTACCAATAACGTTGAGATTCGTATGACGCGCAGCGCCCGCCTGATTTCGGGGCTTGATAGGCGCTATGCCGATATCCTGCTGGCAAATAAGGACGGCAGCCGAGAGTGTCTTGTTGAATGCCAGGGTAAAGCCATTCACGGATCCATAGAATCCAAGATCTCTGACTCCGATCGAACGACGGCCTTGCGAGCGATGGGATATCCCGTTGTTCTGATGACCTATGGTCAGCTGGCCGACTCTGATGCCTTCCGCGTGGTGATGGAACTCATCATGTCCTATCTCGATGTGCCGTTGAAAGACAAGACGCCGCGGCAGCAGGAGCTCGAACGGCGGCTTCGTGAGGAGATTTTTATCGATTGGGCGGGAATGTAGTCGTGCGGGTGGAAAACGGTCGCGCGAGCTAGAGTTTTGGGCGCGAAAAAGGCTTCAGTTTCGCCTTGGAAGGGCATTAAAAATGCTATCCGGAACAAGTTGTTTCGGAAAATGGACAGTCAACTTGGATTTGGTATATAGAGATTGATCTTTACCTACTAAAACCCCTGATAAAGCTGTTTATCAAAGCAGGTGCGCTCAGTGATTTGGGTATGACTGTCTATTATCCGAAAAAACTTGTTCTTGGTAGCATTTTCAAAACCAGCCGGAGCAACGAAATCGGCCCCCGTTTCGTGAAAACGGGGGCCGAATGGGCTTCACGGCCTGCCTGGCAGGCTTGGTGCCGGCGCTATTTGATCACGCGCACGCGATACATCGACGGAATCTGTTTGAGCGCCTCGATGGTGCTGCTGTTCAGGTGCTCGTCGGTGTCGAACATGGTGTAGGCGTTCTCGCCAGCGGACTCGTTGGTCATACGCTGCACGTTGGCGTTGTCCTTGGCCAGGATGGCCGTGATCTGGCCAATCATGTTGGGCACGTTGGCGTGCAGGCAGGCGATGCGGCTTGCGGCGCGCGCCTTACCCATGCTGCAGGCGGGGTAGTTGACACTATGTGCGATGTTGCCGTTCTCCAGGTAATCCTTGAGCTCGCTGATGGCCATATCGGCGCAGTTCGCCTCGGCCTCGCCAGTGCCGGCGCCCGAGTGCGTGGTGATAAACGTGTTGGGCATCTTGACGGTCTTGGGCGTGGCGAAGTCGCAGCTAAACCAGCTCAGCTTGCCCTCGCGCAGGGCAGCGTCGACGGCGTCCTCGTCAATGATGGTTTCGCGCGCGTAGTTGATGAGCACGGCGTCGGGTGCCAGTAGGTTAATCTGCTCGGTGCTGATCATGCCGATGGTGTCGGCCTTGCTGGGCACGTGCACGGTGAGGTAGTCGCAGCCGCGGCACAGATCCTCGAGCGTGCCCACGCGCTGTACCTCGCGGCTCAGCACCCACGCGTGCTCAACGGAAATGAACGGATCGTAGCCGTAGACATCCATGCCCAGATCGACGCAGGCGTTGGCGACCTTGGAGCCCACGTTGCCCAGGCCGATGACGCCGATGCGCTTGCCCTTGAGCTCGCGGCCCACAAAGGCCTTCTTGGCCTTCTCGGCATCGACCTGGATCTCGGGGTCGTCGGCGTTGTCGCGCACCCAGTTCATCGACTGCACTACGCCGCGGCTCGAAAGCACCAGCATGCCCAGGACGAGCTCCTTGACGGCGTTGCTGTTGGCGCCGGGGGAGTTAAAGACGACGACGCCTTTCTTGGCGTACTCCTCGATGGGGATGTTGTTGACGCCGGCGCCGCAGCGGGCGATGGCGCGGATGCCCTTGGGCAGTTCGTAGCCGTGCAGGTCGGTGGAACGCATCAGGATGGCGTCGGCCTCCTCGGCGGTGCTTACAAACTCGTAGCCCTCGCCAAACTCGACTTTGCCGTCTTTAGTGATGTCGTCGATGGTCTTAATCTTACGCATGGAAAAACTCCTTAGCAGGTTTTGATCTAAGCAGGGTGGTCTGAGGTGGCTGGTCGGCCCGCGTGTTGCGGGCTAGTTAGATCGCGGACTCAAACTATGCTGCGCTTCGAAGTCCTTCATGTACGTGGCCAGCGCCTGCACGTCCTCCATGGTGACGGCGTTGTACACGCTGGCGCGCATGCCGCCGACGAGGCGATGGCCCTTGACGTTTTGGATCTGGTGCTCTGCCGCGCCTGCGACAAAGGCCGCGTCGAGTTCGGCATCGCCGGTACGGAACGTGACGTTGGCGATGGAGCGGCTGTCCTCCTGCGCGGTGCCATGGAACAGCTCGCTGTGCTCGAGCAGGTCATAGAGCAGGTTGGCCTTGGCCCAGTTGCGCTCGGCCATGGCGGCAAGTCCGCCGATCTGCTCAACCCAACGGAACACCTTGCCGCACACATAGATGCCAAAGGTGTTAGGCGTGTTGAGCATGGAGCCCTTGGCGGCCTGGGTCTTAAGGTCCATGTACTGCGGCGTCTGCGCAAAGGCCGGGCCGTCGGCGATCAGGTCATCGCGCACGATAACCACGGTGACGCCCGCGGCGCCGGCGTTTTTCTGAGCGCCGGCGTAGATGAGTCCGTAGCGCTCGACGTCGAGCGGCTGCGACAAAAAGCAGCTCGAGACATCGGCGACCAGCGGCACGTCGCCGCAATCGGGCAGCTCGTGGAACATGGTGCCAAAGATGGTGTTGTTCTGGCAGATGTAGACGTAGTCGAGCCCGTCGCCCGCGGCCTCGGCGGCAATGCGCGCGTTGATGTCGGTCATGTTGGGGATGCGGTCGAAATTGGTGTCCTCGGAGCTCACGAGCGGCACGGCCTCGCCGTACTTGGCGGCCTCCTTGTACGCCTTGTTGGCAAAGTTGCCGGTCACGGCGTAGCCGGCGCGGCCGCGGCGCATGAGGTTCATGGGGATGCCCGCAAACTGCAGCGTGGCGCCGCCCTGCAAAAACAGGACACGGTAGTTGTCGGGGATGCTCAGTAGGCGGCGCAGGGTTGCCTCGGCGTCGTCGATGATCTGCTGGTACGTGCTAGATCGATGGCTCATCTCGAGCACGGACATGCCGCAACCGCGGTAGTCCATCATCTCGTCGGCGATCTCGGCGAGCACGCTTGCGGGCAGCGCGGCCGGGCCAGCTGAGAAGTTGTGCACACGTGCCATCTTCTAGTTCCCCCTCGTAGTCGTTTGAACGTTCGGGATACTTTAGCACAGTGGAGCGCCAGGCGCGACCGCATCACGGTAAAACTCGACTACGCCGCTATGATTTACAGGATGGTTACATGGGGGAGAGGTGACCTTACCTGATGGCTCGCATCCGATCTGCCTCGGCTTTTGCCTGCTTCCAAGGACGCACGCGGCCGTTGACGAGGTCATCGTAGCCGCGGGCGATGGAGTACTGGACAGCCCTGTGAGCTTCGTGGCGGTTGTCAATTACCGAACCAGAAGTGTTTTGCAAGAATGGAGTTGGGTTTTCAATTGGCATGCAGAGCCCCCCTGTAATGCTTACCTATTCAATCTATGTCGATAATAGCGTGTGGGTACCTTGCGGGATTGGGACAAAGCGATAGGCCGTAGGGAAACCCTGGACTCCCGGTCGGCAGATCCGTGGGTCTATGTTCACAATTGAATCATTTTGGCAGCGGTTTTGTTGTGCAATAAAAGACACTTGAGCCATAGCAGACACTTCCAAGCGCTGTTCACCGGATGATAACGACCGTCTGCGGAAACAGCCCATTGGACAGTTTTGTTCGTCGGGTTGCGCAAGTGTCTCACGGTATGATTAAAAGCGCGTCATGCCAGACCGGTGTTAATAAAAGGTCACAAATGGCGGCATCGAATGCAATTACGGCATAGGGGATGCTGATGAGCGAAGCGAACTACTTGGAGAGGCTGAAGAAAGCGCCTATCTCGGAGCTTAGTTTTGATGATGTGGGGCTAAGGCGTTTAATCCAGAATGCTGGTTTCTGCTACTTGCCCGATCTTTTGTCTCTTACCGATCAAGAGATAGACGCTCGTTTTGATGGCAGATATGCCGATTCAATCATTAAGATGCGAAAGAAATACCGCGCAGTTCCTGAAGCCTTCGCGGCATCCATGCTTCAGCCCAAGATGGTTGAGAAGCCGACGAACGTGAAAGTCCTGCCGAAAAGCCGACCTCCTCGCGAGTCAAATACCGAGACAGCGTCTTCGATAGAGCAATATGAATACGACTTGAGCCGTTTTCCGCTCACACGCTCGCATGGGTTGTTTTCGGCAAAGTTGGAGGAATTTGAAGAAAGAGCTCGGGGTGCCTTTGACGACCTTGGCTCAAGGTCTGAAAACGTCATGGTTTATCAGGCGTTTGAAGAATTCTCGGCAGACCTTGATGAGCTCAGCGCTGCTTTTGAAGAACTCATAAAACGTTACCCGACAAAACCTCGCATTGTTCTGATGCTGATTGATAGGTGTTTGCCGAACGCTTTTATGGTTTATGTTGCTGACAAGGCGCGCAGGGTTTTCAACGAGCATAACCTATGGGGCAATTTTTTCGCGAGTCTTGGCATTTGCGACAGTAACGTACAGGGGCTTGTAAAGCATATTTTTATAAAACATGTTGAAGAGCGTGGAATGCCTTTGTACGGTCGTGATGAGGAAGTTAATTACTACTTCTACACCGCACTCCTCCACGGAGGCTTATCAGAAGATTCTTGGTCAAACCTGTGGGAGAAATTACTTCCGCTTGCGAAAGAAGTTTCTAAAGGCAGTCTAGGTTTTGGCGGAGAGATGGACGGGCGCTCCGTTCTTAGGGAGCTAAAGAACCCCGAGAGTCGGTATGCTCCCGAAAAGGCGGTCCTTAACATTCTTGAGAAAGCGCCCGATTCAACCATTGCTCCATTATTTGAGGCGTCCATGCGCGTGGCGGCGCAAATTGTTGACTCGAATAGGGCTGGAAGCCGCTACACGATGCTATCTAGTTTCGGTCTGCCTGAAGCCGCAATGCAGGCCCTTCGTGACAACCAAGAGCGTGTGCCGCCCTTGGCGAACGGAGGAAGGGCTGCTGCTGAGACGCAAGAGCGGAGAAGTGGCACCCACCGATTGATCTATCTTCCGATTGCCAGTTTGCAGCTGGATTTATCTGAGGGCATTGTGACCATGCGTTGGCCGCGCCAACAGTTCCCGCTGCATTTTGCTGGTGACAAGATTGACTATTATGTTGACGGCGAGCTAAAGGCAAGCTCTGAATTCGATATGAGTGTCGGAAAATGCATTTTGAATGCCGTCGGTATTGCCGTTAACCCTCGGGCTCGTTACGACGTGGAATTGAAGCTCATGCAGAAAGATGAGCGAGCGGGTGACTACATCGAGCTTAGTTCTTTGAGCCAGTCGTTCAGTAGGAACAAGCCCGGTTGTTTTGAATTTATAAAGGACGCTAAGGGCTTCTACCGCTTACGTGGCAAGAACGAGCGGTTAACGAAAAAGCGTCGTATCGCATACATTGTTAAAGACGGATACAAAATCGTTCCCGGGCAAGGCATGAAAGCCGTTTCGGAGTATGAGGCTTCTGGCGATTGGGATGAAAACCAGATCTTCATCTATGATGTGGAGCCCGGTTCGGCAGGTTCGGTTGTTGACGAACTTACGGGCGAGGAAGTTGCCGTTTGGCAAGAACGTTATGTCGCAAAGGTTGATAAGCATCGCATTATCGGAGAAACGAGCGACGGCGTTGACTTGTATGGGCGCGTTCCGAACGAACTCAATACCAGCGACGGCCTGCCCTCTGTGAGCATTGAAGCGCTTGATGGCGCGAGCGCCCTAAAAGACTTGGACATCATGTGCTGCTGCGATGGCGAGCTGGTGTCGATGCCTCGTTGCGCCATATATGAGGACGATACTGAAAATTCAGGTATTGCAAGAATAGAATTCAATCCCTCAAAAACGAGTCAATTCAGTTGGCATATCGAAGAGTGCGTCCTAGAGGCGAGGCAGAAATCTGTCGGTGGTAAGGTTGTTTTCCGCTACCGATTCGCAGTGGTTCCCATACAAGAATTTAGACCTCTGTCCATCAGCATTGATCACGGGCGTTCTGTAGCCGAATATGGCTTCCAGGCGTGTCTTCCCATTGATGTTGTGCGTATTTATGAAGAAGCCGATGCGGGAAGCGAATGCGACAGGCTTAATTCCCTCAATGCCTGGGAGCGGTATGAAGCGAAGGCCCTCCTGAAGGATGAGTTCTTGCATCTCCGTATTCGTTCGAGGGAGAGCGGCAAAGAAACCGATGCCAAACTTGCTCTTGCTGCAATAGGCGTTGACATACCAGAAAGACTTGCAAATCTATCCAAGGAGCGTCCAATCTGTTTGGCAGATGCGTTGGAACTCGGCCCCAGTGCGGCAAACTTTAAGATTATCTCCTATGGTTGGAGGTACAACAGGGCTGCGCTGGTGATGCTCGGTTCAAAACCCCTTTTCTTCAAGAACCTCAAACAGCCTGGCGAATACGGATTTAATCTATTTAGACATGCAAGCCTCTTTCAACAGACTGACTATAGGGCATCCAGCCGTCTTCCTCTGAGGCTGTCCCTGTGCTATGGCGATGACGTATCAACGGGAGAACTGATTCCAGCTTGGACCGATGTTCAAATGCTTGATTGTGCCGAGGGGCTCGGTATTAACGGCTGGAAGCTATCGCCGGGAGAATCCCTTGGATATGTTCTTCGGTTTGAAGGTAAGCCCTTGTGCGACATTCATTTCAGGTTCTTTAGGCGTTCCAAGTATAAGGAAAGAGACGAAAAGCCGATTGCTACGGCCTTTGCGGAAAAGGACTCTGCGGAGGTTACTCTTCCATTAAGCGTGGTGAGGCAGCTGAGCAACAAGAGAGAGGTTGCAGTTGAAATGTCACCGAGCGACTTCTTTGGAGACCCTCGGCGAGAATACGCGACCAGTATCATTCTTAAATAGCAGGAGCAAATAATGACGGATGTAAAAGAATTCAACCCCATTGAGACTGCGCGCAAAGTGGAGGACTCTTATCGCGAGTACATTGCCACTACTATTCACTTTGATGACGCGGATTTGCAGAAGCAGCTTGAGACGATTCTCTGTGAGCCGGGATATCTTGCAAAGGGACCGTTTCTTGAGGCGGCGCCTCCGTACCGCAAGGATAAAACTGTGGCCGACCTGGTGGACGAGGGGCTTCTCTGCAAGGGCATGATGAGTTTAGGCGGCGGAGAGACGCGTAATTTTGACCCCTATCGCCCCTTATATGTGCATCAAGTTAAGGCTATTGAAAAGAGCGTTGCCAGGCGTAATTACGCAGTCATTACGGGCACGGGTTCGGGTAAGACTGAGTGCTTTTTGCTTCCGATTCTGAATGACATCCTCACAGAATTCGAAAAGAGCGGGCGCTCCGCTGGCGTCCGTGCCATGATTCTTTACCCGATGAACGCCCTTGCAAACGATCAGCTTAAACGATTGCGTCAGTTGCTGAAGGGGACCGATATCACCTTCGGGCGTTATACCGGCGACACTGAGGAGAAAGAGTCCGTGGCTCTCCGTAAGTGGAAAGACGAAAACCCGGATCAAACTAGACTGCCAAATGAAATCATCTCTCGCGAGAAAATACGTGAGAACCCACCCAACATTTTGCTTACAAACTACTCTATGCTTGAGTATCTCCTTCTACGTCCGGAGGATGCGCCGCTGTTCGAAGGGGCATTTGGTGCAAACTGGCGGCATATCGCCATCGATGAGGCGCACGTTTATTCAGGCGCGCTTGGCACCGAAATCGCATATTTGCTGCGACGAGTAAAGGCTCGTATCGAATCGGAAACGGGGGAGCTGCCCAAGCTTCATTGTTACGCAACTTCCGCAACAATCGGCTCAGAAGAAGATATGCCGAAGGTGGCTACATTTGCTCGGGATCTTTTTGGCGAGCCTTTCTCGGGTGATCCCGCAGATCTCGATGTCATCACGAGCGAGAAAGATCAGCCCCAAGATGCTCTTGATGAAAAGCCTTGGGGCACGCTTTCTCTAGACACTTGGGCGGAACTTCGCAGGGAACTTTCCGATCCCGAAAACGCAAACGTAGAAGACATTCGCAGCACGCTCGCATCTGGTGGAGCTCCTGAAGAGGTTGTAGCGAGACTAGACGGCGAGTCCCCCCTAATGGGACTAGGAAAGATCCTTCTGGGTGAATCGTCTGCGGCAAAACTGGTGAGACGCTGCGAGCGTCTTTTCGACCTCACTGATCTTGACACCATTGAGGAGCTTGAGATCGAAGGGCTCACGGGAGATAAGAGGGGTGTGGAAATCCTCACTGCCATGGTTGAGGTGCTTTCCTCTGCGCAGCGCTCCAAGGATGTCCCCATTCTTACGAGTCGTTACCATTCCTTCTTGCGTGCTCCTGAGGGCATCTATTTAAATCTGCATACACGTAAGCTGACTCCTCACAAAACGATTGCGGAGCATTATGACGATGAAAACGATACTCCTGTATATGAGGTGTCGGTCTGTCGCCATTGTGGGCAGGCATACATCCTTGGTGAGGAGAGCTCTGATCCCGAGGTGAAGACTGCGTGGTTAAGTCCTCGACATGAAGGAACGGATTCCGACGACGAGTTTCTTCCGAGAGTCTACTACCGTCTTCTCTCTGACGAATCGGAGAGAGATCCCGATGAGAAGATCCAATGGCTGTGCCCGATATGCGGGTCTTTGTATCATGAAGCCGAGGGTGGTGCTCATCGTTTCGAGCATGAGATTGTTGCGCGTATCCCAATTGCGCTCAACCAAAACGAGAAAAAACAATCAGACGAAGCAGAGGCGCGTTGTCGTCATTGCGGATATCAGTCCGTTGTGGCAATTCAGCCAATGCGCGTTTCGCCTGAAGCTGCGGGCAGTGTCGTTTGCTACAACTTAGTCAGGGATATTCCTCCTTTTGATGAGGAGGCTGACGAGGATGATTTGTTTGCAGACCTCGATGAAGAACGCAGGGCCGGAAGTGTTATTTGCTTCTCGGACAAGCGCCAGGACGCGGCTTTCTTCGCGCCCGCAATGGACAGAACTTATGGAAATATCACACGCCGTCAGCTGATAAGAGAAGCGGTGGAGGCTCTGTCTCGCGACGGTGAAGGCTGTAAGCCGAGTTCAGTTATTGATTGGATAACAAGTGTTGCAAAGAGGCGTTATCCGGGGGTTTGGGTTCCAACAAGAAGGGGCAGGCGACGGCCTGGATTCTCGATGAGCTTGCGGCTGAGGATTCGCGGAACAGCCTTGGAGGCCTTGGCGTTGTAAGGATCGAGCCTACTGAATTTAACGAGGGGTTTTCCCATCCTGGGGCGAAAAAGCTTGTCGAAAGACAGGTGGATAGACTTAATGCCGATGGGGCAGCTTGGCTTTCATGCGAAGACTACATTTTGTTTGCAAGGACCTGTCTTGAACTGCTCCGAGAGAAAAACGTTATCGAGGTTCCTGAAGGGGTTCCTGAGCTAAGAAACAATCATGAGAAGCGCGGTAACCTTGTCGTGCTTGAGGGGGGCGGCTCTGCGTCAAAGGATATTGTTCAGTTTGCGGGAGATGCGGTACGTGGTACAGAAAATAAGCGCAGTGCCTTTATTCGCAAGTACGTCAAAAGGGTCCACGGTATCGAGCTGACCCGTGAGGACGTTCGCCCGATTCTGCAAAGTCTATTCCAGTTTATGGGGGAGTATCTAAGTTGCAAGCTATTTAGGGGTGAAGGATATTTGATCGATTCGCGTGAACACTTTAGGCTTGGCAGAGATATTTGGACTATGTATCCGCATTCCAACGATGATATTGTCTATCGTTGCGATGCATGTGGATGTGAGACTCATCTGGACACGCATGGCGTTTGCATGACAACGAAATGCAACGGCACGATGGTGAAAATGAGCTTCGCAGAGGCAAGAGACAAAGACCGCTTCTATAAAACCGTATATCAAGATGAGGCACTTCCCCTCGACATCGAGGAACATACTGCACAGCTGTCATCCAAAAAGGCTAGAGAAATACAGAGCGAATTTATCAAAGGCAACGTTAATGTTTTGAGTTGCACGACCACGTTTGAGCTGGGTGTGGATGTTGGCGATTTGAGGGCCATTTTTATGAGAAACGTTCCACCTAGTACCGCGAATTATACGCAACGAGCCGGTCGCGTTGGACGCCGCGCTGGCAAACCTGGATATGCCATCACGTTTGCTCGCTTGCGGCCCCATGATGTCGCGTACTTTGAGGACCCAACCAAGATAATTGGCGGTAACACGAGAGTGCCAATGTGCTATCTGAATAACGACGCCATAGCGATACGGCATGTTTTCGCTGTCGCTATGTCTGAGTTCTTTCGCTACGCGAGCCGGAGCTTGGGCAAAGACTACTCTCATGGATACAACGACTTTATGGATCTTTCTAAATCGGAGCCGGAGGGCCTCGAAGATCTTCGCAGCTTCCTTGCATCGCGGCCAAAGAGTGTCTATGAACAGCTCGTCCACGTTGTTCCACAGGGCATGCCTGTGGCGGAAGAAGTCGGCGTAAACGAGTGGGGGTGGATAGCAAAGCTCGTTGGGCCAATCGATTCGGCTGAGAATGGAGGCGGTGGCAGGCTTCTCCTTGCACATAGCCTTAAGCATGCTGATTTTGAGCGTATTCAGGATGGTATTGAGCTGAATATGGGCGTCAACGACATTCTCGCTTCCAAGCTTCTAAAGTCTAGGGATGCGCTCAAGAAGGAGAGAACTATCGCAATTCTTGCCGAGAGCGGGGTATTGCCTAAGTACGGGTTTCCGACTGATCTCGTAGAGCTCCATCTTCTTGATATCGAGAATTCTGTAGGTGAGAACAGGCTCGAGCTTTCTAGGGGTATGCGTCAAGCCATTAGGGAATATGCACCGGGGGCGGAAATCGTTGCCGGCAAGACGCTTCGGAAGTCCGTTGGACTCAGAAAGCCGAAAGGGCAAGAGTTGCGAAAGCGCAGGTATGGAAAGTGTCCAAATTGCGAAACATTTGTATGGCCCATTGAAAACTACAGTGATAAAGGCGAGTGTCCCGTTTGCCATACCGAGTTTGCTCTCGAAAAGAATATGCTCATACCTTCCTATGGTTTTGTCGGCACGGAAAACAAAAAAGGCATAGGGCTTAGAAGGCCGAGGCCAAAGGGGTATGCATCGGTGCACTTTAGCCAGCACTGGCCTAACGAGACCGCGACCAGGGAGTTTTGTTTTCCCGGTGGTGCGGTGAAAGTAAAATATGCCGAGAACGGGCAACTTTGTGTGCTCAATAGCCCTGCTAAGGGCTTCCAAGTCTGCTCTTACTGTAATCGCGCTGCTGTTGGTGGGGAGAAGATCCAACATACCTACTGGTGCGAGAAGAGCGGCACTGCTCCAAAGATTAATAGGTTCAGTGCGCTGGGTACGGCATTTGTGAGCGACGTCCTCGAGCTCGTATTTGATTTCGATGAGGCGACAGTTTGCAGCGATGGCGACTGGGAAGCTGTGATGTGGGCGCTGTTTACCGCTGCGGCTAAAATCCTCGAGGTTCCCGAGACCGAACTCGGAGGGACTACATACAAAAATGATGCAGGCAGCTTCTCAATACTCATCTATGATGACGTGCCCGGAGGAGCCGGTCATGTACGCCAGCTCAGCAAAGAGGTGACGGATCTAATTGAAGAGGCCTATAAGGTCGTAGACGGACATTGCGGATGTGGCGAAGAAACTTGCTGCTACGGTTGTATTGCAAATTACTACAACCAAGTTGTGCAGGCGAATCTTTCCCGCGGGGCTGCAAAACGAATTTTGGGAGCTCTTCTTACTGCCTCGTCATCCGACCGTTTTGCTGGTAATGCCGATGAGGATAAAGAGCTCGATTACAAGGCTGGTGCCCCCAACCCAGTTGATGGATTTGAGCTATGGGCCTCTGATGATGGTGCGAGCAACGAGGCGCTGTCGCTGGCTGAAGCGATAAAGCTGTCAATCCGATCTAATTCTTCGGAGGAGTGGATCGAGCTGATTCGTGAAATGACGAGCTGCGATTCGCATTTGCGCTGGGAGACTCCGGACAAAGATGTGGAGCTATCTGATGCTGACGGCGACAGCGCTTACGCCACGCTTGTTTGGCGCAAGTCCAAGGTCATTCTTCTTGACGAGGAGGCAGCGGGCGATTTTAAAAAGGTATTTGGGTCCGCCTGGCGCAACGTTTCGGGCTGGAGCCTGTTTGTCGTTGGCGAGTGCTCTGCCGAAGATGTGATGGGCGAGATTTATAAAGAGGCATAACTGTGGCTGCAAGAATGATACCGAGCCTTGGCCCGGCTGAATACGACGATCGGAGTCGTGAAGGGGAGATTTATTACGCGTTGAGTAAGCTTCCCGATGATTTTACGGTTATCCATTCATACAAGATGTTGGATATTGTGGATGGAAACGCTATTGAACAGAGGGAAGCCGATTTCGTCGTGTTTAATCGCAAGCTCGGCATTCTTGTTATCGAGGCGAAAGCGGGGAGAATTCGCTGCGAAAACGGTGAGTGGCTGTACGGAAGTGGCATATCGATGAGGAGGCACGGTGGCCCTTTCCGACAGGCTGATAGTATTAAATGGAAGCTTATTAAACGCTTTGAGGATGTGGGATTAGGGGAGCTTTGCGGTAGGTGCAAGGTCGCTCATGCGGTTTGGCTTCCGTCCCTGGGGGCACATGAACTTGGTTTTATTGATTACTCTCCCGAGGCTTCTCGCGATATTACTTTGTGTAAATCGGATCTGGGGGACCCGACTGACCAGATAACTCGAATCATGAAGATGGATATCGGGGGAAGGGAGACAAGGCTCTCCGGGACTGAGGCTAAAGAGGTCCTGCATAAAGTGCTCTTGCCGGAGTTTGATATCGTTCCGACGAATTCCGTTGATTATCAATATAACGATTTTGTGTTTGCAAGACTGTTGGACTCGCAGGCGCGCGTTTTGAATTTCATAAAGGACCAGAAGACGGCGGTGATTAATGGGGCGGCGGGAACTGGCAAAACCCTCATTGCGATCGAGAGGGCTAAGCAGGCCGCCTGTACAGGTAAAGTTCTCTTTTTGTGCTTTAACTCGCTTTTGAAGGAAGAGATTGCTAGAAGGTGTAGCGATGTCCGGGAAATAGACGTCTATACAATTCCAGGTTACGCCTGCAAGGTTTGCAACTCGTGTGAACCAAATTATGCAGCATTGACTGAGGGGCTTATGGAGCACTCTGACTCGTTTCCCTATCAGCATATTGTGATCGATGAGGGGCAGGACTTTGGTCTCAAAGCCATCGAGGATGCGATGGTGCTTGAAACATTGCGCTCTATCGTGGACTCAAGGCCCGGAAGTACCATGTACCTTTTCTACGACAAAAGGCAATTTGTCCAAGGCTCGACTATGCCAAGCTTTCTTATGGATTCCGATTGCAAGCTAACGCTTTATGTCAATTGTCGGAATACTGAGGCTATCGAAAAGTCTTCCCTGAGTGCTCTTGGTGAAGCGCACTGTTTTAGAACGCAGGTTATGGCTAGGCTCGGAAAACCTCCATTGCTTATGATTGATCATGACGCTGTCTCGCAGGAGGCATTTGTGGACGAGCAAATCACCCTACTCAAGAATGCCGGTATTAACGACATTGTGGTTATCACATGCAAGACGCTAGATAATTCCAAGCTGTCGAGTTGTTTCACTGGCGACCAGAGCTTAAAGAGGTGGAAAGGTCAGAAGGTTCTCGTCCATACAGTGAGGAGGTTCAAGGGGATGGAGGCTGCTGCGGTAATTGTGATTGATGTTGATCAGGCCCTATGGGAGCGGCCGTCTATGAGTTATAAACCTGAACCTGGAACTTTGTTTTACACGGCGGCCTCGAGAGCACGGCATGAGCTTAGGGTAGTTTGCGACATGGATGAAGATGCCTGCAACCAGGCGCTCGTGGCGATGGGTGAAAGAGCGAATAGGCGCCCAGCCAAGAAGCTCGCAAATGTTCTGGGAGCAGTGTTGGTTGGATAGGGCGCCGGCACGTCCCGCCGCCCTTTGTGAACTCGAGATTGTGTCCTGGGAGTTTCGCTGCTATTCATGCCATGCGTGGGCAGCAGCTAAATCACCGGGATATACCGTGACAAATACTCCTTGAGCGCCGGGTCGTATACATAAAGAAACGTTCCCAGCATGCCACGCGTCATGAGGACATAGTAGGCGTTGACGATGATCTTTCGCAGGTCATCGTCGCTCGCCTTTTTCTTTGCGACAGCATCTTTAAAGTTCGCCTTGTTAACGCAGACGGCCTCTTTGTCGTTGTCGTAGTAAATGTCGGGACCCAGAATTACGAATCCGTAGTTGAGGTCGTAGCCCTGTACCGTGTGGATGCATCCAACCTCGTTGACAGCGTTGGGGGAGTTAACCCAATCCTTTTGGCTCGAGTTCCAACGTTTAGGGATACCCTCAATGACGATGTCGAACGCGTCTTTGTGTTTCTTCGTTTCCCACTTCCACGCAAAGCCTGCCGTCATGCGGGATAGACCAACTTCTTCTTCCTTGGCTTGCTGCAGAGAACAGAAATCCTCAAATCGGTTGACGATCCCAAACTGGTATCTGGGGATATCGCTGTCCGGATCCCCGGCTCGCGAATCGTAAGGCTCCGATGAAAAGAGTTCTTTGAACTTCATGCCGGTGTGCATGTACGCCTTGTTGTCGAGTAAGTCGTAGACAAAATCGAGATATTCATCGCCACCGCGTACGCGCATTTGTGTGCTTAGGCTGAACTCCTCAGTTTCAACGCTCATTTCTTCGAGCTGATTGAGTCGCTGCTCAAGGCCGTCTCGATTGAGTCCGGATGCGCGAACCTGCTGTTTGGGGTCGTAGAACAGGTACGCCTTGTCACAGCATCTGAATATCCAGTCAACCTGGTTGCTCGTGCGCGGAATGCCGAGGCGGTCGCATGTGTTGTAAAAAGCCCCGATGCCGGCGCCGGCGGTCAAGCAGTTTCCCAGTCGGTGTGCCTCGTCGACAAGCAGGATGTCATACCGATCGTTTTTGGTAACATCGCTGGGGCTCAGGATATCGCCGGACTTTAACCCGGGAAGGAAGTGCGTGAGTTTTTTGAGCGTCTTGCTCAGAGACTCCATAGGTGTCACGAAACCGACCCGCAAACCGGATAGTTTGGGTTCGTTTTTGATTTTGAACATGAGGCTGATGGCGAGGATTGTTTTACCTGTTCCCGGCGCGCCGTTTACGACGGTTACGCGTTTCTTCTTGGGGCTGCCGTGCTCAACGTCTTTCTGTTCCTGCTCGAGACGCTTGTAAATCGTCTCAATCGTTTCATATTGATCGGGTGTGAGCGTTTTGAAAGGCGAGAATTTAAATAGGTCAGTGTTCTCGAGCTCTTCGATGGGATGAATTGCATAGTTTTCTTCACGCAGCTTTGCCCATAGCGTTCGGAACTTCTGGCGATATTGAGGCCGCTCAAAGTAATCGAATTGGGCATAGCCATTATTGCCATTGGTTACCTGGTATTTTTCGTCAGCGCAGAATAGTTCGATGAGCCTGTTTTCAAACTCAAATGTCGCTGATTGATTGAATGTGGGGTTGTCAATCAGAAGCGTTCGATCGAAATCCTTGTCCACGTTTGCGGCGTGTTGCTTCATGCGACGTTGATAGTTGGTTGTTTGGCCAATGTATGCCGTCTTCTTTTTACTGTTGGTCAGGATATAGAGAACAGGCCAACTTTCGTCATGGTGAGCCCCGGGCTCTGGCGTGCCAAAGTCTTGTAGTGATTCGCTTGCCTCAAAGGGCTTGGGTAGGGGAAGCGTGTATTGCCGAAGGGCGAACTCGCTACTCACGGTGTTCCGCCTTTCTGTATTCATTGGATGATGCGTCGACGGGGTAGCGCTCACCATTGCGCTTGAGCTTGGACGAAAGCGCCGCTGACAGGTCGATTTCATTTAAATCTGCGAAACGCAGAAGGAAAAGGAGCGTGTCGGCGACCTCGTCTTCGATGGCTTGGCGTTGCTCGGTGTCTTCGAACATTTCTGCAATGCGCTCGTCGCTCATAAAACGAAAGAGTTGGAGGAGCTCGGAGGACTCAGTTGCCATGCCGATGGCGAGTTCCTTTGGTGTGTGATATTTGCGCCAGCCGCGTGCGTCACAAAAGTCCCTGACTTGTTCCGTCATGGCATCGAGCTTATCCATCGTCCGCAGCCTCCCTGATGTTCATTGTTTTATTATGGCCATATTTGGGGTTTATTGCACATCATTTGGGGCGTGCGGTTTGTTCGGTCGCGATTGGCCGGTAGGAGGTTTCACCATGAAAATCGACGTTGATGTAGATCAGCTGCGCGAGAGCCAGCTCGACCGCGCGGGGAGTGCGGCCGGCGTGGGCTTTCCGGCCGCCATACTCGACGTAGTGGATATCGAGGATGAGTCCCCTCAAGAGCTCCTAGCCCGAGCCGAACGCGAAGGCCTCGACCTCCGCGACTTTGCCGTCGACGATGACTAAGGTAGCTAATTTGGGATGGGGCGTCTGCACCCGCAGCTGCGCGAAAATGCACGATAAGCCGGCGCAATGGAGCCTAATGACCTCGCGACGGTTCTGTTTTGACTGCACGCTGGCTAAGTGAGTAGACTTTTTTGGAAATCCTGAACACCCGACAAATTTGCTTCAACAAACCCGCAGGTCACAGACTTGTGCTTTGGTGACGTGGTCGGCGATTCGACAAAAGTCTACTCACTTAGTTTTGAGAGACGCTAATTGTTCGCAACGAGACCCCAGCCGGGGCGATTGATGCTCAAGAGTGGCCAATTCGGGACGGCTGCCCCGCCCCTCTTAGGGACAAGGCAGGGGTTGCGGTGACTTTGCGCACAAAAAATGCCGGGGGTAAGACCCCGGCTCTTGGAGGCCCCTCTTTTTGGAGGGTACCGATTTCTTTATAGCATGAGATCGGACGGCTTTCAAATGGCGCCATGTGGATGGGATGGCGCGCCTGATAAAGCCCTCAATGAATGGCATCTAACTAGCGTTCGTGATATAAAGAAGTCGGTCATCTCAAAAGAGAAGGCTTCCAAGTGCCGGGGACGTTTTCCCGGCTTTTTTCATTTCGGTGTCAATTCAAATGTTTTTCAAGCCATCCCCTTAATAACTTGCGGTGAAATAGGGACTGTTTAGGCTGCTAGAAGGCCTATTCAGTCCCTATTTCACCGCAAGTTATGGGTGGGGATGGCTACGACGCGAGCGTGGCAATGACGGCTTCGTCGCCGGCGTATATGAGGGTGTTGCCGTCGGGGATGATCGTTTGGCCGTCGCGCTTGAGCATCACCACGATAAAGGGGTGCTTGCCTTGCGGCACATCGCGCAGACGCTGGCCGGCCAGGCGACCGTGGAGCGTTACGGTGACTTCGCGCAGCGTAACCTCGGCACGCTCTTCAAACGTCGGCGCGGCCATAACCAGAAGGTCGCCTTCTTCAATTACGGTATCGCCGTTGGGCAGCACCGGGTGCGCACCGTCACGAAGCACCAAGACCACCAGCATGTCCGTGGCGCTGCCAATATCGGCGAGCGAGCGACCGGCAAACGGATGTCCCGCGCCCACCTTGAGCTTGACAAACGACATGCCGTCCTCGTCGCGGTAATCGTTAAACGTACGGCGCACGTCGCCTTTCGCGTCGATCATGTCGAGCTTCTTTGCCACCGCCGGTAGCAGCGATCCCTGCACCACAATGCTCGACACTGCAATCACAAACACAAGGTCAAACAGGTCGTGCCCACCGGGAACACCGGCCACCACGGCAAAGAGGCTAAACACGACCGAAGCCGCGCCGCGCAGACCCGCCCAGCTTACGAGCGCCACCTGGCGAGGGTTCGTCTTAAAGGGCGCCAACAGCAGGCCGACGGCGATGGGGCGGCTCACGAAGAGCATAAACGCCATGAGCGCCAGGCCCGGCAGCAGCATTTGCGGCAGGCGTGCGGGCGTCACGAGCAGGCCGAGCAAGAAGAAGATGGTCATCTCGGCCATCTCGGTAAGGGTGTCAAAGAAGTGCGCCATCTCGACCTTGCCGGTGATGTCACTCGCGCCTAGCACGATGCCGGCAAGGTATACGGCCAAAAAGCCGTTGCCGCCCAGATAGCTCGGCAGTGCGTAGGCGACGATCGCCACGGCGAACAAAAAGATGGTCTGCGCGCCCTCTGCCGTTGCGTGCGCGCGCTCAATCAGGCGCCCCGATGCCAAGCCGATGGCAAGGCCCAGCCCTACGCCCAGGATGACCTGCTTGGCCAGCAGCACAGGAATGTCGATATTGCCGCCCGCCGCGAGGGTCGCGAGCACCGCGGTGAGCATGTAGGCGACGGGATCGTTGGAGCCCGATTCGACCTCGAGCAGTGAGTCGGTGCCACCTCTCAGCGACAGACTGTGCTCGCGCAGCACGCTAAAGACGCTCGCCGCATCGGTAGACGCCACGACCGATCCCAGCAGCAGGCCGCCGATCCAGTCGAAGCCCAGCACGAAGTGCGCAAAGGCGCCCGTGATGCCGGCGGTGGCGATAACGCCGAGCGTGCTCAGCAGTACCGCGGGCGCGGCGACGGGTTTGGCACGGTCGATGTTGGTGTTAAAGCCGCCGTAGAACATGATGAACAGTAGCGCCGTACTGCAGACGGTTTCGGTGAGCGCGTAGTCGCTAAAGTCGATGTGCGCCGGCCCGTTGACGCCCAACAGCATGCCAAGCGCGATAAAGATGAGCAGGGTGGGGAAGGGGAGCTTTTTGCCGACGGGTTTGATGGTCAGGCACAAAATGATGACGAGGCCGATAAAGAGAAGTATCTGGTTCATGGATAGTGTCCGCTCCTGGGTGGTTGGCGTGGCACGGTCAGTTGTCTGCGGTTATTTGTACCCAAAGGTGGTGGGTTTATGGGGTTGGGCCGTGTGTGTTCGCATTTTCGACACGAGGCGGGGGCTCGGGCAGTGCTGCTTGCGGTGTTGATGCTGGTGGCGCGGTATTTTCGGGGCGTGCGGGCGGCCGCTTGTGACCGTTGGCAGCGGTGGCACTTTCCAGCTTTATTGCATCGGAGTACAATGGGTAACGTTTAAGTTCAACTTGAAGTTTTAGTCGTGGCATCGGGCTTCGGCCGTAATGCAGGGAAAGGCGTTCCATGGCGATCTATGTGACATCTGATGCTCACGGGCACGTGCGCGCGCTGGACGAGGCCCTTTCCAAGATCTCGCTGACGTCCGACGACACGCTGTATGTGCTGGGCGACATGATCGACCGCGGTCCCGATCCGGTCGGTGTCATCAACTTGGTGCGGTCGCTGCCCAACGCTCGCGTGCTTAAGGGCAACCACGAGCAGATAATGCTCGACGCGATCATTGGCCAGGATCCGCTCGATGCCGAGACCTGGGATATCAACGGCGGTTGGACTACCCGTCAGCAGCTCAACGATATGGAATTTGAGGCGTACGAGGAGCTCGTGCGTTGGATGGCGACGCTGCCGCTCTATGCGGTGGCCGAGACTGACGAGCGTCCGTACCTGCTGGTGCATGCCGGTATCCAGACCGAGGCGGCGCGGGCGTTTTTGCTTGAACATGGGGTTGATTGTGCCGATGGTGCGGGGGCGGTGGATGCCGATCGCGAGCTACTGCAGCAGATGCTTGCGGTGCAGTCGTCCGATGACTTGCTGTGGATTCGTCACGGCTACTGGGATGCGTCGACGGGGCTGCTCTCTGCCGAGGGCAAGGGCCCGGTCGTGGTGAGCGGCCACACGCCCACGGTGTCGCTTGGACGCTATTGCGAGGTCGGCGGCCTGGCGGGACTCGATGAGGAGTCGGGCCGCGGGCAGATTGTGCGCCTGGGCGGCGAGGACACCGCCGGCGTACCCGATCGCATCGACATCGACTGCGCCGCCGCCACGGGCTCCGAGTTCGGCCGCGTCGGGATCCTGCGCCTGGACGACGGAGCCGAGTTCTATGCGAACATCAACCCGGGCGAATAATCGGTGCAAAGGGTAGCTAATTTGGGACGGGGCTTTTTTGACTACTTTTGCCCTTCTGCCCATCAAATGATTTTTCTGGGACGGGGATTTAAAAATCATTTGGCTGCCCGCTGGCTAAGTGAGTAGACTTTTTTGGAAATGCCGAGTACCCATCATATTTGCCTCAATAAAACCGCAGGTCACAGACTTGTGCTTTGTTGGCGTGGTCGGGGATTCGGTAAAAGTCTACTCACTTAGTTTTGCGTGGCGCATATTGTCCGCAACGAGACCCCAGTCGGGGAGATTCCATCGCAAACTAGCTGCCTCCATTGCACCATTTAGGCGCCGTATGGGTTGCGGTCGCGTTCGATGCGCTGGCGGATGTGGGCGTACTCGATAATCAGTAGCACCAGGAGTAGGGCCATGATGGCCAGGTAGCTCACCACAGCGCCCATCAGACCCAGCAGCTTAATCAGGATCACCGGCAGCACCACGCTTACGGCGAAGCAGATCAGGTAGATCTTGGTGACGTCGCCGGCGTGGCGCAACACCGTGATGATGGCGTAGATAAAGTCGATTGCCGCGGTGACGCCGCCGGCGACGACCATTAGCAGCGCCAGCGTGCGGTAACGCTCAAAGTTAAGGCCGTACATAAAGCTCATGATGGGGATGCCGGGGCCTGCCATAAATGCGGCGCACGTTCCGGTAATGACCACGATTAGTGCCATAACGGCAACAATAATCAGGTCAAAGCGGCGACGCTTACGCGGATTCGCCCAAATGCTCGACAGACGCAGAAGCTGCGGTTTATAGATAAATCCAATGCTCAACAAAATGGCCTGCGCCGGAAAGAACAGTGCATTAAAGTACAGCTGATACTTGTAGGCCAGCGTGCCCTCCATCACGAACTTGGGCATGCTCTCGATAAGGTTGAACAGGAACAGCGCACCAAAGAGCGGGGCGCACTGGATAAACAGGTGGCCAGCTTCGCGTAGACTCATGCGGCGCGATTTTTCGGTTTCGAGCAGGGCGAGCGGGGCGGTGACCAGCACGAGCGAGGCGATGGCGGCGACACCCATGGCCATGGCCGCGATGGGCATGCTGCGTGTGAGGAACTGTGCCACGCTAAAGACCGCGATGACGCCGGCGGAACGCAGCATCTGGCTCATGCCGGCCAAATAGAGCTTGTCGGCCTGCTGCAGGCGGCCCTCGTACACGTCGGCGATGCCGTCGATCACCTTATACAGGTAGACGCCCAGGCCGATCGTGGCCATCTGCGCATCGTAGCCGCGGGCGCTGCTGTATACCAGGCCGCATGCCAGCGCGAGCACTCCGCAGAGCCAGCGGTTGAGCTGGTAGGAGGCAAAGGACGTCTTCTCGTCGATGTCCGAGACCTGAAAATTGCGCACGCCGTAGTTGCACGCGATCATGATGAGCGTGCCGGTGACAAAGGCGATGGAGAACTTGCCGGCCTCCTCGGCGCCTACGAGCTGCGTCGACACAATGGTGAGCAGCGGAAACGCCATGCCCCATACGGCGGTGCCCAGGGTATTCCAGAGATAGTCGCGGCGGGTGGCGTGATCTTCGTACTCGGCTTCTTGCGTGGAGAAGCCGCCGCCGTAGACGGCTCCGAGCAGGCGGTTCCACCAGGCATTGACCATGCGGTGGATGGGGCCGGGTTGGCGATCGCGCTCGCGGCGACGGCGTGTGGCTTGGCTGCTGTCGGGACCGCCGGCGTTACGCTGGCTCAGCTCTTGGATTCGTGCGAGCTCCTCGGCGGTGTGCGATGCGGGGAACAGACCGTTCTCGATGCGTCCGCCCTGTCCGTGCGCCTCGCCCGATACGGCGGGGTCGGCGACGCCATTGCGGCGGGCGATGGCGCGGCGGATGCTATCGAGGGGCGTGATACTCAAGGCGGTTCCTTTCTCTTGCTGCGCTCTAGTATAGACGCGGTGGTGTCCATTCGTGTTTTTGAACAGGTCGTTCAATAATTTCGGCGGGCGGCTGTAATTTGTCGGTAAACGTGCGGTATCCTGTTGAAGTTTTGTGACCCCCCGATGCCGCTTGCGCGGTACCAAGGAGTTTTTACCCATGGATGTCGCTGCGTTTTTGCTGGCTCTTGTGCCGATCATCTGGCTCGTCGTGATGCTGCTGTGCTTTAAATGGCCAGCTTGGAAAGCCGCTATCGGATCGTTCGCCCTTTCGTGCGTGCTCGCCTTTGCGTGGTGGCACCTGCCGGTGGCGCAGATTGCCTCGGCCTCACTCGAGGGTTTTCTGATGGCCCTGTGGCCCATCGTGTTGGTGATTATCGCCGCGGTGTTTACGTATAACCTGTGCGTGCGCACGGGTGCCATGGACGTGATCGGCAGTATGATCACCTCCATCAGCAGCGACCGCCGTCTGTTGGCGCTGCTCGTGGCTTGGTGCTTCGGCGGCTTTATGGAGGGCATGGCTGGCTTTGGCACTGCCGTTGCCATTCCTGCCGGCATGCTTGCTGGTCTGGGCTTTGAGGCCGTTCCCGCCGTGCTGATCTGCCTACTGGCCAACGGCGTGCCCACGCCCTACGGCTCCATTGGCATCCCCACAGTGTCCGTTGCCGACCTGGTGGGCCTGGATTCCCTGCATTTGGCGACCGTTCAGCTGGTGCAGCTCGCGCCCTTCTTTGTGGTGATGCCGCTGCTTATCGTGCTGGTTGCGGGCCGTGTCGCCGATGACCAAGGCAATGTTGCGAGCGTGAGCGAGCGCCTGCACGGCGTTGCCGGCGTTGCACTGCTTTCCGGTGTGTCCTTTGTGGGTGCGGCCCTGGTCGTTGCCATGTTTGTGGGTCCCGAGCTGGCCGTCGTCGTGGGCTCCATCGTGTCGCTCGCGCTGACTGCCGCGCTTGCCATGCGCGCCGAGAAGTCGGGGCATTTGGATGCGCGCTTCCATATGAATATCGATTCCGGCGAGCAGCTCACCCTTAAATCGGCGCTTTCGGCCTGGTCGTGCTTCATCCTGATTTTTGTGCTGCTGCTGTGTACGTCCAACCTGCTGCCCGCCGTGCATGCTGCGCTTGCGCCCTTTGCAAGCCACGTGCAGGTGTATTGCGGCGAGAACCCCGGCACGCTTACGTTTTCGTGGATCAACACGCCGGGTGTTTGGATCTTCCTGGCCGCGTTTATCGGCGGTGCCATTCAGGGTGCTTCGCCGCGCATGATGAGCGAGGTGCTGGCCGCGACGGTGAAGCAGATGATGCCGACGGTGATTACCATGCTTTCGGTGCTGGGCTGCGCCAAGGTGATGGGCTATGCGGGCATGATCTCGTCGATCAGCGCGTTTTGCATTGCGGTCGCCGGTGGGTTGTACCCGATTCTGACTCCGTGGATCGGCGCCGTCGGTGCGTTCGTGACCGGCTCGGGCACGTCGTCGGGCATGCTGTTTGGTCCCATTCAGAGCCAGGCCGCTTCGGCGCTGGGCGTGAGCGACTACTGGATGGTTGCGTTGAACGCCCTGGGCGTCGCCGCCGGTAAGATGATCTCGCCGCAGACCCTCGCCATTGGTCTTGCCGCCGTGCACGTGCGCGGAAAGGACGCCGAACTCCTGGGCGCGGTGCTGCCCTACGCTGCCGGCATGCTGGTCCTTATGAGCTCCATCGCCATGCTCGGCCAAGGCCTGCCGCTGTAGTCGGCACTTAGGGACGTTCCTTGAATGTTGCCTGTTCAAGAGTGTCCCCAATGACTAGTTGTTTAAAAACGTCCCCAATGACTAGGCCGCTTGCCTGCAATTTTTGACCGTTGGGCGGGCGCGTCGCCGTTGCCGCAAAAACGTTTTTGCATATCGGGTACAACGGGCTTTACGTGAGTAAAGTGCGCGCCGCGTCCACGTGCCGCGTTTTTAAAGGAGGCCTCATGCCTGGTGTTACCCCTGCAGAAGTTCTGTCCAATTTTGGTATTACGCTGGTCGAAGACCCCGCCGAGAACCAGCCCCGCCTGCTGGTTGACCTGCCGGCAGCCGAGCTCGTCGAGCATGCCATCCGCCGCAACGAAGGCCGCATGGCCTCCAACGGCGCACTCGTGATCGAGACGGGGGAGCGTACCGGACGTTCGCCCAACGACCGCTTTATCGCCGACACGCCCGACGTGCACGACAGGATCGCCTGGGGCGCCGTAAACCGCCCGCTGTCTGTCGAGAGCTACGAGGCCATCAAGGCCGGCATCGTCGACTATCTCAACGAGCGCGATGTGTTTGTCACCCGCGGCATGGCCGGCGCCGACCGCAACCACACGCGCCGACTACTCGTCGCCTGCGAGCGTGCCAGCCAGGCACTCTTCATTAAGCAGATGCTCGCCCGCCCGCTCGCCCGCGAAATCGCGCGCACCGGCGAGCCGGACTTCTGCGTGCTTGCCGCGCCGGGCTACCAGTGCGATCCCGCCATCAAGGGTCTCAACTCCAGCGCCGCCGTGGTCATCAACTTCCAGGAGCGCGTGATTTTGGTCGCGGGTACCGGCTACTCCGGCGAGATCAAAAAGTCCATCTTCAGCGTTATGAATTACCTGCTTCCCGTCGAAGACGACGTGCTGCCCATGCATTGCTCGGCCAGCATGGATCCCGTCACGCACGAGACCGCGGTGTTCTTTGGCCTGTCGGGCACCGGCAAGACCACGCTTTCGGCCAACCCCACGCGCCTGTTGATCGGCGATGACGAGCACGGCTGGTCCGACATGGGCATCTTCAACATCGAGGGCGGCTGCTATGCCAAGTGCGAGGGTCTGGATGCGTTCCACGAGCCCGAGATCTTCAACGCCGTTCGCTTTGGCGCCATCTGCGAAAACGTGGTGCTCGACGAGGGCCGCAAGCCCAATTACGATGATATTTCGATCACGCACAACACGCGCGTGGCCTATCCCGTCGAGCATATCCCCAACGCGCGGACCAAGGGCATGGGCACCACCCCGAGCGTCGTGCTGTTTTTGACCTGCGATGCCTTTGGTGTGCTGCCGCCCATTTCGCGCCTGACGGCCGACGCCGCCATGTATCACTTTGTGACGGGCTTCACCGCCAAGATCCCCGGCACCGAGGTCGGCGTCACCGAGCCCACGCCTACGTTCTCCTCGCTGTTCGGAGAGCCGTTTATGCCGCTCGACCCCATGGTCTACGCCAGGATGCTCGGCGAGCGTATCGCCGACGGTCGCACCCGCGTCTATCTGGTCAATACTGGCTGGATTGGCGGCGGTTATGGCGTGGGCCATCGCATCGAGCTTGCCTACACGCGCGCCCTGGTGGCCCGCGCCCTCGACGGTACCATCGAGGACAGCGAGTTTGTGCACGACGATATCTTTAATGTCGACATTCCCACCACGTGTCACGGTGTGCCCGACGGCATCCTGGTGCCGCGCCAGTACTGGCAGAGCACCGCGCGCTACGACGAGGCCGCGCACAACCTGGCGGTGATGTTCGAGGAGAACTTCGAGAAGAAGTACTCGCACCTGCCCGAGTCCGTCAAAGCCGCCGGCCCGCACGCCCAGGTGTCCGCCGAGGCCCGTCATCGCGGCCGCGGCCTGCTGGGACTCCGCCACTAGCGTCGCCTCAGATCCAAAAACCACCACAAAGGGGACAGGCACCTTTGTGGTGGTTTTGCTCGCGCGGATAACTCAGGTTACAATACGCCTGACATATCGTCCCCTTCTCCGGATGGGGACAGCGCAAGCGCTCTTGTGGCGGCACCGTAGGACTTTGAAGGTGGCCGCCGTGGGGGCGCTTTTTGTTTAGACGCCCTCGCTCGGGCGTGCACGATGAAGGGAGAGCGTATGAAGAGCTTTGTTGCCGAGAATTCGTTTTGGGAGCTGTTTCCGCAGGCGGCGGTCGGCGTCGTGGTCGTAAAGGGCATGAAGCCCGCGGCGCAGATTTCCCAGGAGGACGTGGATGCGATTGCCGCACTGCTTGACCGCGCCAATATCGATGCGGAGCGTCACCTGACGAGCGATACCATCAGCGAGAACGCGCCGGTGAAGGCTTGGCGTGACGCGTACCGGCTGTTCAAGACTAAAAAGGGCGCCCGCTGCTCGATCGAGAACTTGCTCAAGCGCGTGCTCAAGGGCAAGCCGGTCGGTCATATCACACCGGCGGTGGATATTTACAACACGGTGTCGTTGACCTATGCGCTGCCCGTGGGAGGCGAGGATCTGCATGCGATTGAGGGAGACCTTCGCTTGAAGGTGACCGACGGCGGCGACGCGTTCTTGCCACTTGGCGAGGAGGCGGATGATCCGACGCTGCCCGGTGAGCTTGCTTATATCGATGATGCGGGCGCCGTGTGCCGCTGCTGGAACTGGCGCGACGGCGTTCGAACGGCTCTGTCCGATGATTCGGCCGATGCGTTCCTGGCGATTGAGTGCGTGGAGCCCGAGCGAATGAAGGACTGCCAGGCCGCGATCGATCGCCTCGCTGAGTTGCTCGAGCGTTATCTGGGAGCGACGGTTGTCGTTAAGACGCTTGTGACTCGCGACAATCCCTGCGTGGAGCTGTAGCGAAGTCTGCGGATCAAACTCGACGGTCAAAACCACCACAATGGTGCCTGTCCCCTTTGTGGTGGTTTTTATGTTGATGGGTTAA
>UMHU01029450.1_pt1 | contig 36779 bp, 28 predicted proteins | sample 1965591 | NCBI WGS metagenome assembly UMHU01 (sample SAMEA4836101, study PRJEB28245) | human gut metagenome | biome: gut microbiome; material: fecal sample | place: Denmark | collected 2008
TTATTATCGGACTTTATTTTCTTGCCACTGGTATCGTTCTCATTCTAAGATCCACTCTCGGGACAACACCGATTTCAAGCATCAATTATGTATTGAGCCTGAATACTTCTTTCTCCTTAGGTACATGGACATTTCTGATAAACCTCCTACTCATCGCCGGACAATTCTGGTTTGTCCGCGATTGCCTGAATCGCCGCGATACCATAGAGATATTGCTACAAATACCGTTTTCTTTTCTCTTCGGACTTTTTATCGACCTGAATATGAACCTAACAGCTGCAATACAGCCCACTCATTACATAACGGCCATTATCCTGCTATTGGCAGGCTGCCTTGTACAAGCCATAGGTGTAGTGCTGGAAATAAAACCCAGAGTGGCCATGATGAGCGCCGAGGGTTTTGTCAGCTACGCTGCCCGACGGTACAACAAAGACTTTGGAAAGTTGAAGGTACGATTCGACATCTCGCTCGTAACATTGGCATTTCTGCTTTCGTTGCTTCTCGCACACAAAGTCGAAGGGATACGTGAAGGTACTGTCATAGCCGCTTGCATTACGGGCTATATCGTCAGTTTCCTAAGCCGGAAAATCATGACCCGTCATATGTTGCGTCGGATATTACCCGAAAGAATATCCATTTGATACAAATAGGTTTGATTATAAAAGCGGGAGGGGATTCATTTATGTTCCCTCCCGCTTTTATAATTCGCTTGTAGAAAATATTCCTATTTCATTTTATAAATTTCTGTTCCAGCCATCAGGAAAGCTCCCAACCCGAAATCATCGAAATCGGGTTCCCGATCGTAAGTAACAGGCTGTGCTTCTTTGGGTTCTTTACCAGATCCTTGCACATAGCCCAAAAATCCATTGGGGTGAAGACAATCCTTCACCATTGCATTCCATGCCTTATAAATCACCGGCTCATACTGGGCGGCATCGAGCAGACCGGTATTTACCCCATAAGCCATACCATATATAAACATGGCCGTCCCGGTGAGTTCCTTGCCTCCATAATTATCGGGATCGTGCAGGCTGACATTCCAAAATCCGTCTTCGCGCTGTACCTCTTTCAACGCCCCGCACATATCCACAAGCATCTTTGCGTACTCGGCGCGATGCGGTTCGTCCTCGGGAAGCAGTTCGAGCATACGCACCATAGCGACGACAATCCATCCATTACCGCGCGACCAATAGCAATCTTTTCCGTTAGGTTCCTTGTAAGGGGGATCGAAATCGCCATCGCGCCACCACAACCGGTCTTCGGGATTATAAAGGCCATTGGCACCATGACGGGTCTTGGTATAATTATACATTTCATAAGCCCGTTCGTAATAAGCCGTATCACCTGTAATATTTCCCAACTGGGCAAAAATAGGCATAGCCATTTGCACGGCATCGATCCAGTGCCAATCATCGATCTTATCGGTAATCATCATCGAATCGATAGAGGTTTTGATGTTGACGATATACCGCTCGGGTTTCTCGGGGTCGAGCTGATAAAGATAGAGATAAGCCTGACCGGCACATTGATTGTCGGCATTACGGGTCTTCCACCCGTTTTTAGTTCCGCGAAGTTTCCAATCATGCTTGTTCCCCCATTCCAGTGCATAGTCGAGATAACGTTGTTGCGGGTCGATTTCCCACAAATCGATAAGCCCCTCGTAATAATAGGCACGAGTCCATACGTTGGTTTCATAATTGCGTTTACGCGAAGGATAGGGAATCGCCTCTCCGGGATCGCTCCACTTCTCCATAAAATAATCGTTGGCCAAACGAAGAGATTTCAAGACATCTTCTTTTTCGGGCTTTCGGGTCGATGATGTTTCCCCACAACCGGCAAGCAACACCATTCCCAAGAAAAGGACAGATAATTTTTTCATCGGTTCTTGTTTTTAATAATTTCCATTTCAGTATATATACTCTCTCTCGAAAAAATGATTCGGACAGAAAATTTTTCATCTTCATCACTTATCCGGCCGTAAAATTAATCTATTATTATGATTTTCACAGCAAACAGGGCATTTTATTCTTTATCTGCACGAAATAATAATTTACAGGAACTTTTCGCTACTTTTGCGCAAACACAACAAAAAAAGGAAACGATACCGGAACTTTAACGAGAAAAAGAGGTATGGCAGATAACTATCTGGAAAAAAAATTTGAAGAATACTCGATACGCAAATCGACAGCTAAAACAAAAAAAATCGTGTCGACCGGTCCTAAACCGGAACATATCGAAGTACGTTTTCCCACCCGACGAGTATTCGTTACCGGCGGGGCAAACGGAATAGGAAAAGCCATCGTACAGGCATTCCGCAAGATCGGCTGTCGGGTCGCATTTTGCGATAATGACCGGAAAAACGGATCTCTTACGGCTCAAACCTCGGGAGCCCGGTTCTATCCGGTCGACGTATGCGACAGCAAAGCCTTGCAGTCTTGTATGCACGATATATTCACCACATGGGGCGACATCGATATCCTCATCAATAATGTCGGCATCAGCCGTTTCTCTCCGATTTCAGAAACATCGATCGACGACTTCGACCGTATCATCGCCACCAACCTACGACCGGTATTCATCACGGCCAGAGAAATGGCCATGTACCGACAATCTCTATCCCGACCCAATAATTACGGACGCATCGTCAACATTACCTCTACCCGCTACCTTATGAGCGAACCCGGTAGCGAAGGTTATGCCGCATCAAAAGGCGGTATTTATTCCCTCACCCACGCCTTGTCCTTGTCGCTCGCACCGTTGCACATTACAGTCAATTCCATTGCTCCGGGCTGGATCGAAAACAACAATTACGAGACATTACGCCCCGAAGATCATGAACAGCACCCGTCGGGACGGGTAGGTCGTCCCGAAGACATTGCCCGCATGTGCCTGTTTCTCTGCATGGAAGAAAACGACTTCATCAATGGAGAAAACATCACCATCGACGGTGGCATGACAAAAAAGATGATTTACGAAGAATAAATCCGATCCTGCATAATTCCATGAATATTCGTAAAATCACGTCGGACAAGAAACAATTCCTCGGTTTACTTTTATTGGCCGATGAACAGGAATCGATGATAGACCGATACATCGACCGAGGAGAAATGTTCGTTCTCGACGATGGCGGGACAAAAGCCGTCGCCGTCGTAACCGATGAGGGAAACGGGTGCTGCGAACTGAAAAACATGGCCGTCGCGCCGGAATGTCATCGTCAGGGATATGGAAAGGCTTTGCTCTCATTCCTCCTCTCCTATTACAAAGGAAGATTCCGTCAAATCATTGTCGGAACGGGAGAAACACCGCGACACCGGGCATTTTACGAACATTGCGGATTTACGTTTTCTCATCGGGTCGAAGGTTTTTTCACCCGACACTACGACCACCCGATCATCGATGACGGAGTCGTACTGGAAGATATGATTTACTATAAACAAGATATATTATGATTACCATCGTTCCCGAAAGAACTCCCGTTCTTATCGAAACATTGACCCGGCTGTGGGAAAAATCGGTACAAGCCAGTCATCACTTTCTCTCCGAATCGGATATTCGCCGACTTATCCCTTTTGTCAAAGAAGGTCTCACCCAAATAGAAACGCTCATTGTTTCCTGTGTCGAAGAGCGAATATCGGCTTTTATGGGCGTGGAAAACAACAAAATAGAGATGCTCTTTGTCTCCCCTGAATTTTTCGGACACGGTATCGGTACAGAGTTGATCTCCTTCGCACTCGAAAAACTCCATGTGAAATATGTCGATGTCAATGAGCAGAATGTCAAAGCCGCTACATTCTATCGGAATAAGGGTTTTATCATTATCAGTCGAGACGATACCGACGGACAAGGTATGCCGTTTCCCATACTCCACCTGCAATATACGCCATATACTTTCCGCACGGCTACCGTCAATGATATTCCTGAAATAGACAGACTATTCAGAGAAACCGTACTCGCCATAAATCGTCGCGACTACACCCAAGAGGAGGTAGAAGACTGGGCCTCATGCAGTACTGCCGAACATTTGGAAGAACTTATCTCCAATCTGTATTTCATCGTGGCCCTCGATGCCGACAAACGCATCGTGGGTATAGCATCGCTCCGCAACGACGGATATTTACACTCCATGTTCGTACACAAAGATTTTCAACGCCGAAATATTGCAACACTCCTCTTAAACGAAATCGAACGATACGCCCGTATGCACGGTATATACAGCCTCACATCGGAGGTAAGTCTTACCGCACGACCGTTTTTCGAACGTAAAGGTTATCAAGTAAAATCGGCACAACAACGAAAAGCTAACAAATTATATATGAGCAATTTCCTTATGGAAAAACATCTCACAGAACCAAAGGTATTCTTATAAAATGGAGATTACAATCAGGCAAGAAGAGAAACGGGACTATACCATTGTGTACAATCTCATAAAAGCAGCTTTTGCAAATACGCAAGAGAGCGACCATAAAGAGCATCTTCTGGTGGAACGTCTGCGCCGATCGGACGCGTTCATTCCCGAACTCTCTTTGGTTGCCGAAACGCAGAACGGAACAATCGTAGGGTATATCCTTCTGACAAAAGTCGAAATCGCATCGGCCGAGAAAAAGGTACTATCACTGGGATTAGCTCCGGTCGCCGTTTTGCCGGAATACCAAAACCGGGGAATAGGAAGCGCTTTGATAAAAGAGGCCCACAATCGCGCCGTAGCAGCAGGCTATCGTTCGGTCGTCTTACTCGGGCATAAAGACTATTATCCGAAATTCGGTTACAAAAAAGCGATCGATTACGATATACATTTTCCTTTTGACGTCCCGCCCGAATTTTGTATGGTCAAAGAGCTGGATCCAAACAGTTTGAACGAAGTACACGGCGTTGTACAATACGCCCCGGAATTTACAGAATAGGCTCAAAAAAAAATCACAAAAACATATCCATTAATTTTTAAAAGAAAATATCAAAAACAATATTCGGAAGAATAACGACAAGCCGACCTCTTGGCCGATCGGCCTTTTATCGCAAACAACAATATGGGCAGATAAGCGATTTTTCTACTCGCCTATCTGCCCATATACCTTCTCCTCTATGATTCCCTATCAGAGAGAAACAGACTCCTGATCGGTTACTTCGGCATATTTCTTTCCATTAACGACAACATCGGTCGCATTTTCTATTTGGAGAGCAACACCTTCTGTTTCTACATCGAGACCTTCTATTTCGATTCCGTCGACACGGCTTATAGCCACGCCTTTCCGGGCATCGGTTACAACCATGTTTTTCACGGTAATATTCCGGACAGGCATTTCGGGCAACCCGTTAAATCCGGCGGCACGCCCGGCTCCCTTGCAATATACATCAGAGATATGTATATCCTTAAACAACGGCGTTCCTTCATCGACAGGAGGAATCTCGGCATTCTTGGCTCCGCCTCCCATATAATACAAGTCAAAGGTCAACGCATCGCCCGATATGTTAATCATATTGATGTTGTCGATATAGATATTCTCTACAACACCACCCCGTCCACGAGCACTCTTAAAGCGCAAGCCCGTATCGGTACCGACAAACGAACAGCCCGACACATAGACGTTTTTTACGCCACCCGACATCTCGCTGCCGATGACAAACCCGCCATGCCCATGCAACACGACATTATCTTTGACAATGACATTTTCGCTGGGCTCTCCGCGCCGACGACCTTCCTCATCACGACCCGATTTCAAGCAGATAGCATCGTCGCCGGCATCGAAGAGACAATTCGTAATCAATACGTTCTTGCAAGATTCCACATCGAGGGCATCGCCGTTTTGCGAATACCACGGATTGAAAACCTTCACGTCGTTCACAGTCAGTGACTCGCAAGAAAGCGGGTGAATACACCATGCCGGAGAGTTTTTGAACGTTACCCCCTCCAACAGTACCTTTTTGCTCTTTCTGATGCTCACCATGACAGGACGTAACCACGCCTTCATTTCTTCCCATTCGTCAGTGCTTATCGACTCTTTCGAAACTCCTTTTTTCGACATCAGCACCGAAGCCTTCAACGCACCGGCATCGGGATACCATATTTTACCGTCTTTATCGACCTCTCCACCCGATTTTACCAATGCATTCCATTGACGATCGGTCATCTTCATTTTTTTGACGGGACGCCACTTATCTCCTGCTCCGTCAAACACACCTTGCCCCGTAACAGCAATGTTTTCGGCATTCAATGCCGATATGGGCGATTGACAACGTTTTCCGTCGGAGCCTTCGAAGGAAGTATCGATAATCGGATACAAACTATAATCGTCGCTGAATGTTACAAGTGCATTTTTCTCCGTATGTAAATTGACATTGCTCAACAAAACGATAGGTCCTGTCAGCCACAATCCGGCAGGAATAACGACGGTTCCGCCACCTCTTTCATGTACCGTACGAATAGCTTCGTTGATAGCCTCGGTACAAAGTTCTTTTCCTCCGCTTTTCGCACCGAAATCACGAATATTGACTTGATAATCGGGAAAAACCGGTTTCAAAACCTCGGGCATCTCAAAAGGTACATTCTCGTATACATTTTTCGTCACGCACTCTTTTTCCGACATTTTCGGCGTCATCTGGCAAGAAGTAGCCGCAAGCAAAGTTCCCGCCATAGAAATAAACAGACTCTTTTTTAAAATACCATACATACTGTTCTTGTTTTTTTTATATTGACCTTAAAATCGATAATTACATCTGAAAAAACGAATGGAATCTACCTGTCCGCAAAACAAAAACCGGACAGCATACCTATTCCTCACACCCCTCCCCACAAAACAGGAAGTATTCTCGAAAAATAAAAAAGAATATAAAATTTCCATATTCGTCTATATGATCGGGAATCATATAAAAAGTTTAATTCCTATTACAAAAATAGAGCAGAAAAATTTTACCGAGGGTCAATAATAAGTTATATATGTGCACTTTTTCTACTATTTCCTCTCTGAGGAGGACAAAATGGGCAAAAAGCACTCCTTTTCGGTCAGACACGTACAATCTTCCTGCCGAAACAAAACGTCCCCACAACCGCACAACCTCCCACGTTCGGAATGTGATACGATGCCCAAATAAAGATTCTCTCACGAATGTGAGAAATGCAGACAGATTATATCAATAAAGCGATTGAGAAAGAATGTCAGCTATTTTTTCGAGGTAACATTTATCGACGTCGTCGAAAGTGGCATATTGCTCGCTGTCGATATCGAGGACGCATTTCACCACCGGTTCTTTCCCGGACGAAAAAACAGGAACAACTATTTCGGAACGCGAAAGCGAGCTGCACGCAATATGTCCCGGAAACTTATCTACATCGGGAACGATAATAGTATGCCCTTGTTCCCAAGCCGTACCACATACGCCTTTACCCTTTTTTATCCGGTAACAAGCCACACTGCCTTGGAAAGGGCCGAGGATAAGGCAATCGCCTTTCACCCGATAAAAACCAATCCAGAAAAAGCCGAATACCTCACGCAAAGCAGCCGCAGCATTTGCCAATACGGCGATTTCATCATCGACATCGCTTACCAATGACTCGAACTGGGGCAAAAACTCGCGATAACGCTCCTCCTTTGTCGATGCGCCGGAAAGAATAAATTGATGTTCCATCATATTATATCTTTGTACAATATAGGGTTGTAGTAGAATCCAAATAATTGATAAAATCTGCTATTTTATATGGCCTGATTACAACTTGTTTTCTATCCCTTACCCAATCGATCTGATCTTTTGTGTCTACAAATATACTTGGAGCCACAAATACGCATTGAGAATCTTCTGTTTCATATTTGTCTTTGAACTCCTCTAAATGTCGAGAGATAGGCCAAACCTCCATCATCGTTTGTTGGCGACCTTCGGCCATAGTAACTTCAACCAATATGCTGTTGGGAGCCTCAAAGCATTCTATATCACCATTATTACCGCCTGCAGTTGATGTTGGGAGACCTTCATCATCGCATGGATAATTAGGAACAACTTCAACCTTAGAAAGTTTAGACTTAATTGCAAGGGCTGTTAAGAACTCCAATCTTGCAGGAGCTGATATAAATTTCAAGACATTATGACTTGAAGAAGTCTTATTTGCCAAATGAGAAAGTTCTGTTTTTATAGAATCCCAAGGATAGTCTGGAATCAATTGAGTTAATTTCTCTGCAGCATCAGTCTTGGATATTTCAACTGCTCTTAATGCAAATAGAGCATTGTCTATCGTTGACATATAGTCAAAGTATTCTTTTTCAGTCGTATACTTTGTATAAGTCGCATAGTGGCTAAGTATATAATCAATCTTCTCGTCTTCATTATGGTTGATATCAATAAACCGACCTCCACCTCTAAACGAGATAAGTCCTGTCATTCTCATCTTACGAACAAAATCATCAGGATACTCCGAAACAATAGATTTTAGTTTGAATCTCTTAAAACCTCCAAGAATTTCATTTATACATATCTCCTCAATCACTTCATTAGAAGGATTGTATCTATGCTCGTTTCGCAAAAGTTTAATTCGTTGATAAAGAGCCTCCGCATTATTATCTTTCCAAAAAATTACCAATGGTATTTCTTTGTATGATATTCCTGCTCCGTTATACTCTTCGTCAGCATTTAATTTCTTAATGACTTCCAACAAGAGTATTAAAGGAATATTGTCATTGAGCTCTCGGATAAACGGATTGCATCGTTGTTGTTTAGCAAAAGCCTGCATAAAAGCAATCTGTTCATTTTGAGGATTTACAATTTCTCTTGATATAACACCCTCATTTATGCTTATTGAGACCGTATCTGCAAGATAGTGTCCTGTTTGTGAAAACACAATCGGTTGCTCCCATTCATAATAAATGAAGCCTAATACTTTCATCAACTTAAATTGAGTATCAAATCGGCTTGGCCAACCTTTGGGATAGCCAGCTTCTTTATGTCCTTTGAGTTCTGTATTTACATTTGGGTCATTGAGTTCGTATATTACAGCAGTTTCTGTATCCGTCAATGGCTCATCAGCAAATTCTCCTCTTTTTGTTGATCTCCATTTATGTTTAACAGAATCAGGTAGAATCATTGGTCTGTATAACCCAACCTTAAACAAATCTCTTTCAAATAACTCAACCGTACGATCATTAAGAACTTCTCCATCAAAACGCTTGAGTATATGCATAAAGTCTTTATAACGCTCGGGGTTACGAATCGTAGTCGTATAAAGTAACGGTTTGTATTCAAGTTCTCTTGGCATATTAATAGTTTGTTATTAATACTTCATCAAATTGTTTAATAGAATTATCATGGTAACTTATGTAGTTACTCTTTATAGAATGAGCCTGATATTTTTGAGCCCAATCTATAAATATGTCATTCCGCCTATTTTTGTAGTGGGTTACGTTCGATATCGCAAATCTAATGTTCCGTCCATTTAGTTGGTCAAGCAACTGTAATAATTCCCTTTCATCTTGCTCATTCCACAACTTATTGTATTCACTAAATGTAATTAGATACGGAGGATCTAAGTATATAAAATCATTCTCGGACAAATGAATCTTTTTCAAGAATGCTTTATAATCAAGATTGTACCATTTTGGCTTCTTACTTTTAACTTCTTGGAAATAGTCTATCAAGGTCAAAGCAACATTTGAGTTAAAATCAACATTCCCTACAGGTAAATTGAAATCACCACTTTTATTGAATCTCAACATACGATTAAATCCGTATATCAGTAGTAAATACAATACGGACATATCATCTTTTGAGGACTCATTAAAGTCCGTTCTCATTTGCTCGTAAGCGACCTTATTATATTTTGCAAAATATGTTTTCTTAAATTGTTTCTTCAATTCGTATGGAACTGTATCTTCCTTATATGAATATGATAATCCGTATGCTTTTATAATATTTTCTACGTGAGCGAAAAATAAGGTGTGTTTATTGGCAGCTTTACACAAATACTTGTGAAGACCTATGATGTAACTGTCAATATCATTTAGATAATATTGCTCTGCAACAGTATTCATAAATACAGACCCTCCACCAACAAATGGTTCTACAAACTTCCCAATATTGTCAGGAAAGTATGTTCCTATCTCTCCCATAAGTTTATACTTATCACCGACATAAAACAGTGGAGATCTCAGAATCTTCTTTTTCATCGTTTTACCTCTGTAATAAATAATAACTCCTTATGATCAGCAAACTCTGTTTTTCCTGTATTGAAGCAGCGGTGAGCACAATTATATACAACGGTATTACCTCTTTCCTCAAGGATTGATTTAATTTGCTCTAAGGTTATTTTATTTTTTGATGAACCACTCTTAGAGTCATATGTATTGTTATATGATACAGCAATATATTTAACATTAAGTTTTTGTATTAAATCTCTAAATGCAGCAGGGGCACTTGATGTGCAATATGCACTCATATTTTGAGCTTTAGGTTTCATTGCAACACCAAACAACTCTGGTTTTTGCCACTCAACAAGATTCTCATAGATATGATAAAATCTGCTATACTGGCGAGAATTATACGGAGGATCAATATATGCAACATCTGCTACCACTTTTCTCGCCAGCATATTTGAATCCTCTTTATGTATCTCTACACTTTTAGGTTCTAATGGTTTGATAAGCTGTATTGACAATGGGTGATATGCTATTTCTTTTTTGATATATGCATCGAAATGACCAACAGTGTTTGCTATTTTATCTATGCTATATATCAATGAAGCCAACAGAATTGCATACTCTTTTGTCGTTAGGTCATATCTTCTTCTTTCAATATCTTCCCGGATATAGCCTATCAATTTAGAGTTTCTGTAATCAAAAAACTTATCGCCAAAATTGTTGGAGAAATAATTGTCTTTTATAGAATTGGGTTCAATGGAATTATAATATTCTATTATTGAAAATAATTTATACTTATCATACAGACCATCTGCAAAGAAAGCCTGATATATAATATTATTAGATGAAAGGAAGTCGTTCATTATAATCTTGTCAGCATACGGTATTGCAGCTTTTGAAACAGACGCTGTACCTGCAAAGACATCAAAGAATGTATTAAAGCCTCCTGTATGCTCATTGATTATATCCATAATCCAACGAGTAAGTTTCGCTTTATTACCTATATATCTACGACTTTCAAGATCGAACATTTTATATTCGACCTCTGATATCTCAGGAAATAGGGAGGGTATCTTTCCGAATCTTACTTTCTCTGAGACAGATCGAATAACCTCTAATTTATACTCATTATCTCCATCTAAGATAAACAAGACTTTTTCCGCTCCTAATAATACCAATGATTTGTGTTCATCACACCCATATAATCTCACCAATAATTGTACTTGCTCTTTTGTTGGCAATCTTCTCCCATTCTCTATTCTGCTTAAAAGAGTAACATCTATATTAGTTCGGTTATAAACTTCTTGCAATGGCAAATTTAGCCTTTCACGAACATCTCTTAAGTATTGACCTAATGACTCCACTTGCTTTTTAACTTGACAATTTTTGTCAAAGATAAAACAAGAATCTCAAATGAACGAATTTTTAAGGGGTAAAAATTATAGTGATAGGCATTTTGTAGATCCATTCATTAAATCCCTTATATTATAAACTCACGTACCAGACATTGATAGAGTAAAAAACTATTATAAGGTTTAGTCTACCCCATTTGTCATATACTCCAACGGTTTTTACTTTGACAGTAGCAAAAGAATACACCTGCCTTAATTTGGGGGCAAAAAATGGGCACCTTTTTAGGTGCCCTGCTTTGTAAAACCTTAATAATTAAGATTGTCAGCGGAGAGAGAGGGATTCGAACCCCCGGAACCTCTCAGTTCAACGGTTTTCAAGACCGCCGCGATCGACCACTCTGCCATCTCTCCTTACTTTACGGGAAAAACATTTCCTCCCGAAAAGCGTTGCAAAGGTAACTGATTTTTCGATATTACCAAATAGTTTCTAATTTTTTGTCTACCTTTGTTATATGAAAGTAGTAACTTTCGGCATAATCTAAATAAATTTGGCTTCTGCTCTCATTTTTTCTACCTTTGCCGTCTCTTTTCCTGCTTTGCGCAGGTACAAGGCAGTTTTAGGGGTTGTTCCGGGTCCCGATCCGGGAAAAACGTTGTCAAAAAATGATATTCCTACAACTCTTTTGGACTTTTTTCAAAATCGGCTCATTTACCATAGGCGGAGGATATGCCATGATCCCCATCATAGAAGAGGAGCTGGTGCGAAAAAAGAAATGGATCGACAGTTCGGAATTTGTCGATATTCTCGCTCTGTCCCAATCGGCACCGGGTATCTTGGCCGTAAACATATCAATCGTTACCGGCTACCGTATCCGCAAATTTACCGGAGCGGTAACCGCTACCCTCGGGACTGTCCTACCCTCGTTTATTATCATATTGCTCATTGCCATGTTTTTCAAGCAATTTCAGGACAATGAGGTAGTAGAGCGTATTTTCAAAGGCATACGTCCGGCCGTAGTCGCTCTCATCGCTGCTCCGGTATTCAAATTGGGCAAGTCGGCCCGTATAACCCGTTATAATCTGTGGATTCCCATTGCTGCGGCCCTGCTCATCTGGCTGTTCGACTTCTCCCCAATATGGGTCGTATTGATAGCCGGTGCGGGAGGGTATCTCTACGGGAACATCAAGAGAAAGAGAGGTGCACAATGATGTGGTGGCAACTGTTCTACTCGTTTTTCAAAATCGGACTTTTCGGATTCGGCGGGGGGTACGCCATGCTCTCCATGATACAGGGCGAGGTCGTAACCCGACATGCTTGGCTTACCCCGCAAGAGTTTACCGACATTATAGCCATCAGCCAGATGACCCCCGGCCCTATCGGCATCAACTCGGCCACATACATCGGCTACACCGCCACCGGCAGTATATGGGGAGCAGCATTGGCGACATTTGCGCTGGTACTCCCTTCGTTTATCGTCATGCTCATTCTGTACAAGTTTTTCATGCGTTACCACGACAGTCGGCCGGTAACCGACACGTTTGCCGGATTACGTCCGGCCGTTATCGGGCTCATTGCATCGGCAGCTCTCGTACTGATGAATACAGAGAATTTCGGTTCTCCCGGAGAAGACTTCCGCCAATTCCTTTTCAGCCTCGGTATCTTCGCCGCCGTTCTTACCGCCAACTTTTTTTTCAGAGTCAACGCCATACTTCTAATTATACTGGCCGGCATCGCCGGATTCCTAATCTATTGAATCATGAATTACGAAGAAACGCTGCAATATCTCTACCGGCAACTTCCCGTTTTCCAGCAAGTGGGACAATCGGCTTATAAACCGGGATTGGGCAACAGTCTCGCACTCGACCGGCTGGTAGGTTACCCCCACCACCGCTATGCCACCATACATATCGCCGGGACCAACGGAAAAGGTTCGACCAGTCATGTTCTGGCTGCCGTCCTGCAAAAGAGCGGTTACAAAGTGGGTCTCTACACTTCACCCCATCTCATAGACTTCCGCGAACGCATACGGGTCAACGGCGAAATGATTACCCGGGAAGCCGTACTCGAATTTGTCGACAAGTACCTCGAACCGAGTCGGGAAATCCACCCGTCGTTTTTCGAGCTTACCATGATGATGGCTTTCGACTACTTCGCTTCCCGACACGTCGATGTAGCCGTCATCGAAACGGGTTTGGGTGGCCGTCTCGACAGCACCAATATCATTACTCCCCGGGCATGCGTCATTACCAACATAAGTTACGACCACATGGCCCAACTTGGACACACGCTCACCTCTATCGCCCATGAAAAGGCCGGTATCATAAAAAGCGGTATTCCCGTCGTCATCGGGGAGGCCGACGGCGATGTACGGCGTGTTTTCGAAGAGAAAGCCCGCGAAGAGTCGGCCTCCATATATTTCGCTCAGGAAAGCGACGTATTGACTTCTTGTCGACCAGACGAAAACGGACAATGGGCTATCGATAGCAGGGACTACGGATACCTCACCTATGAACTGGGCGGCCTGTGCCAAGAAAAAAATGCGGCAACCATACTCTGCGCCTTGCGCATACTGCGACAACAGGGGTTTGCCATAACGCCAGAAGCCGTAAAAGAGGGATTCGCACATGTTACCACCCTCACCGGTCTGCAAGGCCGCTGGCAAAAAGTCGGCTCCCTGCCACCCGCCTATTGCGACACAGGCCACAATACGGGCGGATTCCGATATATTTCGCAGCAGCTCGCAGGCATCAAATGCCGCACGTTGCGCATCGTCTTCGGTATGGTAAACGACAAAGACATTTCGGGCGTACTCTCCATGCTCCCCCGGGAGGCCGTCTACTACTTCACGCAAGCCTCCATTCCCCGGGCCATGCCGGCCAGTGTGATGCGCGACAAAGCTGCCGAAGCCGGATTGAAAGGCGATGTCTACGATAGCGTTCCCGAAGCCTACCGTGCCGCATTACACGACAGCTGCGACGAAGATTTTGTCTTTATCGGCGGCAGCAGTTTTGTGGTAGCCGACTTGCTCGCTTTTTTAGGAGCAAACATAAAAAACTAAAAACAACTCCCAAAGTTTTTAGGAAACACAAAAAGTATATATCTTTGCAGCCGGATTCAAAAAACAAATTATGAAAAAAACTTTACTCTCTTTATTCGCAGCATTCGGCCTGTTGACCCCTGCATTCGCACAAAACACCGATGCCGACACCAATCAACCCGTCACCAATAACGGCTATCAAATTCCCAACTCCGATTTCGAGACATGGGTTTCGGACAAAGAACCCGGGAACGGCTGGAACTCTTTCGATTCGGCAACCGGTACTATGGCCAGTTTCGGTAAAGGATTTTCTCCCAATCCTGCAAAAGTAGAAGGTCGTAACGGAGGATCGGCCGTAAGATTAAATTCTAAAAATGCTGTCATCGCCAAAGCCAACGGAAACCTGACCACCGGAGTCATCAATATGGGCAGCACTAAACCGGAAAACCCCTCCAACCACAATTTTACCGACCTCGACAATGAAGGGCACTACCTTCTCTTCAAAGGGACTCCCGACTCGGTATGCCTTTACGCCAAGTTCATCTCGGGAGGGAGTGAAAACGGCCGAGGACGCTTTATCCTGCATGACAAATACGAGTACCACGACCCCGAACAGAGTGGCGACAGCGCGCACATGGTAGGAGACGCCACAATCCTGATTCCGGCACACAATGAATGGACACGTTTCAGTGCGCCGTTCTCCTACACCGGAACGACCGCTCCCGAGGGAGAACAATATATGCTGGCTTCGCTCACGACCAATCCCGTACCCGGAGGTTCTGAAAACGACACGCTTACCGTTGACGACATCGAGATCATCTACAACTCCAAGCTCGACTCCATCGTCATCGCAGGAAAGGCACTGGAAGGATTCGATAAGGAAACTTACTCCTATACTGTAACGGGACAAACCCCGTCGGTCGACCAAATAACGGCTTATTCCGATGGTAAGGGCGCATCGGTCGATGTTGCAGTAAACGAGTCCGTTGCGACCATTACAGTCAAAGGAAACGACTTCGGGGTAAATCCCGAGAATCAACATGTCTATACCGTAACCTTCAATAACACCAGCGCTATCGATGCCGTAAATGCCGAAAACATCACGGTAAGTTACGCCAACGGCTTGATAACCGTCAACGGTGCGGAAGGCGCACAAGCCGAAGTCTATACGCTTGCCGGACAGAAAGTGGCTCAATTCATTTGCAACGGAACAACAAGCGTATCGCTCAACCGGGGCGCGGCATACATCGTCAAAGTCGGCAATTACCGTCAAACGATCATCGCGTTCTAATCGACCGTTTTCTCATAGGCAATAAAAAAGTCTGCTCGAAATCCGAGCAGACTTTTTTATTGCCTATGAGAGATTTCTCACATGCGTCTTTCTACTTCGACTCGGGAGGACAAAAAACAATGTCATTCTGAAAGGCTTTGCCTTGAAGAATCTCTTGCCTAACGATACAACCCTTGTGGAACACTGTCATTCTGAGGTCGGAGTACCGAAGAATCTCCTGTTAAACGTATATTTCTCATGATATTCCTCGCTGACGCTTCGGAATGAAAAGCATTTGGGAGCGTAAACATAATTCAAAAAAAGATGCTTCACACACGTCCGTCAACCAGACTCTGCAAAGCATCTTTTCTATAAATAGAAAAACAGTAGTGTCGTTTTACTTCACGGCGATTACCTCAATTTCCACCAACGCCCCTTTGGGCAACTCTTTCACGGCAACAGCCGACCGTGCCGGAAACGAACCGCTGAATTGCGAAGCATATACCTCGTTCATCGGAACGAACAGAGACATATCGGCCAAAAAGACGGTCGTCTTCACTACATCATCGAACGTATATCCGGCTTCGGCAAGGACTGCCTTCAAATTGGCAAAAACCTGAGTCGTCTGTTCCTTGATACCTCCTTCTACAAATTGCGATGTAGCAGGATCGATAGGAATCTGTCCCGAGGTAAAAAGCATATTTCCGACCTGTATGGCCTGACTATACGGCCCGATGGCTGCAGGTGCAGCAGCAGTTGCGATAACGGTTTTCATAACAAAAAAAAGTTTTAGAATTTATGGTACAAAGATAAAATTTTTCCCGATATTCCCCGAAACAAGGATATAACTTTTGCAAGAGTCATGGTCGAAAAATCCACCTCTCTTCCAAAATACCGCAACCCATACAAACCATCTTTCCAATAAAGGCCTATAAGACAAAGGGCTATAATAAATAACAGATAAGACGTCAAAAAAGAACAGTTTTTGCTTTTCTTGTTTTATCAAAAAAATGTATCTTTACAGCGAAACATAACCATATAAAAGAAAAACACCATGTATTTATTAGGATATGACATCGGCAGTTCATCGGTCAAGGCTTCGCTTGTCGATGCACAGACCGGTGTGTGCATAGCCAGCGACTTCTCTCCGAAACAAGAAATGGAGATCATCGCTCATAAAAGCGGCTGGGCCGAACAAGACCCCGAACGGTGGTGGGAAAATCTGCAAACCGCTACGCGTTCAATTTTAAATCAAGCCAACATCGACGGTTCTGAAATAAAAGCGATCGGTATCTCTTATCAAATGCACGGCCTTGTCGTTGTAGATAAAAATCAACATGTACTGCGACCGGCCATTATTTGGTGCGACAGCCGTGCCGTACCCTACGGAGAAAACGCATTCCGCACGTTAGGCGAAAAATTCTGTCTCGAACATCTGCTTAACTCTCCGGGAAATTTCACGGCCTCGAAACTGGCATGGATCAAAGAAAACGAGCCGGAAATTTTCGAGAAAATAGATAAAATCATGCTCCCGGGCGACTATATCGCCATGCGGCTGACAAATGAGGTATGCACTACCGTATCGGGGCTATCAGAAGGTATATTTTGGGACTTCAAGAACGCTTGCGTATCGAAAGAGTTATTGGCACATTACGGGTTCGATGAAAGCATTATCGCCAAAATCGTTCCTACATTCGGCGTGCAGGGAGCCGTCAGTTCCCATGCCGCACAATTGTTGGGACTCACAGCCGGTACTCCTGTTACCTACCGAGCCGGAGACCAACCCAACAACGCTCTGTCGCTCAATGTATTCAATCCGGGAGAAATTGCATCGACAGCCGGGACATCGGGTGTCGTATACGGTATCAACGGGTCGGTCAATTACGATCCCCTATCGCGCGTCAATACTTTTGCGCATGTAAACCATAAAAAGGGACAGACCCGGCTGGGCGTGTTGCTTTGCATCAACGGAACGGGCATTCTCAATTCATGGATAAAACGCAACATCGCTCCCGAAGATACTTCTTATTCGAGCATGAACCTGCTGGCATCGCAAGTAGACATCGGTTGCGACGGAGTGAGTATCGTGCCATTCGGCAACGGTGCCGAACGTATCCTGCAAAATAAAGAAATCGGCGCGTCGATCCACGGCATCAACTACAACCGGCACGACCGTTATCATCTCATGCGCGCAGCCCAAGAGGGTATTGTATTCTCCTTTAAATACGGTATGGAAATCATGCAAGGCATAGGCATCGACATACGCACGATAAAGGCCGGACATGCCAACATGTTCCTGAGTCCGATTTTCCGCGACACATTGGCGGGAGTAACCGAGGCAACAATAGAACTATACGATACCGACGGATCGGTAGGTGCCGCCAAAGGAGCCGGTATAGGAGCCGGAATCTACAAATCGACCGAAGAGGCGTTCTCTTCCCTGAAAAAAATTCAGATCATAGAACCCGACACCAAAAATATAGCAGCTTACCAAGAGGCATACGCCCGCTGGAAAGGCATATTAGAAACCCTTATAAAATAATCTCAATATCAAAACAAATAACACAATTATGGCAACAAAAGAGTATTTTCCTCAAATAGGAAAAATCAAATTCGAAGGTAAAGAAAGTAAAAATCCTCTGGCATTCCGTTATTACGATCCCGAAAAAGTCATCAACGGAAAGAAAATGAAAGATTGGCTGCGCTTCTCTATGGCATGGTGGCACACCCTCTGCGCCGAAGGTGGCGACCAATTCGGCGGCGGAACAAAAAAGTTCCCGTGGAACGAAGGTGCAACAGCGCTGGAACGTGCCAAAAACAAAATGGACGCCGGTTTTGAAATCATGCAAAAGATAGGCATCGAATTCTATTGTTTCCATGATGTAGACCTTATCGAAGAAGGTAACAGCATCGAAGAATATGAAGCCAACATGAAAGAAATCGTGGCTTACGCCAAACAAAAACAAGCCGAGACCGGTATCAAATTATTGTGGGGTACTGCCAATGTATTCGGCCACGCCCGCTATATGAACGGTGCGGCTACCAATCCCGACTTTGATGTCGTAGCCCGCGCTGCCGTACAAATCAAAAACGCCATCGATGCTACCATCGAACTGGGCGGATCGAATTATGTATTCTGGGGCGGCCGCGAAGGTTATATGTCTCTGCTCAATACCGATCAAAAACGGGAGAAAGAGCATTTGGCCATGATGCTCACCATCGCCCGCGACTACGCCCGTGCAAAAGGTTTCAAAGGTACTTTCCTCATCGAACCGAAACCTATGGAACCGACCAAACATCAATATGACGTGGATACCGAAACGGTTATCGGCTTCTTGAAAGCACACAACCTCGACAAAGATTTCAAAGTAAACATTGAGGTAAATCACGCTACTCTCGCCGGTCATACTTTCGAACACGAACTGGCCGTAGCCGTAGATAACGGTATGCTGGGATCGATCGATGCCAACCGGGGTGATTATCAGAACGGATGGGATACCGACCAATTCCCCATCGACAACTACGAACTCACGCAAGCCATGATGCAGATTATCCGCAATGGCGGTCTCGGTAACGGAGGTATGAACTTTGACGCTAAAACCCGTCGTAACTCGACCGACCTCGAAGATATTTTCATTGCCCACATCGCCGGCATGGACGTTATGGCTCGTGCCCTCGAAAGCGCAGCCAACCTACTCAACGAGTCGCCCTACAAAAAAATGTTGGCCGACCGCTACGCCTCGTTCGACTCGGGCAAGGGTAAAGAATTCGAAGATGGCAAACTTAAACTCGAAGATGTCGTTGCATATGCCAAAACCAAAGGCGAACCCAAACAAACCAGCGGCAAACAAGAGTTGTACGAGGCTATCCTCAACATGTATTGCTAACCCTTACATGGCTGCACGATAAATCAGTGTTTAGCGACAAAATCGAGCCACCCGCCGAAATTTGTCGCTAAACATTTTATCATACCAAATGTCAACTTCTAAATCAATAAAACAATATCATGAACTACGCAGAAAAGGGCGATAAAGCCTATCTTATTTCTATCGTGATGGTGGCTGTCATCGGAGGATTGTTATTCGGATACGACACGGCCGTCATCTCAGGAGCAGAAAAAGGTCTTCAAGCCTTCTTTATGGGAGCAAAAGACTTCGTTTACTCCGATGCCATACACGGTATAACATCTTCCAGCGCATTGATCGGTTGTATTATCGGTAGCGCCATTTCGGGACTACTGGCATCGAATCTGGGACGTAAAAAAACACTTTTCATAGCCGGTATCTGTTACCTCTTATCGGCTCTTGGGTCTTATTATCCGGAATTTCTTTTCTTCGAATACGGCAAACCCAGTCTCGACCTGCTCATCGCATTCAATTTCTACCGGGTATTAGGCGGTATAGGTGTAGGTCTTGCCTCGGCTATATGCCCCATGTATATAGCAGAAATCGCCCCCAGTAACATTAGGGGAACTCTTGTATCGTGGAACCAATTTGCCATCATCTTCGGACAACTTGTCGTTTACTTTGTCAACTTCCTTATCTTGGGCGACAACATCAATCCCGTCGTGAAAGCCATAGATGGAGTAAATCAAATCTTAAACCCCGGAGAATCGATTTGGGTTACCGAAACAGGTTGGCGCCTGATGTTCGGTAGCGAAGCATTCCCCGCCGCACTTTTCTCATTGCTCGTACTGCTCGTTCCCGAAACGCCCCGTTATCTGGCAATGACCGGTCGTGACGAAAAAGCGCTCTCGGTTCTGAGCCGTATCAACGGAATAGCTCAAGCCAAAATCATTCTGGCCGACATCAAAGCCACTGCTCACGAAAAAACCGAAAAACTGTTTACTTACGGCTGGATGGTCATCTTCATCGGCATCATGCTCAGCGTGTTCCAACAAGCCGTAGGTATCAACGCGGTACTTTATTTTGCGCCTCGTATTTTCGAAAGCATGGGTATGGGCAACCCCATGATACAAACTGTCATTATGGGTATCGTCAATATCTCATTTACTCTCGTTGCCGTATTCACCGTCGAAAAATTCGGTCGTAAACCTCTGCTTATCACCGGTTCCATAGGTATGGGAATAGGAGCATTTAGTGTTGCTCTCTGTAACATCGTATCATTACCTCCTATCATTTCTGTTATTAGCATTATGGTGTATTCGGCATCATTTATGTTCTCTTGGGGACCAATATGCTGGGTGCTTATCGCCGAAATCTTCCCCAACACCATACGAGGAGCCGCCGTTGCCATTGCCGTTGCATTCCAATGGATATTCAACTTCATCGTATCGTCGACTTTCGTTCCCATGTATAATATGAGCGTAGGCGATATGGGCGACAAATTCGGACACATGTTTGCTTACGCCCTTTACGGCATCATCTGTGTCATAGCCGCCATCTTCGTATGGAAACTCGTCCCTGAGACCAAAGGCAAGACACTCGAAGATATGAGTAAATTGTGGAAAAACCGCAAAAATCATATATAGGAATAATTACTGCTAATTTCCCGAAAGAAGTGAGTAGCTGACAAGAACTTGTCAGCTACTCACTTCTTTCTATCAATACATTTGCCACTCATATACGAAACGAAAATTTTCTATCAGCAGTTCCCTTATTATCTTGAAATACAAAAAACGAAAGAATTTTATCGCAAATAAAATTTCCCCGCATACACTTAATAAGTAATCATGACTATAAGAGAAGAAAAATAGACTCTCTATTGAACACCTTTTCGAAGTCTTCTGCCGCCCCTTTGTGATGACACGATTACAAAAGAAAAAAACAGTCCTTTAACAAAAGATTCCTCGCATGTTTGCATCTACTCGGAAGGACATATGATTGTCATTCTAAACGAAGCGTAAGCGTAGTGAAGAATCTCATACCAAGCAGTACATTTTGCATGGAACGAAGTAAAACGAAGAATCTCTGCCGATAGAGAGGCGGGGATTCCTCTCATTCGGACAAAGCCGATAAGAAAACTTTGGGAATTTCTTCACCGGCTTACCCACCTCACACGGAATGACAAAATGTCATCTCAAATGTATGGAACGAGGTTCGCTTGGAAAATCCTGCGAGTTTATCGTATTTTTACAATCGATTTTATGAAGAGACGTTGGTAGAACAACCGAAATACCGTATCTTTGTATTTTAACAGCAGGACAGTCCGTCGCTCGTGGAAACGCGAGAGGAAAGTCCGGGCAACACAGGGCACCATATTTCTTAACGGGAAGCTGTCTGTAAAGGCAGAGTAGCGTAACAGAAAATAACCGCTGCTTCGGCAGCAAGGGTGAAAAGGTGAGGTAAGAGCTCACCGGTCTTTGTGGCGACACAGAGAGCCGTACGTCTTATGGGTTGCAAGGTTATGTACACCGGCGCTATCAGGGCTGCTCGTCCGATGCCGGGGGGTAAACCGCTTGATCTTTATGGCAACATAAAGGCTAGATAAATGACAGACGCTTTCTCTCGGGAAAGTACAGAACCCGGCTTATCGTCCTGCTGTTTTTTAATAAAACTTCCGGCATGGCAGCGACAAAACAAAAAAAATGGCGCATTATTTTTCGTCGGACATATCGGTTTATCATATATGATATGTGGCGTATTACGGGAAATGAAGTTTCCGGTAGCCGCCATCGGCTCATCAATCTGATGAAGACCATTTATCTCTCGATACAACGTTTTATCGCCGATGATTTGCAGGCACGCGCCGCCGCACTCACGTTCAATACGTTGCTGGCCATTGTTCCGGCGCTGGCATTGGTCTTTGCCGTAGCAAAAGGATTTGGTTTCCAGACCATCGTACAAAGTCAATTGTTCGACTACTTCCCCGCTCAGCGAGAGGCTTTGGAGCAGGCCATGACTTTTGTCGATTCTTATTTAGCGCAAACCAAAGACGGCATTTTTGTGGGAGTGGGTATCCTTTTCCTCATGTGGTCGGTCGTGAGTCTGCTGAATAGCGTCGAGACGACATTCAACGATATATGGCAGGTGTCAAAACAGCGATCGATATATCGTAAAATTGTCGATTATATCGCTATTATGGTGTTGTTGCCCATTTTGATGATCGTTGCCGGCGGATTGTCGATTTTCGTTACATCGGGTATCGATACCAAACCGATGTTGGCTTTTTTGAGTCCTGTGTTGCGTTTTGTATTGGCGATAAGTCCTTATATTTTGATTTGTATCGTTTTTACGGCTTTATATATTTTGGTTCCCAATACGAGGGTCAAGTTTTGGAATGCTCTGGTATCGGGGGTAATATGCGGCTTGTCGTTCCAGTTGTTGCAGTTTGTCTATATCAGCGGTCAGGTATGGGTTTCTCGTTACAATGCCATATACGGCAGTTTTGCTTTCCTGCTTTTGTTTCTGTTATGGATGTGGATTTCGTGGCTCATTTGCCTTTTCGGGGCGGTTCTTTCGTATTCTTCCCAAAACGTCGAAAAATTCAATTTCGATAAAGACATAAAAAATATCAGCCGTAGATATAAAGATTTTGTCGTGCTGGTGGTTGTTTCGGTCATCGTACAGCGTTTTGTACGGGGAGAGGCTCCGCTCACCCGACATCAGATAGCGTCGTCTTATCGTATACCAGTACGCCTTACGGGACAGGTCTTGCAACAGTTGTTGGAGGCCAAAATCATACGAGGTACACCTACCTCCGACGAACGTGTGTGGGCATATATGCCGGCAATCGATGTGTCGAGATTAAGTGTGGGCATGCTTTTAAGGCGTCTCGACCGTAACGGGTCGGAAAATTTCAAGATCGACCGCCGTCTTTATCATAAGCAGTGGCGGGCTATGCTCGATACTCGGGAGGCTTCGTATCTCAAAGGCGATACGATGCTGGTAAAAGATTTGGATTTCAATTCTTTCATGAAAGATATAAAAATTGAAGAGTAGATAAGCATTTAAATAAGATGTGGTATGAGCGTACTGGGTAATATTATTTGGCTGGTTTTCGGAGGCTTCTTCATGGCTTTGGAATATTTGGTATCTGGTTTTTTATTATGCTGTACCATCATCGGTATACCTTTCGGGTTACAGGTTTTCAAGATAGGGTTGGTAGCCCTTTTGCCTTTCAGTCAAACAACTGTTGTCGAGGAAGGTAGCCGCAGTTGCCTCGAAATCATCATGAATGTGATTTGGTTTTTTATCGGAGGCATTTGGATTGCATTGAGTCATCTTGGCTGGGGATTACTTTTCTGTATTACGATTGTGGGCATTCCGTTCGGTATCCAGCATTTCAAGCTCATGCGGGTGGCTTTGTTTCCTTTTGGCCGGACGGTTATCCCTTCTTGAAGTTCTCCTTTTTGTGATATAGTCGAAAGTAGAGTCCGAAACCTGTTTTTTACTTCGGCTCTTTGGCGTTTCGAGTGTATGTAAGGAATCTCAAATAAGATGTTTTCTTTGGATATGAGATTCTTCACTCGGCTCGTGCTACGTTCAGAATGACATATATTTTCAAGAACGATAGTTTCTTGTCATTCCGAATGGATATGTGGAATCTCATGAGAAATATACGTTTAACAGGAGATTCTTCCTCCCTTACGGTCGTCAGAATGACATGCGTTTTCAAGGGCGGCAGCCCTTTGTCATTCCGAGCGAGGCCGGTAGGCCGACGAGGAATCTCCTCCTTCCTACTTGTAACGGTGGCGATTGTACTCTCGCTTGGCGGGAGATTCTTCAAGGCAAAGCCTTGAAGAATGACATTGCTCCGTGAGGGCTGCATCACTGAATAAGAGATTCTTCTGGGTTATATCCCTCAGAATGAAATCAATGTCATCTCCAACGAAGGTGAGAGATCTCATGCAAAATGTACTGCTTGGTATGAGATTCTTCACTTCGCTCACACTACATTCAGAATGACATTTCTGTCATTTACAACAGACAATTCGGTTAAGGGCTGTTAAGCATATAAAGGTCTCTATTAAAAATAGCTAAGCCGTATAATAAAGGGAAACATCGGCACGTATATTGTATTAAATTTAACGAGTACAAATCTTAAAATCAAATTTATTATTAACAATTAATCTATATCGACATGACATCTTTCAAGAAAACCCTACTCTCTTTTTTACTGGTCGCCGGTATAAGTTCGGGCATAAGCATCGCATTATTTTCTGCCATGCAAGAAAAGAACGACAACACTTCATCGCTCACCGATACGACGACACCTAACAGTACATACGCAACACCCACGGCATTTACACCGGTAGTCTCACGCCCTGCTGTGGAAAACGACTTCACCCAAGCCGCAGCCAATACAGTAAATGCCGTCGTGAGCATCAAGTCGACCACGGTACAACAACGCTCGTCGAGCAGTATGGAGGAAGAATTTTTCAGATATTTCTTCGGACAAGGACGTCGCGATTACGCACCGCAACCCCGCATAGGAATGGGATCGGGTGTAATCATTTCGGAAGACGGATACATTGTTACCAATAACCACGTAATCGACCAAGCCGACAAGATAGAGGTTACACTCAATGACAAACGCTTGTTCGAGGCGACCCTCATAGGCAGTGATGCGTCGACCGACATCGCTTTACTGAAAATCGATGCCGAGAAACTCCCCATCGTAAAATTCGGAGACTCCGACAAATTGCAGGTGGGAGAATGGGTTCTCGCCGTAGGTAACCCGTTCCAGCTCAACTCTACCGTTACGGCAGGCATCGTCAGTGCAAAGTCGCGTAATCTGGGTATGCTCTCACCCAACAGCCGACTGGGTATAGAATCGTTTATCCAAACCGACGCCGCCGTCAATCCCGGTAACAGCGGCGGAGCGTTGGTAAACACTTCGGGCGAACTGGTGGGCATCAACACCGCCATTTATTCCGAAACAGGGAACTACGCCGGTTACTCCTTTGCCATACCCACCAGCATCGTGAGCAAGGTCATTACCGACCTGAAACAGTACGGTACCGTACAACGGGCCATGCTGGGCGTCTCTATCATGGAAATGAACGACCATCTTGCCAAAGAAAAGAAAATAGATCTACGTAAGGGCGTATATGTTGCCGAAGTGAGCGAACGCAGTGCAGCTATGGAAGCCGATCTCAAACCGGGTGATGTAATTGTCGCCATAAACGGCGTAGCCACACCTACCGTAGCCATCTTGCAAGAACAGATTGCCCGTTATCGTCCCGGCGATAAAGTGAAAATCGAATTTTTCCGCGGAAAAGACAAGAAACAATCCGATGCGGTATTGAAAAACAGCTATGGCAATACCGACGTTACCAAAGCCACCAATATCGACATGCTGGGAGCAACCCTCAAAGAAGCCGGAGACTCCGTAAAAGCCAAACTCCGCATACGCGGCGGTGTAGAAGTAGTCAAGGTAAAAGAAGGACAATTCAAGAAAGCCGGCATACACGACGGATTTATCATTCTCGACATCAACGGGACAAAAATCATGAACGTAAAAGATGTCGAATCGGTATTCCAGTCTCTCATGAGAGGAGATGCCCGCGATAAAGTCATGTTTATCAAAGGTCTCTATCAAAACGGACGTGCCTCGTACTACGCTGTCCCGCTCGTCGATTGAGAAAAACAGCAACAACTGTCCGGAGTGTACAATAAAATAGCACTCCGGCAGTTACTTATATAAACCCTCTTTTCTTAAAAATTACATCAACGGGGAACATTATATGGCAAAAATATATTATATTTGCGTTCCCAAATTTATTCTGCGGAATGAGACAATTAAAAATCACAAAATCAATCACCAACAGGGAGAGCGCGTCTCTTGACAAATATCTACAGGAAATAGGTCGCGAGGACTTGATTTCGGTAGAAGAAGAGGTAGAACTCGCCCAGCGCATCAAAAAAGGCGACCGTGTCGCTTTGGAAAAGCTCACACGGGCCAATCTGCGTTTTGTCGTCTCGGTTGCCAAACAGTACCAAAATCAAGGGCTCAGCCTGCCCGACCTTATCAATGAAGGTAATTTGGGACTGATAAAAGCCGCCGAAAAATTCGATGAAACCCGCGGATTCAAATTTATTTCTTACGCTGTGTGGTGGATTCGTCAGTCCATTCTTCAAGCATTGGCCGAGCAGTCGCGTATCGTTCGCTTGCCTTTGAACCAAGTCGGTTCGCTCAACAAAATCAGCAAAGCATTCTCAAAATTCGAACAAGAGAACGAACGCCGCCCCTCGCCCGAAGAACTGGCCAAAGAGCTGGACATTCCCGTCGACAAAATCTCCGACACGATGAAAGTATCGGGTCGGCACATTTCGGTCGATGCGCCTTTTGTCGAAGGCGAAGACAACAGTCTGCTCGACGTCTTGGTCAATGACGACTCCCCCATTGCCGACCGCTCGTTGATAAACGAGTCGCTCGCCAAAGAAATAGACCGTGCGCTGGCCACCCTCACCGAACGCGAAAGCGACATCATCAAGATGTTTTTCGGCATCGGGTGTCAGGAAATGACGTTGGAAGAAATCGGCGACAAATTCGGATTGACCCGCGAACGCGTGCGTCAAATCAAGGAAAAAGCCATTCGACGCCTGCGTCAAAGCTCTCGCAGCAAATTGCTCAAAACCTATTTGGGATAAAATCGGATTATTTTTTATAACGAAAGGCCGCTCGTAAAGAGCGGCCTTTCGTCGTTATATAGGGCAAGCTATATGATTACCTTACATGTTTCATCCCCTATTTTTACCAAATAAAGACCTTGTCCTAAATAGGGGATATCTCCGGCTATCCCCTTATATATTTGCCGACCATTAATCGAATATATTTCAATTATGGTATCGACCAGCACACCGCTCACAGACAAACGCCCGTCGGGCAACACATAAAAGCGTAATTCCTTTTCATCTCCATCTACCATATCCACATTAAGAATAGATGTCTCTATAACATCTATTCCATATGCCATTTTATATCTATCTCCTGCCCCCAATGGTACATACCACTCCACACCCGGAGAGACAGCACCCTCATAAAGGGAGTATATACCCAAATAATTTCTTTCCGGAGGATTCATAGACTGCGACATAATCGCCGTCAAACTTCCGGGCAAAGCCCTATATCCGATTATTTTCAGTGTCGTAGGCAGATGTATTGATTTCAGATCTTTAACATAGTAAAAAGCATAACTAGCAATCGTATCCACCCCCTCCGGCACATCATACTTCACTGATGTTCTACCTTCGGGATAATACAGCAAATCATTTTTCCCTTTATCGAACAATACACCATCAATATCGGAATAATATTTGTTATCGGGCGAGACAACCACCCTTTGTAAATTGCGACAACCATATATTGCTCTAACCTTTTCACATGGTCCCCAATACGCATATCCAATTGTTGCCGCATAGGGCTTTTGATCGATTTTCGTTACTCCGGCCGGTATATATATTTCAGACAAACGAGTACAGTAGCCAAAAGTACTTCTTTCAATGGTTTTCAAACCTTCCCCCAACACAACCGTTTGTAAACTATCACAACCGACAAATGTGCTATAAAGAGTGTTAACACTATCAGGAACAATAACCGATACCAGATTATTACAGTGCGAAAACGCACCATAGCCTATCATCTTCAAAGACTTAGGCAAGTTTATTTCTTTCAAACCTGTACATGAAAATGCTACACTGCCGATATTTTGCAACTCCTGAGGTAAATTTATATGTTTCAAATTTTCACAATCCTCAAACATACCGTCTGGTATTTCTTTCAAACTTTCCGGCAAAATCACTCTTTCGAGATTACTACATCCTGCAAATGCATATGCATTCACCGAAGTAACCCCTTCGCCTATATCCACACCCCTCAAATTTTTACAATTCTTAAACATGCCGTATGATATTTCTTTCAAACTTTTCGGCAAAATCACTCTTTCGAGATTACTACATCCTGCAAACGCATATGCATTCACCGAAGTAACCCCTTCGCCTATATTCACACCCCTCAAATTTTTATTATTCACAAATACAGCACGTCCCAAATATCCATATGAGCCGGGTATATCCAAATCTGTTATCAGTTTATTATTCAAGTATATCGCAACACTATCCGGATACTCTCCTTCAAAATCTGTATGACACCAAGCCTCCAAGTCTGAAACATATACAGAGAAATTTTTTCCTATACAATCTTCTCTTAGGAGTATTCTTTTCACTGTGGAAGGAACCGACAATGCTGCCAATTTCTTTTTTAGCGTCTTGCCTTTTTCCAATAAAATAGATTTCACACTATACAAATCATCTAAAATCTTAACAGAATCAGGGATTATAAGATGCGTCGTCTCTATAAAACCCACGACATCTACAGCCAGAGCTTCTTCCCTACTCATTCTATAAGATATAGAATCTATCAAAAACACCTTATCGTAAAAATCATCTACGATCAACTTCAAACGAGCGTTTAAAAACAACCCATCTTCCGTTGTTGCAAGAATTGTTACCACACCCTTACTTTGCGCCGTTACAACCGCCATACTATCATTTACAGCTTTTACCGTTGCCACATTCTCATCGTCCGATATCCAAAAGACAGACTTCTGGGTTGCATTAACCGGTAAAAATTTACATGTAAGCGTCAATTTCTGTCCCAAAAAGAGTGTATCTATCGACGGAGAGATCGTTATCGATGAAACCGGAATATCTTCTACCAACGGAACTGCCTGTGTCGTAAATGACAAGCAACACATCGCCACCCACACAAGCCACCAATTCTTATTTTCACGCTTTCTCATAAGACGAAAATTTAAAGGTTACTTCTCGAAAGATAAGTATTTTTTCGGTAAAATCAAATTTTTCAAAGACAAAATATCGATCCTTTCCTCAAAAACAAAGTCAGCCGGAAATTATCCGGCTGACTTTTCATCAAATCATTTTCACCAAATTCTAACCGAGTCCTTCATAGACAATTTCAGAATTTTCAATAAAGAGTACACCATCTATTTCCAGTTTTGTTACCTCACTTGCTATTAAATCACTAAGCAACAAATTATCGCAATCCAACAAGAATTGCTGATGGTTATCATCGGTATTGACACAAATTATACTTTGTCTGTTTTCTTTGTCTTCATCTTCTGCCGGAAAACAAACAGATTGGTCTTTTACCATAAAATACAGATCCGAGCCCTTTAAATTTATCGGAAACTCTATCGACAACACACAAGAGCCTTTGAATGCTCGAGCGTCTTCCGTCCATGTAAACCATGTATTTTTACTTCCGGCATTGTTGGAAAAAACATAACACTTCGGTGGCAGATCGGTCAGGTCTCCTTCGAAGTTACACTCCGACGCATATACCCCTTCAAGTTCGGTAAGGCCACTCAGCGCACTCAAATTTCCCCCGATGGAAGTATAAGATATAGACAATTTTTTAAGCCCCGTAAAGCCTTGCAAAACCGATAAATCGCCCGTAATACCGCTGTGTTTTGCCTCATATATGCCCGACAATGTTAAATTTGTCAATCCCTTATGGGTCATATTCCGCAAAGGTTCAATGGAAAATTTCATATCCGATCCTGCTCGCGAATCGACTTCCAACGTCTTCAACGGGCACTCTTTGAGGTCGTTCAAGTCCAACCGGAAACCGGCGCCGCGCACAAACAACGCTTGAAGAGCCGTCATACCCCGTAACACGCTCGAGTCGCCAACCATCTCGCCATTGATGCAGATTGTCTCTAAACGGCTGCAATATTCCAAACTTTTCATATCAAAAGCCCCCATTGTACAAGTCGGGGAATCCAAATACCTCAAATCGTATTTGTTGGAAATGACAATATCGAATTCCTGATATTCCGTCGCCACAGCTGTTTCATCACGCATGTGTTCACCGATATTTTCCATAACCATACTACCGTCTGCAAATCGAGGATTTCCACGTACAATATTCGCGATAGTCGTGATTATTCTTTTGCCATTACCCACAGATTGAAATACAAAACTGCTATATTCCCCTTCGTTCAACACAATGTGGAATTTCATATCACCCACTTTCAGCAGGGAGGTATCGGTTACCTCTCCCGGCAACTTCGTTACTAAACAATTATTCATAATTTCGTCGGATTTAATGATCGGTTATTATCTTGGGTTATCTTTATAAAACTCATCGGCTCGACCCGCATGTTGTCGACAGTTACGACCACTGCCGGCTCTATGGTTTTCAGCTCGATGAGCTTGACTTTGGAGGCATCGGCACACAGGCACAGGCACCCCCTCGAATTGATTTGCAAAAACAGCGCAATATCGGCCTGCAAATCGAGAGCTTTGAAAATCCATTCGCTCGAAATCTCGGCATCGGGCGTATACTCTTCAAAATCCTTCACCGTTTTACGGCAAGTGAGCGAATACTCATTCTTGCATATCGTGCCGTCGATACGTTTTACCCACACGGTCATAAAGGCATCGAACGGGCGTTTTATCTCGGCATACTCTACGGTATGGTTCTCGCCCGAGGCAAAATAGGGTGCATAAATAGGTACAATCATAATTTTACATTTTTATAAATATTCCATACATTCTATCGGCAATCTCGGAACCGCCATTGCAAAGGACATACTTTCTCTCGCCGACTACCAAATCGGGCACATCGCTGCACCCGGCAGCCTCATACCAATCGCAAATGCGATCCCAGTACCATACACAGATGTACTCGAAATTCATCTTTCGGGCAAACTCGGCAAAAGCTGTCCAAAACAAAATCATGGCGTCTCCGTAATACGCACCCACATCTGATTCTTTGTACGCTTCGGGGGCACGTAACGCCCGAAGAGCCGGACGAGTCCCGATCTCGGAGAGGACAATACCACTCATATCGTATCGCCCCTGCCAAAAGGTTCCTATCGTCGCCAAACGCTCATCCATCAACGTCACCAAGTCGTCGGTCGGTGTGGAGCGGCCGTCTTTGAACGACAGCGAGGGATAAACATTGAACGCCGGTTTCAAACAGTCGTAAAGACAGGGATCGGCATTAGCCATCTGGTATTCGCCCGCAAATGAGCAACGGGCTGTTTTACCCATAGCATTCACTTCCTGGGCCAAATCCCGAATGATAGACACATGGGTCGAACCGCTATCGGTCAAATCGCCCCGCTCATTGACGATATACACATCTTGAAAATCGGGAACACCAAGCTTGGTAAGCTGTTCACTTAACCGTTCGATATATGCGTATATATACTCTTTATATTTAAGCATATCATTACCACCGTCGACCTTCTTTTCGGACCATTCGTCTCCTGCATGGATTTTTATGGCTTTAACAGACAATCCGTTCAAGTATATCTCCTTTGCCAAATCGTCCGGTTTATTACGATATTTAGGATTTCGCCAATAACCACTCATATAACACGACCCATTGAAAATGGAATCTGTATCTGTGTTTGTTTTTTCATCATCATATACATCATTCTCTGTTTCTTTGATTGGATAATCATTTCGGGCATACATCGTAATGATGCAGTCGGTAATACCCAAGTTACGGGCAAGGCGCATCGCGTTGTTTATCCCGTTACTGTCGTACTTACTGTCCGACATTCTGATTTCGTAATTGTAACACAAGGGGGTATGCCGATTTATCACATCGCCTCGAACGGTGATTTCCTGCCCGTAGATATTATATATCTTCCCGATAATGTCGATTTCGTAAGGCGTATTGACAAATGTACTGCCCTGTTTCGATACCTCGCTCGTGGCACGAGGAAGATTTATCACCTTGGTTTTATTGCTGAGAATCATGCCGTTGGTAAATGTACCGCCGTTGAACCACAGAACACAATCATCGGGTATGCGCACAACACGTCCGCCCAAATCATGCTTATGTACCACCTCATATATCGTATGTGTCGCCGACATGGCAGAAGCCGTACATATCTTATGACTTTCTTCTAATGACTTCGCATTTCCTTCTTCTTCTCCCTCTTTTTCACCTCTGAACATAACCAAAAGTTCCTCATCGAAACTCGATTCTTCAATGGCATTTTTCCTCAACCGCACATAGCCATAATTATTCTGCCCGAACGGTCGCGACGCCAACTGCAGCTTATTATCGACAGAGGTAATGTCTTGCCCGTCGGCGGCGTTCACGATCGTACCACCGCCGGAACTCTCGATTTTCTGCATAAGTTCTTCGGAACAATCGCTTTCCTGCATCTTCTTATTTTCGAGAGTAGACACCCGTTCATTCAGAGCTGTCTGCCCGCCAGCGGTCTCTTCGATCTTTTTATTGACGCAACAGATTCGGCTTTTCAACGCCGCTGTCAGCTCCTCTTTTGTAGACGACAAAGCAAGGGATAAGTCATAGAGTTTTTTTTCGAGTTCAGTCGGGTCGAACTCCGTGGAATTTTTCGCACACCAGAATGTATAATCTTTCTTGATGCCCATCAACGGATACTGCCCTCCTTCCGAGTCCTCGACACACCACAAGAAAAGCCATTCGGGATTATCGATTCTCTCCGACGGACAAATTTCCCGTATCGGAGCTGGCACGCCTTTTGCCCATTCTACGGAGCCGTCGCTCTTAATGCCCCGCAAGAATGTTCCGTCAGCATCGGTAACAACCTCTACATACTCTTCATTCTCGACAACCTGCCAGATTTTACCCAAAACGGTATCGATGACAGAAGAGAAGGCTGTACCCGCATCGGCCTCGGACAAGATTCCGGAAGTACCTCTGGTCGCTTTTTGTTTTGAATTGTCTATCATACTTAACATTTTTAGTTTCACATTATATTTCGATAAGCTTATCTTTATTTTCTGTTTTCATGCCATGACACGGCAAAAATAGATAGGCATCTCCCGGAAAGCATGTGTTTTTTATAAAATCGACAAACCGTTTCCTCAGTCAGGAAGGTCTCGAAAATCATTATGATTTATCATTTCATTCTCCTAAAAAAGGATAAACCGTAAAACAGAATATAAAAAAACTTGCATTTTATTTGCTAAGTCCAAATTTATTCCTAACTTTGCACCCGAAATAATAAACCAACAGCAAATATGCGCGACTTCCGACTTAACAACCTACGAATTATTATTCTACCGAAGATTTCGATGGACGGTGAGCCGGTGCTCTGAAACATGCAGAAAACAAACCGATATACAAACCTTTCTCACACGTCCCTGTGCAGAAAGGTTTTTTTTTGAAAACAAATGAAACCAATATATCATCATGTCTGAAAAATTATACATCTTCGATACAACCCTGCGCGACGGCGAGCAAGTGCCGGGTTGTCAGTTGAACACCGTAGAGAAAATAGAAGTGGCCAAGGCTCTCGAAGCATTGGGGGTAGATATCATCGAAGCGGGATTTCCCGTATCGAGCCCGGGCGACTTCAACTCGGTCGTAACCATCTCCAAAGCCGTAACGTGGCCCACCATCTGTGCGCTGACCCGCGCCAATGAAAACGACATAAAAGTCGCTGCCGAAGCCTTGCAGTATGCCAAGCACAAACGTATCCACACGGGTATCGGAACATCAGACTACCACATCAAATACAAGTTCAATTCCACCCGGGAAGAAATCATAGAACGCGCCGTCGCCGCCGTAAAATATGCAAAGAAGTATGTTGAGGACGTAGAGTTCTATGCCGAAGATGCCGGACGTACCGACAATGAATATTTGGCACGTGTCATCGAAGCCGTCATCAAAGCCGGAGCCACAGTCGTAAATATTCCCGACACGACCGGATATTGTCTGCCCGAAGAATTCGGCCGGAAAATACGTTTTCTCAAAGAAAACGTGAACGGCATCGACAAAGCCATCATCGCCACCCATTGCCACAACGACCTGGGCATGGCTACGGCTAACACCATATCGGGCATTCTCAACGGGGCCCGCCAAGCCGAAGTTACCATAAACGGTATCGGAGAACGAGCCGGAAACACCTCGCTCGAAGAGGTCGCCATGATATTCAAGAGCCACAAAGACCTGAACATCGATACCAATATCAACACGCAAAAAATATACAGTACCAGCCGCTTGGTTTCGAGCCTTATGAGCATGCCCGTACAACCCAATAAAGCCATTGTGGGACGTAACGCTTTCGCCCACTCGTCGGGTATACATCAAGATGGCGTACTGAAAAACCGGGAGAATTACGAAATCATAGACCCGCGCGACGTGGGCATCGACGAAAACTCGATCGTCCTCACCGCCCGCAGCGGCCGCGCCGCACTGAAACACCGCCTGCATATCTTGGGCGTGGAACTCGACAAAGAGGCTCTCGATAAAGCATACGAAGATTTCCTGAAATTGGCCGACCGCAAAAAAGACCTCAACGACGATGACTTGCTGATGCTCGTAGGAAAAGCCCGTTCGGAGAACGCCCGCATCACACTCGACTACCTGCAAGTAACATCGGGCGTAGGAGTGCGCTCGGTAGCCAGTGTAGGACTGCTTATCGCCGGAGAACGCTTCGAAGCCGCATCTACGGGAAACGGTCCGGTCGACGCCGCCATCAAAGCGGTAAAGCAGATTATACACCGGCAAATGACGATACAGGAATTCCTTATCCAAGCCATTACCAAAGGAAGCGACGACGTGGGTAAAGTGCATATGGCCGTTGCTTACGACGGTGTACATTACAACGGATTCGCCGCCAATACCGATATCATCGCAGCATCGGTCGAAGCCTTCATCGACGCCATCAACAAATTCATACATTAACCCCTGCATTCAACATACAAAACACGATATTATGAATACTCTTTTCGATAAAATATGGGACGCCCATGTCGTGCAAAAAATCGAAGACGGCCCTACCCAACTTTACATAGACCGGCTTTATTGCCATGAAGTAACCAGCCCGCAAGCGTTCGACGGATTACGTGCACGGGGATTGAAATGTTTCCGTCCCGACCATATATACTGCATGCCCGACCACAACACGCCGACACATGATCAGGACAAACCTATCGAAGACCCCGTTTCCCGTAAACAGGTCGATACATTGGCTCGCAATGCCCAAGAATTCGGACTTACCCACTTCGGTATGCTCGATTCCAAAAACGGAATCATTCATGTCGTCGGTCCCGAACGCGGCCTCACACTACCCGGTATGACCATCGTATGCGGCGACTCCCACACCTCGACACATGGTGCTATGGGAGCCATCGCATTCGGTATCGGGACAAGCGAAGTCGAAATGGTTCTGGCAACACAATGCATCTTGCAATCACGCCCCAAGACCATGCGTATCATCATAGATGGGAAACTGGGGAAAGGCGTTACCGCCAAAGACCTTGCCTTGTACCTGATGTCGAAGATCTCTACCAGCGGTGCTACCGGATATTTCATAGAATATGCCGGCGAAGCCGTGCGGAGTCTTTCTATGGAAGGACGCCTCACCCTTTGCAACCTAAGTATCGAAATGGGGGCTCGCGGTGGTATGATTGCACCCGATGAAACGACATTTGCATATATCAAAGGCCGTGAATACGCACCGCAAGGCGAAGCGTGGGAAAAAGCAGTCGCCTACTGGAAGACACTTAAAAGCGACGAAAACGCCGTATTCGATAAGGAACTGAGATACAACGCCGACGACATCGAACCCATGATTACATACGGTACCAATCCCGGCATGGGGACGGCCGTTACCGCCCATATCCCAACGACCGAAGGCATGAGCGAAGTCGAAAAATCTTCATTTGAAAAATCAATGCAATACATGGGATTCCAACCGGGAGATCCCCTTTTGGGGAAACCCGTCGACTACATATTCTTGGGAGCTTGCACCAACGGACGTATAGAAGATTTCCGAGCTTTTGCCTCTTTGGTGAAGGGTCGGAAAAAGGCCGACCATATTGTCGCATGGCTTGTTCCCGGTTCATGGATGGTTGATGCCCAAATACGGGAAGAAGGCCTCGACAAGATATTGTACGAGGCGGGGTTTGAGATACGCCAACCGGGGTGTTCGGCTTGTCTTGCCATGAACGACGACAAAGTTCCCGCCGGTAAATATGCCGTATCGACAAGCAATCGGAACTTCGAGGGCCGGCAAGGCCCCGGCTCGCGCACATTGCTGGCCAGTCCGCTGGTAGCAGCGGCA